>Ga0210051_1006550_pt1 | contig 10978 bp, 13 predicted proteins | sample CryGey092014_all_FD_185464 | JGI IMG/M metagenome (GOLD analysis project Ga0210051, IMG submission 185464) | Groundwater microbial communities from aquifer - Crystal Geyser CG23_combo_of_CG06-09_8/20/14_all (SPAdes) (version 2) | ecosystem: Environmental > Aquatic > Deep subsurface > Groundwater...
CTTTGTATGGTCAGTTAACACGTTTGCAATCGTGTTGGGCATATGGCGTCCATCTACGGTATCAGCATCTTTTCCGGTCAAAGTTGCAGGAATCTGAGCAAGAGGCAACAAAGCATTAGCATCAAGGACAGAAAGTTTATTTGCCGCATTACCTGCATGTTTACCATCTACTGTATCAGCATCTGATACCGCTTGCAAATAGTGTCTCACCCAATTTGCGTCATCCGAACACACGAGCACCCCTTCCCACTGTTTGGACAAAACGATGGTTGCCTGCCCGTCTATTGTCTCCGTTCCATTTGGGTCTACCGTTACAGCATAAGCGGAAGAATCTATCTTCTTTATATAATAGGGCTTGCCCCTATTACCAACTGCCGTAGGTAAACTAATTGTAACCGCTCCCGAAGCCGCATTTACTAAAATGAAATGGTCTAAAAGAGTAGCCGTATAGGCCGCAGTCTTTACCACAACCACCCACCTGTGCATTCCAAAAGGGTCTGTGGTTAAATTCCCCGTATAATGCTCAAGTGCGGAGCGTTCACGGACGTCCTGCTTGGCGTTCCGCATCTCCTGCGCCCCATACCTTGCTTCGTCTGTATCCGCAGGCGCTGCTTCACTCCAATCTCTGGTAAATGCCATTTATCTTACCTCCTTCACAAAAGGGTCTTTCCAATAATCAGAGGGAATCCGTTCGGCGCTTGGAGCCTTTTTTACCCCAACCTCTGATGTTAGCTCTATCGCCAGGCCCTGTGCAAGCGTGGTTGCACGACTGAACCAAGAAGCCGCGGTCTCCAGCTCTTCAAGGGAATACCAACAGAACGCAGTAGTAAACGCCACAAGCACTAGGTCAGCATCCTCGAAAGCTACCGAATCGGAGGCCGCTGTTACGTCTGCAGGTCTTTGGTAGTATTTTATGCGCAGCTGATAGGCGGAGTCCGGCTTTTTGGGTCCAAAAAGAAAGCTTGTGCCCCACAAAGTAAAGTGTGTAGGTTTCCCTGACCCTGCCGTGGGTAAGTAAGGCTCAACAAGTGTATCCCATTGTGAGGGCGCAAGATACCCGACCGGGTGGTGCCTTGAAGCGGTTACAAGCTTCACACTAAAGTGCTTGTAGAACCTTTCAAGACCCAGCGCCGCGAATGTGTACTCCCTTTGATTCACAATAAGGCTCGGAGTCGCTAGAGCTTCGAGCTCTCGCCAGACTTTCGTGTAGGCGAGCACACGCTGACAATGATTAAAATGCGTAAGAATAAGAGCATCAGTGTCAGGGTCCTCTCTGTTTCCTAAATTACGCTGAATTTGGGCCTTTAAATCCCCATATGTACTCATCCTAAAAATAACTCCCTTTCTGCTCTCCGCCTCTTAGATAAACCTCTTAGCTTTTTACCTCCTGCCCAACACCATTTTAGAAATTCCTTCGAGGCATCTTGGGACTCTCCTCTATTTAGCTTCATTCTCAATGCACTTCTTTGTAGAGCCGCCGGACCTAAATTGTACGTGAAGCTAACCAACGAATCAAACTGCCCGTTAGTTAAAGGAACCCGAACTAATCTCGAAACAGCCCTCTCGGCGGAAAACAAATCTTTTTTTAAAAGCTCTTCTCCTTCTTCTTCAGTAATTCCATCTGAAAAATTCTCGCCCTCTTTTATTGCATGTCCATAGCCTACCGTCGCTTTACCACCTGGGCAAACATAAGTTGTTGAACGAAATCCTTCAAATTGCTTTAACAAACTCACGCCGAATTCTGTTGTATATCTATGTCTTTGCAAATTCTCTCGCCTTCTCAAAGCTCCGTTTACCAAACCAAAACATAATAACCGTAAACATAATAGTCATATCTGCGTCAGTCCATATTTGGTTTAAAGCTTGTAGCCAGGTTGCTGCGTCTGTCATCCGAAATTGAGCATATTTCACAGCACTGTATATCCCCACTATCCATGCTGTAGTTATAGGCCTCACAAGGCCGTTGGCGAGCTGCAAGGTAGCATCGACCCATCTAACTCCTGTCATCTTTGGCTCTGCGAATTTATAAAGCTCCTTCGCTTCTCCTATATCTGCTTGAGCTTCTATCTCTTCAAGTTTTAATTCATGGCTCATTCTGGTATAGTCCATCTGAAGCTTCATAAGTTCAATTTCATGCTTTTTGTCCTGTCGGTCCTTATAGAGTTTCAAGCCCTCAGGGAGCATAGAACCTACAAGACCTAAAACTGCACCTACAAGCGGAAACATATTATCTCTCCTCCCCTCTATCTATCCGTCCTTTTATTTCAAGGACTATAGCATAGATTTTGTCTATTTTTTCCCTCAACTCTGCGCGGGGACAAATCAACTCATGTTGCGCAAGTGTCATATATTGACGAGAGTCATTACGATTGTTATACCTCTTAACAAGGCCTAAAGCCTCTTTTATAACCAGGTACGCAACTAACAGCCCAATACCCGCCTCGGAAATCCAATGCTCGAACATCGCTACAGCCCGTATATGGTGGATTCACCCACCGCATAAGCATATAAGGTGCCCGCGCTGTAAGCACTAACCTTAGCCTTCACCCATTTTAACTTCTGTGTAATCTCTATAAGACTATCCGCAGTGATATCCGCACCAATTTGGACTTCATCCGAGGTGTCTGCTGGCTTGGTAGGCGCACAACTCCCTCGAATCTGAACGGTAGCGGTAACAATCCCCTTCACATGAATTGTCAGTCTGCGCCAAGAGGTAACCTCTACCCACGTGCCCGAGGCTAGAGCTTGGACCCCGTCGAGTAGAACCTTCTCCAAGAGTTTTTTGCTCATCTCTACCTCCCCCCTCTACGACGTTGTCTCTGCGTAGAACCTTTTCTAGTTGAGAATGCGATAGCCAAAGCTACCCTTCGAGCATGCGCTGCAGACTTTGGCACAACGTTCCCAATTTTACCTGTGCGTTTATAGGCGCTCAAGAGCTCTCGAGTGTTGGCCTGAAATACCTTCTGACCTCTCCCCTTTCTTAATGGCATTTTGACCTCCTATCCCAACCCAACGGCCATAAAGCCCACATCGGTAAGAGCTGAAAGGTCTGTGTTATTGGGAACCTCTGTTCCAGCTTGGGCGCCAACCGCTGCGCCTGTAAATGTAGGAGCAGAGTTGGTTCCTGCTGGAGTTCCAGCAGAGATACCAGAGGTAGGAACATCTACCGCCGCCTGCGCCGCTGTGTCTACACCCACTTGAAGAGTTGTAGCGGTACCAGCTCCATCCTTAACTTGCTGGTGGGCTCCTAAGGTTACATCTGCACCTCCTGAGGAAAACGCAGTATGTGTGTGAACAGCTAATGCATTACCTGTGAATGTAGGTGCCCCCACTGTTCCTACAGGTGTATGAGCTGGTGCAGGATGATAAACTTTCATCTTCTTTGCAGCTTTATCGAACTCAAACAAGTAGCCCTTCTTAGATTCACAAACCACCCGCAAACAGGTCTTGAACATTCGAGTAATTCCCAGTATGGGCTCTCCACCCGTAAGATAGACTCCAAAGGAAATAGCTCCTGAAAGCAGAGACAAGTTGCGAGAGATTCTCTCGGGTTTTGGCATATCCTTTACAATTGTTGCAGCCATATCAAATTCCTCCTAAAACACATCTATAAGGCGAGGAAGTGCCGACAAAGCCGTTTACCTTCCTCGTCCTCCTTACATCCTTAAATCAATTAAGGCGTATTCTGTATTCGCGTTGACCTGCAAGACTCGTCCAACAACAGTGTCAAGACTTGTGCCCGGAACAAAGTCTTCTACGGCACCCGACACGATATCCGACGTTACACAGGGTGTTCCAACAATGAGTGTCCCGTCTGCCAAGCACACGCTCGCACCTGCAAGTTGCAGCCAAAAGTATCTGCCCGCGGGCACATCAATTGGCGGAACACCTACGGGAGAACTTGACGGAGCTGTAGGCATCAAAATGACGCTATCGTAGCGATTCCGGGTCAAGGTTACCTCACTGACGTCTGCCACAAGGGCCTTTCGAATTCCGTCGTACAGCAATATCTTCACGTCGGTAGCGGAAGCAGCATAGGCTTTGTGGCCCCGAATTTTGTAAACGAAGCCTTCGCCCGTTGCGTCATTCACATGCAGCCATCCCTCGTGATATTGGTTAGCAGTTAGTGCGGTTGCCCCAATGGCCATAACAACCTCTTTGTCACCAACAGCAGCGTTGGCCTTCACAAGTTGGTTTAGGTGGTCAGCTACTGGAGCCGCAGCCTGACACATCTTACCAGCAGCAAGGTCGACGGAACCAGCCTTCGTATATACAAAGGTTCGGTTGTCCGATACAGGCCTTACCATACCTAAATGATGCTTTTGCGTTAAAGATGCTTCATAGAGTCTCTGCGCGTAAATCTTCGCAGGTCCTTCTACATAATCACCAATTCCTGTCATTTTAACCTCCATTCAGGGGGGAGGTCATTCAAACCTCCCATTTAAATTTGTTAATAAGTTATAGAGTGTAACACTCCATTTACTACTGGACGTGGTGTTACCATGTTCAGCACCAGCACAATTTGGGCCATGCGGTCGTTTGGCTGATCAGGTACAGGTTTCCACTCTGTCATGCTTAAGAACTCATCCTCATCGCACACCAGCTGAATAGCGTTTGTATTTACGAAATAGATTTTCGCTGCCGGAGCTTGTGGGCTCCACAGGAATGGACTACCCTTGAACATGACGTGCTGGTCCTCAAACCCTGCGTCCGCTAGTTGCTGGTTCACAATGTGCTTCATGTCTAGCAGCTCGTCCTCGTATGCTTCAAACGTAACCTGATCGGTAACAAGAGTGTAATCCTTGGCAACCGTGCCGGACTGTCTCAGCAGAGAGTTGCGGAAGTTCCGCATGTCTGCAACCCCGAAGACAGAGAACACACCTGAAGCCGCCTTAGACTGATTGCGGAACCAAGGATACTGCGCTCTGTCCAAGCCGTGAATTACACCACTTGTAGGATCGACAGCAATCAGGTTTTGGAACCCATTGGGCTCCTTAGCCCCTGTGCCATCAGCAAAGAACGCACGCTCCAGCTCCTGCCAAAAGCTTCTCTCCGCTGTGTTCAGCTTAGCTTCAACGTAGTTAACAAGTCGAGCCTGACCTTTGTTTCTCTGGTCATCCTGCCAAAACCGAACGATGTTCACACCACCGTATCTCCAGTCCTCGTATGCCATGGTCAAAAACTCCGGGTCAGTTACAGGCAGAGTATCGCCTTTCCCCAACCAACGAAGCGTATCATTTGACCCATAGTCAAGCAGAATCTCAATCCTTGTGTGGCCCGGAATGTTCTTAACTCGTTGACGCTCTCTTAGCCAAAACGCGAGAGGAGTCTTTTCGAAGGCCTGCTCAATTGCAGGGCCTTTACGATAGCTCCACGTTGTGGTAAATATATTATCTATGTTTTGTGTCCAAGTTGGTATCAATTACTTTTCACCTCCTCTTTAACAATTTAACTGCCCAACACTTCCTGAATCGCCTGTTGTGCCGCCTCTTTCACCGATTTTGGACTTTTTAGAGTTGAGGCCTGGGTAATTCCCCGCTTCTCGCCTTTTGGCCTTGGTGTCGCCTTTGTAGGTCCTGTCGCTTCAGTTTTAGGCTTTGCCTCTTCAGTTTTAGGCTTTGCCTGCTCTGTAGGCTTTACCGGCTTTCCTGCCTTCGCAAGTTGGTAAGCCTCTTCAAGGGAAAGATAGGGATTGCGCATCCCCAATGCATAAATCGTATCCTTCAGCTCGCCGAAGTCTGAATACTTGTGCTGGCATTCTGCCATCTCCGCCCTTACCCTCTGGAGCTCAATGCGCTCCAGCAGGGGTCGAAAGTAAGCCGTCTCAACCTGTTGCAAGACGAGCGCCGTCAACCTCTGCGGGTTGTCCCTTAACTCTTCCCAATCAAGTTCGGGTGAGGGTTGTTGGGTCCGCCGGTCCCTAGACTGCTCCAACTCCTGAAGTAACTCCTCAGGTGTAGGCACACCCGTCGCAGGCGTGGGTGTTGGCTTTTCCGAAAGTTTTGTCTCGAGTCGCTCGAGACTCCCAGTAAGTTTCGCTAAAACATCTGCAAGCTCCGGAGCCTGTTTGGGCTCCTCGCTTGGTACTTCTGTCGCTTGTTTCTGTTCGTTGTTCTCTTCCATTTACTCCTCCCTTTGCTCCTTCACATGTCGTCGATAGCCCCTCAACAAAGCGTGAGACGCTACAACGTAATCTTTTCCTGTCCATCGACCCTCGAACACCACAAGTGGTAGTTCTTCGAGGGCTTCTGGAAAGGCAATCGTTACCTTTCTCAAGAATGTCGCCTCTTGTTTCTTCATTTAAACCTCGCTCTTTTTGGTTTTACTGTTCGGTCTATGCCATAAGGCACAAGACCTCGTTTTTTGCATTCCTCAAACAACTGTTGTTTGGATTGAATCCACAAAGGTTTCTCCGCAATATCCTCCCACCAATCAGGCTTCCAAATAGAAGTAGATACATGTTCATTTGTGTAACTTCTTTGCATTAGACGTCCACAATGGTATTGTGGTGGCCTCTCATAGATAGGTTGAAGCACCCCTTTAATTGTGCCGCATGTTTTACACCTATAGACATACACAGGCATCACAACGCCCCCGTTTCGGCCAGCTCCGCAATTCGTTGAGCTTGAGGCCTCTCCTCAGGATATTGGTCCGCCCCCAAAGGTTGAACCCCAGGTGCAGGAGGACCAGGTGCAGGAGGCACTCCTTCAGGTGGACCAGGCTCTCGTACTAAAGAACTCCACGTTGGATCAACCCAAGAGATTTGACCCAACACCAGTTTGCGCAACCCTACTTGGTCAATCAAAGGGTCATTGCGGAGCATGTTGAACAACTCTGTCGCCTGGCGAAAACGTATATTCCTCGAAACGGGCAATCCTGTTTCAGGATAAACTGTATAGGCGTACTCTCCCATAAGTTCCTCACCAGTAAACCTTATCCAGTGCTGTGCGCCGTCGCGACCTATGATTGGAGTAACACGCTCAGTCGTCCAGAACTTGAAAATAAATTGATTCAACTTGCGAATAATGTTCGTAAACACGTCCGCCACAATATCCCTACGCTCTTCTGCCCGCAATTCCGTAGCCTCTCGCACAGCAGAAACTTCTGTGGCGGTTCTGGGAGTTATCGGAGCAACAAACTCTCCAACTTGGTTCCGACTGAAGCCGAGCGTCTCGCGAAAATCCGCAAGAACTTCTTGGGCCTCACGCCATAAATCCGGAGGGACATGGGCCTGTAGGGTCGAAACAGCTGTAGCGGGATTGTCGTGGTCAAGCTCAATAGCCACAGGGACGTCTTCACTAAGCATTTGTGCAACTTGGTCCGGAGTCAGGGCCCCCTTTGCGTATAAGAATCTTACAAGCGCCAACCTACGGTGCTTTGAAGCCTGAGTTCGAATCTCGTTCAACTCTTTCTGTTGCTCCTGTACAACCTTCACATCGCTTATCGCCCAAAAGTGCTCGAGGTCGGGATTGAATTGTATACACTCGTAGGGCAAACCCTCAACTTGTAACTCGTCTTCCTCATCGAGCAAAACTTGTTTCTCGCATAGCACAATTAACCTTTTGTGCTTGACATCCCTAACCTCATACAACCTTGTAAAGTCCGTTCCTCCCCTGGAACCCCACATAGAGGGATACTTTCTGTCGACTCGAAATCCACCCTTCAAGTCTTTTGTATTCCTGTACTTCTGGTCCTGCTTTACGTCCTCTAAAGGCCTCATCACCACATGACAAATCCAAGGTAGAGAGTTGAGGGTGTTGTAACCCCAAGGCGTAATAATGTCGTAAGAAGGCACATCTAACACCCAAGGCATTCCTGGCTTTACATCCACCCTATACTCAATCTTCCTAGGTTCACTTGTACTTTCCTGGGTAAGGGTCTCAGAGTCTGGTAGTATCGCTTGTTGGGGGATAAATCCGAACTCCGAATCATACCCTAATTTTAAAAGGCCTACACCTGTCAAATAGGAGTGTAAGCACGCACGCTTTAAAACATCTTTTAATCCGATTTCCGTAATTAACCAGTTGTCTACGGCTTCCAACACTTTCGCAGAAGGGGCAAACTCTGGTCGCATAGGAACGATGGTAATCGCAGGACTCCGGAAATAAACTCTTGGAATCAGACTGCGTCCATAAGAGAAAATCCGGTTTACAGGAATAATGTCGGATGCCCACTCTGCTCGATAATAGTCCAAATACCTCTTCCAATCCTGTGGATGGCCGTATTTTTCACGATAAGCAAGCCCCTCACGGAGCTGCTTTTCCCAATAAGAAACTAATTCGTCTTGTTTTTTCTTCATTTTAAGATTTTCACCATATCTGGATATAACTTTTGCATAGACTCCGCATAAGCCCTGGGCCAAGAAAAAGTCCGTCCTCCATACCGCACGTAGACAAGCTCTATAGGTTGGAGGTTTGGGTCAATCTCTTGCAAGACCTTTTGGGTTTGTGCAGTCCAGCTTTTCTCCAGAGCCTTGGACGTCGGCCAAGATCTCGCAGCCACATGACGGTCAGCACTCTTAAAGGTCTGCGCCGTTTGCATGCGCTCCTGGCCTCCCAAGACCTTCGTTAAAGATCGGAGGACCTCCTGGCGTGTAAGGTGCCTCGCAGCAGGAACCTCTTTCATTACCTTTTCAGTTAACCTTGGAGGTGGTTCGCCCTTTTGAAAGGCCTCAACATAACGCTGTTTACCACGCTCTGCGGCCAAAGTTCGCAGCCAAGGTTTTTTCAACGACATATAAGACCCATCCTCAAAAATGATATAGCGCCAGGGCTCTCTGCCCACGCGCACCTCTCTAATAGCTTTACCTCGTAACAGCATGCCCTTCAAAAGGTCTGTAGCGCTGGAAAGCCTCCCCACCTTTGGAAGGCGGATAGGAGGTCTTATAGGAAAGGGAGCAGCCTCCGCCTCTGCAGGACCCAAGATTGAACTCACAAGGCCCAAAGCCTTGGGAATAGAACCGAGCTCGTTGCTTGTAGGTCCCAGCTGCTCAGGACTGACCTCTTCTGTCTCTTTTGGACTCAACGCACTTGCAGCTCCAAGAGTCGTAGCGATAATCGAAGGAATCCTCAAATATACAGGCAAACGCTCTCCAAACTGGCGCTGTAGGTGTTGGATCTCGGAAGCTTTCAATTCTGCAGTTTGGAAGCCAAACCTCTTTGCTAAGTTTATATAAAGCTCGTGTAACTTACGCTCTCCAAAGCCCGCACCGCCTCGTATCCGAAGACTTTCTGGAGTGTGCATTACTACTCTGTCGATACCTTCTGTCCTTGCGTCCGCAAGCACCTTATTCAGGCCTACCTCCGTCCACCTAGATAACTGTTTGTAGGTTTCTGAAGGCCAAGGCATCTTAAACCTTCGTGCAAATGCGAGAATGTCAGATTGCGCTTCTTCTATAATCCATGTCTTGGGGGTGGAAGACTTGTCCACCCGGAGCCACCCAACAGTCATAGCGTCCTCGCGATTTGGATGGTTCGAAGGGCGTACCTGGGCGTAATAACGAACGACATCCTCTTTGTTCGGCAGCCTAGCAGGATTTAAGTTAATTTGATATACATCATGAGGTACTTTGGCTAGGGATTGTGACCCGTACGTCCAGAACGTCTGCGAGAGAAAGAAGTCTTCTTTCGGAGCGCTCTCTGCGGCCTGACGCAGCTGCTCGGAAGTTACTCGTCCTGTTCCCTTGCTAAGGGCACCAAGCTCCTTGCTGTGCATAGTATAAAGGGACTCCAAGCCCGGGACCCGTAGAGTCCGCAAGGCGAGAGTCCCACCTTGGGTATCCGCAAGCCTTGCTAACCGAGTGAAGGCATCCTGCTTCGGCGAAGGTAAGTAATCCTCCAGTGGAACGGCCGGACTGAGTAGGGAAGTCGTGTCGGCGGTCACTCCCAGCCTCCTTAGTGCTGCGTCAAGCAAGCCCCTAGCCATGGATCTGAACTCCCCAGGCACATTATAATGTTGTATCATGTTCTGGACGGCGGAGTCAAATGGATAGCCGTATACAGCCGCCTCAAGGGTAGCAAAGGGCTCCGCCAGTTCAACCAACTGCATCCTCCTCCGTTCCCGACGGAGTTGGGCTCTGTTTAGGACCTCTTTGACGTCCGTTCCTGTGCCCTTCAAAAGGGGTAACACGTCTTCTGCTTTTAATCGATCCACTGTGACACTTGGCATTCCCCGCCAAGTGGGACCAGCTGAAAGCTGCTTTCGGTAAAGGGCATCCGCCAAAGCTTGGTGTTCCTCTGGACCCAGGACAGCAGCCACACCCTCCTGACGCTTAGCCTCATGATACTGTGGGGACCCCACGCGGCTCTCAACAAGCCGTCTAAGACTGCGAGGTAAGGAGAACTCGTTATGACCAATACCTTGCAGCCACTGAGGAACCTCTCTCCCTATGCGGGGGGCAAGCTTCCCTAGCCCGCGCGAGTACGCCTTTTCTATCTCCGCCGAAGTGTAGCCCAACTCCTCTAATATGCCATGAATGTGCTCAGAAGGAATCGCTCTGCGAAGCACTTGGTCCACCATTCGGATTCCCGCCTTTGGAGGGTGCTGTCCAGTCAACTGGTATTGTCCCCGTCCAACGCTCTCCAAAACGCCCTTCCGCTGAAGAGGCTTTATAACCCGAGGATAGAGGTCTTTCCTTGCAAACTCTCGAGCCCTTGGAGACGGGTCACTTCCCCAGGGGTGTAGAGGAATATAACGCTCAAGAATTTCCTCTACAGGGATAACGGTGCGTGCGGGGAAATCCCTAAGCAATCTTTTCGCTACAACAAAAGCCGCTGGACCCATCGCAGGAGCAGCCTCAGCCTCCTTAGGCTGTGCCATTCCTAAACCCATTCCAAGTGCTGTGAGACCCAAGGCAGGCATAAGAGGAAACCTTCCAAGACCTTGTCTCTCAAGTGTAGGAACTGCGTTGTAGGGTACTCCAGTTCCGAGCAGACCTCGAAGGCGCTCAAAGATTTGTTGACGTACAGCAGTCTGCATA
>Ga0210051_1006551_pt1 | contig 10976 bp, 15 predicted proteins | sample CryGey092014_all_FD_185464 | JGI IMG/M metagenome (GOLD analysis project Ga0210051, IMG submission 185464) | Groundwater microbial communities from aquifer - Crystal Geyser CG23_combo_of_CG06-09_8/20/14_all (SPAdes) (version 2) | ecosystem: Environmental > Aquatic > Deep subsurface > Groundwater...
AAAGTGGCGCCTTCGGGCTTCGCAGGTGCAAGTCCTGCCGCACCCACATCAGGCCTGGGTAGCTCAGTCGGTTAGAGCACGTCTTTGGTAAAGACGAGGCCGCCGGTTCAATTCCGGCTCCAGGCTCACGCTTCAATAAATTCAGCGTAAATAAACATATGGCAACAAAAAAGAAACCGTTCACAAAACTTCAGTGCCAGGAATGCAAAAGGATAAATTACTACACTCGCAAGTCCAAACAGCAGGCTAACGAGCGTAAGTTGGAATTCAAGAAGTTCTGCAAATGGTGCAGAAAGAATACTTTGCATAAAGAGGCAAAGAGGTAAAAAAGAGGGGACTTAGTTTAACGGAAAAACTGCGGTCTCCAAAACCGCTGATAGGGGTTCGACTCCCTTAGTCCCCGCAGACTTATGGATACATCACTCGGTTTTTTAAGCGGATCATCAATAGGCTATTTTGTCGGTTATCTTTTCGGCGGCCACCAGAGCGGAGCGCAGGGATTGATCGATTCCATGATTTTGAGTTTGGGCGCTTGGCAGCTGCACATTCATCATTGGCTGTTTTCCCTGGCGCTACTGCTTTTCCTTTTATTTTTCATCAGGAAGAATTTCAGGCTTCCGGCTCTGTTTTTCTCCTTTCTTTTCGGTTTTTTTCTGGGGCTTCTGGCCCAGGGAATCATCGTTTACGACGACTGGCACAGAATTTTAATTAAAACAAACTAACAAAAGGGACAAGTGGAAGCATTAAGAAGGTCTGAATAAATTAAGTTTTGCATATGCCCATTTTAGAGGTTAAAAAATATCCGCATCCTGTTCTGAGAAAGAAGTCTGAAGAGATAAAAGGAATGACTCCTGAAATAAAAGAGCTGGCTTTCAATATGGGAGAAAGCATGCTTAAGGGAGACGGAATCGGCTTGGCTGCTCCCCAGGTGGGCGTATTAAAAAGAATGATCGTGGTCCAGGGAAGCCAGGGCCCCGAGGTTTACATCAACCCCAGGGTCGTCAAAAGAAGCAGGGCGAAAGATTTTATGGAAGAAGGGTGCCTGAGCTTCCCCGACTTATTCCTGCAGATAAAAAGGCCCAATGAAGTGGAAGTGGAGGCCGTGGATTTGCGCGGGGAGAAAATAAAATTAAGGGCCAAAGGTTTGGCAGCCAGGGTTTTCCAGCACGAGATCGATCATTTGGACGGAATTTTATTCATTGACAGGATAAGTTTTTTTGAAAGGCTGTTGTGGAAAATCAGAAACTTGGCTAAGCCAAGCCGGTAATCTTATATGGATTTAATAGACAATTTAATTAAAGAAGGATGGTTAAAGACGCCCCAAATTATTGAGGCCTTCAGGAAAATAAAGAGGGCTGATTTCATGCCCGAGAATATGAAAGATTCGGCCGAAGTGGACGAGGCCATGCTCATAGGCCAGGGCCAGACCATTTCCCAGCCCAAGGTCGTGGCTTTCATGCTGGAATTGCTGGAGCCGAAAGCAGGAGAAAAGATTCTGGACGTGGGTTCCGGCTCCGGCTGGACCTCCGCGCTTCTGAGCGAGATCGTGGGGGATAAAGGAAGGGTTGTCTCGCTCGAACTGATTCCGGAACTGAAGGAATTCGGGGAGAAAAACGCTGCAAAGTACGGTTTTGTGGAAAAAGGAACAGCGCAGTTTATCTGCTGCGACGGCTCCAAGGGGTACGAGGAAGAATCTCCCTTTGACAAGATTCTCGCTTCTGCTGCCGCCCGAAGGGTTCCAGAGGCCTGGAAAAAGCAGTTGAAGGTCGGAGGGAGAATCGTAGCGCCTATTAATTCTTCCATCTTCCTTTTCGTTAAAAAAAGCGAGAATGAAATGGAAGAAAAAGAATATCCCGGTTTCATTTTCGTGCCCTTGATTGAAGAATAAAGTATGGTGAAAAAGATTTCAATAACAATTATTGCGTTTGCGGCAGTTGTTTTGTTCTGGCAGATTTTTGTTCCGCTCGGCCTCAACTCCCAGGAAGAAATAATTTTTTCAATCAAGAAAGGCGAAGGATCTAGGGATATCGCCCTCAATCTGGAGAAGCAAGGGCTGATCGCCTGGGCTTCGGTTTTCCGGCTTTACGTTTTGACGGTCGGCGTTTCGGGCAATCTGCAGGCCGGGGAATACCTGATTTCTCCCTCGATGAACATTCCTGAGATCGCCCAGAAGTTCAGCAAGGGAGAGGTGATAAAGGTTAAGCTGACCATTCCCGAAGGATTCAGCGCAGAACAAATAAAAGAAAGGTTGGCAGGGTTTCCCAATATCGCTGAAGCGGAACTCGCTCTTCTTGACGAGAAAGAAGGATATCTCTTTCCCGACACCTATTACTTCAGCTACAACGTGACTTTAGATGAGGCGCTTAAAGCCATTGAGGAAAACTTTGAAAAGAAAATAACCCAGGAACTTAAAACGGAAATTGAAAAACAGGGAAAAACCCTGGAGCAGATAATTATCATGGCTTCCTTGCTGGAAAAAGAGGTGAAGACGAAAGAGGAAAAAGAACTGGCTGCCGGAGTTTTATGGAAAAGATTAAAGGTGGGCATGGCTTTGCAGGTGGATGCGGAGATGTGGACGTACCAAAACAGGGGACTGCCACCCCGCCCCATTTGCAATCCCGGGCTTGAAAGCATTATTGCTTCAGTGTATCCTAGAGAGAGCGGATTCTGGTATTATTTATCCACTCCGGAGGGGGAAACGGTTTTCAGCGAGACCCTGGAAGACCATAATGCCGCAAAGTACGAATATTTAAAATAGAGGTCGATGAAAACTTTGTTTTCATCTCCGTCTTCGCTTTCACATATATTTTATTAATTATTGTATAAAAGCTCGCCCAATGAAGAAATTCTTGTTTCCAATAGGAATAATCGCCGCAATAGTGATGATCGGTGTTCTGGGATACCGGGCGGTTTTGAATTTCCAGGGACTGATAAAGGAAACGGAAATGCCGGTGGCCGAAGAAGAGGCCGGACCCGAAGAATCTGCAGAAGAGACCGGAACCATTGAAATATCTCCGGCATTGGAAGCAAAAAGGATGCTCATGGTTGTGGCTTACAACGATTTTAACGAAGAGGAATATTCTTATTTGAGGTCGCTTTTTGCCAGTTCCGGCGGAAGCATTGAAATAACCAGCAGCCAGAGCGGGGCGGCAAGCGGAGACAAGGGCGGCATTCTTCCTTTGAGCTTTTCTTTGGAAGAAGCGGATTTCAGCGATTACGACGCCTTGGTTTTCATCGGCGGCTCCAGAGTTCTGCAGGACTTTGCTTTGCTGGATTTGCCCCAGGCTGCCAAAGAAGAGATTTCCCAGGGCAAGGCTGTGGCGGTTATAGGCCAGCAGGTGGTTAAAACAGAAGGTTTCACAGGGCCGGAGGAGTTCGGCATGGAAATCATTCAGGTCTTGACAAACATTTAAACTGATATAACATAGAACCATATCCGCAGACAGCGGGCATCCATAAGCCCCGCCGAGGAAAACCGTTGAGGATCGACCTCAACATGTCAGTTTTTCTGCGGAAACGCAGATTTTTTATTTATCAAACTTTTATGCCCAGAACAAAAGCGCAAAAACAAAAGATACTTGACGATTTGAAGGATAAAGTCGCTCGCCAGAAAGCGATTCTTTTGGTCGGGATTACCGGCTTGAAAGTGAAAGATTTGTCCGCCCTGAGGAAGAAATTGAAAGGGGTTGACGCCAACATCCAGGTGGTTAAAAAAACCTTGGTGGAAAAAGCCCTGAAAGAACAGAAACTGGAATTTAACAAGAAGGGGATGAAGACGGAAGTGGCTTTGGTCTTCGCTTTTGGCGACGCAATAGCGCCGGCTAAAACTGTTTATCAGCTGTCGAAAGAGAACGAAGCTTTGAAGATTTTGGCCGGTTACATCGGGAACCAGCCCAAAGACGCAGAATACATAATTACTCTCGCCCAGCTTCCAAGCAGGGAAGAGATATTAGCCAGATTGGTGGGAAGCATTGCCTCGCCGATTTCCGGCCTGGTCAATGTTTTACAAGGAAACATTAAAGGTCTATTACAAGTTTTGACTCAAATCAAAACTTAAATTTCTAATTTCTAATTTTTAATTTCTAAACAATATGGCAGAAGAAAAAGAGGAAAAAGTAGAAGTTCCGGAGAAGTTCAAGAAGATGGTGGAAGAGATTGAAAAGATGCAGGTTATCGATTTGGCGGAATTGGTGAAGGTTCTGGAAAAGAAATTCGGCGTTTCCGCTGCAGCTCCCGTGGCCGTTGCCGCTCCAGGCGCCGCTGCCGCTGCTCCCGAGGCAGAAGAAAAAAGCATCTTCAACATAGAACTGATTGCCGTCGGAGACAAAAAGATCGAAGTGATCAAAATTGTCAGGGACATCACTCAGAAAGGGCTGAAAGAAGCCAAGGATTTGGTTGATGCCGCCGCGGCCGCTCCCCAGATGGTGAAAGAGGGGGCCAAGAAAGAAGAGGCGGAGGATATCAAAAAGAAATTCGAGGCGGCCGGCGCCAAGGTTGAACTAAAATAATATTTTATAAACCTTCAAGCCGTTGAGGAGATAGATTATTTTTCCGTCCTGGGAAACCGTAAAGTCCAGCAGCCCGTCGAATTTGGGGCTTTGAAACTGCTTTACGATCAGTCCCTGTTTGTCCAGGACAACGATTCTCTTTTGACTGGGTTCCAAGAGATAAAGATAGGGCAGTTCTCCCGAGGTGAAAAGTTTTGAAAAGTATTTAGGCTCCGGGAAAATCTGCAGGCTGAGCATTTCCTGCAAGGTTCCCGCGTAGTACCGCTCGATGGAATTGCCCTTTGTCAGAATCCAGACAGAGCCATCCACAGCCAGGGATCTAAAGTCCCTGGCTTTTTGGTTGGAATACCAGGAGAGCGGGTTTCCCCAGAGGAAGTTTGAAAGATAAGGGTATTTTACGATCTTTGCCTGCTTTATATCCAGAAGATAAAGGTTTGACTGGAAAACCGATGCGGCGTTCCAGTCGAAGACCGAAGGCGTTTGCAGAGAAAAGGTATTCTGGAACTGTCCGTCTGCAAGGCCGATCAATTTATTCGGTTTTGCCAGCAATAAAACCGAATCGGCCAGCGCAATTCCAAAATTGATTTTCTCGGTTATCTCCAGAACCTTTCCCTGCTTTTCTTTATCTATTTGGAAAACGTTTTCTGCGTAAGGGCTGAAAAGATAAAGATCGTCCCTGAAAGAAACAAGCCTCTGGGGGATGAAGCCCCTGGCCTGGAATTCAAAGAAGAGTTCCGGTTCCTCTATTTCCACCAGCTGGTTCAGCTCGAAAAGGCGGCTGGCTAGATTGTTTTTCAAAGAGGAAATCTGTTCGGACAATGTCCGGGGGAAAGAAGATGACATGTTCACCAGGGGGGTCAGTTCCTGCCAGCTCTGGCTGAATAGCAGGTTGGCCTGGGTTTTGGCCTGAGGATTTTTTTCCGCCAGGAGCAGGTAGGTCTCGGCCTGGTTCATTTTTTCCTGAATCTGTTTTACTTCCTCCCAGTAGACCTCCAGGCGCTTTTCTTCCGTTTTTGAAAAGATAAAAGTACCCAGGGCCAAAAAGACAATCAGGAATATGATCGGGCTCAGTTTTTTATTCTTTAATACGCCTTGCCAGGGCAAGCTGAATCCGAATTTGAGAGAGGGAAATTTTATTTTCAGTTTTTTTATCGATATGGACGGTTTCTTTATGGAGAAAGCGGGCTTCTTGGGCAAAGAGAACTTGGGAAGCTTCAAAAGCGAAAGCAGCGGGGCAAAGACATTCTTGATTTTGAAAGTTTTCTTGGGCAGGAGAGTTTCTTTTTCTTTGCGGTAGGGCTCCTTGCTCAAATATATCAAAAGGCAGAGTCCGGATATTTTTGAAAGATCCTCTTTCTTTCCGTTCAAGGTTTCCTGCAGCTTTTTTTTATTAAAAGGAGAGAGGCGGGCGATTTGCTGGGTAAGAGCCTGGCTGGTGAAGAAGTCGGCGATTTCCTTGGTAAGGATCAGGACAACGTCGTTCTCGGCCAATTTTCCCGTGATGATGTTCCCGAATACTTTCAAAGGATAGGGTTCTATTTCTCCTATGCCCTGCAGCTTCTGGTCGATGTCGACTATGTGGCCCTTCCTCAGTAAAAATATTTTAAGGTCGCCGACCTTGGTGAAGTTCACCTCGGAGTTTTTGAATGCGCTTACGCTGAAATGCAGGTTTCCCAGCCAGCTGACGTCTCCGGCGCGGGCGGTTTTTTCCAGATGCTCGTTGGCTTTCCTTAAAGCTTCCCTCAGAGCTTTTTCCGGGTTGGGGGATACGGTTTTATAGTATTTCTCCCTGATTATTCTTGCCAGGGTGTCCAGAAAGCGCAGGTTTTGGGGCAAAGCGTTTTTTAAAACTCCCACCATGTACAGGCTGCCCATTCTTTTTTCGTAAACGTTTTCCGGCTCGTAGCAGAAGCTGTCGAAAATCAAATCCCGCTTCCCCTTGGGATTGAAATGAAATTCAAGAATCTCCATGATTTTTCATTTTAGCTGATTTTTTTTGAAAGGACAAACACTCAAATTGAAGTTTGACTTTTTGAATAAATATGTTATTTTAAATCCTCGCATATTAAAAATTGCATAAGGAAAAAAATACAGGAGGTGCGTCTTGCCGATAGGAGTAGATCTGGACGGTACCATTTCCAAGGCAAAGCTTTATAATCCAAGTCTCCGGTTGCCATGGTGGCTTTTTATTCTTCTGATTCCTTTTATTCTCTTAATCAGGCCAAATCGGGAAGCGGTCAAGAAAATAAGAGAGATGAGAGATTGGGGCCATGAGATCATCATTGTTTCGGCGCGTCCACCGTGGGCAACAAATTTGACAATGCGATGGTTGTCCCTGCATCGTGTCCCTTTCGACAAGATATTCTGCGTTGGTTTCGGAAAAGGGACAAAAGACAGAAAGCTGGAGGTGATAAAGAGAGAAAAAATAAAATACTTTTTCGATGACAACAAGAAGATCTCAGACTTCCTGAATCACAACTTCGTAGTAACAACACACTTGTAGGGGTAACAATTTTCTTTTTAGAAAAAAGTTACCCCTTTTCTGTTTTATGAAATTTTGCTAATATTTATATAAATCAGGGCAATTAGCCCCTCACCCAGGAAATTTTATGTTTTATGCCTATGTTATAAAAAGCAAAAAAGATAATAGTATTTATATTGGTTATACGGAAGATTTGAAAAAAAGATTAAAAGAACATAATAGCAAACAAAATAAATCCACAAAAAATAAAGCCCCATTCGAATTAATATATTACGAGGCATACAAATCGAAATCAGACGCAAAATTTAGAGAAGATAACCTTAAAAGATTTGCCCAGGCATATACACAATTAAAAAAGAGAATTAAAAACAGTCTGGAATAATCTTTCTGGGTGAGGGGCAATTAGCTCAGTGGTTAGAGCGCTGCACTCACATTGCAGAGGCCACAGGTTCGAGCCCTGTATTGCCCACATTTTTGCCAAGTAAAAACGTGGGTTGAAAGAAGAAGGAAAACTCCAAGGGAGGCAAACTTCTTCGCACGCCCACCAAAAACCTATGTTGTGGTTTGAAGTATTTTCGGTAATCTTACTTTTAGTTTTTACTGTTTGGTTCGTGATAACCAATGTTTGGCCGCATCTTTTCTAAGAAAAAAAATCAGGGCGGGGGCGAGAAATTGCGCGCCCACGTTTTTGTTTCCGGCAAGGTACAGGGTGTTTTTTACAGGGAGAACACCAGGAAGAAAGCGAAGAAGCTTGGAGTTTCCGGGTGGGTTAAGAACCTGAGAGACAACCGCGTGGAAGCGGTTTTTGAGGGGAATAAGTCCAGGGTGGAGGAAATGGTCAATTGGGCCCGTAAGGGCCCTATTTGGGCTAAAGTAGAGGCTCTGGACGTGGTCTGGGAGGATTACACTGGCCAATTTGCTTCTTTTGAGATAGGATACGACATCTAGTTCTTTGAGTAATACATAGCCCAAACGTAGTAGACATCCGGATGTTAGACATCCGATCCGGATGTTAGACATCCGATGTCTAACATAGTACAAAAAACCGCCTAGGGGCGGCTTTTTGTTCGCAAAGAGGATAAATCCTCTTTTTGACCCTTCGCTATATTATAGCTTGGGCTTAGGATTATCTGCTGAAATCCCTTTTGGGTCTCCTTTTTGACCAACACTCTTTGCAGTAAATAGGTCTGTCTTGAGCTGGTTCAAAAGGAAGCTCGGTGATTTCTACCCCGCAGTCAGAGCATTTCCAATTGCCCTTGACAGTCGGGCGGGGAGCAAATCCTTTGTCTTCGTATGCCATTTTAATTACGTTTTATTTGTTAATTAAAAAAGCGACCTTGAAACTCTAAGCCGCTCTACCTTACTACGATATTTAAGATTAACTTAAAACACCTACGTAATCTACTTCGACTTATCGTCTGAGGGTATTATATACCATCCTTAAATAATGTCAATACCCCGAGCCCATATAATGGGCGAAGGGGGGCAGATGAAGCTAAAGCTTCATCGACTAACTCCGAGTCAGCAACAAGAAGGTTGCAAATTACCTTATTTGAGATATAAATAAATATATGCCGCTTTCCATTGGAATAGTGGGTTTGCCCAACGTCGGCAAATCAACTCTTTTTGAAACCATAACTAAAAAACAGGTAGATAAGGCCAATTATCCTTTTTGCACAATAGATCCCAATGTCGGGGTTGTTGCCGTTCCCGACGAAAGGGTGGAGAAGCTGGCTGAACTGACCAAATTCCAAAAGAAAATATACACCACTATTGAGTTTTTTGATATTGCAGGTTTAGTAAAGGGAGCAAATAAAGGAGAAGGCCTGGGAAATAAATTCTTGGCCAACATCAGGGAAACGGATGCCGTGGTCTATGTTCTGAGGGCTTTTTCAAAGGGAGACATAATCAACACCCAGTCCGGCATTGACCCTTTATCTGAAAAAGAAATTCTTGATACCGAACTCGTGCTCAAAGACCTGGAAACCGTGACCAAGGTGGTAAGCTCTCTGGAAGGGAGGGAAATGGAAATTCTCTCGAAAGCGAAAAAGCTTTTGGAGGAAGGCAAGATTTTGAGCGAGCAGCAATGGCCGGAGGAAGATCTCAAAGTGATAAGTCCTTATCATTTATTGACCATGAAGCCCAGGCTTTATTTGCTCAACGGCAAGGACGAAGAGGTCTCCCCGGAAATAACAGAAGAGCTCAAGAAAAACAGCTGGCCTTTTTTAATAATAGACGTTCTTATTGAGTTTGAGGCAGTGGGGTTGAGCAGCCAAGAGAGGGAAACCCTGGAGCTGCCCTTGGAAACAGAGCTTGATTCATTGATAAAGAAGGCTTACGAGATATTGGGCCTGATAACTTTCTTTACCACCGGGCCTGATGAAATCAGGGCCTGGACCGTAAAAAAAGGATGTTTAGCTCCTCAGGCAGGAGGAGTGATACACAGCGATTTTGAATCCAATTTCATCAAGGCAGAAGTTATAAACTGGAAAGAATTGCTGGATTCAAACGGCTTTGCCCATGCCAGGGAAACCGGGCTGATCAGGACCGAAGGCAAAGAATACGCGGTTCAGGACGGGGACGTCATCAAAATAAAGATATGAAAAAACTTCAAAAACAACCTCAAAAAAAGCAGAGAAGGTGGGGGCTCGGCAGCCGCGTTGAGTACACAAGGGTAGGGAGTAATAAAAAGAAAAAGTAATCCTATGAATCCTAAAATTCTGATTATCCTGGTCGTTGTAATCGTTTTCGGCGCGGCCGGATTTTTTCTTTATCAAAACTCTTTATCCGGAGGAGGAAACGTTCTGGCGAAAAATGATTTTTCCATTGAAATTCCCGAAGGCTGGGCGGAGAGCGCGGCCTCGGCCGGAGTTTCGGCGATAGTTGTCAATGTGGGCGAAGAAGTCACGGATCCTGCGGCAGAGAAAATAAACTTCAGAACTTATTATGCAGTGACTTACGACGTTCTGGGAGGGAAAACGCAGGAAGAATATCCCCAATATTTCAAGGAGGCCCTGGAGGAGAGCGTGCCGGGGATAGAGTTTGTTGCAGAGGGAGCTCTTGAAGGCAAGGATGCCTACGCCATACAGGCTGACATTTCCCAGCAGGGAGCGGATTTCAGGATTTGGTTCGTTATTTACAAGGGAGAAGGAGATGGCATCTGGATTGTTTCTTTCAACACTCCCAAGAGCAGCTGGGAGGGGTACAAGGATCTGTTTTATCGGGTAGCAGCCAGCTTTGAGGTAAGATGACGGAAGACGATTTCAGAAAACTGGTGGCAGAAGCCCTGGATTCCTTGCCCGAGAATATCCAAAAGAAAATGGACAACGTTGAAGTTGTCGTAGAACAGGGTTCGCCGCACGGTCCTTTTCTCGGCCTGTATCAGGGAGTTCCCAAAACAGCTTACGGCAGGGGATTCGGCATGGTCTTACCCGACAAAATAACCATTTTCCAGGCACCTTTGGAAAGAGCTGCCAGGTCGGAAGAAGAATTAAGGGAAATCGTTAGAAACGTTGTCTGGCACGAATTAGCCCACCACTTCGGCTTCAGCGAAAAAGCAGTCAGGGAGTTGGAGAAGAAGCGAAGAAAGACTTGACAAAATATCATAAGTACATTATTATGTACATATATGGATACAAAAACAACTTTGTCGATTTCCGAGGCAAGAAAAAAAATATTCAAAATAGCCGAGGAGGTGCAGAAGCCCTCTAGGCATTATACTTTGACTGAAAAAGGCAGGCCGAAGGTAGTTTTAATGTCTGCCGACGAGTTCGAGTCCTGGCAGGAGACTTTGGAAGTGATGCGTGATTTTCCCGATTTAAAAAAAGATGTTAGGGAAGCGGATAGGGCCGTTAAAACCGGTGAATACAAAAAGTGGGCCACTCTAGACGACGTTATGGCTAAATACGGCTACATTTTAGCCGATAAGGGTAAAAATAAATATGGCGTGGGAAATAAAATTAGAGAAAAAGGCGGAAAGAGAACTC
>Ga0210051_1006553_pt1 | contig 10972 bp, 17 predicted proteins | sample CryGey092014_all_FD_185464 | JGI IMG/M metagenome (GOLD analysis project Ga0210051, IMG submission 185464) | Groundwater microbial communities from aquifer - Crystal Geyser CG23_combo_of_CG06-09_8/20/14_all (SPAdes) (version 2) | ecosystem: Environmental > Aquatic > Deep subsurface > Groundwater...
TCCATCCGTACAGGCTTAAGTTTTATGGTTATCCCCCGCTCTTTTTCCAAATCAAGACTGTCCAGATACTGCTCCCGCATATGCCGACTCTCCACGGTTTTTGTCACTTCCAAAAGTCTATCGGCAAGCGTGGACTTTCCATGATCTATATGAGCGATGATGCAAAAATTTCTAATATTTTCCATAGGTTTTCAAAAAATCCTGCTATACTTAAACAGTGGCAATTAACATAAACCTAACGCCCGAAAGAAGCGTCGAAGAGCTGGTCTTTAGAAAAAGGCTGGCCTTTTGGGCCTTAACCACCGGACGGACAATTATTATTGTAACAGAATGCGTTGTTCTTGTGGTTTTTTTGGCCAGATTTTACTTTGATAAGAAAATCTTTGATCTTGCAAGTAGCATTGAACAGAAATCGGTAATTTTGGAACAGAAAGCGGATTTTGAAAAAGAATTTAGAAAAACTCAAGCCAAGGCCGACTACCTAAAATTTATTGTAAAAAACTCTTTTGACTACAAAGGAAAGGTTGATATCCTACAGAAGAGTACCCCCGATGGGGTTTTTGTAACACAAATTCAAATTGGAAACCGAACCGCTTCGTACACCGCCCAAACAAGCGATATCCTAAATTTTGGGGCTCTCGTTGAGAATTTTTTGCGCGAAACTAGAGTTAGCTCCGTAACCTTAAAAGAAGCTGATTTTTTAAAAGAGGGTTCAAAATACAGTTTTTCCGTGGAGGCAACATTCCAATGATTACCAGTCCTTTTATTTTAAGATTTAAAAGAATGGAGCAGGAAGAAAAAAAGGCTTATTCCATGGCCATTTTTAGTATTTTTGCGATTGTAATCTTTGGGATTTTTGCCATAAGACCTTCTATTGCAACAGCCATTAAACTAAAGGAAAACGCGTCCTCGTATAGTGAAATTGATAAAAAGATGACTCAAAAACTTGAGGACTTAGAAATTGCCCAAAGCAATTATAACCTGCTTAAGCAGGAAAGGGTTTTTCTTCTAAAAAAGATTCCTGATGGTAGAGATGAAGCAGGTTTTGTAAGGGAAATTTCTTTTACCGCGGCAAAGCATTCCGTAAGTATTACCAACATTTCCCTTGAAAATAGCGGCCAAACAGAATCCGCTACGAGTAAGGAGACTACCCGATCGGTATATTTTACTTTTTCCGGAAAAGGTTCGTATAAAGACCTAATGGATTTTTTGGGGGAGGTGCAAAAAAGCCCACGCGCGGTAAATTTTAACTTTGTGGAGTATCAAAACGAGTTAAATAGCGACGAGGCCACTCTTGAAATTAAAGGAAGTTTATACTATCTGTAGATACCATGATAAAAGATAAAGATATCTATCTTATCGCCATTGCAACCGCTTTAATTTCCGCTATCTGGATTAGCTATGACACCCTTTGGAAAAAAAAGGAACTGGCCCTTAGTCCAGAAATAGAGCTTCTTATTACCCCTCTTGACTCGGGGCTGGAAATCTCCACTCCAAAATGACTCTTTGAAATTTCCTTGCAACTTCTAAAAGTCGCGCCCGAAAAAATGCGGTGTCGCGGATTTTTAAAAGAACGCTGATGCGATAATAAGAAACTACCCCTATTGTAGATACTACCAAAGTCAAAAGAAGCAAATACAAAGTTCTAGAAGTATCAAAAATATAGTTATCCAGAAACTTTAAGGGGATATAAAGACAAACACCCAAAATAAACGATGCCCAAGAAATTTTTGAGGCCTGCTCCAAAAAATCCTCTGTTAAGAGGTTTCCAATTTTTGATTTAAAAAACCTCTCCAATATCACCAAATTGGTGATAACGCCAAAAGAATAGGATAGTCCCAAACTCCAAACTCCAAAATGCCCAGTCAAAACAAATCCGGCGCTTAAAACTATGTTTACCAAAATAGATATCAATCCCGCTCTAAATGGGGTTTTGGTATCGTTTTCGGCATAAAAAGCGCGGACCAGAATATAAATAAGGGATTGGGCAAAAATGGAAAAAGAAAAAAAAGCCAAGGTATAAGAAGAAGCAATAGTGGCATCCCAGGAAAAACCTGAAACTCCATAAACAAGACGCACAATGGGAATCCGCAAAACCAGAAGGACAACACTAGCGGGAAGAATAAAATACAAGGCTTTAATGCAAGAACTCCTAACTAACGCCAAAAACTCCCCTCTATCATGCTGGCTTAAATAGGAAAATTTTGGTAAAAGAACCTGCGCCAAGGATGATCCGATAACGGCGGAGGGAAGCTTTTGCAGGGAAGATGTTAAAACCAAAATAGCGGTAGCGGAGGGGGCGATAAAAAACGCCAAAGAAGTGTCTACCACCATGGCAATTTGATCGGCAATAATTCCAAATGTGCGGGGAAGAGCTGTCAAAAAGACATTCCTTGCCCCCTCGTCAAAAGAAAAGTTGAGTCTGTAAAAAAAATTAAGTTTTTTGAGGACGGGAAATTGAATCGCAAAATGTAAAAAGGCCCCAAACAACATCCCCCAAGCCGGGGCGTATATTCCCCACCTTTTAGCAAAAAGCGCCACAAAAACAATAATCCCCACATTATAAACCACCGGCGCAAGGGACGGCGCAAAAAATCTTTTTAAGGATTGAAGAGCGCTCGTTTCAAAAATACTTATTATTAGTACAAACTGGGACAACATCATTATCCGAATAAGATTTAAAAGCACGGGATCGGGATTGGAGCTTAAGGCCAAAACAGAAGCCAGTTGGCGCGTAAAAACAAAAACAAACAAAGATATTACCGCAAACGCGCCAAGAGTAATGTTAAGAACTTTAGATGCCAGCTCCCACGCCTCTTTTTCTCCGCCCGCCGCTATCTTTTTGGTAAAAACAGGAATTAAAGCAACTGACAATGATCCGGCCACAAGAGAATTAAAAATTAACGATGGTATTTTATCTGCCAAAAAGAAAAGCCCGAGAAGAGATGTGTTACTGTCAACACCAATATCAACCCCGTAAGCCGAAATCAAAAACCGTTGCTTAATAAACGAGAGCGCATAGGAAAGGATATAGGTAACGGATATAATAGAAACAGCGGATAGAATACTGTCTTGGGAGTTAGTGAATATCCTTCTCATACAGTTTTGTATGTTATCACGCTCTTGTAAATAAAACGACGGGCTGGTAAAATCCCGTCATGGCAAATACAAAATCTGCTAAAAAAGCTATCAGAAGTTCGGCAAGAAAAAATAAAGTTAATGTTTCTTGGAAAAAAAGGCTTCTAAAATCCAAAAAGGGTTTTGAGGCGATAATTTCTAAACCAAAAACAGATGTCGCTGTCGCCAAAAAACTTTTGGGTGAGGTAAAAAAGGTTGCAGATAAAGCAGTAACGCATGGATCTCTGGCAAAAAATAAATCGTCTAAAATAAAATCTCGTCTTGACAAACGATTTTTAGTCTGGGCAAAATCATAGGGTATGAACACCCACCTGCCAAAATTCTCCTTTAAAAAAGGGTTAGTTATTTTTCTTTCTTTACCTTTATACCTTGCATTTTTCTCTAAAGCTTACGCCGCTTCGCTTTCCTTAACCCCACCAACCGGAAGTTTTTCCGGAAATTTTGATGTTACCATAAGTGTAGATCCACAAGGAGCTTCTATCTCGGGGGTTGATGTGATTTTAAAATACGAACCCGACAAGTTGGAAGCGCAGGTTACTCAAAACGGAGTATTTGAACAATATCTTAGAAAAAACATCGATAAAACCACTGGTTCGGTGGCAGTAAGCGCTTATAATACCGCAACACTAATAAGTAGTACAGCAACCGTCGCCAAAATTACATTTAAGCCGTTAGTGGCAAGCGGAACCACCGCGCTTACCATTGTTTACACACCATCCGCCCCCAATACACCACCAAATACCGACGATTCTAATGTGGCCTCTGGCGGTGGAGATGTGCTATCGGGTGTTACGGGAGCCTCCTATACTTTGCAAGGAACGGGCGTTACCACAACCACTACACCAACCGTAGCTACCACCCCGGCTACCACACCAAAACCAGCGGTCTCTGCTACGGGAGATTCCTTTACCGCTCTTATAATAACTACAATCTGTTTTGGGCTTATAATGTCAGGAACCCGCTTGCTAAAATCGCGATCAAATTTTGACGGAAATGAATAGCCTAGAAGCAAAAAAAGGATTCCTTACTTTCCTTGCGGTTACTTTTCTTGTATCCGGTATTGCTTTTGTTGGAAAGGAACTTTACGATTTACGGTTTGGAAACAACCCCCCCACTCCGGAGAAAAGTTTAACCGTTGAACCTGTTACGCCCCCAGAAAATTTAGTTAAGGAGGTGGTAGAGGAGCCTATTGATAATACTCCAAAAGATATAAATGGCGATGGGCTTATTAACTCATTAGATTTCCCCTTTAATCTTCCATTAGTTCAGCCGTAACCAACATCCGGTATTGCGTTGTTCCCCCAGGCCAGCAAGTCATTAAAGTTACCGTCTGTTTGTTTAGGAAGTTAGGATAATAATCTTTGTACATAGACACATCATCGGGCTTTAAAGTTTCTTTTCTTATTACTTTATAAATAAAATCCTTGTCGTTGTAGTTAATAATAATCTTTCCGCCTTCTTTTAAATCATCTAGGGTAGAAAAAATAGTTTTTGGATTATCTGGGTTAAAAAGATACTTAAATGTGGAATGGCCTGTTATAAAAACATTGCCGGAGGATCCGGGTTCCGCCGTTCCTAGAATATGAACAAGCGCATCGGACGGATCAATACTAGTGGAATTTGCTTCTACAAACGCCTTTTCTATTTTTAAGGATGGGATGGAAAGGTAGAAATGATCAACTCTTTCTTTTAAACCCGATTGGTCAAATGCGCCAAGGACTCTTCTAGCTGTATTAAGCTTTTTTGTTACTGCAAGGGCAGTAAGAGCTCCGGGGTCGTTGTCAAAATCGCTCCCTACTGCTCTAACAATTGCCCCGGTATATTGGCTTTTAAGGTAATTTCCTAGAATTGGATAAATAACAAAAAGAAAAAGGAAGGAAACTCCTAAAGTTACCAAAGACAAACCCAAGGTCTTCCTTGCATTTTCATGGTCTTTATTTAACTTCTTTTCCCGTTTTTTGTAGCTGTACGGATAAATCATAGGCAGAATTAATTATTATCTGTTCGTCATCAATTCTACCAGATTAAAGGCGGATGGGATATCCTCCGCTAACCCGTTTTTAAGATTGGCATCTGTTTCCAGAATTTTTTGGTAACAATCTTTAAGCTCGAGCAAAGTAAAATTATGGGAAAACTTTGTTGCCTTTAATAAAACAAACGGGCGCAGGCTTTTTACAAATTCCGCGCCCACAGAAACTGCTATCATATTCCGCACTTGGTAAGAAAGCGGGCCTGTTAGCTCCAAAACTGTTCCTCCGGACTCAATGAAAACTTTAAGTTTTAAATACGAATCCTTGGTATTACGACTACATAAAGCATCCACAAGATTAAAAGCGCTGTCGTCCCTTTTTTTCGTAAAATTTAATATTTTGGCCTTGGCAACTGTTGCAAAACTTTGCAATTTGCTTTTAGCATTTATAGCGGCATTGCACAAAATAATAACGGTATTATTCTCTGGTATTTTTGGTAAAAAAGAAAAATCGCAGGACGCTCCCGGCACTTTTAAAAAAACCGCCGAGACGGTTAAGGGATCGCCAAATATGGAGGAGGAAAGCGCCGTGGTTTTAAAATCATTAAAACTTTTCTCTCCATCTTCAAAATGTTTTTTTTCTCCTATTGTTGATCCACAGCTTTTTAAAAACTGCTCCCTACTTGCAGTATTGTTATTACCGGAAATTAAAATCACCATAAGTGGAATTCTAATCTAAATTCTCCGCAAAAGCTCTATGGTTTTGGAATAGGTACGGAGATTATGAAGGGATGCCAATCTAAAAGCTAACGAATCTTCCACAGCAAAAAGATGACGGAGATAGCCTTTGGAGTAGTTTTGGCAGGTGGGGCAATCGCAATAAGGACTTATTGGATCTTTATCACTGGTAAACTTTTCTTTATCGATATACAAATGGCCAAAAATATCGGGGTCGTTTAGTAAATCCGCTTTCTCCGGATCCTTGTTAAAGATAAAAAGCCGGCCGTGTCTGGCATCGCGGGTAGGAAGAACACAATCAAAAATGTGCCAACCGACTTTGTACGAATTAACGATATCCATGGGGAGTCCCGCGCCAAGGGCAAAAAGTACTTTGTCGCGGGGAACCAGATCCGCGATAAATTTAGTTAGAGCCATATTCATTTTCCCATCGTCTCCAATTAGCCAACCGCCAAGACCAAAAGCGCCAAAACCGATTTTTAAAAGCTCCACTGCACATTTTTCTCGCAAAGATCTATCAAATCCTCCTTGAATAGGGACTAAAAGAAGCGGAGACTGTTCCTTTAAGAGATGGCGAATTTCGCATTGTTTTATAAATTCCTCTTTGCATCTTTTAGCCCACTCTACTGTTCTCATGACGGATTGTTCGTTTTCTTCCCGTGTCGCATTTGGCGGGGTAAAAGCGTCAAGACAAACCACTATATCGGGATTTAGATTAAATTGCGCATTGATAGAAATTTCTGGGGTAAAAATGTACTTCTTTTTGTTCCCTTTCGACCCTATAAAAAACTTTACTCCATCGTCGGATACTAAACCTAACGCATTGTTCTTTTGGAGCATAGAAAATATTTGCCAGCCGCCGGAATCGGTTGTAATAAATCCGTCCCATCCCATAAATTGCTTTATCCCGCCAAATTCTTTAATAACGGAAGTTCCGGGGGTAGTTATTAGATGGTAGGTGTTGACAACTAACCCTTCGATACCGACAGTTTTAAGGTCGTCACTATCAAGACTTCTCACCACCCCTCTAGTCGCATCGGGAAAATAAGTTGGAAACTTCATCTCCCTGCCTTTTATTGTGACACTTTTAAGACCGGACATGTTTGAGATTAAATATTACTAAGTAGTTCGAGATACCTGTCACGGGAAATTTTGGCAGTTCTTAGATTATTTAAAATTATAAAAACAGGAATGTCTTTCTTTTTTGGAATAACAACTCTTCTTAAGAATCCAGCTTTTCTAAACTGCGTATGACCACCAGTTGTCCCGATATATTCCCAACCCCCAAGTTCAAAAACTTTTGCTAAATCGCGATAGTTTATGAGAGAGATTTTAGGCATATCTAGCTTTAATGGTTTTTGGAGAATACGAAACGGGAATTGTAAAAAAAGACAAGGAAAAGTTGCTTCTCTCCGGCACCAATCCAGATTCTTCTAACAGTTGATCTAGTGTACCGTCTTCTTTAGCACCTTCTAAAAGAATAGATACTGCTTCCTTAAGCATTTCTCTTGCTTCTTCTTTTGTTTTTCCGCACGATGAAATATCTAGCTCTGGATTATATGCAACAAACGGATTTGCCTTAGAAGAACCCTCTTTAAAAACCTTAATTGTTAAAGGCAGATTTACATTTCCCATATTTGTATTCTACCTTTGGACAAACCTATTAGCAACAGCAGGGACGGATTCCCACCTCGCCGACCAACCACAAAGATGAATTTTTCATATGTTGTCAAATCAACCCAAATGTAGTCAACCTTTGAGGTTAACTAGTCGATTCTTGCTTTTATGACGGTATTTTTAAGGAAAAAGAGCTTTTTGACCAAAAAGCCGTAGTTTTTCCCAAATACAATCCCCGCCCAAATTAGAAACACCCATTCAAAAATAAATACGGGGTGGCGGACATAACTTGTTATAAAACCAACAACCGACGGACGAAGATGGGAATATGCGATAAGAGCTTGCGCGCGACGCGGGTCAAAAGGATATAGCCAAAAGATTTCGGGCTTTCCAACAGTTGTTAATCCCACAAGCTCAAGCCAATAACTAAAATCGTCCAGAGCCAAATGCGATAGGATCGCCAAAAACCCTAGGACAAAAACTCCTATTTCTACCCCCTCTGCTCTCTTTCCCCTTATCCCTCTGATCCTTCTCTGCCACTTATAAACAATATAAAACACTAGGATCGTCCCAACGGCAAATATCGGCGTATGACTTGGCAAAAGGTGGTGATAAATTTTCTGCCCGCCAAGATATACATAGAACAGATCCAGATCTGGCAGATTGGCACAAAAAATTATAAAAATGACCTCCTTAATAGAAAGGGGTTTTCCTTTTATCTTAATTTGGGAAATCAAAAAACCAACACTTGCGTGGGCTATTGGTAGCATAGCGGAAATTATATATAATTTATTAACATATGAAAACAACTGCGGATGTTTTAAGAGAAAAATACATAAGTTACATGGTGGCGCGGGGGCATGCGCAAATACCCTCCGCTCCCTTGGTTCCGGAAAATAATCCTTCCTTGCTTTTTGTTAATTCCGGTATGTTTCCTTTGATTCCTTATCTTTTGGGTGAGGAGCATCCGGCAGGAAAACGGCTTTGTAGTATCCAAAAATGCGTCCGCACCGAAGATATAGACTCGGTAGGAAATCCTTTTTATCACACTTTTTTTGAAATGATGGGACATTGGTCCTTGGGCGATTATTTTAAAAAAGAAGCTATCCAAATTACATACGACTTTCTGGTCAACCATTTAAATCTGGACCCCGCAAAACTATCCGTTACCATATTTTCCGGAGACGAAAACGCCCCGTTTGACTCGGAAAGCAAAACCGCGTGGCTTACTGCCGGAATTCCGGAAAATAGAATTTACCCTCTTGGAGCCAGCGAGAATTGGTGGATTGCAGGAAATAAAGGTCCGTGCGGCACCGACAGCGAAGTATTTATGGATACGGGAAAAGCTCCGTGTAGCGCAAGTTGTAACCCCTCCTGCAAATGCGGAAAGTATTTTGAAATTTGGAACAATGTTTTTATGGAATTTAATAAAAAAGAAGATGGCTCTTTGGAACCGCTAAAACAAAAAAATGTGGATGTGGGAATTGGAGTTGATAGGACAGCCACAATGCTTGAGGGACTAGACGACAATTACAAAGCGTCTCATTGGAAACCGTTAATTAATCTTGTTGAAGATATCACCCAAAAAAGATATGAGGAAAATACTAAAAGTTTCCGGATTCTGGCAGATCATGCAAGGGCCATAACTTTTTTGCTCTCGGAAAATATTGCCCCCTCCAATGTCCAACAAGGATACATTGTCCGACGAATTATAAGGCGCTCCATGCGGGAAGAATTAAAACTTAGCGCTGGCGGAAAAGTTCTCTTACCCCTAATTGAAAAAATTATTGCTGACTATGGACCAACTTATCCACAATTGACCAAAAACCGTGATCTGGTCTTGACCCTTTTTAAAAATGAGTGCGAGAAATTTGCGAAGACTTTAGTAAAAGGAAATGTTTTCTTTGCAAAAAATCTCGAGAGATTTAAAAAAGAAGGCAGAATTTCCGGGAAAGACGCTTTTGATCTTTACCAAAGTTATGGATTCCCTATTGAAATGACAAAAGAACTTGCCGCAGAACAAGGATTAAAAGTGGATGAAGATAGCTTTTCTTTAACATTTACCAAGCACAAGGAGTCTTCAAGAACGGCTTCCAAAGGACTTTTTAAAGGAGGGCTTGCCGGAGATTCGGAAGCGGAAACCAAGTACCACACGGCAACACATATTCTTCACCAAGCGTTAAGAAACCTTTTAGGCGATACAATTTCTCAAAAAGGTTCTAATATTACGGCGGAAAGATTGCGTTTTGATTTTTCTTTTCCACGAAAAATCACGGAAGAAGAAATTACAAAATTGGAAGAGGTGGTAAATGGTGTAATCACCCGCAACCTTCCCGTGGCATGCGATACAAAAAGTCTTGACGAAGCAAGAGCCGCCGGAGCTTTGGCTTTTTTTGCAGAAAAATATGGTGACAAAGTGAAAGTTTATACTGTGGGCGATTTTTCCAAAGAAGTTTGCGGGGGGCCGCATGTCACGGAAACAGGTCAGCTTGGACATTTTAAAATTATCAAGGAAGAATCCGCCGGAGCGGGAATCCGCAGAATAAAGGCGATTTTAAACTAGTTCTTATCGTCCTCCTTTTTCGCCTCATCAAGTTCCTTCCAGAGCCGATCTAACAGCGTTGATACCTCGTCCACTTTTGTTACGAGAGCCATCGCCAAGCACACGGAATTGTAACTCTCAAAGCTACGAAAGCCACGACCGCCACCAAGAAGCTTTTGGATCAGCGTGACGGTGGATCCGTGCAGGGTAGTGAGATCGTCTGCGCCACTTTCCCTTACATAGGTCAAATATTTTCGAACACCTTTCTTTAAGACCGACATTTTTTTCTCCTTTCTTGATATGGGAATATAACTACTGGGGGATTTTTACATTTTACAGGATTTTTTCCTAAATGTATCGTAACTTATTCATCCGAGACTGTGTGGTGTTAAACACATGCTCTACACTTTATGAATTACAGTTTTCTTCCACCTCCGAAGTGGAAGAATTGCATTTATCAGAGTACACCTATAATCCTAAAACTTCCCTTGAAAGGAAAAGTCGCTTTGATTTGTATTAACTCTAGAACAGGATAATTTTTAAATGGAGGTGAAATTTATGAACAAAAAATATATGGTTCTTGGAGCAACTATTTTATCGCTTGGAGCTTTTGCGGTAAATTCTTCCTTGGCACATGCTTATAAGGGAGATCCTGCAGTAAAAGGTCCAAACTACAGCGAGGAAAGACATGCTCAAATGGAAGCTGGTGCGGGTTGTGGTATGGGTTTTAGGGCACAATAACAATAACATCTTTTATCAATACATCTGCCGGCTTTAGCCGGTAGGGTATTGGTAAGAGGAGAAAATTTATGGAAACTGCTACGATTTCGGACGAACACATAATTTTAGAAGTTTGCCAAGGCAACAAGGAAAAATATTCCGAAATTATTAAAAGATACGAAAAAAAGCTTTTACGCTATGCTATTTATTTGCTTGGTGATGAGCATGATAGTAAAGATGTTGTTCAA
>Ga0210051_1006561_pt1 | contig 10967 bp, 9 predicted proteins | sample CryGey092014_all_FD_185464 | JGI IMG/M metagenome (GOLD analysis project Ga0210051, IMG submission 185464) | Groundwater microbial communities from aquifer - Crystal Geyser CG23_combo_of_CG06-09_8/20/14_all (SPAdes) (version 2) | ecosystem: Environmental > Aquatic > Deep subsurface > Groundwater ...
TATATCAAGTTCTGCCTGACCCACTCCAACTGTTTCAATAATTATCAAATCCATTCCGAATATCTCCATTAGCTGAGATATATTTTCTGTGGATGTTGAAAGCCCTCCGAGGGACCCTCTTGAAGCAACTGAACGCACAAAAACATTTTCATATTCAAATGCCTTTTGCATTCTTAATCTATCACCAAGGAGAGCTCCGCCAGTAAATGGACTTGAAGGATCTATGGCAATTACTCCCACTTGTTTGTATTTTTTTGCAAAACCATTTATCAGATGATTGACTAATGATGATTTCCCCACTCCCGGAGGACCTGTAATACCAAGCCGAAATGATTCTTTTCTTTTATCGTAATTCTCTCTGAGAAACTCTATTCCATCTTTCTCTTCATTGTCAACAAGAGTAATCATTCTCGCTAGTGCAGATATTTTTTTATCTTTGAAATCAGATATCAGCTTTTCATATTTCAAAACTCTATAACCTCCGGTATAAAAATCATTTTTCTTAGAGAATGCTTTATCTCCTTTATTTCAGTAATAAAATTTGCCCTTTTCATCATCTCTGAATATGCATTTCTTTCTGTAAGAATAATCTTCACTTCTGCAAGTCCATTTTTTATAAATTCAATAATTTTATCTTCTGCGATAGGACCGAAATTCATTGCAATTATTATTTCATCAGGAATTACTGTGTTATAGAGATGGGAAAAAAGAATCTCTCTACTCTTTGAAGTTTCAATCTCCTCTCGGGAAGAATTTTTAAGATTTATAAATTTCTTATTTCCGAACAGAAAAATTGTCAATAATGATAAGAAATATCTGGTCTCTCTAAAGTTTTTATCATTTTTAAGAAACAGAGATATGATAATTTTATTAAAGAGGCAAAGGACCCTAATTATAAGTTCCATAGAATCAGCAATTTTCGCCTTTATGCTACATGCATGAATACTATTGATCATAATTCATCCACTGGGACAGCAAGTTGGGTGGATGATTCCATAGCATTTGAAAAATTCAAAATAAAGTCCATTGCAATCTCTTCATTTGGAGCTTCAAATATCAGGAAGAAATCAGGTTTTCCGAACATTTGCAAAAAATGAAGAACCTTTACCCCTTCTAACAGTTTCACATTCTTAACAAGGTCAAGTGCTTCATCCGTCTTTCCTGTTATTATTTCCAATGTTGAAACAAATATCATATTACTTCTTTTAGGTTTCTTATGAAATTATCTATTTCCTCTTTGGATCTCTTTTCAGTTGATGCTATGAGAATCATATCTTTGAACTCTTTTGAAAACCTTTCCAATTTGACTCCCATTAAAAAGCCCCTCTCTTTCATTTTCATATAGACATTTTTTAGATTATTTATTTTCACTGCAAATTCATTAAAAAATTCTTTGCCCTGATAGACAAATTTTACTTTTGTCTTTGAAATCTCTTCTGCAAGATAATGCGATGAAAGAAGAGAATCAGTTGCGACCTGCTTCAATCCGGCTTTTCCCATTGATTCAAGATAGACGGTTGCCATAAGCATACACAATCCTTCATTTGTGCATATATTGGAGGTTGCTTTTTCCCTTCTAATATGCTGCTCTCTTGTCTGAAGAGTCATAACGAATCCTTGCTTTCCGTTCTTGTCTTTTGTCTTTGCAATTATTCTTCCAGGCATGTTTCTTGAAAAGTCCCTCTTTGAAGTGAACATTCCAAGAAGGGGTCCGCCGAATGCTTGATTTATACCGAATACCTGCGCCTCTCCTACTGCAATATCAGCCCCCATTTTTCCTGCTGGACTTAAAATTGCAAGTGACATAGGATTTTGATTTATTATGAATATCATATTATTTTCTTTTACTATTTTTCCTATTTCTTCTCCTTCCTCTATCACTCCGAAGAAATTTGGAGTCTGGAGGACAAATGCTGAATATGAGTCATCTGCCTTTTTCTTTATATCATCAATGTCAACGGACCCATCTTTTAGATTCACTGTTTCGCACTCTATATTCTGCCCTTTCAAGTATGTCTGTATAACCTCTTTTATAGTAGGATGAAGACCACCGCTTAAAAGTATTTTATTTTTATTCTTCAATGATATTGCCATGTGACATGCTTCTGCTGTTGCTGTTGCTCCGTCATACATTGATGCATTTGCTATGTCCATTGAAAAGAGCTCGCTCGCCATTGATTGGTATTCATAAATTGACTGAAGGGTTCCCTGGGATACTTCCGGCTGATATGGAGTGTAAGCAGTATAAAATTCAGGTCGTGAAATTATATGTTTTATCACAGGAGGAATATAATGGTCATATATTCCGCATCCCATAAATGAGATTTTATCCTCAGTAGTTATATTCCTTGAAGATATCTCCTTAAACTCCTTTAAGAGTTGATGTTCGCTTATTCCTTTTGGAAGATTCATAGCATATTTGCGCAAATTCTTAGGAATGTAATCTATTAGTTTTTCAAATGAAGATACTCCTATATCCTTTAAGAGCAATTCTCTCTCTTTTTCATTTGCTGAAATGTATTTCATTTATGCCTTAGTGATGATTTGTTTCACAGTATTTTGTGTATTCATCCGCATTCATAAGATTTTTTATTTCGCTCTCGTCAGATATTTTTATTTTTACTATCCATCCCTCATCAAATGTGTTTAAATTTATTTTATCAGGAGAAGTTTTCAATATTTCATTTACTTCTATTATTTCTCCAGACATAGCTGCGATAAGATCCGATACTGCCTTTACTGCTTCTATAGTTCCAATTGAATCACCTTGCTTCACAATTCTTCCCTTCTCAGGAAGCTCAACAAATGCAATATCTGAAAGTTCGGATTGAGCAAAATCCGTTATACCTTCAATTGCAATATCATTTTCCACTTTTATCCATTCATGAGTCTTTGTGTATTTGAGATTTGACGGTGTATTCATTATTCCTCCTATTATTATTTATGGGTTCCGTTTTTATAAAATGGCGGTTTCACTATAACTGTCTTCTTTTTTCCTCTGATATCTATGAATATGTCCTGACCCGCTTTATTAAAAGGCAAAGCAACATAACCGAGTCCTATGTATTTTTCCGTTGATGGAGAGAAATTACCACTTGTGACTTCTCCTACCCTTTTTTCATCAACGAATATTTTATGTCCATGCCGTGGCATTGCTTTTTCAAGCATTTCAAAACAGACGAGTTTCCTTTTTAAGCCCATCTCTTTTTGCTTTATTAAAGCATCTCTTCCTATGAAATTTCCCTTCTCCATTTTCACTGCCCATCCTGTTCCAGCTTCAAGGGGTGTTGTATCCTGAGTGATGTCATTTCCATAAAGCATGTATCTCATTTCAAGACGGAGAGTATCACGAGCAGCAAGACCAATAGGTTCAATGTCAAATTCCTTTCCGGCTTTGAATATCTCATCCCATATTTTTCTTCCGTTTTCATTGTAAGAATATATTTCAAATCCATCTTCTCCTGTATATCCTGTTCTTGATAAGACAACATCTATTCCGCAAACTTTTGTTTCTGCAGAGTAGTAGAATGGCATTGTTCCGAGAGGATAGTCAGTGAGCTTTTGAATCACTTTTTCTGCAACAGGACCTTGAACTGCAATCTGTGAAATCTTATCTGAAATATTTTCAACTCTTACATTATTCCATTTGTTTTTTATAACCCATTCAAAATCCTTTTCGCAGTTTGATGCATTTACAACAAGCATTATTTTATCTTTAAGATTATAAACGAGAAGGTCATCAACTATTCCTCCGTTCTCATATAGAAAATTGGAATATTGAACCTGATGGTCTTCAAGGGTCATTACAGAATTTGTTGTTATGTAATTTACAAACTCTTTTCTCTTCTCTCCTGTAACTATGAATTCACCCATGTGAGATACATCAAAGACACCAACAGTAGAGCGGACCCTTTTTATTTCAGAAATGACACCTTTGAACTGCACTGGCATTTCAAAACCAGCAAAAGGAACTATTTTCCCTTTGTTTTGAACATGTATATCATAAAATACAGTTTTCTTTAACACGACACCTCCATTTGAATTTCAAACATATTATTATAATAAATTAAATTATAATTTCAATACCTTTGTTATTCTAAAAAAATAAAAAATAATGAAATGCTGTAAGGTTTCAAAAAATAGAATTGCAAGTTAATGAAATTTATAGAATTATAGAGTTACAAACCCGGGTGTTTTTATGAGAGATTATCCACAAAGCAATCCCCTTGTTGAATACATCATAAGCATCTCCAAAATATGGAACTCTCCCAACTCCTCTAACATTTAAACTATCTGTCGCCCAGTTTATCTGATAATATCCTCCCGGTTCCTCCTCTTTGGCAATAAGCATAGATATCACCTTCTGGGCTATGGTGCATAAATACCTCCAAAAGTAAATAAAATTTAATAACAATTACATTTTAACATAATTATTTAAAAATTCAATATCTTTCTGATATTCTTCATACCCTATTTTTCATGAGAAATAACGAACTACTTGATATTTTATTTAATAATGTTAAAATATAATGTTTAAGTAAAAAAGGAGTTGTATGCTATCAATATCACAAAATATGAAATCAGGAAAAATTGAACTTGCTGAAGTGCCGGCTCCGTCATGCAAAAAAGACGGAGTCCTTATAAAGACATCCTATTCCCTTGTATCAATGGGCACTGAATCAATGAAAATTGAAAGCGGAAAGATGAACCTTATTGAAAAGGCAAGAGCAAAACCGGAGCAAGTAAGACAAGTTATTAATACTGTAAAACAATTGGGTATTAAAGCTGCATACAGAAAAGTGATGAACAAACTTGATTCTATGACTCCTCTCGGATATGCAATATCAGGATTGGTAGTGGAGACTGGCTCAAATGTTTCCAATCTTAAAATCAGTGATATGGTTGCTGCGGGAGGAGGAAATTACGCTACTCATGCAGAATTCAATTATGTTCCTGAAAATCTTTGTGTGAAACTCTCTGACAAAGTTGACATAAAGCATGCATCAATGGCTACTGTTGCAGCAATAGCAATACAGGGTCTTAGACAGGCGAATTTACAGTTTGGAGAGACAATAGGAATTGTGGGAATGGGGCTCATAGGACAATTGATGCTTCAAATAGCGCAGACAAGCGGATTCAGGGTATTGGCAATTGATATAGACGAAAATAGAGTTAATATCTCTTTGAAGCATGGAGCGAATGCAGGAGCAATTCCCATAAAAGAGAATTTAGTTGAAGCAGCAATGGCATTAACAGAGGGATTCGGACTTGATGCTTTATTTTTGACATCAGGGACAAAATCAAATCAGCCTGTAGAATTAGCTCCTAAGATGCTTAGGGACAGAGGCAGACTTGTGGACATAGGCATAACGAAAATGGATATTCCATGGCAGCCATACTATGACAAAGAACTCAATATCTTTATGTCACGTTCATACGGTCCGGGAAGATATGACCCTCTCTATGAGGAGCACTCTATAGATTATCCCATATCTTATGTAAGATTTACAGAACAGAGGAACATGAAGACATTTATAAACCTTCTTGAAGACAAGAAAATTGATGTTGACTATATTATTTCAGAGACAATGGACTTTTCAAAGGCGGCTGACTTTTATAATTCAATCTGTGAATCAAAATCAAAATACATTTCAGTGGTCTTCTCTTACAATCCTTCTGCTGAGATAAAGAGGACATTTGACTTCCAAAAGCCGTTTCAAAGTTCAGTAGTGAGAATAGGAATTATTGGAAGCGGAAACTTTGCAAAGACAATGTTATTTCCTGAACTTAAAAACAAATCAGGAGTTGAATTTGTATCTTTGTCAACAGCAACAGGACTCTCTGCTGAAGATAGCAGAAGAAAATTCAATTTTTCAAAGATAGGCACGAATTCAGAAGAAGTCATTACAGATAAAGATATAAATCTTCTTATGGTGCTAACCCGCCATTCGTCACATTCTTCAAACATTATAAAAGGGTTAAGAGCTGATAAGTTCGTTTACTGCGAGAAGCCATTGGCTCTTGATGAAACAGAACTGAAAAATATAATTGAAGCAAAAAAAGTTTCCAAAGGCGACTTATTTATAGGATATAATAGAAGGTTCTCCCCAGCAATAAATAAAATAAAGAATATGTTTTCAAAGATCAATCAGCCGAAGCACCTCTATTACAGGGTTAATGCGGGATATATGGAGAAGACAAACTGGTATAATGATATTGAAGAAGGAAACAGAATTGTAGGAGAGGCAGGGCACTTTGTTGACACTGCGCTTTATCTTATTGATAGCAGACCAAGGTTTGTTACCGGAATTTATACCGGAATAAGTAGAAAGGATATGAAAACAAAAGATAATATGAACATAATAATAGAATTTGAAAATGGTTCTGTTGCAGATATACTCTATTTCACATTCGGAGATAAATCACTTCCAAAGGAATATTTGGAAATTTCATCATCAATGCAGTCAGCAGTTCTTGACAATTTTAAGTCATTGACTCTATTTAAGAATGGTTCTCCATCAAAGGTAGTGCTAATTAACAAAGGCAAAGGACACAAAGAGGAGATGCATTCACTTGTAGAAATAATCAAGGGGAATGAGAAGAACCCATTCAATATGGATTATCTCTCACTTGTCTCTATGATTACCTTCAAAGCCATTGAATCTGCTGATAGAGGAGTAAAGATTGAACTCTGAATTGATAGAGGAATCATATAAGAAACTTCACTTGCACCTTAAAAAAAATGATTATAAGGGATATGATCCATTTGACGGACTTAATTCATATTTAAGAATATTTACTTTTAATAACAGATACTTGAAGAGAGGACTCCTGCAAACAATAAGGCGTCTTCCATTTAATATAAGATCTGTGGTCGGCATAGGAAAGAACCGTTCAACAAAAGGAGTATCTTTTGCTGCATCAGGGCTTATTGCTATGTATAGAAAGACAAAAGACGAGAAGTATCTCAAAGAGGGAGAAGAACTTCTAAACTGGGTTATTGAAAACCGCTCTCCATTCTTCAGTAACTATTCATGGGGGAATCATTTTGATTATATTTCAAGGGTATTCTATCTGCCCAAAGGAATGCCCACTCTCGTCTGGACAGGCCTCATCGGTTCAATTATAGTGGAATATTATAATGTAACGAAAAAAGAGATTTATCTTGACGCAATAAAAAAGACAGCAAAGTTTATAATAGAGGACTTGCCTTTATATGACTGCGAAAATACATTCTGCATAAGTTACATCCCATACAAAAAAAAGAATGTGCACAATGCAAATGTCATAGGAGCATCATTTCTCTCTCAGGCAAAGAAGATTGCAAATGTAAATACAGAACAGATTGACAAGATGTCAATGACTTATACTGCAATGCGTCAGAGTAAGGAGGGCTATTGGTGGTATGGTCAGAGAAAAGATATGCACTGGATAGACAATTTTCACACAGGTTATGTGCTTGATGCATTCAAAAGGTATAGAGAGGCAAGCGGTAATACTGATTTTGACGAAAATATAAAGAGGGGATTTGATTATTACAGGAAGAACTTTTTTGATGGAGAGATTCCTAAATACTATTTTAACAAGACATATCCTATTGATATTCAGTGCGCTTCTCAATCAATTGAAACTCTCTTGAATTTCGGCGATATTGAAAAGGCGTATTTGGTTGCTTTGTGGACAATTGAAAATATGCAGGATTATGACGGACACTTTTATTTCAGAAAATATAAAAGAAACAAAAATAAGACAGATATGATGCACTGGGGACAAGGAACAATGATGAAATCTTTGGGACATCTTATAGAAAGAATATGATGACGCGTGATATTCTCTTCATAATTGAGAACCTATCATTTCCTTTTGACAGAAGGGTTTACAGAGAGGCAATTACTATGAAAAAAGCCGGATACAATGTATCAGTTATATGCCCAAAGGGCAGCGACAGAGACAATCTCCCCTTTGAAATCGTTGAAGGAATTGATGTTTACAGATACCCTTTGATTCTCGATTCCAAATCAAAGAGTGACTATTTATTAGAATACTCTCTCTCAATTTTATTTACATTTATTCTCTCTCTAAAAATACTCTTCAATAAAAATTTTAGTATAGTGCATATAGCAAATCCTCCTGATATATTTTTCCCCATTCTTGCTTTTTACAGGATCTTTGGGAATAAAGTAATATTTGACCAGCATGATCTTACTCCTGAATCGTACCTGTCACATTTCAGGAATGAGAAAAAGGATTTGTTTTACAGAGTTCAGATTCTATTTGAGTATCTCACATATAAGTCAGCCAATGTAGTGATTGCAACAAACATTACTTATAAAAGCATTGCAATGAAGAGGGGAAATAAAAAGAATGTGTTTATAATAAGAAACGGACCTGATTTAAGAAAATTTCATTTTACAAAGAAAGATGAAAAACTTAAAGAAAACTTCAAATACATGGTCTGCTATATAGGCATAATGGGAGTTCAGGATGGGCTTGATTATCTATTAAATACAATAGATTATTTCGTGCATAAATTGAAAAGAAAAGATACTCTCTTTATTCTCATAGGAAAGGGTGATGACTATGAATATCTAAAAAAACTTGCAGGAGAACTTAAAATCAATGATTTTATACATTTCACAGGAAGAATACCTGATGAGGCGGCAATGGATTATCTATCTACTGCTGATGTTGCTGTTTCCCCCGACCCTTGCAATTCTCTGAATGACAATTCTACTATGAATAAGCTTATGGAATTTATGGCAACAAAAAATCCCATTGTCTCTTTTGATCTTAATGAGGCGCGTTTCTCAGCAATGGATTCTGCTCTTTACATAAAGGATAATAATGTTGAAGAATTCGCAAAATCAATTTCAATGCTTCTTGACAATCCCCAAATGAGAGAAAAGATGGCTGAGAGCGGATTAAGGAGAATAAGAGAGCATCTTTCATGGGAGATTCAGGAGAAGAATCTTTTGAATTTATATGAAAAATTAATTGATTAAAAGGAAAAAAATGATTCAAAATTCGTATTTCAAGTGGGAGAATGGGGTTTTCACAACTATAAATCAGAGGGAACTTCCATTAAAGGAAGTTTACCTCAAACTTAAAAAACTTGACGATTATTATATTGCTATTAAAGAGTTAAAAGTGCGCGGTGCTCCGGCTATTGGAGTAGTAGCTCTCTTTGCAATCGCATCCCATGTTTATGAAGAGACAAGTTATGACAAAATTCTTCGGAAAGCAGATGAGGCAATAAAGAAACTGAAAACAGCACGTCCGACAGCAGTAAATATTTTCAATGGATTTGAATCTCTGCAAAATAAAATAAAATCCTTAAAAACTGATGATGCGAAAGATCTTAAAAATCTGATTGAGAATGAGGCAGTAACCTTGTATAATTATGAAGTGATGACTTGCGAAAAGATGGCTGAATACGGAAGTCCGCTGATAAAAGACGGAATGAATGTTTTGACACACTGTAATACAGGAATGCTCGCAACTCCCGGAATAGGCACTGCTCTCGGAGTGATGTTCAAAGCATTTGAGAATGGTATCAAATTCCATGTGTATGTGCCTGAGACAAGACCGCTGCTTCAGGGCAGTAGGCTTACTGTCTATGAACTTGAAAAGATGAATATTCCATATACACTTATAACGGATAATATGCGCGGACACTTGTTTTCAAATAGAAAAATTGATATTGTTTTTGTCGGAGCAGATAGAATTGCCTTAAACGGAGACATTGCAAACAAAATAGGAACATTTGAGAGTGCCTTTCTTGCATATCATCACAAGGTCCCTTTTTATGTTGTAGCGCCAACAACTACATTTGACAGAAATATAAACTCCGGAAGAGACATAGAAATAGAACAGAGAAAAAGCAATGAAGTGACAAGTATTGGTAATATTCCAATTTCAATTGCAAAATCTGTTTATAATCCTTCATTTGATGTGACTCCCGCAGAGTATATAAGCTCAATAATCACTGAAAAAGGAGTGGTTAAAAGCGAAATTAAATGTATAAAACAATTGTTGTTTTAATTTTATTATTTTTTCTGACAGTTGCTGGAAATGATATCTTGGAACCGAAACTGCCTGATATATCAGAACTCACGAAGCCGATTGAAATATATTATCCTGAATACACATTTATAGAACTAGGTGCAGGAACAAGCAGAGATTTTATTCTTTATGCTTCCTCTCTTGACGGATTGTCATTATTCAAAACATTCTCATTATTTGGAGAGGACAAAAGAAGATTTATTGAAATTGATTACAAACGACATAATTTCAAAACACTCAAATCTCTTATATCCTACTCTATTTATATTAGTCATTCTTCTGACTCTCTATCAAGTTCGCGTATAATTCCTGAAATCAATCACTCTATAAATCTATATAATGGAAACCTTAACACAACATTTTCATTCGTTTACTTTCCAGAAAAGGAACTTATAAACAATTTGTCAAAAGTATTTTACATAAATCATTCTAATGATTTCGACTGGGGAATAATCTCCAATTGGCAGAGGACAGACAATCCTGAAAACTCCTATCTGGGTATCTTTCTTGAAAAAGAGAATATCAGGTATGGATTGTTTTATTCAAAATCCATATTTCCATTCCTTCTCATAAAGCCTGAATTCAATAGCAACTTGAAGTTTGAATTATATGTTGATGCAGAGAGAAGATGTGTAATAGATGCTGAAAACATTTTTTCAGATATCCTTTTACAACAAGAATATCAAAATGTCAGGTCATACTATTTGGGACTTCTCTCTGTAAAATATTATTCATTTCAAATAAAAGCCAAAATTTATTCAGATATTGATAATATTCAATCATACAGTGACATAAGTTCTCCATTTTACGAATTTACCTTATCCAAATCAGGAAAATTAAAAAATGTTTTTTGTGATGTAGAATTCTCTTTTGAAGAGAAAGAGTTTTCAAAATTTTCCTCTATG
>Ga0210051_1006562_pt1 | contig 10967 bp, 6 predicted proteins | sample CryGey092014_all_FD_185464 | JGI IMG/M metagenome (GOLD analysis project Ga0210051, IMG submission 185464) | Groundwater microbial communities from aquifer - Crystal Geyser CG23_combo_of_CG06-09_8/20/14_all (SPAdes) (version 2) | ecosystem: Environmental > Aquatic > Deep subsurface > Groundwater ...
CATGAGAACGGGGTGCCGTAACGATTTCGAGACGACCATCGCCATCCACATCTCCGGTCGAAACATTTACTCCACCTCGATAACCAAGCCCGTACGCAAAAAAACGCGTGAGCGCAACCCCATCTTCATTAAACACCTGTACACGCGGCAAACCGCCTGACCCCATACCAGCAATAATTTCGGCCTTACCGTCATTGTTTAGGTCTCCCGCTGCGATATCCATACCTCCCATAAATTCACCAGACCACGCAAAAAAGCGTTTTCGAATCGCACCATTTTGATAAAAAATTCTAATTTCAGAAACCGATCCTTCTTCACGAATTGCGATCATGTCGTCAACGCCATCTCCGTTTGTATCTGCACATGCAATTCGGACGCCATTCTGAGGCGAAGAAAACGCGCGAAAACTCCACATATCTACGCCTTCGTGGCTTATTAAGTGAATGCGAGATTCAACTCCGCCCCCGGAGCCGTAAAGAATTTCATTTTTTCCATTTCCATCAATGTCGCATACAGCAATTGAGCCAGTTCCGCGATAATCGGGATGTGCAATAAATGCGTTTCTATATGCCGAACCGCTTTGAGAAAACCAGCGTAACTGCGGCCCGCCATTCGTCAACGGGAATGTTAGAATGGTTGCGCCGCGTAAAGTCGGCGGCGTGGAAACAACAACTGCTTTTACCGCTGAAATAAGTCCGCTCCCAAGTTGGTTTTGATAAGAAGGGTTTTTGTTATTAAGTGAGGATGCGGAATTAACAAGAAGCGTTTCTAACTGCTCACGCGTTATTTCAGGTTGATGGGCAAACGCGAGTGCGGCGACTCCTGCGACAACTGGCGATGAAAATGATGTGCCGTTCCAACCTGAGGAATATCCGCTTGGGAATGCCGTGCCTGATTCAGTTGATACCGTACTCAGTATGTTTTCTCCTGGCGCTGAGATATCAATACATGAGCTTCCATAATTTGAAAAAGAGGATTTTACACCGCTATTAGTTACAGAGGCAACGCCAATAACTCCAGTATGACAAACTGGATACTTCGGAGTTGTGTTTAAATTAACATTATCGTTACCCGCTGAGGCAATCACAAGAACTCCCCTGCTTCGCGCATACTGGATTGCCTGCATTAGAAGAGTTGATGATGTTGGACCGACAAAACTTAAATTTATAATATCAGCACCATTATCAGCCGCGTACTTCACACCTTGAGCAACGTCCACTGAATTCCCTGAACCAGAAACACCAAGAACGCGTACAGGCATAATAGTAATGCCCCACGCCACGCCAGAGACACCAATGGTATTATTTCCGGTTGCACCAATGATCCCCGCAATAACGGTCCCGTGATGCTCTGCCGTAAGTGAGCTTCCTGCGTGAGGAGTTATGTCAGTAGATGAATCAGCAAAATCCCAGCCATTCCGATCATCAACATACCCGTTGTGATCGTCATCTTTTTTATTGCCTGGAATTTCATCTTCGTTGACCCAAATTCGGGGCGATAAGTCGGAGTGGCTTATATCAACTCCTGCGTCTAAAACCGCGACGATCACGTTATCTTGTAGCCCCTTTTCAATATCCCACGCCTCTGGGGCGTTGATAGCGATTAAATTATTCTGTGATGAAAATAGTGTATCATTAGGAACACGCGCCTGTTGATATTGGGCATTTTTCTCAATAAAAGAAACACGGGGATTTGAGCCGTACGTTTGGATAAAATTACTATATTGTTGATTTGAATTAAAGGAAACTGTTGTGAAGCTACCGTCCGTGTAACCAACAACGACATCAACGCGTTCTGTCGCGCTTGCCGTGTCACGTGGTGAAAGAAAAAAAACGGCTACACTAATAACAAGCATGAACAAAACAAATGCGCGACTCATTGTATTTGCGTCTCATTTGCAATTGAGACCGTCAACTCCTTGCCCCCCCGAAAATATTTAATAGGAATTTCAGTCTGGCCATCCACGGTTAACAATGCCTGACCGATGCTTTCAGTTTCTGAAATATTTTGACCGTTCACTTGCGTTATAATATCTCCGGCTAGCAATCCTGCAACGGCTGCTGGCGAGCCTTCTGTAACAGCTAAAACTAATCCATCGGATGAATCCACCAACAGAAAACCATTCGTTCTCCCCTGTCGGAAAGATTCCGGAACATATGGAATCAGGGAAAGATCAATACCATGCACGGAAAGTGATGGATAAACAATTTTCTTATCAACAAGGTACTGATTTAAGAGTGAACGACGTTCCGGTAAATATACTATAGATGGCTTATTTGAGTTTCCATTAAAAAAACCTAGTAACGTGCCATCACCTCTGAATATGGGTGTTCCTTTGGGATATTCAACATGCGCATCAACGTATACTTCTGAAAAAAAGGTTTCAGAAGGTAAAATGAATAAATCGGGATACAAAAGTTGGTCACGGACATGTTTTGATATGGTTTGTTCATCAACTGAATATTGTGTTTGTGTTTCTGGCTTCTGAATGATAAAAACATTTTCTAAAGGTATTGGGGTGGTCGCATCGGCGATGTCTATCACTTGAAGGCCTTGGCCAGGAAAAGTAAAAAACGCTAAACTCGATTTTTCGTCGCGAAATGAAACTGTCACGGACTGACTTTCTCCATCAGCATCAAGAGCGGTGTACGTTTTCCCCTTTTGCAAAACCTCAGATGAGGTAAATGATAGTCCATCGCTCGTGTATAAAAAACCATATCCAACAAAATGTTCCTGCGTAAGTAACGTATCTTGAATTATGGTGGCTGTCTCTGGAATTTCTTGATCATACAAACGTAAAAAAGACGGCGCAACCTGGTCTACAAACGACTGCATAAATTGCTCCTGCTCGGTGTATGCTTTTGAGCCGTTTCGTATCACAATTGTGTTTTCAGGGCTTTGAAAATTAAAAAAAACAAATCGGTCATTTTGTGATAGAAAGAATACGGTTCCAGCAATACCACCAACTATACTGATGATAAGAAAAAATATCGAGTTTCCAATGCCAAATGATTTCTTTTGCGGGTGTTCAAAATTCTGTTGAAGTGATTCGCGGTACACTTCCTCAATTTCTTTGTTCACACGGTTTCTATTTTTTGGCGACGTTGGCGCTATTTTTTGTTTCATATTATCTCCATTGAGCAGTTACAAGAACTATAAGCAGAACAAAACCGACAATACCAAGTGTGCGAGCAACTTTTTTTGGATTTAAGGAATCATGCAAGCTAGCTAAAAGTATTTGCATCATACCATAGACAAACGCCAACGTCACAACGCCCTTAACAAGGGGTAAATGAGGCCAAATGTTTAGCACATAAACAAACTCGACAAAAACTATAGCAAATAAAGCACTATACCAACGCGAAGAGGTTAATAGAACTTTTTGTGACCATAAATATGCATAGAATAAAAGCAGGCCAAATACGGCTGCAATACTCAATGTGACAATTGAAGAAACGCCAAAAAAGAAACGTAAATTAAAAAGGGATACAGTCGCAAAAAAAATAGAGAGTAAATGCATGTATGAAGACACGTTGCTCAACGCTGAAATGTGATAATCCGGGATATTCCATAAATACTTATAGGCATTCTCAATATATATCAATGAAATGAAAGCGATGCCAAGCGCTGTCGCATACTGAAAAAAGGGATGCTCAAGAAAAATAAAAAAAGAAAAACCAGCAATGTTAAAAAGCGCAACACCCAACACGAATAGCATTCGTTCATACAACGAAACCTTTGCTTGGTAAAAAAATCGAACAAGCAAAATAATCAACAGTCCAATGAACGCGACAGCGATGGGGATCAAATACGCGGAAAAAAATAATAGTAAAATACAAGCTCCGATAATAAGCAGAAAAATAGCCACTGATAATAAACGATGTGTCTGGGTCATAATGATCGGACTGTTAGAATCAGATGTCCTGTGGTTAAATCGACAGACTCTACTGGCGCAACATCAAGTATACCTGAAACAAGAGACGGAGTGAACGTCTCAACTATTGTAGAAGGTATAAGAAAGTGTGGGATGGGTAATCTTCCGATAAAAGCTTTATCTAAAGTAATGCGCATGTCACCAGCATCAGCTGTTGGGATGGCGTGTCCTCGTAATAAAATATTTGGCTGAGAAGCAAGTCGACCGTAAAATTCTATAAATGTTGGTTCTATTACTAACTGAGAAAATGAAAAAGGATATGAGCTTTGAGAGGCAACTGTCTCTTGAAACAATGCATTTAGCTGTTCTTCCGATAAATCGACTGATAGGGTACCAAATAATGCGTCTTCTGCTTGTTGTCGCGTTTGAATCTGGAGTAACTTTTCAGAAAAAACTGCCGGTTCTACGTTGCGAATTGGTCCTGGTTCTTTATAGAGTATATCGCTAGCAACGGGTATGTGCCAAACCCCAGAAAGCACAACAAGCACAAATAAGGTAATAAGTAGCATCAAAGCCGACCCTCGAAGTGAGAATTTAAAAGGGAGCATAATGATGTATGCGACTACTTTGCCTATCTTAGCAATAGTGCTTCCAGACGGTTTTGTTGTCTCGGGTAAAGACCGCTCGATTCTAGTCATGAAAGTTTCTTTGGTTTTCTATCTGTTTTTTTTGGTTCATCTACGAGATCAACGTGTGATCGAATCTTATCTATTAAATGAACCAGCTCCGTGGCACTCATGTCTTTCTCTGAGGTCGTCGAAATTTTCTTCTGAATCTTACTTATGAGCTCTTGAACGTGTTGTGGATCTTTAATGCTGGTGATATGAAGATCAGCTCGGTCACCTGCTGTATGAATCATAAGTGTGCCGACATGCAGCAAGGTACCCATAACCCCTGTGACACAAAAACTCATCTCTTGGATATTTTGATAAAGGCATTCTGAAACTACTCTTGAAAACATTCCCTGTTGATCAATATCAACTACTCGTTCACTTGTAAGCACAAAAATATTCATGCGATTTAAAATAATCGTCCGCACAAGAATAAACGTGCCCCCAAGTAAAAGGAGTAACAACCCGATACGACCCCACAACCCCTGATGAATGAGTGGGTATAAAAAAAAGAAACCTGCTATAATAGAAAACGTACCAGAAACCCATCCCCAAATATGGGCAATTGGCGACCTACGGACAATCGTCAGTAGTTCCTCACCGTCGCGTAATTGTCGTTCTAAATACGATTGAGACATAGTATGAAGAAAAAAGCGTTAAAAATTACCTGGCTTGTTATCGTGATTCTCGGTGTTGTTTCTATGCTGTTTTTCACGATCATGCCTTTATTTTACCAGAATTAGTAAATTACCGCTTGAGGACCGCCAAATAGGCGCTTTGCGGAATATCAACTCTGCCCTGAGAACGCATGCGTTTTTTGCCTTTTTTTTGCTTTTCTAATAACTTGCGTTTTCTGGTCACGTCACCACCATACAGCTTTGCCGTAACATCCTTTCGCAACGGCGCGATACGCGATGAGGCCAAAACTTTCGCGCCAATCGCGGCCTGAATCTTTACTTCGAACAATTGACGAGGAAGAACATCTTTTAATCGTTCAACAATAGCGCGGCCAACTCGTGTCGCGTCAACTCTATAAACCATGCTCGCGAGCGCATCCACTAATTCCCCTGCGACAAGAATGTCTAGACGTTCAACATCGGCAATTTGATATCCTAAAAAATCATAGTGATACGACGCATATCCAGATGTGACGCTTTTTAATTTGTCATAAAAATCTATTAAAATGCTTGCTAAAGGCATTTCAACTTTTACAATAGCTCTTTCTTCATCTAGAAATTCCGTAGTATTAAATACCCCTTTTGATGAAGCAACAAGTTCCATAACATTTCCGAGTGAGTCTTTTGGGGTTACAATATCAAGCTTCACCCATGGCTCCTCAATGTGATCGATGTGGCTGACGTCAGGCAAATACAAAGCGCTGGACATAGTCATAAAGCCATCTCGAAAAACAGAAACGTTTACTTTTTCTTTCCGTTCCCACGCGCGCAGACCCTGTTCATTCAAAAAAACATGATACGCAACCGACGGTACGGTAACGACTAAATCTAAATCATATTCTCGTCGAAGACGCTCACTCACTACCTCAAGGTGCAGTAAGCCAAGAAAACCGCATCGAAACCCAAACCCAAGGGCTGGCGAATGATCAGGTTCATATTGTAAACTTGCATCATTTAGTTTTAAACGTTCAAGCGCTTCTCGTAGCGCCGCATATTCGCTCCCTTCTTTTGCATAAAGCCCAGCAAAAACCATTGGCTGTAACTCTTTATATCCAGGAAGTGGGGTCGCTGTCGGGTCTGAAGCAACGGTAATTGTGTCTCCAACTTTGATATCAGCGACATCCCGAAGGCCTGTGACAACATACCCTATATCACCTGAGTGGAGTGCTGGGATTGGAAAAAGTTTAGGATGAAATTCACCAACCTCAAGAGCCTCGGCTTTTTCTGTTGACTGGAATAAAATAAGCTCATCACCCTTTTTTATTGAACCGCTGAATAAACGCACATAAGCTATGACGCCTTTATATTCATCATAAAGCGAATCAAAAACTAACGCTCGTGTCCCAAGAGACTGCGAAAGTTTTGGTGGAGGAATTTTCTTTATAACTTCATCAAGAAGTTCTGGGACGCCTTGCCCGGTTTTACCTGACACAAGTAAAATATCTTCTTTCTTAACGCCAAGCAAATTCATAAGCTCACGCTGGACCATGGGGACCTGGGCACTTGGTAAATCAATTTTATTTATAGCTGGAATCACCGTGAGATCGTGTTCAAGCGCGAGATATAAATTTGTGAGTGTTTGCGCTTCAACACCTTGTGTTGCGTCGACCAATAAAATCGCTCCTTCAACTGATGCAAGAGATCGAGATACTTCATATGAAAAATCAACATGTCCCGGCGTATCAATAAGGTGTAGCGCGTATTCTTTACCGCCAGAGCTATATTTCATTGATACGGGAGCGAGTTTTATGGTTATACCACGCTCTCGTTCAAGATCCATCTGATCTAATAGTTGATCTTGCGCATCACGTTTGTCGACGGTATGCGTTACATCAAGTAAACGATCAGCAAGAGTAGACTTGCCGTGATCGATATGAGCAATAATGCAAAAATTTCTAATATTATCCATGTGGAGTATTTGTGTCATCTGAGCTTTGAGTAATGGGGGTTTTACCATTCCTTGTTTTATTCCATATGCGTAGAACCCAATCACGTATCATCATAACCTCTTCGCATCGAAGAAAAAGCGTAATGAAGAAATACGTTAGTAGGCCAACAACGCCGGCTATAAGTCCTTGTAAAAAAATACCAACAAACGTTGTCATATTCACTCCAAGGGCAAGAAAATATTTCATCCCTACAACAATCGCCCCCATAAACACGGAAGCAATTACTATTTTAATCCCCGATCGCACAATCCGCGTATCATCAAGTGCTCCTATTTTTCTACGTAAGAAATAATAAAGCAAAAACATATTAAGAAGATTTGCTGTAGAATATGCGCCAGCGAGTCCAAGGACGCCATATTTTTGAGACAAAAGTAGAGCGAGCACTATATCAACAACTACAGACACCATGGCTATTTTAACCGGAGTTCTGGTATCGTGATGTGCATAAAAAGAACGAGCAAGGGTTGGTATCAAGGATTGGGCAAACAATGACAGTGAAAAAATACCGAGCATTTGAGCGGTTAGATAGGTCGCCTCCCAAGAGTACGCATTTGCCCCCAAAACGACACGAACGATTTGTGCGCGTAATAATAAAAACAAAATTGAGATAGGAATCATCAAATAGAGAATTCGACGAACGGTTTCAGAAAATTGATGAGAAAATTTTTCTTTATCATTGTCAGCAAACGCCTCGCTTAAAACAGGAAAAGCGGCGATCGCTAAAGACACCCCAAAAACATTAATTGGAAAATTTTGTAAATTATTCGCAAAATTATATACCGTTATACTGCCAGCCATTAAGGTTGATGCGATTATTGTATTAACCAATAGATCGACTTGATTAACTGCGAGTCCAATCGTGCGAGGTACCATAAGGGCGCCAATTTTCCTTACGCCTGGGTGTCGAAAATCAAGGATACGCCGATATCGAAATCCAACCCGAAGCACTGAGGGTATTTGAATTGCTAAGTGCAAAAACGCTCCAAGTACAACTCCATATGCTAGACCCATAAGTCCATAACGAGGGGTCAGTGCGACAATACCAAAAATAATACCCAGGTTATAGAGCACTGGAGCAAGCGCAAAGCTGGTAAAACGTTTTAATGCGTTTAAAATCCCACTGACAACATTACTTATGCCAAAAAAAACAATCGCAACGAGCATAACTCTACTTAACTGAATCGTTATATTCTGCTTCTCAGCTGGAAAGCCAGGCGCAATCAAAGGAATTATTTGTGGCACAAAAATAAAAAAAAGAATACCAAGAACAATTAAAACAATAAGCAATAAATTCAATATAGAATTCGCAACTCGCCATGCCTCATCACGCGACGAAGGATCGTTTTTTTTTATGTATCCAATAAACACCGGGATAAACGAAGATGAGAGCGCGCCAAGTACTAGGACGTTAAAAATGAGGTCAGGTACTTTAAAGGCGGCAAAATATGAATCGAGCGCCCCGCCACCTCCAAATGTTGACGCAAGCAGTCGGTCACGAAGCAACCCCAAAAACCTGCTTAAAATCGAGGTTGCTGCTATGATAAGCGCCCCGCCGGTGACTGTTGTAGTCAGTTTACGGATAAATGTTTGTACATTCATATATTAGCGAAACACAACACCAAATACTGTATCTTGAGTAACGTCAAAGGACACCTCAGCATGAGAGCCTTCAATGCGCGACTCGACTTGTATTGGAGCAACAACGTGATCAATCGCTCGATCAGCATCAATACTCCACGTAAAGGAAACATTCTGCTGGCCTGGCTGATGTATGACGGCGACAATCCATACATCATCGTTTGTTTGACGCGGAAAAGAATAGGTAAATGTAGCTTCGCTTGAAGTTTCCGGAGCTACTCTCATCCAATTCCCAAAGACTGTGTGTTGAAATTCCTGGGTAATTCTTGTCCCATTCTTCTCTTGGACAACTGTGTTATCCTCTGCAAATTGCAAATCTTGATCAACGGGCGTGTCTTTCGGTGGAATTAAAAACCATGAATTTGGCACTTCATAAAAATCCAGTGCGTCTTGAAGTACCGAACCAAGTGGCACATAGGCTCTCATGTAAGCAAGATTTGTAATACCGGAAAATATATCAGCTGTAAGGCCTTGGTGTTGTCTTATGATTTGAATAGAATCTTCGACTGTATTGTTAGTCAATGTGGTTGAAAGGAATATGTGTTGATTAATTACACGATCTGTTTTGCCCCCTGCGATATTTGTTGTGATAAGTCCTAGGTAATCGTCAGTCTCAAATTGAGGAAGCGCCCCAGAAAAACCAGCCGCAACTATCTTATTCTGAACTGCCGCATTTTCCGCATACATTAACAAGTCTTTAGTTTGAATAGATTTATCTAGGATTGAAACGAATTGAAATTGCTTCTCAGGCGAAAGTCGTAAAGCTTGTTCTAGCAGTTTTGGCATCATATCCGCAATAATTTTTTTGGGCTCCGTTGATTGTAGTTCTTTCTCTTGTTCAATCGATTCTCGAGTAACACGTAGAAAGTTATCTGTATCAACGGTTACGCCACTTGAAGTTTGTAAATCTATTGGCCCGGTAAGATCAAGTAGGGAAAGAAGCACATCAGGCGTAAAGGCTATAATACCGTCAACATTTTCATTTCCAGCATCATAGTACAGCTCAAGAATTTTTCTTGCGGAGGTTGGAAAATCAGGAAACCAATTCGCGTCTTGAAAACTAAAATACGGATTCACAATCTGCAGTGGTTTTGGTGCTTTATACTTTTCCTTCACCTGACCAGAAATATCATAACTCCCACCCTTCGGGACTGTGAGCTGAGATACGCTACCTTGCTTAAATTTAACACGAGCGACACTGCCAATAAATCCACCCGTTGGGCGCAACTCCTGATTGTTTTGGAATAGTAACAAAAAGTCCTTTTCACCTGAAAAACCCAGTACGTCATACAAAACTGAAAAATCCTTATCAAGCCTGGTGAAAACATCATTGAGATCTGAAAAAGTCATCTGCAAGTCGGTAAACTGCTGCTGGTAATCAGATGGCAATTTTTTTACGTCAATTTTTTGAAAATGGTACGACAATGTGTCCAAAGATGAGCGAATGTCTGGAGCAAGGTCATGGTATGTTGTCATAAAAGTGACATAACCTCTTGCGTCACCAGAAAGCGAGCTGTCAAAAAGTTTTTGGACTAATGATCCAAGGTGCGCAACTTCATTGCCCGCGGCAACCGCATGTTGACCTGTTTCAAAACTTTTTTTAACTCCAGGCAACGCAACCAAAAGACCAAATTGTTGATGAATCGTTTCTAGTTGACCCTGCGCGTATGAAAAACGCTCTATTGCAGTAGTTAATGATTCATGAGCCTCATTCTGATTATTTGCTATCAGAGCGTCTTTTGCGAGTTGTAAAGAATTGAAACCTTCTGTTGCCGCTCCAAGCACCACCCCGCGAGTTGTAGTCGCGCGCGTATACGCCTGCACGCCAAAAACAGTTACGGCTATTATAAAAGCACCAACCGCAAATCCAACTAATTTTTTTGTTGAAAATGAGTACTCTCTTTTTAACTTTTTCGTCCTACCAGCATTAGTGTCCCCATGTTCTTTCTTTACTTTCTTATTAAAAAATGACTTCGAAGATCCTTCGTGGGACTTTTTTGCAAAATTAGCAAAAATCGTGTGGCGCCTTGGTTTTTGAAAATTTGTCTGAGATGTTAAAAACGAAACCTTTTCTATGGCTGCTTTTTTTGATCCGTACTGCTTCGTATTTTGGTTTACCTGACCCGCTTGCGCCTGAGAGCGTAAATCAAGAACGTTT
>Ga0210051_1006570_pt1 | contig 10960 bp, 8 predicted proteins | sample CryGey092014_all_FD_185464 | JGI IMG/M metagenome (GOLD analysis project Ga0210051, IMG submission 185464) | Groundwater microbial communities from aquifer - Crystal Geyser CG23_combo_of_CG06-09_8/20/14_all (SPAdes) (version 2) | ecosystem: Environmental > Aquatic > Deep subsurface > Groundwater ...
CCCTTGATAGAGCACGATCTCCCCTGGACTTTCATCAGTCCCGGCAAATAAATTTCCAACCATCACTGAGCGCGCTCCGGCAGCGATGGCTTTCGTGATATCTCCAGAAAATTTAATTCCACCATCTGCAATGATAGGCACTTCGTTTCTTCCCGAAACTTCAGATGTCTCCATGATGGCAGAGAGTTGTGGAATCCCTACCCCCGCAATGACTCGTGTGGTACAAATCGACCCGGGCCCCACTCCCACTTTCACCGCATCGACTCCCGCTTTGATGAGGTCAAGAGCCCCCTCTCGAGTGGCCACATTTCCTCCGATGAGTTGGCAATCCGGGAATATTTTTTTGGTATCCCGGACAGCTTCCAATACATCCCTGGAATGGCCATGGGCTGTATCAATGACTAAGACATCCACCCCGGCCTTGATCAAAGCCTCGGTTCTCGCCTCCCTGTCTTTTCCAGGGCCGATGGCAGCCCCCACCCGAAGACGGCCAAGGGCGTCTTTACAGGAATTGGGGTACTTCCTTATTTTCTCGATGTCTTTGATGGTGATGAGCCCCTTCAAATTATTTTGGTCATCCACAACCAATAATTTTTCGATTCTGTTTTTATGGAGGATCTCCTTGGACGCCTCAAGGGTGGTTCCAATCGGAACCGTAATGAGATGATCCTTCGTCATCACCGCGGAGATTTTTTCATCCAGTCGCTTTTCAAACCTTAAATCCCGATTCGTTAGGATCCCAACGAGTTTTCCATTTTTTGTAATGGGAACCCCTGAAATTCGATATTTTTTCATGACCTCCAGCGCTTCATAAATTTTTTGTTCAGGGTTCATGGTGATGGGATTGAGGATCATCCCGCTTTCAGATTTTTTCACTTTATCCACTTCAATAGCCTGGTCAGGAATTGGCATATTCCGATGGATAATTCCAATTCCCCCCTCCTGGGCCATGCAGATCGCCGTCCTGGATTCAGTAACCGTATCCATGGCAGCGCTGACTAATGGGATATTCAATCGGATCGTCCGGGTCAATTGGGTGCTGATATCCACCTCTTTAGGCAACACCTCAGAAAAAGCTGGAACAAGCAACACATCGTCAAAGGTCAGGCGTTCCTCAATTTCTATAGGATGGTTTCCCATCGTTTCCCCTCGCTTCTGTCATCCAATTTTGATTTGATATATCAAACGAATCTTCATTTGTCAACCTGACAGTATCCATTCCATCCATGGAATGACTTTCTCGGTTTCGAGTCGTACCGACTTCCCATAATTTTCTATCGACCGCCAGGAAAAACTTCTCGATACTTTCGGGGCGAAGGGCAGAGATGGAAATGCCGCCAACCTTCTGGCAGATGGCTTCTGCCTCTTCGCGACTCAATTTATCTTCTTTATTAAAGACCCGTAATCTCGGGATATGATCCAATTTTAATTCAAAAAGAATTTTTTCGACAGACTCAATTTGTTCAGGAAAACGAGGATGGCTGATATCAATCAGATGGATCAATAAATTGGATTCCTTTAACTCATCAAAAGTCGGTCGAAAGGCCCCCATCAGGTCTTTTGGCAGATCTTTGATAAATCCAACAGTATCGGTGATCACCACTTTATGAGGTTTAGGAAATCTTAATCTTCTGGTCGCCGTATCGAGGGTGGAAAAGAGTTTGTCCCCGACCTGAAATTGACTCCTGGTGAGGAGGTTAAAAAGGGTCGATTTTCCGGCATTGGTGTACCCAATAATGGAAAGAATAGGGATTCCTGTCTTTGCTCTTCGGGATCTTCTCTGTTCCCTTCTCCTGCTCAATTTTTCTAATTCCTTCTCCAGGAGATGGATCCGATCCCCTACTCGACGACGATCAATCTCTAATTTCGTCTCCCCTGGTCCCCGTCCACCGATCCCACCCGTCAGCCGGGAAAGGGCCAATGTCTTCCTGGCCAGCCGAGGAAGCAAATATTTTAATTGGGCCAGTTCGACCTGAATCTTTCCATCCAAGGTATGCGCCCGCTGGGCAAAAATATCTAAAATGAGTTGGGTACGGTCAAGGACTCTTAGTTCGGTGAAATCAGAAATCGTAGCCATCTGACCGGGTGTTAAATTTTGGTCAAAAATAATCAAATCGACTCCCAATTGCATACATTTGACCAATAACTCTTTCAACTTCCCCTCCCCCATCAGGGTTGTGGGAGAAATATTTTGGGGTCGTTGAATAATGGAATCGACGACAAACACCCCGCTCGACTCTGCCAGTTCTTTCAATTCTTCCATTGAATTTTCTAAGTTCTCACGATTTCCCTTGCTGACACTGATGAGGATGGCTTTCTCTTTGACCCCCTTGAGTGGAATAGATCTCTGACCTCTTTGAAATTCATCCTCGAGGGATTGGATCCACTTTAAGAAATCCACATCGAAATGACTAAAAGAAGATGGGGGATCAATTTCCCAGACCTTTTTGTCCGGATTATCAGGGAGAAGGTGTGCGGAATAGATCGACCCTGAGGTATCCGCACCAATGGCATTGAGGGCCACCATCATATCCAGTCGCAGGAGAGCGAGATCTGTCAAATCCTCTCCTGTCAGAGGTTCTCCTTGCAGGTGAGTGTGAATGAGACGAAGGCCTCTCAACCTGAGGATTCCAGATCGATAACGGGAGAGGTCAGGAATCGTAATCCCCTTCTGATCTCCCACGATGACGAATTCGATGGATCCTCGACGACCTACCAAAACGCCGATCTGGCGTCGAATTTCATTCGAGAGATCACTGAGAAGGCGGGCGAGTTCAGGCGTAACAACCTTTTGAGGAGGGATTTTCCTTCGATAGATATGTTCTATTCTTCTGATTTGATTCGGCTTTAAACCGATGGTATTACCGTAAACTCTGTTAATTTATTCCTCCTTTTTACTCATTTTAATATGCCGGGCGAATGAAGTCAACCCTTCGACTTCCCAGCATAAATCCTGGGTTTGCCTTCGGCGTGAGCGGCTCGACTGAGCTTGTCGAAGGAAGCGGGGCTTAGCGCCGCCGAATGGGTCAAGTATTTCTACTCATTGAGAAATTCAACTCTTCCCCTCTCTCCTCTTTCCCCCCGCCTCAAGATTTTTACCTCCAAAAAATGTTGAAGAACCCAGAGATTTGTAAGAAGATGCTCTGTGATTTGTGTGGTGGTGAAGGAGGAACTTCCTTTTGCCAGAGCCATGAAGGGGACGAGCTGGTCTGCTAAGTGAGGATCGATACAACCATCCGATTCTACATAATCCTTCAAGAAATCTACGGCCTCATCGGCCACTTTCTCTGCAGGCTTTCCTCTTGAACCTAAAGACGAAAACCCGGAAAGAGTCTTTTCATATTCAGCCAACAAAAACAGGAAAGAACCTGGTCCGTTAGAGGGGGCATCATACAGGACGTTTATCTCAGCCTCCATTCTCAGTTCTTCCTGAATCCTTTTCAGAGCATGATCTTTCTGTCTCTCTGCTACATGTTTTGGAAGATTAGAGATAGCGGAAAGCCCACGAATCTTTTTCAGTGAACCCCGGCCAATCAAAGAGACCGGCTTTAATTCATCAACAGGATTGATTTTCAGTTGAATCTTCCCTCCCCCTTTAGGATAGAATCCCCACTTTTCAATGGCGGCCTCGGTAGAAACCCCCATCCATACGAGAGTAGGCAAGAGAACTTCAGAGAGATAATGAAACGACGGACTCCAAGGGACATGAGTGCCACCGACCAAAGTTAAACTGGAAATTCCCGCAGCTAAACAGAGAGGTGGAAAAATCGCCTGAAGTAGAAGGGTAATAGAACCTGCCGTCCTCACTTCGAATTGATAATCTCCAGGAACATTCTTTTGGGGAATAAAGGTAATTTTTTGGGACCCAAATCTAACCCCTTCCGTCCGGGCCTCTGTAATTTTGGCCAATGCCTCTACGGCTTCAAGATGTTGGGCTTGAAGACCGGGGTTCTTTCGCTTTGATCTGATATGGTGGATGGCGAAGGGTTTCCTTAGAATGGCAGAGAGGGCAAGAGCCGTCCTTAAGATCTGTCCTCCCCCTTCCCCATAAGATCCATCAATTTCGATTAGCTTTTGCTCCGATACATCCATTTATATAATAACCTATTAAAAATGAGGCTAAATGTCAATCTATATGGATGCCAGAGAGGATAAAATAAGTTATAATACATTTATTTCATGTTAGGCGTAGACTCTAACACACTGAAGTCTGAGAATTTATCTCTAACATTTTCAAAGACAATTGTTGTCATGCTGAAATTTTTTCAGCATCTCGATTTGTCCAGTAAGTGAGATCCTGAAACGAGAAGGATGACATATCCAAGAAATTTCAAATATTTTTGGCTAGTCTTATAAAAAGTTTTTTGTGGAGAAGTGAAATTGGCTGAAATAATCATATTGGGGTCTGGAACTGGCATTCCTTCTATTCGAAGAGGGTCGCCTGGTTTGATCGTCCTTTCAGATAACACCAGTATATTGATCGATAGCGGTCCTGGAACATTGAGGAAGATGTTAGAATTAGGAATCACTTATCAAGACCCTGACCTCATCCTCTATACACATCTCCACCCAGACCACACAGCGGACCTCGTTCCAACTCTCTTTGCATGTAAATACGGAGATCTCCCGCGAGAAAAGGACCTTTTATGCATTGGAGGGTCTGGGTTTAAATCTTTTTTTGAGAAATTGGAGGAACTTTACGGCTCATGGATTGAACCGCAATCTTATCACTTAACTGTAAAAGAGATTTCCAAAGAAGCCTTGCTCTACCGGGATCTTAAAATCTTCTCAAAACCTATGGCCCATATCTCTGGAAGCGTGGGGTATCGCATTGAATTCAAGGATGGAAAATCTATTGCTATCTCTGGGGATACGGATTATTGTCAAAATATTATTGATCTGGGTATTGAAGTAGACCTCCTTATTCTCGAGTGTTCATTCCCGGACGGGAAAAAAGTGGAAGGCCATCTCACTCCCTCCCTCGCAGGAAGAATTGGATTGAAATCGCACTGCAAAAAACTATTGCTCACCCATCTTTATCCAGTATGTGACCAATTTGATATTCTGGAACAATGCAGGCAGGTTTATCGGGGTGAAGTCCTTTTAGGAGAGGACCTCATGAGAATAATGATTTGACAATCCCCTTCTTTTGGGATATTTTGTTTCTGAGGAGAAAAAATTTTGAAAAGATATAAGGTCTTAATATTCTTTTTCGTTCTTTTCCTATTCCCTTTTGTCTTTGGAATTCCAGGACAAACTCAAGACAAGGCGCCCATCTTTACCATTGAGGTGGATGGGATCATCAATCCAGCAACCGCCAAGTTTATCACAGACTCGATTGACCAAGCCGCTCAGCAAGGCGGTCAATGTTTGATTATCCAGTTGGACACCCCAGGAGGATTGATGGATTCAATGAGGTTGATCGTCAAGAAAATCCTCGCCTCTCATATCCCCATTATCGTCTATGTGGCTCCGAAGGGGGCCAGGGCAGCTTCTGCGGGTGTTTTCATCACCATGGCTGCACATATCGCTGTGATGGCTCCTGGCACCCATATTGGGGCAGCCCATCCTGTCACATTGGGAGCAGAGGGAAAAGAAAGTAAAACGATGACCGAAAAGGTCGTTAACGACGCTGTCGCGGACATCAAGGCGACTACAAAGACGAGGGGAAGAAATGTGGATTGGGCTGAAAAAGCGGTAAGGAAAAGTGTCTCAATCACTGAAGAGGAGGCGCTTAAACTGAATGTGGTGGATTTAATCAGCTCAGATCTTCAAGATCTCCTCACCAAGATCGATGGAAGGGTGGTTAAATTTGATGGTACCACACGAACCCTTCTTACAAAGGGACAACAACCTCGATCCATTCAGATGAGCTGGCGCGAACGGCTTCTGGATGTCATCTCTAATCCTACGATCGCTTATATCTTTCTCATGTTAGGAATTTATGGCATCTTCTTTGAACTCTCGAGCCCCGGGGCCATTCTTCCTGGAGTGGTAGGAGGAATCTTCCTGATTCTCGCCTTTTATGCGTTGCAGATGCTTCCGGTTAATTACGCCGGTTTAGCGCTGATCCTCTTTGGCATTATCCTATTCATTGCAGAAATCAAAGTGGTGAGCCATGGTGTGTTAGCCATTGGAGGGGTCATCTCCCTTTTGTTGGGTTCCATGATGTTATTCCAGAGTCCGGTCGAATACATGAGGGTCTCTTTGAGTGTGATCATACCTGCTGTCATGGTGAGCGCGGCATTCTTCATTTTTGCAGTCACTAAGGCCATCGATGCACGCTTGAAAAAGCCAACCACGGGGATGGAAGGCCTTATAGGAGAAGAAGGAGTAGCTACAGCGAGCATCTCTCCAGAAGGAAAGATCTCCATTCATGGAGAGTTCTGGAACGCCATTAGCGACCAAAGCATAGAGAGGGGGGAAAAGGTTCAGGTCATTGGAGTAACCAATTTAAAACTGAAAGTTAAAAAAATCGAATAAGGAGGGAATCATATGGGCATAACAGGTTTTCCGTCAGGTTTCTTTTTTCTTATTATCTTTATATTGATCGTAGCTGCGTCAGCCATCAAGATCCTCAGGGAATATGAACGGGGGGTTATCTTCCGACTGGGAAGGCTCATCGGAGCAAAGGGGCCGGGTATAATTTTTATTATCCCTGGAGTTGACAAGCTGATGAGGATCAGTCTGAGATTGGTCACGCTGGACATCCCGCCCCAGGATGTCATCACCCGTGACAATATCTCCATTAAAGTGAATGCCGTCGTCTATTTTCGCGTCATGGATCCAAATAAGGCGGTCGTCGAAGTGGAGAATTATCTTTATGCCACCTCCCAATTGGCCCAAACCACACTCCGAAGCGTAGTGGGGCAGGCGGATTTGGATGAATTGCTCTCCCAGAGAGACAAGATCAACCTGAAACTCCAAGATATCCTGGATAGACACACAGAACCATGGGGAATCAAGGTCTCTCTGGTGGAAACCAAACAGGTAGATCTGCCGGAGAATATGCAGAGGGCCATTGCAAAACAGGCAGAAGCAGAAAGGGAGAAGAGAGCCAAAATCATCCATGCCGAGGGTGAATTCCAGGCTGCAGAAAAATTGACTCAGGCTGCAAATGTGATCAGTGTCAATCCCGTAGCCCTCCAGCTAAGATTCCTTCAAACCTTAGCGGAGATTGCCGTGGAGAAGAACTCAACCACCATCTTCCCCGTGCCGATTGACATCATCAGCGCTTTTATAAAAAAGCAGTAGGAACGATCTCCTACGTTTCCTTTCAAAACCCTTCTCCAGGGTGATCCGGGGAAGGGTTTTTTTATTCCGCCTTTTTCCCTATTCTTAAATGGCGATCCATTTCGCTCCATATGCCTTGGAGAATCTGGACCTCTCTTTCATCCATCTCGCTTCTCACCAATAGCCGTCTAAGCGCCCGCATGATTTTTTGGGGATGGTTAGAATCCAGGAACCCGAGTTGGATGAGCGTTTTTTCCATATGTTCAAACATCCTCTCCAACTGCTCGGCTTGAGCCAGTTGAATAGGCTTTTTAGGAATCTCAATTGAGGCTTGGAATAACTCGTAACAAACCACCATCACCGCTTGGGCAAGGTTGAGGGATGGGAAGGACTCCATAGAAGGGATCCTGACATAAAGATGACAGAGGTACAATTCCTGGTTGGTCAATCCCTCTTTTTCCGAACCAAAGGCCAAGCCAATTGAATTCTTTAAAGAGAGGGGAATGAGTTTCTTCGCTAAGGTTTCCGGCGTCAGAAGTGGGTATCTCTCCTTTCCTCCTCGTGAAGTCGTCCCGACCACACATCCCATTTCAGAGACGGCTTCTCTCAATGTAAAAAACTCCTCTGCCCTTTCCAAAATGTCTTCGGCCCCTGACGCTAACTTATAAGCGCTGGGATGGAGGGGAGAACATCCGTTGACCACGATCAACCGATTCAATCCCATATTCTTCATCGCCCTGGCCGCCGAACCAATGTTTTCGTGGAATTTGGGCCTGACTAAAATGATCGAAATGGAATCAAGATTCATCTTCCTTTTCATGATCCTTATTATAGCGATGAAAAATAACCTTGACTATCATTTTTTTTTATCTTAATTTCAACCTCATATATTTTCTCATTCTAAAAAGGGAGCATGGATGAAGACGAAAGTTTCTTTTTTTGATTTAGCAGTTCAGTTCAAATCCATTGAAGATGAAATTAAATCTGCGATGGACGATGTGTTTCAGACTCAACAATTCATTCTGGGATCCAAAGTGAAGGTGTTAGAGGAAACCATTGCTCAATATTGCCGCACCCGATATGCTATCGGGGTAGCTTCTGGTTCTGATGCCCTGCTTTTATCCTTAATGGCCTTAGGAATCGGGACAGGCGATGAGGTCCTCCTTCCTCCATTCACTTTCTTTGCGACGGCAGGTTCTGTCTCCCGTCTCGGCGCCATTCCTGTTTTCGTGGATATCGATCAAGAGACATTTAACATTGACCCTTCCAAAATCGAGGAGAAGATTACATCGAGAACAAAGGCCATTATCCCTGTTCATCTCTTTGGACAATGTGCGGATATGGATCCCCTTCTTAAAATAGCCAAAAAGAAAAAACTTTTTATCATCGAAGACGCTGCCCAGGCTTTGGGGGCAGAGTATAAACCCAAGCCCGGATCGGATGGACGCCGCGCTGGACAGATAGGCGACCTTGGATGCTTTTCTTTTTACCCGACAAAAAATTTGGGTGCCTTTGGAGATGGGGGAATGGTCGTGACCGATAACCTTGATTTGGCAGAAAAGGTTAGACTGCTGAGAGTCCATGGAAGCCAACCCAAATATTTCCATAAACGGATTGGAATCAACAGCCGTCTGGATACCATTCAAGCAGCCATCCTTTTAGTAAAATTCAAGCATCTCGAAAAATGGACCATAGAGAGACAAAAGAAAGCTGAGCGTTATCAGTTGTTATTTCAAGATCTTCTCTCTTCTGTAAACGGTCTAAAGCTCCCGACCATTCAATATCAGAACCGGCATATCTTTCATCAGTATGTGATCCGTGTTCCGGAAAGGGATCGGCTGAAAAAATACCTAACAGAGGAAGGGGTTGGAACGGACATTTATTATCCCGTTCCTCTCCATTTGCAGGAATGTTATTCCTTTCTAAAATATCACCGAGGAGACCTCCCAAATTCCGAGAAGGCTTCCGAAGAGGTTTTAGCTCTTCCCATTTATCCTGAGTTGACAGAAGGTCAACAATGGGCAGTCGTGGATCGAATCAAAGCCTTTTACAAAAGAAGGGCCCAAGGAGCCTAGGGTCCTAGTGGTCAAGTGAAATACCTAATAAGAAGAATTACTCGAACCCTTGAACCCTAATGAAAATTGGAACCATCAAAATGGCGGTAGAAGAAATTATCAAAAAGATTCAAAAAAAAGAAGCCTTGATCGGAATCATTGGTATGGGATATGTTGGACTCCCCTTGGTTTTAAGGTTTTGTGAGGAAGGTTTTAGAGTGTTGGGATTTGATGTTGATTCTAAAAAAGTCGCTACCCTTCAGGGAAGGAAAAGCTATTTGAAATCCATACCCTCCTCCCGGATTTCTCAATTTATACGGAGTGGCCATTTAGACGTAACAGATGACTTTTCCCGCCTCGATGAACCCGATTGTATCTTCATTTGCGTTCCTACCCCTTTGACCGAGAAAATGGAACCGGATCTCCAATACATAGAAAAAACGACCGAGGCTATTCGGGAACATTTCAGAAAAGGACAGCTCATTGTTCTGGAAAGCACGAGCTATCCAGGAACGACGGAAGAATTGATCCTCCCCCGATTGGAATCGGCCGGTTTGAAAGTAGGGAAAGATTTCTTTCTGGCTTTTTCTCCGGAGAGGGAGGACCCTGGAAATAAAAGATTTACAACCCATCAAATTCCAAAAGTCGTCTCCGGAGTGACTCCATCCTGCAAAAAAGTGGTTACCGCCCTATACAGTCAGATCGTTCAGAAAGTGGTGCCCGTTTCATCCCCCCGAGTTGCAGAACTGACCAAACTTCTCGAGAACATCTACCGTAGTGTCAATATCGCCTTGGTGAACGAATTGAAAATGTTGGCTGACCGTATGGGGATCGATATCTGGGAAGTCATCGAAGCGGCAAGTACCAAACCTTTTGGATTCTCCCCATTCTATCCAGGTCCTGGAATGGGGGGACACTGTATCCCCATCGATCCTTACTATCTCTCCTGGAAGGCCCGGGAATACGATTTCACCACCCGATTTATCTTTTTGGCAGGAGAGATCAACGTTCACGTCCCTTACTATGTGGTCGCCAAGATTCAAGATGCCCTCAATGGGAGAGGGAAAAGCATCAAAGGAGCAAAAATCTTGATCCTCGGGGTGGCCTATAAGAAAGATGTAGATGATGCCAGAGAGTCCCCTGCCCTATCCATCATGGAACTCCTCCGAAAGAAAGGAGCGGTTATTCTCTATCACGACCCCTATATCCCTGTTCTTCCTCCTTTTAGAAAATATTATTTCAGGCTGAAATCCTCTCCTCTTACCAAGGCATTGCTTCACCGGATCGATGCAGCCGTGGTGGTCACGGACCATAGCTGCATCGATTATCCATGGGTCGTAAAGCACGCTCCCCTTACTGTTGACACCCGAAATGTGACGAAGAACATGAAACAATGGAAGAAAAAAATCGTGAAAGCCTAATCCAAAAATTCCAATTCCTAATATCCAAATCCTTGTGCGAAACATCAAAAGGCAAGACCTGGTACCCGGATTTGTTTCGATTAGGACCGGGCCAACTTTTTCATGGATGACCTTTTAAAATAAAGATGTAACCCCCAAAGCTTCCTCCAGACCTATCTGTTCTTCTTCTCCTTCTTCGTCTTTCTCTTCTCTTTGAGGCTTTTCTGCGGCGCCTTCTTGCTTTCCTTTACCCCTTTGCTTTTTTCTTTCATA
>Ga0210051_1006571_pt1 | contig 10958 bp, 12 predicted proteins | sample CryGey092014_all_FD_185464 | JGI IMG/M metagenome (GOLD analysis project Ga0210051, IMG submission 185464) | Groundwater microbial communities from aquifer - Crystal Geyser CG23_combo_of_CG06-09_8/20/14_all (SPAdes) (version 2) | ecosystem: Environmental > Aquatic > Deep subsurface > Groundwater...
TAAGGATTCTGCTTCTTTCAATATTCTTTCTTTTCACTTTATAATCCTTTAAGCCCCCCTCACCCTTCAACCCTCTCCCCAAAGGGGAGAGGGAAATTCTTTAAATAACTAATTTCGTGAAGCCCTATTTCTTCCTTCTCTGCTTTTTCTGCTCTTTCAATCAGTGGCACTATCTGAAGATAGATCTCATTTAAGGTAGACATCTCCCGCTGGATATTTTCAATAAGATATTTAATAATTTCTTTATTATTTGCTCTCATACAAAATTTTGACTCCTTTATTTTCTAAGACTGCCCGCCTCAATTCTGATTTACAAAAATCCAGATGAACAATATCTACAGGGATACCATCAATATACCTAAATTCAGCCAACGCCTTTAAGTAATCTTCAAAACCCATCCCCTCAACTGCTAGATCTACATCCGAGCCTTTCAAAAATAATCCTTCTGCTAAAGATCCAAATAAATAAACTCTTTTTAGTCTATATCTCTCAGCAAGTAGGCGGGAAAAATCATCCACTTCCTTCAATAATTTCTTTTTCCCTTCTTTTTCTCTTAAACCATGCTTTGTCATCTCAACTATTATATCCTAAAATTTCCATTTTGCCAATTGGGTACGGACAGGGTTAGTGCGATGAATCGCACCGCTACAAAAGTTTCAGGAAGAGCTCTCCGATTAAAATCCTCCTTATAGATTACCTCGATGCGATAAAGAGTGTTTTTGGGGTAATCCAGAGCATACTGGGGAATTAGGTCGGTGACCGAAATTAGATAACCCAAATCCTGTCCATCATTATAGGTCTTATTTCCGATAAAGCCCTTTAGATTGACCTTGAATGCACAGGAATTTCCTTCCCCCCCTCTCCTCATTCCTCCCCCTCAAGGGGGGAGGTAGGTGGGGGTGTAATTTGAATGCATAGGAATTTCCTTTCCCCCTCTCCTTCCCTTCCTCTCCCTCAAGGGGGGAGGTAGGTGGGGGTGTAATTTGAATGCATAGGAATTTCCTTTCCCCCTCTCCTTCCCTTCCTCTCCCTCAAGGGGAGAGGATAAGAGGTGAGGGGGATCTATCTTTGACGTCAAATTGGTATCATTTAATGTCACTCCAACCTTCTGGGCGAACTGTTCCTGTGTAAGGTCGAGCTTATCTCTGAGTTCTTTAATCAATTTTGATACATCTTTATTTTTATTGTTAGAGCCGTTGCCGAAATTAAAAATTGTTTGATTGGACAAGGGTTTTAGCCTTGTCCAATTTACAAATTTTTACAACTTCAAAGAGGCTTTTTTACAAAGTTAAATTTCTGTTCTTTGACAATTAGAAGCGGAAAGTCAAGCTATGACTGCGAAAAAGCAAAAGCGTCTTTCTCATACCTCCTTTTTATGATAACATAAAAAAGGTGATTTTGTAAAAAAGGAGGAAATAGTAAGTCACTACTGTCCAATAAAAGTAGAAAAAGTGTCTCCCCCTCCCTTGATGGGAGAGGCTTTCCCCTCACCTTTATCCTCTCCCGCAAGGGGAGAGGAGTACAGGGTTTGAAAATTCAAGTCTCCCGGTTTTTAATAGAAACTCAAACCATTATACTGCTTACATCTCCGACAATTGCCCAAATTTTTTATTGGATACTACTGATAGTAAGTATTCCTAAAATGTCATTGCGAGCCCGTAGGGCGTGGCAATCTCGTTTTTTAATACTGGGATTGCCACGTCGCAAACTACGCTCCTCGCAATGACAGACACAAGGTTTACTGAATTTTTTAGGCGATTTGTCCAATTCGCTTCTGATTTTCAAGGAACAATTATCTCGAATCCCTTACAGGATAAGGGTTTCGTGAGTTTTTACTAAAAATTTAAGTTTAATTTCGGCAGCGGCTCCCCTATTAATTCTTTAATCTCCTTGCTTATTTTCTCCGATGGTGGTATTCTATTATTCATAGCGTTGGTCTCCTTTCAGAGGGCTATAGCCTCTTATAGGTCATAGCCCTCTGCTTCAAGGGAGAATTCCGACACAATTATGGATGAAAAGGATTTAAAGTTAATTGTCCAGATACCCTGTCTGAATGAGGAGAAGACCTTACCCATCACGGTAAAGGAGATACCCCGACAGATCGAAGGTATCGCGAAGGTTGAAATTCTGGTGATCAATGATGGCAGTACCGATAATACCGTTGAGGTGGCTAAAAGGTGCGGGGTGGAGCACATTATCAGTTTTACAAGTAAAAAAGGCTTGGCGAGAGCCTTTGAAGCGGGACTGGATACCTCCCTGAAATTGGGTGCCGATATCGTTGTTAATACCGATGCCGACAATCAATACCGGGGAGAAGACATCAAGAAACTTGTTAAACCAATCATAGATGGCAAAGCAGATATCGTCATCGGCAATCGGGATATTGAGAAGATAAAAGATTTCTCCTTCCTGAAGAAAAAGCTTCAGAGGATCGGGAGCTGGGTGATCAGACAGGTTTCGGGTACCGATATACCGGATGCCACCACTGGCTTTCGCGCCTATAACAAAAGAGCAATCTTAGGATTAAATGTCATTTCGAGCTTTTCTTATACACTCGAAACCATAATTGCGGCGGCAAAAAAGCAGATGAGCATCGCCAATGTCTCCATCAGAACCAACAAAGAACTGAGGAAATCAAGGCTTTATCATAATACCTTCCAATATATCTGGAAGTCCATTATGACAATTGTGAGGATCTATACCGTCTATGAGCCTCTACGGGTATTCCTGACAATCGGGGCTATACTATTTTCCGGTGGCTTTCTTTTAGGATTAAGATTTCTATACTTCTTTATCTTCAAGATTAATCCTGGCGGTCATATCCAGTCCTTAATTCTGGCAGCAATATTGTTGCTCTTAGGCTTTCAGATTATGGTCATCGGGCTTATGGCCGATTTGATATCCTCCAATAGAAGGTTAATAGAGGATACATTATTAAGAATAAAGGAGAAAGAGGCAGATTTATCGCGAAAGAATAGTAAATGAAAATTGCTCTTCTTGGCCCAACCTATCCCTATCGCGGTGGTATATCCCATTATACAACATTGCTCTACCGGGCTCTCAAAAAAGAACACCGGATAAATTTTTTTTCCTTCCTCCGCCAATATCCAAAATGGTTATTTCCGGGCAAAACCGACATTGACAAAAGCAAGACCAAGATTAAGGAGGAAGGTGTTGAACGGACACTCAATTCCTTGAATCCCTTTACCTGGGTTAAAACAGCATTTCTTATCAAGGGATTTAACCCTGATCTTTTAATTCTGCCCTGGTGGTCCCCCTTCTGGATGCCTCATTTCCTGACCATCTGTGGCATTTTGAAACTTCTCTCTAAAACAAAAATAGTTTTTATCTGCCATAATGTCACGATGCATGAAGCAAGATTCTTTGACAAGGCCTGTATGCGCGCCGTATTAGGTCTTGGTAATTACTTTATTGTCCATTCCCAGAAGGAGAAACAAGATTTAGTTGCTCTCTTACCCGCGGCCGATGTAAGGATAACCTTTCATCCCACCTATGAAATCTTTAAATGGAAAAACCTAAAAAAGGAGGAGGCCAAAAAGGAATTAGGAGTTTCGGGAAAAACGCTCCTGTTTTTTGGCTTTATCAGGGAATATAAAGGGTTGAGATATCTGCTGGAGGCTCTGGCCAGGGTCCTGGAAGAACTAAAAGATATTACCCTTCTCATTGCCGGAGAGTTCTGGCAGGATAAAGCGGTCTATCTTGATTTAATAGATAGATTGGGAATAAGGGATAAAGTGAAGATCTTTGATCAATATATCCCCAATGAAGAGGTAGAAAAATACTTTCGCGCCGCAGATGTGGTTGTTCTTCCCTATCTTTCTGTAACCGGAAGTGGTGTTGTTCAGGTTGCCCTGGGATTGGAAAGACCGGTAATCACCACCAATATCGGCTCTCTCAAAAGGATAGTTTTGCATGGTAAGACCGGTTATCTGGTAGAACCGGCCAATGCCGATGCACTGGCAAATAGTATTCTGAAATTTTTCCGAGAGAATAAGGAAGAGGAGTTTACAGAGAATATCAGAAAAAGGAGAGAGCTCTTCTCCTGGGAGAGGTTAGTTAAGATTATTGAAAGCTTCCATATATATGTCCTCTAATGAGTGAGAAATTCTGGGGACTTATTTCTATATGGGACTCAACATGGTAGATCGAATATCCCTTTGAAAAGAGAAAGCCTATTAGCTTTTCTGAATTCTCATGTATCTCTATGAATAAACCAGGCTTGTAGTTATTGATCGTTCCAACCATGGCGTAAAGAACATCCATTTCAAATCCCTCAACATCTACTTTGATAAAATCGGGCTTGGGCAATATCCCTTTTTCCATCAGGCTATCAAGTGGGAACAGTTCAACCTTAACAGCTCTCTTCCTTCCTCTTCTAATCCTTCGTTCCTTTCTATTTAAGGTCCCTCTCGCAGGATACATTGGATCGACAACCATATAGACCCACTCATACCTTCTTCCAAGCCCAATCTGCATCGTGGTTACATTGTCAAAACCATTCAACCTCACATTATAGACCAATTCCTCATAGTTCCTTGGGTTGGGCTCAAAGGTTACCACCCTTCCCTTTTCTCCTGTGGCCCGAGCGAAGAATAGAGTATGTATTCCTACATATCCCCCTACATCAAACACCGTCTTCCCCTTAAAATCTAACCGCATCAGAAATTTTTCTTCATCGGTAAGAGAAAATTTCGGTTTAAATCCAAAACCATATCTTCTCTTTAACCCTTTTGCCAATCCCGTCCTCATTGTAAAGGTAAGGTTTTTTAAGAGAAGTTCTAAAATTTTTAAGATGAGAACAATTATATTCCCCATTTCTGATGTTGTGCCATTTCATTTTTACAGTTTTTTGAAACTCCTACCTATTGCTCGCCAGGGCCATTGACAAATCCGACGAAGAACAAAGAAAGGAGATTGCAAAAATGCTTGAATTAACTCCCCTATCGCCGCAAAGAATCTAGATCTTTGTAAAAAAAATAGTCCCCATTTTAAATGTTCGCTTACAACCCTCCTTTGCCTCCCAAGCTTCTCAGTATAGCTTTCCGTCGACCAGGAGAGCCTTTTGATATTTTTACTTTTTTGACTTTCTAATTCTTCGAACTCTTTAAAAAGAGCTGGCAATACAATATCGGAAGAGTAATATCGCCTTGCTTTTTCATAACCCGCCTGAGCAATCTCCTCCCTTTCCTGCTCGTGGCTAAGGTAATATTCTATTTTTCGTTTGGCATCTTCAAGATCATTGAAGCAGACTACCTCTTTGCCAGGCTCGAAATAATCCTTTAGATAAGGGGCATCATCGGTCAGGATAAATCCTCCACACATTGCTATTTCTATAAGTTTTCCTTTAATCTGTTTAACAATATCCTTGGACCCTGGCATATAATCGGGTACATAAGCACGGGATAAATTGATATTTATTTTAGTTTCATTATACACCTTGACCACATCCCCTATTGATAGCCATCCCTTCTTCCAACCCTTACCGTATTTATTCACCAAAAGGCCGACATTGGCTAAAGTCTGGAAAAATATTTTCCTATGGCGATACGCCTCTCCCACAAAGGAAATGTCATATTTTTTTGAGCAAGGATAGGGATGGTAATATCGAGGGTTGGTAAAAATTGGAATAAGTATAGCATCTATCTTGTAATTTTTGCATTTGATGTAGGAGCCTCGATCATGCGTTACATAATAGGACAAAACATCTGTCCACCATTTGGAGTAGATGTCAAAATTTATTCCATCGTCAAAAAACCAACCCAAGGTAAGGGAACCGGCGGTGTTCATTTTCATTATTGTTGATTTATAAACCTCTTCACCCGCAGCAAGATAAAGGATAAGCTCAGGTTTCTCTCTGTCAAATAATTTCAATAAATCCCGGTTCATTAATTCTCCCCTCAATTCTTCATATTTATCGGTATAATTGTAAACAACCCAGTTGCTGAAGATCTCCTTTAGCGGTTCAACGGTATTTATTCCGAAGGCCATGCTTGAGCGCATGGTCAACACCAAGATTTTTTTATTGAACATCCTACTTTGCCTGGAAGCACCACCATTCATATGTCAGCCTTAAACCTCTCCTTAATTCTGCCTTGGGCCGCCAGCCCAAAGCGGTAATCTTGCTTATATCTAAGAGTCTTCTTGGCATACCATCGGGTTTCATTCGATCGTAGACTATTCTTCCTTTAAAACCAACTATCTCTTTAATGAGAGTGGCAAGTTTTAAGATAGATATACCATTTTCGCTTCCAATATTTATAATTTCGCTTCCGCGATACCTATTCATCAGGAGAATACAGGCCTCGGCAAGGTCATCTCCATAGAGGAAATCTCGCCTTGGTTTACCTGTGCCCCAAATGGCAACTCCTTTCTCTTTTCTCTTTTTTGCCTCGTGAAATTTCTTAATTAAATTGGGTATCACATGACCCTCATCATTGAAATGGTCTCCAGGTCCGTAAATATTTGCCGGAATCACTGAAATAAAGTTTGTTCCATACTGTCGATTATAGGACTGACAGAGCTTTATTCCGGCTATCTTTGCAATTGCGTAGGGTTCATTGGTTGGCTCAATATGACCAGATAATAAATACTCTTCCTTAATAGGCTGAGGACATATTTTTGGGTAAATACAGGAACTTCCAAAAAATAGAAGTTTCTTAACCCTGTATCTATAGGCCAATTCAATTACATTGGTTTGGATCATTATATTCTGATAGATAAAATCTGCTGGATACCTATTATTGGCAAAGATACCACCGACTTTTGCTGCGGCCAAAAATACATATTCAGGAAGTTCTTTCTTAAAGAAAACTTCAGTCTTCTTCTTATCGGTTAAATCGAGCTCCCTATGGGTTTTAAAAAGCAAATTTTTGTAACCTAATTTTAATAGTCTCCGCACTATTGCTGAACCCACAAGACCGGTATGGCCGGCTACATAAATAAGGGAGTTTTTCTTCATTTTTTAAAATAATCATTTAAAGTATCGCGGATATAAACTAAATCATTATTATTTAAGTATTGATGAATACCAAAATGCAGCCCATTTTTACCTACATATTCGGCTGCAGGAAATTGGCCATATTTATAATTTAGAAACCCAAAGGCCTTATGTTGAGTGGGCAAACTCCCAAATAAGGTTTTGCATTGAATGCTTTTGGACTCTAAGTAGCGGTAAAGTTTAGAACAGTTATATTTTTCATCCTTTAAAACTAAGGGAAAGGCATGGGGGCTTACCTTCTCAAACCTTTCCTCTTTGAGAAAATAAAAATATTCTGATAACTCCTTGGTCAATTCTAATAGTTTATATAAATTCTTCTTTCGTTTATTAAATGTCTGGTCAAACCGTTCCAGGTTTTCCAATCCAATAGCCGCTTCCAGGTCATTCATCTTGGAATTAAACCCAATACGTTGAAAATCAAAGGAGATACTCTCGGGAGGACGTCCATGCGACCTTATTGACCTGATTATCTTCGCAATTTCATCATTATTGGTAACGACCATCCCCCCTTCCCCGCAGACTATTAAATGAGCAGCATAGAAGCTGAATGTTCCCATATCGCCAATTGTGCCTACAATTTTCCCTTTATAGGTTGCACCATGTGCCTCACAGGCATCCTCAATGACCTTTAAATTATAGGTTTTGGCAATTTTTAAAATGGGCTCCATCTCACAGGGTTTTCCCATTGTGTGGACCGCTATAATGGCTCTGGTCTTTTTGGTAATAGCTGCCTCAACTTCAGAGGGGTTAATATTTAAGGTTTCTACTTTGATATCAACGAACTTAGGGATAAATCCTGCGGCCAGAATTGAATTGGCGGTGGCAACGAAGGATAATGCCGGGGTAATAATTTCATCTCCCCTTTTTGCCCCGAAGTCATATAGTGAAGCACAGCAACAGATATCTGCATCTGTACCTGAACTGGTAGCAAAGGCATGGTTATAGCCAAATTTATGAGCAAAATTTTTTTCAAACTCTTTAACATTGTCTCCTTCAGAGACCCAATTCTTATCCAACGCTTTCTGGATATATTTTCTGGCAGTATCCCCAATTTTAATATCACCAAAATTTATACGCATTTTTAGATTAAATTACACCCCCACCTACTTCCTCCCCCCTTGAGGGGGAGGATAGAGGTGAGGGGGAAAGGAAATTCCTATGCTTTAAATTTTCTTTGCATCTTATGTTCAAGCATCTTTTTAATATGTTCCACGACCGCAGGCCCAAACTTTTCCTTAATCATTTCGATATATTTTGGATTACTAAAATATTCTACAAAGGCTTCATCCCGAAAGCGCAAAACCTCTGGAGAGGATAAATATTTTGTAGGTAAGGCCAAGGTCTCTTCGCTATACTGGCTATAACCATACCATTCCTTAGGTAATTTAATACCTTTTTTTAAAGCATCTTCATATAACTGAGAACCTGGATAGGCCATAGCCACATAGAAATTAGCATATTCGCAATTGAGCTCTTTCGCCATATTCAGAGTCTCCTGCATCGTTTCAAAATTATCATCAGGAAGACCAAAGATAAAGTTTCCAATAACATAAATACCGGCGCTCTGCGTCATCTCTACCGCCCTTTTTATCGCCTCCTGTCTAATTTTCTTAACAACTCCTTCACGAACCTTCTTGCTGGCAGACTCAATCCCAAATGCAAGCCAGTTGATACCGGCCTGTTTCATCTTCTTTAATATAGGCTCCCTAATGGTATCAACTCTGGCATAGGCCCAGATATTTAAGTCATAACCCCTCTTAATGATAAGATCACAAATGCGATTCACTCTCTCTTCTCTGAGAACAAATAACTCATCAATAATTTTAATATTTTTTATCTTATAATTCTTCACCAAGAAATCTATTTCCTCAACCACATTTTCCGGACTGCGAAAACGGATGCCAGGCTTACCATCATATAAGGTATGGATATTACAATAACTACAATTGAATGGACATCCCAGACTTGTATACATCGCAGCATAGGGTTGTCTCTCTTTAATATTCTCAAAGCAGTGCCAATTATGGGCTCTATACTTTTCCATTGGCAATAGGTCCCAGGCAACAAAAGGAAGTTCATCAAGATTCTTAACCAGTTCTCCCCATCCATTGGACACTATTTCATTATCCTTGATATACCAGAGCCCCCTGATTTTCTGATGCTCTACTTTCTTTCTTAACTTCAATAGTTCAAGAAGTTGGAGAATGGTAGAGAAATTTTCTCCGCGGCAGACAAAATCTATTTTTTCCTCTCTTAAAGTTCTTTCAGGAAGGGAGGAGGGATGGATACCGCTTAAAGCTACTTTTATCTTCTGGGATTTTTTTCTTAATGAAGTGAGAATCTCCCCAACAGCAGTCATCTTGGGAGTGGAGGAGGCGGAAGGGTTTGTTCCAGCGACAACAATATTCAGTAATAAGGGGTTATACTCCCTAATCCTTTCTGCCGTATCTTCGGGGCTTAAATTCTCTGCATCAGCATCAATTATCCTTACTGAGTATCCACACTTACGAATAAAAGCGGCAAGCAACCCTGCTGAAATAGGAGGCTCAATACCGGAAAGGGATGAGCCTAATTCCCCATAGATTTGCCTTCGGTTTCCGGGATTAACAACAACCAGGTCTATCCCTTTTCCCATGCTATATGCAACGCAATAAGTATTTACACATTTGATGTGAAATTAAACATCGGGTTGATAAAAGATGATCTGACTACCCTGATTTTCAAACTGGAAAGGAACCTGGAGAATATTCCTTAACCTTTCCTTTACCCGAGGTTGCTCCTCTGGCTTTACAAAAAATATCATAAAGCCACCCCCTCCGGCACCAAGCAATTTTCCTCCCAGAGCACCATTTTTGCAGGCCGCCTCATAAATCCCGTTAATCCTTGGATCCGATATCTTGCTACTTAAAGTTCGTTTAAGTTTCCAGGTCTCATTCAATAATTTACCAAACTCGGAAATCTCAATAGTGCTACTATTTAATATCTTTATTGCTTCCTCTACCATCTGATACATCAGAGAAAGCTCCCTTTTCCTTTCACCAATATTTTTAATCTGTTCTGCGGCAATATCGGAGGCAAATCTTGAAAGCCCGGTAAAATAAAGCATCAGATGTTTCTGTAATTGCTCTAACTTCTCCTTCTTCAAAATTACCGGCATTATCTGGAAACTGCCGTCTAAGTTAAAATTTATCCGGTTAAAACCACCAAAGGCGGCCAGGATCTGGTCCTGGGAACCCACATTTTCTTTAAGGATCTCCTGCTCAATATGAATTGCCTGGGTAGCCAGTCGATTTTTTGGGAGCATCACCCCCTTCAGCGCATAAAGCGCGTGGAGCAATCCTACCGTAAATGCTGAACTTGAACCCAATCCTGTTCTTGCGGGCAGGTCTCCATCATGATGGAGCTCTATTCCTTCTCTTATCTTCATAAATTGCAGTACCGCCCTTGCTGAGGGATGCATAATCTCGCTGATATCCTTTACATTTTCTATCTTGGAGTAGACAATCCGATGTTTATGTTCAAAGAAAGGCGGCAAATATCTGCAGGTGATATAACAATACCTATTGATGGTGGTAGCAAGAACCGCACCCTTATTCTCTCGATACCAGGCAGGATAATCGGTTCCCCCACCGAAAAATGAGATCCGGAATGGTGTTCGGCTGATAATCATTGGACTCCTATGCTTTTAAATATTGTGCCCTTCACGAAACTCTGAAACCCGCGTTACTATTGCGTTTCCGAAGACCTATCTTTTTGATTTGCCCTCCTGTCCCGGAACCCTTATCCTGTCTATGTTTCTGAATGCTCATCTCTAATTTTTCTCCTTTTTACCCCTGTTTTTAAGGGGGAGGAGGGCATTTTTTTCTTTTTTCTTCCTCTACCCAAAGGGGAGAGGAATGAGGTGAGGGGGGTCTTTTCTTCCTCCCTCAACTCTTTTTG
>Ga0210051_1006574_pt1 | contig 10957 bp, 9 predicted proteins | sample CryGey092014_all_FD_185464 | JGI IMG/M metagenome (GOLD analysis project Ga0210051, IMG submission 185464) | Groundwater microbial communities from aquifer - Crystal Geyser CG23_combo_of_CG06-09_8/20/14_all (SPAdes) (version 2) | ecosystem: Environmental > Aquatic > Deep subsurface > Groundwater ...
CTAAAAGACGAAATGGAACCTTCCGCTCGCCCGCACTTGCTCTCTTAGACATAGTATCTCCTCCTTAAAAATATCCTTTTAGGTTTTTCCTCCACCCGCAAAAAACTACGAGAAAAATGTAACCCATAATCTTTCGCGGGGAGAGGAATTCCTCAAAGAATTTGCAAAACCGATTTTTCGTTTTACTTTTTTTGAGGATATTTAATTTACAAGGTGCAAGGGACAAAAAAAGACTACACAGGCAGTGTAGTCTTCTCCGCTCAAATTTCTTTGAGATTGAAAATCTTTATAGCATAAAAAACTTTCAAAGTCAATGAGATAAATTTGTTGTTTTCCCCAGAGTAAATTGCTATTGACTTTTGGAATATTTTGAGTAAAATTACAGACATTGGTATTTCTCATATAGCCGAAAGGGGGACAAAATGGGGTTTCTAGATTTTCTGTTTGGCGACGGGCGCAATCAAGGGCGCGGAACCGCCGTCCGCGGGACCGCTGAGGCTCATGGACGGGAGGTATGGGCCAGCGGGACCATGGACGATGGCACATACTGGGAGAAGGGGGGGGAAGGTGTACAACACCCCACAGCAGTACGATTCACCAGCCTCCGCGCAGGCGGCAGCGGCTAAGGTGAACATCAACTTTTAGGTAGGATTGGATTGGCTGGGTGCGTTATTTGGAAAATCTTTACGATTATTCCCGCCCCCAGCCTTTTGGAAAAAACTCATTAGGGTATGAACCCTTGGGGGTTCAACCCTTTTAGGAGGTTAAGACGAACTGGAGCGGGTTTATACCCTCTCCGCCAGCTGGCGGAAGCTGGCGAAAGGGTTAAACCCGAATGAGAATTAAAACTTTTATGTCATTAAGACCTTTTTGTATCCTGCTCGTAAAATTTAGTTTGACCGCCATGGAAAAACAGCTCCAACTCCCCCGTTGGACCGCTTCTGTGTTTTGCTATCACAAGTTTCAACAAACTCCTTTGCTCCTCGTCAGGTATATGCAAAAACATCACCACATCCGCATCCTGCTCCAACGCTCCCGATTCCCGCAAGTCGCTTAACTGCGGTCTTTTCTCCCCCCCTCTCTGTTCCACCGCCCGCGAAAGCTGACTCAACGCTAAAACCGGCACATTAAGCTCTCTAGCCAAACCTTTTAGCGCCTGCGATATCTCTGAAACTTCCTGCACCCTGTTTTCTAAATTCCTCCCGCGCATAAGCTGTAAATAATCTACCACCACAAGCCTAATCCCCTTATCCAGCTTCAATCTTCGCGATTTAGTACGCATCTCCATAACCGAAATGCTCGGGGTGTCATCAATATATATAGGAGCCTCCGCTAAAATTCCCATAGCTTCTCCCAATTTTGCAAAATCGTCATCGCTTAAATTTCCCGTAGTTATCTTAAAAACATCTACTCCCGCCTGCGCCGCCAACATCCTGTCGCTCAACTGCTCGCTGCTCATCTCCAACGAGAACATAGCCACCGGCATCTTATGCTTAACCGCCGCAAACTGCGCGATGTTTGCCGCCAATGAACTCTTACCCACCGAAGGCCTCGCCGCCAAAATTATCAAATTTGAATCCTGCAAACCATTAAGCTTGGCATCAAGCGACTTCAATCCAGTAGGAACACCCCTCAACATACCTTTATGCTTATGCAAATCTTCCAAACGGTCAAAACTTCTTTCTAGAACTTTTTTCAACGGCTCAAACTCTTGCTTCAAATAATCCTGCGATATTGAGTACAATTCTTGCTCTGCCTTATCCAAGAGCTCGTTCACATCCCACTCTTCCAAAAACCCCAGCTCGCCTATTTTTCCCGAAACAACAACAAGCTGACGCCTTATAAAATTATCTTTTATCATTCGTCCATAGGTTTCTATGTTAGCGGAAGTAGGCATAAAAGACGCCAATTCGCTTAAATAAGAAATTCCCCCAACATCAGCCAGAACCTTCTTTTTCTTTAGAACATTGGGCACCGTAACCAAATCAATAGGCTCCCTTTTTTCGTAAAGGGAAAGAATTGCCTCAAAAATGCTTTTGTGGGAGTCTTTATAAAAATGTTCGGGACGCAAAAATTCCGCTATTTTAACAATAGCGTCGCTATCAATAAGCACAGCGCCCAAAACGGACTTCTCTGCTTCTATTGAATTAGGAGGAAGTTTAATTTCCATATACTAAAAATTCAAATGACAAAATTCAAAATTCAACTCAAATTCAAAGTTCAAATTTATGAAACCTTTTGATTTTTTGATTTCGAGCTTGATTTGTCATTTGTTATTTGAGCTTTGACATTTTCCAACAATTTACAATCTGATCTCATCTCCCGCCTTTAGATTCTTCTCCAAAATCTCCTTTGCTATCTTATCCTCCACCTCATCCTGAATATATCTTCTTACCGACCTCCCGCCAAACACAGCGTCATATCCTTCCTTAATAATCTTATCCACAAGCTCCGAAGTATATTGTACTACAACCCCTTTCTCCTCTTTAACTCTTTTTACCAATTTTTCAAGCATAAGCCCTGCCACCAAAGCAATTTCCTCGTTAGACAACGGCTTGTAAACCACCACTGCGTCAAAACGGTTAATAAATTCCGGCGAGAAAATTTTGTTCCGCAACACAAATTCTGTTAATTCCTCGCTCAACTTCTCCGCAGGATTTCCTTCCTTTAAATATGTTCTAATGTACTCCGCCCCCGCATTTGAGGTAGCGATAATAATCAGGTTCTCGGCAGATATTTTATTCCCAAAAGCGTCTGTAATATATCCTTCATCCAAAATAGTTAAAAAAGTGTTGAGGACATCGCTAGTGGCTTTTTCAATTTCGTCAAGCAGGAGGACCCCAAAAGGATTGTTTTTCAGGGCAGACGCAAAAACTCCGGGCTTTCCGGTTTCAAAAGAGCCCAAAAGCCGCTCTAACGCGTCTTTGCCCTGATATTCCGCCATATCAAAACGGATTAGATATTTTTCGGAGCTAAAATAGATGTCGGCTAAAGCTTTTGCTGTTTCGGTTTTTCCAACACCGGTGGGACCCAAAAACAGAAATGCGCCGGAGGGTCGTTTCGCCGCGGAAACGCCTGTTCTAACTCTCCGCAGAGCTTTAGATAAAGCCGTTATTGCTAAATCTTGGTCAATAAGTCTTTTATGGATAAGCCTCTCAATATCAAGCAATTTTTTATTTTCTTCCTCGCTTCCAGAAACGGGCACCCCCACCATTTTAGATACCACTTCTCTCACAGAATTTTCGTTGATTATGGAATAATTTTTGGCGCCCACATCTGCCAAAACGCGATTAAAAACGGCAATAAATCGTTCGGGTTTTGACTCGTTTACTAAAAATTTGTTGGCAAGCCCCACTACAAGTTTTAACGCCTTGTAGGATATAATCACTTTTTCTTTATAAAAAGCGGCGTCCGCAAAATCTTCAAGAATTTTCATAGAGTCCTCAACGGTCATTTCCTCTATTTTAACAACCGAAAAAATACTATTTAATATGTCGTTTCCCGCGCATATTTCGTTAAAATAAGATATCTCCATAACACCCGCAATCGGCGGAAAATCGTAGCTTTTAGCTTTGGTAAAAACGGAAAAAAGGTCAACACCGTATTTGCTTGATAACAGTTTCTCCAAGGCATCCACCACTACAATAACATTGCCCGCCCGCCCCCCTTCTTCCAACATCTCAATAAACTTTGCGGGAATGGCATCTTTGTCGTATCCGCTTAAAAATGTTTCGGTGTTAAGCATTAAAACCTTTTTATCTCTAAGTTTTATGGGAGTATGGTGCAAAGCTATCTTCTCGGCAAGATTATAAATTAAACTATGTTTGCCAACGCCTTTAACGCCGGTTAAAATAGTAAAACTTTTCCCCCCCTCCTGCAAAAGAGATTCTTCCAACTGCTTTAACTGCGCTTTTCTTCCGTACAAATTATAGTAGGACCTTTTTTGATAGGCGGCGGTAACATCAAGACAGTACTGGTCCAAAAAATTAGTATAACCGAAACTTAAAATACTGCCAATGCTTCCGCGGGAAAGAAGGTTATCCATCTCCCAAAACCGCAGAATTTTTTCCTTGAAAGAGTGCGTTTTTTGATACCACAATGTAATTTCGTTTAAGTCGTCCTTTGAGATATTGTTTTCTTTTAGATACTTTTTAAGAGGCTCCCAATTTTCGCAGAGGTACAAAAAAATTTCCGAAGGGGAAGACGGCCCCAGCGGAATTACCCGCTCTACCTCTGTACCTTCCGGGGGTGTATGGGGAACAAACAGGGGCGTAGCTCCCTGCATTTCGCGCGAACGGACAATCCTTTCATAACTTACCCCCAATTTATCCAAAAAGAACCTTCCGTAAGAACTGTTGAAAAGCTTCTTTATGGTTACCGATTTTATTTTATCTCCTTTTTTAGCCTTGTAATAAAAAGGCAGAGTGGCTATGGGAAAAAGCAGATAAAAGATTAAAAGGACAAAAACTGCAATCAAAAAAGCGCACAGAGAAAAAATTCCAAGAAGGATAATAAAGGAACGGGCGATAAAGCCTATTAAGCGGGAGATAAAATTTTCAACTAAGTTGCTAAACCAAATTTCAATGTGAAGGCCAGGTTTTTTCTCGGTTAAATCAAGTCGTCTAAATCGCCAAAATAGGGTTTTTACAAGAATTGGGATAGAGAAGTAGTGCAGAACAAAGGAAAAATAGTTGTTGAGGACATACAAAAAATATCTAAAAGAGGTTGTATAATGCCATTTCAAAAAGCTCATTGGTTGCATTATAAATCAACCCTTTACCCTTTTCAATTGGAAATCGGAAAGCACACACCCGTAGGTGTTAGATATTTATTATTACCCCGAATTTATGGAACTTGACATCCGGAAAAACGGGGTTACAATGGGAATATGGACACTAATATTAAAAGAGATTTGCAAAAAAGCTTAGAAAATCATCTCTTAAATAAAGAGATTACCTTAATTGTGGGTCCCCGCCAAGCGGGAAAAACCTTCTTAATGCGAATTATACAAGAAAGGTTGAACAAGAAAGGACTTAAAACTCTTTTTATGAACCTTGATATTGAAGCGGACAAGAAGTTCTTTGTTTCTCAAAACTCTTTAATAGAAAAAATTCGCCTTGAGCTGGGAAAAAATGGGGGTTATGTGTTTATAGATGAGATGCAAAGAAAAGAGAACGCAGGATTGTTTTTAAAGGGCATTTTTGACAGCAATCTTCCCTATAAACTTATTGTTTCAGGGTCGGGCAGTTTGGAATTAAAGGAAAAAATCCACGAGTCTTTAGCGGGGAGAAAAAGAGTTTTTGAACTTAATACTCTTAATTTCAATGAGTTTGTGAATTTCAAAACCGAATATCGTTACAAAAACAAACTTAACGATTTTTTTGCGTTGGAACAAGAAAAAACGCAAGCGCTACTTAAAGAGTATCTTGTTTTTGGCGGTTACCCCAAAGTGGTTCTTTCTCAAACAATAGAGGAAAAAAATGCCGTAATGGGAGAAATTTATCGCAGTTATGTTGAAAAAGATATTAAATATCTTCTAAATTTGGAAAAAACCGAAGAGTTTTCAAATTTAGTCAAAGTTATATCCTCGCAAATCGGTGGTATGGTAAATTTCTCAGAAATATCCTCCACAATAGGATTATCTCATAAAACTGTTAAGCTTTATCTTTGGTATTTAGAAAAAACATTTATTCTAAAAAAACTTACGCCTTACTTTCGCAATACTAGAAAGGAAATTTCCAAAACCCCTGTTTACTACTTTTACGATTTGGGGTTAAGAAATTACATCCTCAATTTGCTTGGGTATCCGGTTTTAGACCTAAATGGGGGGCATTTGTTTGAAAATTTTGTTTTTAACATTCTGCGGCAATCTCTGTTTAATACTCCAGCAACACTTAACTTTTGGAGGACCAGAGACAATGCCAAGATAGATTTTGTAATTAACGCGGGAATAACGCCAATTCCGATTGAAGCCAAATTTACATCCTTAAATAAAACGCGATTATCGCGGTCCGCCTATAGTTTTATAAAAACCTACCGACCTAAAAATTTATATGTAACACATTTGGGAAAAACATTTAAGGAGCGGGTAGATAACAGTAATGTTTCTTTAATTCCCTTTTATCAATTGCCTCAAGCTTGCGCAAATCTGTAACCTCGGGGGTTAAAGGGTTATAATTTCCATATCTTCGGTTAAAACATCCTTGCTTTTAATAGTTAACTTATCCATCTTTTTAGGGACTGCTCCAGGGAAATACTTTTGCAAGAGCTCTTCTGTATAAGCAATGGGAATAAGAATATTGGGTTCAATCTGTTCAACCGCCTTCGCATTGGCGTCCGTTAAAAACGAGAGCAAAATATCGGTATCCGAAAGCTCGTCAACCTGCTCTTGGGACAAATTTTCTTTCAATGCTCCCATATAGGCAGCTTTAATTTTCTCCTGCGTAATTATCAAAAAAATGGGGGTTTTTCCCTTTCCGCCGTTAATGCCGTATATATGAATACCCTTTATTTCATACTCCCCCGCTGTGTCTATAACAAAAGGCGCCTCCTCAATTTTAACTAAACCATCCCCAACAACAACCGCAACTTTGCCGTACTCACCAACACTCTCTATTTCATATTTTTCATTTTTAAGGTTTTTTATGAGCACTGTATTTCCAAAACCACATGTTAAAATACTACCAAAGACTTTTTACAGTGGCAATGATATAATAAACCGAGTTATGCCGCCTGCCAAAGAACACCGAACCAAAGCCTTATTCGCCATCCTTATTGCCAACTCTATTTGGGGAGTGGCGGGTCCGGTTATAAAAGCAACCCTAAACGAACTTCCTCCTTACACTTTTTTATTCACCAGATGCCTTTTCGCCTCCCTAATCCTTGTGCCCCTACTAGCAACGGACATTAAGAAAAACAACCTCCCCTTAAATCCAAAACACTTGGGGCATCTTTTTGTTATGGGGATTTTAGGAATAACCATAAGCCTGGGCTTAACATTTGAGGGCTTCAAAAGAACCTCCAGCATAGAAGGAACTCTTATTGGAAGCGTGGGACCACTCTTTACCATCGCCGCAAGCGCTTTTTTCTTAAAGGAAGTGATAACGAAAAACGAGAAGATAGGGCTTATAATTACCTTTTTAGGAACGGCGCTTTTGATAATAGAGCCCATACAGTTAAACGGACATATAAAACTCACAGGGTTTGTGGGCAATATTTTAATTATTTTGGCAGGTATTTCAGGAACAGCTTTCGCCCTTTACACTAAAAAGATTTTTAATCATAAAAATCATAGAGAACATTATTCTCCTTTGATAGTAACTACTTTTCTTTTTTTAACGGGACTAGTAACTTTTGCCCCTTTATCGTTCCTGGAATATTTTAGGGACCCGCTAGTTTATAACAAAGCCTTCACCACCCCTGCTATTTGGGGAGTTTTGTATATGGCAATTCTTTCTTCGGTTGTGGCTTATTATTTATTTGAATACGCCTTAGAAAAAATAGAATCCAGCGAAACGGCGGTTTTTGGATACATAGCGCCGGTTTTTGCGGCGCCTTTTGCATTTCTGCTGTTAAACGAGCGTGCAACACCGCTTTTTATCCTCGCCGCAGTACTCATCACCATAGGAATTGTTATTATGAATGTGAATAGGGGTCTGACCCCAAAGGGGTCAGACCCCTAAAGAGGCGGCAAGTAAAGCCTTAAACACACCCTACCCTTTAAGACTTCATCACAACGAGAACCGACAAACACAAAAAAACCGGCGGAAGAGCGCAATTCTCTAAACCGCCGGTGGAAACGCAAAACATCAAAACTCAGTTAGAAACGACGCCACAACTGCCGCTTGCAACGCAGACAAAAGAAATAACCAAACTACCGTCAAAGCTCCCGCCCCCGCAGGGATGATGCTTGTCCAAAACAGAAACGAAAGGATTGCACATAATAGAAAATACACCTTGGCCTTGTCCCTTTTTTCCGTCATTCTATCCCCCCTTTTTCCTATCCGCCCAATCACAAATGAGCGGGAGAAAAACGATAAACAAACCGAGCAACAACCCCGCGAGCAGACCCCTCAAATCCATAATCCCCCTCCTTTTTCGCTAAACGAAAGACGATGGGACTAGCATAACCCATAATAAGAAAATTGTCAACCTCATGTTGCGCGGTGTCCAGGACATGTGAATAGGGGTGAATAGGGGTCTGACCCCAAAGGGGTCAGACCCCTAAAGATGCGGCAAGTAAAGCCTTAAACACACCATGCCCTTTAAGCCTTCATCACAACAAAAATCAACAGGCAGAAAAAAATCAAGAGCTATTGCAAATGCAGGAATATGTAGTAAAATGTCCAAAGTATGAAAAAAGACATTCATCCAAAATGGTATGAGAATGCCAAAATAACCTGCACTTGCGGAAATTCTTTTACCGCCGGTTCAACCGTTCCTGAAATTAAAGTAGAAATATGCAGCAACTGTCACCCTTTTTACACCGGCGAACAAAAGTTTGTGGATACCGAAGGCCGCGTTGAAAAATTTGCTAAAAAATCCGAAAAAATCGCCAAAATCAAAAAAGCCCACCAAGAAATGTTGCAGAAAAAGGCCGATAAAGCCGTAAAGGAAAAAACCCAAAAACCCCAAACCCTCAAAGAGATGCTGAAAATGGCAAGAGAAGGAAAATGAAGTTCTGAATTTGATTTAGATATTAGTATTTATAGAATAATTCTTCCCAAACTCCTTTAGTATACAGTCCATCTCTCCTTCCATAATCTTTGCCAGATTATGCCAAGTTTTTTTAATGCGATGGTCAGTCAATCTATCCTGCGGAAAATTATATGTTCGTATTTTCTCGCTTCTGTCCCCCGTACCAATCTGGCTTAACCTTAATTTGTCCATAGACCCCTTTTCCCGCTCCTCTTGCATTAAAAATAATTTGGACTTTAATATCTCCAAAGCCCGCTCTTTATTTTGAAATTGGCTCCGCTCATCCTGGCACGCAACCACTATCCCAGTTGGAATATGCGTAACTCTAACCGCTGTTTCAACCTTGTTAACATTCTGCCCACCCGCGCCGCCGCTGCGGTAAGTGTCTATCTTTAAGTCTGATGAACTAATGATAAAATCAGCTTTTCTCACCAGCGGCAAAACCGCCACCGTTGCGGTGGATGTGTGAACGCGTCCGCTTTTCTCGGTAAGCGGGATTCGTTGCACACGATGGACACCCGACTCCGATTTTAAGAGCTCATATAGAGGCTCTTCCAAAGCAATACCAACCACCTCAAACACATTCTTTGCTATTGGCTTAACCCGCCAGCCTTTATTGCGCGCAAATTTTGTGTACATTCGGCATAATTCCCCCGCAAACAGACTAGCTTCATCCCCACCCGTTCCCGGGCGGATTTCTATAATAACGCGAGCAGGGTCTATTCTTTTTGTTAAAGGAAGATGATTGTCCATAACTTTTAACCTATTTTACTTGCTCCTTCGCTACTTCTATTGCTTTTTCCAATTGAGGGTCGCGGAAGTTTTTAACATCCTCCTCCGTTATATCCACCACATAATCCGGAGTTATACCCGCCTTATGAATCCATATCCCTTTAGGCGAAAGCCATTTGGCAACGGTAACATGCACCCCCGAACCGTCCTTAAAATCGCGAGCATCCTGCACAGTGCCTTTGCCAAAGCTTTTAGCGCCAACTACAGCTTCCGCCCGGTCATAGTCCTTTAACGCCAAGGTTAAAATTTCGCTTGCGGATGCCGACCCTTGGTCAATTAACACTACCACGGGATATTTTAAAAGTTTGCCCCGTCTTTCCACATCCAAATTGGCAGCTGCGCCGCTTGCCGTAACCTGCTTAACCACCACGCCTTTTTCAATAAACTCGCTTGCCACATAGACACTGCCCGTTAAAAATCCGCCGGGGTTTCCGCGCAGGTCCAAAATTATGGATTTAAGGTTAGGCATTTTAGACAGCATATCTGAAACAGCTTCGTTCCATTCCTGCGGGGTTTTTTCGCCAAAACGAGAAAGGCGGATATAGGCAACCCCATCCCCTTTGTCTTCCCAAGAAACGCTTTTTATCACAATTTTGTCGCGGATAATGGTTAAGTTAAAATCAGACCCCTCGCCTCTTTTCAGAGTTAAAGTAACTCCCTGCCCTTTAGGCCCCCTAATCTTCCCCACCGCTTCGGTTATAGATATGCCAGCCGTGTCTTCGCCATTTATTTTCATAATAGCATCGCTCGAACGCACGCCTAATTTTTGCGCGGGACTGCCGTCTAAGGGCGCTACGATTATAAGCTGATTATCTTTCATTCCGAGCTCCGCGCCGATACCCTCATATTCTCCATTCAGGGAACTGCCCAAAGATTCGTTTTCGGCAGGAGGCAGAAAAGAGGTATAAGGGTCGCCAACCGCGGAAGTAAGACCTTTTAACGCGCCGTACATAAGTTTTAGCGGGTCAAATGGCCTGTCTATATGTTCCTTGTTTATTAAATCCCACACCTCCCAAAACTCCGAAAAATCTACATCCTGCGGTCCTGTCTCCTTATTTACAACGCGAACGACGGGAGGATTTTTTTTGTATTCAATATCAAAACCGCGTTTTCCAAAATAGTAGCCGCCGGTAAAAAGACCTACTGAAAGCAGTAATACAAAAAGGACGGTGTAGAATTTTTGCAAAGTTTTTAAAGCGGACATAGGAAAATGATAAGTTTTGAGAGATGAAATGTCAAAGACATAGTTCACAGACAGCTTCAGCTATCTGCAAAACCAACCTCGGGGGTTGGAAATTCCAATTCGGTCTGCCCGCCTCTGGCGGGGATTATCCCGCTCCAGTTCATATTGACCTCCTAAGAGGTTTGGGGCACTTCAAACTTGAACTCAAGGAGACAAAAAAACGCTGAATAAGTTACGATACATTTAGGAAAAAGTGCATGTAAAAAATGTACGGGGATGGTTTTC
>Ga0210051_1006575_pt1 | contig 10957 bp, 9 predicted proteins | sample CryGey092014_all_FD_185464 | JGI IMG/M metagenome (GOLD analysis project Ga0210051, IMG submission 185464) | Groundwater microbial communities from aquifer - Crystal Geyser CG23_combo_of_CG06-09_8/20/14_all (SPAdes) (version 2) | ecosystem: Environmental > Aquatic > Deep subsurface > Groundwater ...
AAACACCTGCAAGCCGATAATAAATTTATAAAAATTGCCAATCATTTGAAATTACAAATTCAAGGGTTGGTTTTGCCTGCAAGCAAGACGCGAGAAAACTATTGGAAATACGAAACCGAAGGAGAAAAACTTGGCACGATTTTTATTCATTTGGTTGTTGAAAATTTTACAAAAGGATTTTCAATTTTTGAAAATCACGCTGGTTGTGAAAAGGGTTATTTTATAACGAGCAATGGCAAACATATTCCACTTGAAAAATACTCTGACCGGAAAGCATACAAAGCAGGCAATAAGAATAAAATAATTAGTATCCCCGATTTGATTTTGATTGATTTCGGAAGAAGCGAAGTTATCAATATTGAGGGTAAAAAATATCAATTTTGCCAAAATGGAATCAGAGAGCTAAAAAGTTTCGGTGATATAGAGAAGGGCTACATCAAAAAATATTATCCAAAATCCAAAATTATTCGCACCGTTGTTTTGTATGGCGGAACAGAGAAGAAAGTTATTGAAATTGAAGTCGGATTTTTGCTCAACGAAAACGGCGATTTGGTATTGGGCATAAAAGCACCGAAATTATTTAGAGAAGCAATCAAAAACCTTTTAGATTTTTGGTCATAACTACTTATGCAGATTAGTAAAATTGCAAAACTAAAAAATTTCGCTGTATTCCGTGATTTCTCTTGGGATGCGACAATTCCCGACTTCAAAAAATTTAATCTGATTTATGGTTGGAACAAAAGCGGCAAAACCATTTTTTCCAGAGTTTTTTCCGCTTGCGAGAAAAGATCAATGGGATTTGTACAATACCCTCAAAATGGTGAATTTGAGATTAAAACTGAAAATAACACAGTCATTAAACATTCCGATTGTCAAAATTGCATTCTGCAACTTAAAGTTTTCAACAAAGATTTTATTGAGGAAAATGTTTCTTTTGACCCGTTTAATCCTAGCAATCCGATTGTGTATGTCAGCGAAGAAGATATTGAGAGTAGCAAAAAATTAAAAGAGTTGAGAGATAAGGCACTGAAGCTGACCGAAAAATTGGAAGTGGCGCAGAAGGAAAAAACAAAATGCGAAATGGCAGAGACAAAATTTCGGATCGCTACAGCCAACAACATTAAAACAACCGTTGGAAATTTGAAAATTAGGGATAAATATTATGACTATGACAAAAGTGCAATTAAATTAGTAATAGAAAATACTGGGATTGATAATTTTGTGAAGCTCGACAATAAAAATTTTGATAAATACAAAAAGATAATCAATAGCGAAGCAAAACAAAAACAGAGCTCTTTTTCAAAATATACAATCAGCTTTTCTCTTGGCGACAAGACAATCTCGAGTTTTTCAGATATTAACCGAGAATCAAGACAACTGCTTGATAAAAAAGTTATCGCTGAAACAATAGAAAGACTGAAAGGCGACCCCGATCTAAACGCATGGGCACAACATGGTTTTGAATTACATAAAAAGAAAGAGGAAAAAGATAGGTGTCTATTTTGCCAAAATAAACTTGATGAAGGTTTTTTGACTTCACTTTCAAAGCACTTCAATAAAGATTATGAAAATCTGCAAAACGACATAACCATTTTTATCAAAGAACTGACAAATTTGAAGAAAGTAAAATTTGACGAAAAGAATAATGACCTGTATGCGGATTTACAGAACGATTATCAGAAACAGGCAAAAAACCTTAACAAAGTCATAGATAAATTGAATGCTTGGATTGATGAGATTACTAAAAAACTTCACGAAAAATTTAATAATCCACTTTCATCGGTAAAGGCACCGAAAGAAACAGAAGATTTTACTTCTTCTTACAATAAAGTTGTTGGAGATTTGGAAAAGATAATTTCAAACCACAACATAAAGGTTGATAATCACGATCAAGAAGTTAAAACGACGAAAGAGGTGCTGGAAAAACACCTGATTGCCATTGCGATAGAACAACAAAAATATAAGAAGATCAAAGAGGATTTTGAGAATAGCATAAAATCCGAGCAAGGGGTGAAAAAAGAATTTAACGAGAACGATGAAGATATAAAAAAACTTGAAAAAGAAACATCAAACATAGGTAGGGCGTTGCAGAAAATAAATAAGCACTTGGAAGAATTTTTTGGACGCAGGGAAATACAACTTGAACTAGATGATAGCAAAAAGGGTTATATCATTAAAAGAGATGGGGATATTGCCGACAATTTAAGCGAGGGCGAGAAAAACGCCATTGCCTTTTCATATTTTATCGTCAAAACCCAAGAAAAAGGGTTTAAGGTAAAGGACGGGATAATTTTTATTGATGATCCGATCTCTAGCTTTGACTCAAACTTTATTTATCATTGTTTTTCTTTAATCAAAAATCATTTTAAGGAAGCGGCGCAACTATTCATTTCAACTCACAATTTTGAATTCTTTAATTTGATAAAAGATTGGTTTGAGCAGAAAAACCGGAAAGTTGAGAGCGATAACAAGAAGATAACAAATAAGACAAAAAAGAAACCGATGCCTTGCGAATTTTTTATGATTGAAAATATTGTTAAAAATAATAAAAGATGCGCGCTGATCAAACAACTCGAAGAAACCCTGCGAAAATTCAAGTCGGAATATCATTTCCTGTTTGCAAGATTGAATCAATTTATTAATAACACATCGCCTGATTACGCTGACTTTTATATCATTAGCAATATAGCACGAAGATTTTTGGAAATTTATGTGAATTTTAAAATCCCGACGACGGGAGATTTAGCAAGTAAAGTTTCGCAATTAGACACCCCATCAGTAAGCGATACAGAAAAGGATAAAGTTTATAAATTGATTCAAGAATTTTCGCATGGATTTGACCCTACGAGCACTATTGAACATAAGGACAAAAGCGAGAGCCAAGAGGCAATCAAAATCTTAATGAAGATAGTTGAGGAGTCAGATAGCAAACATTTTGAATCTTTGAAAGGTAATCTATAATCAAATTGAGGTCCCGCCCTCCGCTCGCCAAAAATTCTGGCCGTAGTAAATAAGATGATTTAAAAAAAATCAGAGTTGACAACCATTTTACTATAAAACATGACTACCAACGAACAAAAAATTAAATGTCCGAAATGCGGGGAATCAATTTCCATTGATGATGTTTTGACGCGCCAAATTGAAGAAAAAATAAGAAAAGAAGTGGAAGAACAGCAGAAGCTGAAAGAAATTGAAATCGCTAATCAAAAAAGAGAATTAGAAGTTCAGAAGATGCAATTGGAAGATGCTAGGAAAAACGCACAAATCGATATTAATAAAAAAGTAGCAGAAAAGATTTTAACAGAAAAAGTTACTTTATGGAAAAAGGCGCAAGTAGAAGCGGAAAAACAAAAGGCGGCAGAGATAAAAATTTTAGAGGAACAAATAAAGGGAAAAGACGAAAAGTTGATGGAGGTTAATATTGAAGCCCTAAAAGCTCGTGTGGACAGACAAAAATTAGAAAGCGATAAAAAAAATTTTGAACTGGAAAAGATAAAACAAATCGAAGAAGAACGCAAAAAAATTGAAGAGGATGCTTTTGCTCGGGCAATAAAACAGAGCGAGATAAGCACAATTAAGCTAAAAGAACAGTTGATGGAAGTAAAAAAAGAAAAAGATGTGGAAAAGAAAATGCTCGAAGAAAAATTGGCGGAAAAAGAAGACAAATTGCGCGAAGCAAGTAAAAAGGAATTAGAGATACGAAAAGAAAAAAATAAGCTTGAAGAAGAAAAACAGAGTTTCGAGCTGGAAAAGCAAAGGCAATTAGATGAGGAAAGAAAAAAGATTTTTGAGGAAGCTGGAAAAAAAGCTACTGAAGAACAGCAGTATGTTATTGCCCAATTAAAAAAACAGCTAACAGATGCCACGAAAGCAAAAGACGACTTGGCACGCAAGTTGGAACAAGGCTCACAGCAAACGCAGGGCGAAGTTTTGGAATTGGAACTGGAAGAAATTTTGAAAGTCGAATTTCCATATGATGAAATTTTGCCAGTACCAAAAGGTGTCAGCGGCGTGGATATCATCCAAAAAGTCCTCGATCGTTCCGGCCGCCTCTGCGGGCAGATTGCCTGGGAATCCAAAAAAACAAAAACATGGAGCGAGGGCTGGGTGCAAAAATTAAAAGATGATCAGCGAGTGATCAAAGCGGATTTGGCAGTGATTGTGTCTGCTGTTTTGCCGGAAGATGTGAAAGGATTTGTTTTTCGCGATGGAGTTTGGATTTGCGATATTAAGCTTACTATAGCTTTAGCAACAGCTCTAAGAATAAACTTAGAATCCATAACCCGTGAAAAGGCGATGTCGGTTGGCAAGAATGAAAAAATGGAAATCTTATATGCCTATTTGACAGGTGTAGAATTTAGACAGCGAGTAGAAGCTATCGTGGAAGCATTTTCCAATATGGATGAGGGGTTGAAAAAAGAAAGGATAGCGTATGAAAAAATTTGGTCCGAACGGGAAAAACAGATTAAAAAAGTAATTACCAACACTGTCGGTATGTATGGTGATTTGAATGGACTAGTCGCTTTACCACATATAAAAACTTTGGAATTAGGAGAAGAAAATAATTAACAATCAAATTTTATGTAAAGACAAGATGATTTAAAAAAATAAGAGTTGACACCATTTTGTTCCTTGGGTCGGAAAAGGAAAAGGAACGGCTGAAAGAAAAAATAATCCAGGAGATTGAGGAAATGAAAAAGAGTGATTTCAAGCCGACGCCCGGCTGGCAATGCGCTTTCTGCGATTTCAAGGATATCTGCGACTTTCGCCAAAGATAAAATAGGATTCCCGCTTTGGCGGGGCCCTGTAATTTTTTGTGAAAAATTATGGAAAATAATAATCTAAAATTAAATATCAGGACTGACGAAATAATTTTTTCTATTTCTGAATATATAGAACTTCTTAATATAGGGCTAAAGAAATCTCGAGCAAAAATCATTGGAGAGGTTAGCGAAGTTAATTTTGGTCCTACTGGCCATGTTTATTTTTCTCTAAAAGATGAAAAAGACAAAAGCGTAATCAATTGTATAATTTGGAAATCCAGATATCAGCTATATGGAATTGAATTAAAAGAAGGATTAAAAATTATAGCTGCCGGTTACCCTGAGATATATGCGCCGACGGGGAGAATTTCTTTTTTAGCCGATGTGATTGAACACGCCGGAGAGGGAGAATTAAAAAAAGAATACGAAAAATTAAAAAAGAAACTAACCGAAGGAGGGCTTTTTGCTAAAGAAAGAAAACGACCAATACCGGCCTATCCTCAGAAAATCGGCGTAATTACATCTTTAAAAGGTGCGGTTATCGCAGATTTTTCTAATAATTTAGGGAGGTTTGGTTTTAAAGTTAAAATTATTGATTCGAGAGTTGAGGGGCAAGCGGCAGTCGCCGATCTTTTATTGTCAATCAGAATATTTAAAAAGCAGGATATTGAGGCATTGGTTATTATGCGGGGCGGCGGCTCTTTGGAATCAATGATGGCATTTAATAATGAATTACTGGTTAGGGAAGTGGTCAATTTCCCGGTCCCGGTAATTGCTGCGATCGGCCATCATAAAGATGTTACTCTTTTGGCTCAAGCGGCCGATCTTGCAGTTGATACTCCTAGTATCGCTGCGACTGAGCTTTGCGAATCATGGAAGCAAGCCACTTTATTCTTGGAAAGGTATGAAAAAAATATAATTAGCAATTACGAAGAAACCCTAGGCAATGCCCATAATTTTATCAATCAGGCAACTGAAACCATCCGTGAATATAGCGATTCAATTTTTAATAGATACAAAGAAATTGAAAACGGATTAAGGATTTCTCTTCGGAACTTTCAAAATGCTTTATTAAATGTTAAAATTAATTTAAGAAATTCGGTTATTAAATCTTTTTCTGGATTTAAAACACTATTATTTAGAGTTACTAAACAATTAGAATACGCCGAGAAAAGTGTTAACTCGCATAATCCAGAACGACAATTAATGCTCGGTTATAGTATTGCGCGATGTAATGGTAGAATTATTAGAACCGTGAAAAACACTAGAATAGGGGATAATATAGACATTCAGGTAACTGATGGAAAAATTAATTCAAAAGTAAAAAATGTATGGCTAAAGAAAAACCAGATACCAAAAATTTAAATAATAGTCTTAAACGCCTCGCCGAAATTACCGAATGGTTTGATAACCAGGAAGAAATTGATGTCGAAGAAGGACTGAAGAAAGTAAAAGAAGCGGTAGAGCTTATTAAAGCCAGCAAAGAACGACTTAAGACCATTGAAAATGAGTTTGAGGAAATCAAAAAAGAAATAGATATTGAGGAGGAGAAGAAAGAAGACGAAGACGAAGTCTTGTGTTAAAATCTAAAAATAACCCCCCGCCAGATAAGCTTGATTTTTCTTTTTAGATTTCGTAGAATAGGTAGTTATTTTAACAACTTAGTTATTTTAACAACGAAGGGAGGGTTTTTGATGAAAAAGATAACTATTTATTGGGCTGCTCCTTGTTTTACTCAAGCAGAGAGAATTTGGAATCGTCTCTGTGCGGAGAACCTACGAAAGAAGGGCTACGCGGTAATTTTGCCTCAAGACGAGGCTAAGCGATTTATTGTAAAGGTCACGATTGTAATTAAAAAATAAAAGGCAATTTAAATTATGGGAATAGGATGGGCAAACAAAAAAAGACGCGATAGAAAATTAAAAAAGAGAAACAAGTATAAGAATAAATCAAAGAAAAAATAATAATAAAGAAGCATCCAATTTTAGTTAAAAAATCAGTGTTGGAAAGCGGCACTTTTACCGGCTAAATAGCCGGTACTCCAACAAAGTTGGAGGTTATAGCCGCCAGTCGGACCGTGCAAATTAATAATTTCACCTGCCAAAAAAAGGTTATCTATCAGTTTTGATTTCATTGTTTTAGCATCAATTTCCTTCAAGGATACGCCGCCTGAAGTGATTATGGCCATGCCAAAACCCAAAAGGCCTATTACCTGCATTTCCATAGTTTTTAGCAGTTTTGCCAACTTCCGGCGTTCTTCTTTAGTGATTTCATTTGTCTTCTTTACGGGATTGATGCCGGATAATTCAACTACAACCTGAATCAGTTTTTGCGGCAGCAAATCATCCAAAGAGTTCTTGAATAATTTGTTGCCGTATTTTGCAAAATCTGATTGTAGTCTTTTATCCAGAGTTGTAAAATCCAAAGCCGGCTTAAGATCTAAAACCAGTTTTACTTCGCCTTTTTCCAAGAGTTCGCCTACTTTAAAGCTTAAATTTAAAACTATCGGACCCGACACCCCAAAATGAGTAAACAGCATTTCACCGAAACGGGAGTCCTGTTTTTTATTGTTCTGGAAAACCGTGAGTCTAACGTTTTTCAAGCTCAAACCCTGCGCCTTTTTTGGCCAATTCTCTTTTATTCTCAAAGGGACCAGAGCCGGCCTTAATTTCTCAATTTTATGGCCCAGTTTTTCCAACCAACGATACCCGTCTCCGGTGGAACCTGTGCCGGGGAAAGATTTACCGCCCGTGGCAATAATATAATTCCGGGCGGCGAACTCCTGGCCGCCTTTTAAAATAATTTTCGCTATTTTATTCCCATCCGGGATAACTTTTCCGACTTTGGAATTAGTTCTTATTTCAACTTTTCCTTCTTTCAGATAATTAAGTAAAATCCGCAGAACGTCTCTGGAGCTGTCGCTCCGGGGGAAAACTCTTTTGCCCCGCTCAATTTTTGTAGCCAATCCCTTTTTATTGAAAAATTCAATTGTTTCTTTAACTCCAAAAACCGATAAGGGAAATAAAAGAAAATCGCCTTCTCTGCCATATTTCTTAACCAATTCTCTGAAATTGAATTCCGCCCTGGTTAAATTGCTTCTGCCCTTGCCCGTAACCAGCAGTTTCCTGCCCAAACTTCTGTTTTTCTCCAAAAGCAAAACCTTGGCTCCGGCTTCGGCTGCGCGACCTGAAGCCATCATGCCGGCAGGACCTCCGCCAATAACCGCAACATCAAAAACATAATTCATTCTTCAAAATACCTTTATTTTTGAAAAATTTCAATTCTTGGATTTATGGATTAAATTTGATAAGATAATGGAGAAAGTTTGAACTCGTTTAACTTTAGAGCCGGTAAGGAAAAGTAAGGTCGGCTTGAACCATATTGTACCTTTAAATAAAAATAAGGAAAGGAGATAAAGACAATGGCTGTTGAAAACGTAGATAGAATAAGACTCGAATGGTCCCGGTTAACTCGCGAGGAAGAACGAGAAATAATTGAAGAGCTTTTAGAATATAAAGTGCCATCTGAATTTGTCGAGAAATTTATTGTTCAATTCCAACCTTGGTTAGTAGAACAAATGATGATTGAATTTCTCCGCACAAGACATCTCTTTAAAACAATAGCTTGTTACTGGGAACAGAAAGGAACCGGTCAATTTTTTGCTCCTGAAATTGTAAAAGCAGCTGAAAATTACGAAAACGCCTGTATGTTTGACAAAGCTCTTGAGCTATACCGCAAGGGTATAGAAGTATGCTCGCCCTCTCATATTGATGTTTACGATGAAGGGACAGGTGGTTGTGTTTCAGCTACTAATTATCCCGAATTAAACCGAGATTTAATTGAAAAAGCCGAGAAGTTGGTAGAGCAGTGCCGTCAAAAAGTTAAGGAACTTGAGGAAAGAATAACATTTGAGGAAGAACTTAAGAATCCTCACTTCTCAGATGAAAACGCCAAGGTTGAGTTCTATAATCTTGCCAAAGGGGTAACGCCAGAAATAGAAGAAGCAATGATGCGTCTTTTGGGACGATATCGTCCTCTGGTAGCTTGTCAGATTAAAGAAGAATTAGAAAGATTATGAAAACTCAAGGAAAGGAGTAGAAGAAAATGGCGATTGATTTCAGAATTACTCCTCACAGTATCCTTCCAAATATACGCACAGTGGAAATTCTAGTTGATGGTGAAGTTGCTGGAGCAATATATCCGACTGGAGATAAGGACATTAAGCTTGTCAGTGCCCATATAGTGGATACTGCAGTAGAGGAAGGTTTTAGGGGCGAAGTTATAGAGGACGATGGACGAAAATCTTGGCCTCCAATTCCTGCGGTTTTGATACAATTTAATCCCTCTCCCTATCTGATACAGGGCAACAAGATTGTAAAACTGCCAACGAAATAATAAGAAGGATTGCATTTCGCAAAACGGAGCGGAATATTAAACCGCTCCTTTTATTTGCCATATCGATATTAAAACTTCCAGAGCTCTGAGCTCTGGAATTTTTACTTGTTCTGGTGCGGGGTGTTTAAAAATGGGGGAGTTTAAAAATTGAAAAATACCAAGAAATAAGGTAAATTAGAAGCAGGTGATAATGTTAGCATTATATATTTTAATTTTCATAATTAGCTGTTTTTTGCTTTATTTCTCAGGCGAATGGGTTGTCGGCGGCTTAATGAGGACTGCCAGATTTCTGGGTTGGCGAGAGTTTGTGGTTGCCTTTTTTGTTATGGCTTTCGCTGCTTCACTTCCCAATCTTTTTGTCGGAATCACTTCGGCCCTTCGCCAGATTCCCCAACTTTCTTTTGGTGATGTCGCCGGGAATAACCTGGTTGCCCTGACACTGGCCGTGGCTTTGACGGTTTTATTTGCCAAAGGCAGAGAAATTCCGGCTGAAAGCCGGACCGTCCAAACTACTTCAATCTTTACTATCATAGCCGCCCTTTTACCCCTTCTTTTGATTTTAGACGGGAAACTTTCAAGAACGGATGGAATATTATTAATTATTTTTTTTGTTTTTTATCTCTTCTGGCTATTTTCTAAAAAAGAAAGGTTTACCAGGACTTACGATGAGCATAAAAACAAAGGTACTCTTATCAAAGAATTTAAGACTTTTCTTAAAGATTTAGGGAAAGTGATGTTGGGAATCCTTCTTTTAATAGCAGCTACCCAGGGGATTGTCACCTCAGCTCAATTTTTTGCGAAAATCTTTAATTTACCCTTAATTTTAATCGGCCTTTTAATTACCGGGTTGGGAAGCGCTCTGCCGGAAGTTTATTTTGCCGTTGCTTCAGCCAGAAAAGGTGAGACCTGGATGATTTTGGGCAATTTAATGGGTGCAGTTATTGTGCCAGCCACTTTGGTTTTAGGAGTAGTGGCATTAATTTGCCCGATTGAAATTCCCAATTTTTCACCTTTTGCCATTGCCAGATTTTTCCTTGTAATTTCTGCTCTCTTTTTCTTCTTTTTTGTCCGTACCGACCGCAAAATTACCAAAAAAGAAGCACTATTTTTGCTCTCAATTTATCTCATTTTTGTCATAATTGAAATTTTAGCCAGATAATAGTAACATTAATTGATATTGGAGAAGTATGTCAAAAAAAATTATTTTAATCGTTATTATTATGATTGTTGTCTGGGGATTAGGTTGTTGGTATTTTCAGAGCAAACCAGAGAAAGAGACAGAAGGGGAGATAAGTAATAATGAGTTAGAAAAATCAGATTTAATAAAAACAGATAATCCTCGCCCAAATCAAATTATTGAAAGCCCGCTTTTTGTTAAAGGAGAAGCAAGAGGCAACTGGTATTTTGAGGCCGATTTCCCGGTTAAACTTTTTGATGACAATGGCTTTCTTTTGGGTGTAACACCCGCTCATGCCTTAGGCGATTGGATGACAGAAGATTTCGTCCCGTTTACAGCCACCCTTCCTTTTGCAGTTCCCTCTACATTAAAAGGTAAATTGATTTTGGAGAAAGACAATCCTTCAGGATTACCGGAGTATGCGGATGAATTGATAGTTCCGGTTTATTTCAAAGAGGTGCCGGAGAGCTCGCAGGAATTTATGACCATAAAAATGTTTTTAAGCGATTCTCGTTTCGTCAATGAGCCGTATTTTGATTGTTCCAGGACTCGAGCCGTTGAAAGACAAGCTCCTGAAACATCGGGAGTTGCCAGAGCGGCTCTTGAAGCTCTTTTGCGGGGG
>Ga0210051_1006577_pt1 | contig 10956 bp, 6 predicted proteins | sample CryGey092014_all_FD_185464 | JGI IMG/M metagenome (GOLD analysis project Ga0210051, IMG submission 185464) | Groundwater microbial communities from aquifer - Crystal Geyser CG23_combo_of_CG06-09_8/20/14_all (SPAdes) (version 2) | ecosystem: Environmental > Aquatic > Deep subsurface > Groundwater ...
AAATTGCTCCGCTAGGGCGGTCAGCTCAAAATAATGGGTGGCGAATAAACAATAGCCTTGGATTTTGCGCGCCATTTGCTCAGCGATTGCCCAGGCCAGTGCCAAACCATCAAATGTTGAAGTCCCTCGGCCAATTTCATCCATTAAAATCAGTGATTGTGGCGTTGCATGATGCAATATGTGCGCAGTTTCAGTCATTTCGACCATAAAAGTCGATCGCCCCGATGTTAAGTCATCTGAAGCGCCAATGCGTGTAAAAATGCGGTCAATTGGGCCGATTTGTGCCGATTCTGCCGGGACATAGCTGCCCATGTGCGCCATAAGCACAATTAACGCTGTTTGGCGCATAAAGGTCGATTTACCCCCCATATTGGGGCCGGTAATGATTTGTAAGCGCCTTTGATCGGAAAATCGGCTGTCATTGGCAATAAAGGGTTGGTCAGATAAGGCTTCTACCGTTAAGTGCCGTCCTTGTCGGATATCCATCCCCGGGGCAGACGTCAGTTGGGGTCGCGTTAAATTTAAGGTGATAGCGTGTTGCGCCAAGCTCACCAATACATCGGTTTGCGCTAAAGCAGAAGCGGTGTTTTGTAAATCACTCAGCTGGGCATTGAGGGTTTCAAGCAGTTGTTGATATAGCAGCTTTTCCCTTGCTAGCGCCTTCTCATTGGCGCTCAGCACCTTGTCTTCAAAGCTTTTTAATTCAGGGGTGATATAGCGTTCTTGCGCCTTTAAAGTTTGGCGACGAACATAATCGGCAGGCACTTTTTCAGATTGCAGCTTACTGACTTCAATATAATAACCATGCACGCGGTTATAGCCGACTTTTAAGGTGCTAATGCCGGTACGCGCTTTTTCTCGAGTTTCCAGTTCTAGTAAGTAGCTGCCGGCTTCATTTTTTAAATTTCGTAATTCATCGAGTTCTGCATCATAACCTTCTGCAAACACCCCTCCCTCTCGAATCATCATCGGCGGGTTTTCAACCAAGGCTTGCGTCAGTTGCGTGGTTAATTGTGGGTAAGTCCCCATCTTAGTCGCCAATTGTTGCCACTGATCGGTTTGTTGGTTTGTTAAAAGGCCTTGCAATTCGGGCAGTTGTGCTAAAGAACGCCCCAATACAAATAAATCGCGGGGGCGGGCAGAATAGAGTGAAACACGGCTTAAAATGCGCTCTAGGTCGCCAATCGGTTTAAGCACTTTACGAAAGGTGGTGGCACTTTGTTCTGTCAAAATCGATTCAATCGCATCCAAACGATGATTCAATTGCGTTTGGTCACGTAAGGGTTGGTTTAGCCAACGATTCATCAGTCGACTGCCCATTGCGGTAACCGCATTGTCTAAAATGGAAAAGAGGGTGTGTTCTTTGCCACCACTTAGGTTGGTGTCGAGTTCCAAATTTCGTCGGCTATTGGCATCAATCACTAATGCATCATCCGGTTGGTAGGTTTGCAAATGATTGACATGGGACAGCGCATTTTGCAACATCGTGGTGGCATAATGCAGAATGACGCCTGCTGCTCGGATAATTGGCGGGAAATGCTCGCAACCAAATGCCATTAAGTCCTGGGTGTTGAAATGCTGTGTTAAACGGGTTCTACAGCTGTCGGTATCATAGTGCCAGCCGGGATAATTAACCAGGCCTGGGTGTTTTTGCACCGATTCAGGCAAGGATTGTTTGAAAAGCGCATCATCCGGCAAAAGGATTTCAACGGGTCTTAACCGTTCAATTTCACTAATCAGTTGCTCTGCATCCGCCAGTAATGTCGCTTCGAATCGGCCACTGGATACCTCTAAAAATGCTAACCCAAATCCATTGCCATTTGGCGCAATCGCTGCCAGCAGATTGTCGCGTTTATCATCTAATAGTGCTTCTTCAACGAGCGTTCCGGGGGTAATGACGCGAACTACCTTACGTTCGACGGGTCCTTTGGATGTTGCCGGGTCACCAACTTGTTCACAAATTGCAACCGATTCACCAAGTTTGACTAACTTTGCCAAGTAACCTTCTGCCGAATGATGTGGAATACCGGCCATCGGGATCGGTTCCCCGGCGGATTTTCCGCGAGCCGTGAGGGTGATATCGAGAAGACTCGCGGCTTTAACCGCATCTTCAAAAAATAGCTCGTAAAAATCCCCCATTCTATAAAACAGCAGTTGATTTGGATATTCTGCCTTAAGCGCGAGATATTGTTGCATCATAGGCGTGTGTGTTGTTGTTTTATCTTGCGTCATGGTCTTAAAGTATGTCAAAAAAAATTGATTAGAGGTGCTATGTTACACATTCAACTGTCAGAAAAGTACTGTTTTGGCAAAAAAATGGTTGGGAAAAATGTCAAGCTTTCGCCAGTGCCTTGAGGGTTTGGGCTGTTATTCGTGTTTAAAAAAAGGTATGCTAATTCTTTTGGTGCCCATTTGAGTATCTTGTGGTGTTTGCATGATGTTTGATGTTAAGGAGCTTAAGTAATGGTGATCTCTTCTGGTTTGAATGATTTGGTGTTGGAGGTTGCAGCGGCGCTGAAACAAAAAAATAAAATGGTCGTGACCGCAGAATCTTGCACCGGCGGCATGATTGCAGAAGTATTAACAAGCCTTGCAGGCAGTACAGCTTGGTTTGATCGAGCTTATGTCACTTATAGTTATGAATCCAAAATTGAGATGCTTGGTGTTCATCAAACAACGATTCAACGCAATGGTGCGGTGAGCCTCGCCTGTGTTGAGGAGATGGCGGTCGGGGCTTTACAATCGTCACATGCGACTCTAAGTGTTGCTTGTTCAGGCATTGCCGGGCCTGGCGGTGGCAGTGAAGACAAGCCGGTGGGAACCGTTTGGATGTCTTGGGCACTTCAAGGTCATGCCAGCTTGATGACTGAATGTTACCATTTTGAAGGCGATCGAGAAGCGGTCAGGGTTCAATGTACCGAACAAGCCCTAAAAGGCATTCTTGCCATTTTAAACGATTAACCAATAAGCGTCTTCTGTATGGGTGGAGCGCGAGAGAAAAATATGGCTAATCTTAATTGTCTTTATTCGTGTCCCCCTCTCGTGCAAGGGTCTCATTAAAAAAGATGTCAAATTAACCCAAGTGTGGGATAATTGTCGGCCAATAAAATTAAACCCTTTGCGTTTGTTTTTGTTCAAAAAGTGTTGTTTTGAATAAACAAAGCAAGGGTTTTTTAATGACCTTTTTAGGGGGGTGGCAGTGCCCTAAATCAAACAGGAACGGTGAGCAGAATGGATGAGAATAAAAGAAAAGCTTTAGACGCGGCCTTGGGTCAAATTGAAAAACAATTTGGAAAAGGTTCCATTATGCGAATGGGTGATAAGGGGGTGATTCCTGATATTGCCTCTGTTTCGACTGGCTCTTTAGGGTTGGACATTGCACTGGGTATTGGCGGTTTGCCCCGCGGGCGAGTGGTTGAAATTTATGGTCCGGAATCCTCTGGTAAAACCACTTTAACGTTACATGTGATTGCTGAAATGCAAAAGTTGGGTGGTACGGCGGCATTCGTGGATGCGGAACATGCACTTGATCCGCAATATGCTCAAAAACTGGGTGTTGATGTGGATAATTTATTGGTTTCGCAGCCAGATACTGGCGAACAAGCATTAGAAATTACCGATTCGCTGGTGCGTTCCGGGGCGGTTGATATTGTGGTGGTTGACTCGGTTGCGGCCTTGACGCCAAAAGCCGAAATTGAAGGCGATATGGGCGACTCACACATGGGGTTGCAGGCGCGTTTAATGTCACAGGCATTACGGAAGTTAACCGGTAATATCAAACGAACCAATACCCTCGTTATTTTCATTAACCAAATTCGGATGAAAATCGGGGTGATGTTTGGTAATCCGGAAACCACCACTGGCGGTAATGCGCTAAAATTCTATGCTTCTGTTCGGTTGGATATTCGTCGCATTGGCTCCATTAAGAAAGGCGATGAAATTCTCGGAAATGAAACCCGTGTGAAGGTGGTTAAAAATAAAGTCGCGCCGCCGTTTAAGCAGGTGGAATTTGATATTTTGTATGGCGAAGGGATTTCACGTCAGGGTGAAGTGATTGATCTGGGTGTCAAAGAAAAACTGATTGATAAAGCAGGCGCTTGGTATAGTTATCAAGGCCAGAAAATTGGTCAGGGCAAGGATAATGTTCGCCAATTTTTAAAAGATAACCCGGACATTTATGAAACCCTACAAGCACAAATTAAAGAACGATTGTTGCCCGTCAAAGCCGATCAAAATTTGTCAGTAGATGAGGCGTCAACCGACTAACTGTCAGGCTTAAACTGAGTAATTATGGCGGAAGTGGATTCAGAATTATTGCAGCAACTGGAAAATCGTGCTGTCGCGCTATTGGCCATACGAGAACATGGCCGCAAAGAACTTAAATACAAGCTCTTACAGAAGTTGCCGGAAGCTGAAAAACAACCAGGCCTGGTCGATTTTGCACTGGATGAGCTTGAAGAAAAGGGTTGGTTGTCAGAAGCGCGGTTTATAGAACGATATGTTCAGCAGGCGTGTGAAAAAGGTCAAGGGCCTTATAAGATTCGCCAAGCATTGCAACAGCGTTCTGATGCCAATGAGTTGATTGAAGCGCATTTGGCAATGGACGATGATGATTGGGCTGAATTTGCCGGTGAGTGCTTATTCAAGAAATATGGTGAGCGTATAAAGCCGACTCAGCCAAAAGAGCAAGCCCGAAGAATGCGATTTTTGCAATCTCGTGGATTTAGTCAAGCCCAAATTTGGAAAGCGTTTCAATCTGCCTAATTGATAGCAGAGAGATCCAATAAAATTTTTAAGAGTTTAGGAAAAAAATATGACCAGCGCAGAACTCAGAAAAGCGTTTTTAGACTTTTTTGTAAAGCAAGGCCACACCGCAGTTCACTCTAGCCCGGTTGTTCCGGCTAATGATCCCACCTTATTGTTTACCAATGCCGGGATGGTACAGTTTAAAGAAACCTTTTTGGGGCAAGAAAAACGGGACTATGTGCGCGCTACCAGCGTTCAGCGCTGTATTCGTGCGGGTGGTAAACATAATGATTTGGAAAACGTCGGCTACACGGCACGTCATCACACCTTTTTCGAAATGCTCGGTAACTTTAGTTTTGGGGATTATTTTAAGCATGAAGCCATTCAATATGCTTGGACCTTTCTCACAGAAGAACTCAAATTACCTGCCGAAAAACTTTGGATTACGGTTTTTGAAGAAGACCAAGAAGCGGAAGATATTTGGTTAAACGAAATCGGTGTGAGTGCCGATCGGTTTTCACGTTGTGGGGCAAAGGATAATTTCTGGTCAATGGGCGATACCGGGCCTTGTGGGCCTTGTTCTGAAATTTTTTATGATCACGGTGCTGAGGTGGCGGGTGGCCCTCCGGGTTCTCCGGAAGAAGATGGTGATCGGTATATTGAAATCTGGAACCTGGTCTTTATGCAATTTGACCGTTCTGAAGATGGTACCTTAACGCCTTTGCCAAAGCCGTCTGTGGACACCGGAATGGGACTGGAGCGACTGGCCGCCGTGATGCAACATCAGCATAACAACTATGATATTGATCTTTTTCAGGCGATTGTTAAAAAAGCCGCTGAGTTAACTGGCGAAACCGATTTGACTAATAACTCATTACGGGTCATTGCAGATCATATTCGTTCTTGTGCTTTTATGATTGTGGATGGCGTTTTACCTGCAAATGAAGGCCGAGGATATGTGCTGCGTCGTATCATTCGTCGTGCCATTCGACATGGGTATAAGTTGGGTCAAACAGGCCTGTTTTTCAATCAGTTGGTGGAAGTGTTGGTTCAACAGATGGGGGATGCTTACCCAGAATTGGTACAGCAACAAGCGAATGTTGAGCGGGTTTTGACGCTTGAAGAAAAACGCTTTGCCGAAACGCTCGAAAACGGCATGCGGATTTTAGAAGAAGCTTTTGCACAATTGACCGGCACGGTGGTGAGTGGAGCTGTGGCGTTTAAACTCTATGATACCTACGGTTTTCCATTTGATTTGACTGCGGATGTGGCTAGAGAGCGCAACTTAACCGTTGATGAGGTTGGTTTTGCTAAAGAAATGGAAGCGCAAAGAGCGCGCGCCAGATCCGCGAGCCAATTTGCAACGCAAGGGTCTTTAAAGGTTGATTTTGATTCACCGACACTTTTTGTGGGCTATGATAAGGATACCGAAGCGGCAGAAATTCAAGCTATTTTTGTTAAGGGGGAATCGGTTGAGTCGGTATCGGAAGGGACAGAAGCCATTATTGTGCTTAACCAAACGCCTTTCTATGCTGAATCAGGGGGGCAAGTCGGCGACCAAGGCAGTCTCACTGAAGGAATGAACAGTTTCCATGTGGATAACTGCCAAAAACAAGGGGCGACTTTTTTACATATCGGCAAGGTCACTGCCGGTACTTTGGTGGTCAATCAAACGATACAGGCGCATATTGATGTTAAAGCCAGACGTGCCTCTGAACGAAACCATTCGGCAACGCATTTGTTGCATGCCGCATTAAGATCGATTTTAGGAACGCATGTCGGTCAAAAAGGGTCTTTAGTCGAACCGGAACGATTACGATTTGACTTCTCCCATTTTGAACCCATTTCAGCGGAAACCTGTTTAGAAATTGAGCAGTTGGTGAATCGTCAAATCATGAAAAATGCAACCGTTAAGATGGCCGAAATGGATATTGAGGCCGCCAAATCCAAAGGGGCAATGGCACTGTTTGGTGAAAAGTATGGTGATGTGGTGCGTGTTGTTGAATTGGGCGAATTTTCGATTGAGCTTTGTGGCGGCACCCATGTGAATTCAACCGGTGACATTGGGCCTTTTCGGATTCTGTCAGAAAGCGGGATTGCTTCAGGTGTTCGACGCATTGAAGCGGTCACCGGAGAAGCCGCTTGGGAAGCCATTTATGATTCTGAGCAGCGTCTTCTTGAAGTGGCATCACAGTTGAAGACCGATAAATCGCAAGTCGTAACAAAGCTGACTCAATGGGTTGCGGAAAGTAAAGACATTGAAAAACAGTTAAAAAAATTACAGTCTAAATTGGCATCAAGCCAAGGGGATGATCTGACCCGATCAGCAGTTGAAATTAATGGTGTTAAGGTGTTAGCCGCGCAAATTGAGGGCGCAGATGTCAATACCTTACGTGAAACCCTAGATAAACTGAAAGACAAGCTTGCACCAGCCGCCATTGTTTTAGCTGCTGTGGATGGCGACAAAGTCACTTTGGTTGCCGGGGTTAGCAAATCCATTACCGATAAGATCAAAGCCGGGCAGTTAGTCAATCATGTGGCGCAACAAGTCGGTGGCAAAGGCGGCGGGCGCCCGGATATGGCACAAGCGGGTGGCAAGGAACCTGAAAAGTTACCCCAAGCACTGGCATCCGTTCCTGCTTGGGTAGAAACATTAGGGTAAAATATTGACATTCTTTGGGATGTTTTACAGGCTTGGGTGTTGATCTAAAAATTTTGATCTAAAAATTTTGATCTAAGCGCACAGAGACGTTTCTATATCAAACCGCAGATAGCCAAATTGGCATCTGCGGTTTTTTAAGTTTATGACTGGCTGAAAACAGACAGTTTTTTGTGGAGAAGGCAAAACAAGCAATGGCATTAATTGTTCAAAAATATGGCGGCACTTCAGTGGGGAATGTTGAACGCATTCAAAATGTCGCCCAAAAAGTCCGTCAATTTGTTGCAGAAGGGCATCAAGTGGTGGTGACGGTTTCAGCAATGAGTGGTGAAACCAATCGGTTAACCGCATTGGCTAATGAGATTCAATCACAACCCTGTAAGCGCGAAATGGACGTGTTACTCACGACCGGGGAGCAGGTGACCATCGCATTGCTCAGCATGGCATTGCAAGAAATCGGCGTGAGCGCAGTTTCCTATACCGGATGGCAGGTCGCGATTCGCACCAATGATATCCATTCGAAAGCTCGCATTGAAGGGATTGATGCCGAAAAAATTAACCATCAATTAAGTGATGGTAAGGTGGTCATCGTTGCCGGCTTTCAAGGGGTGACGGATGAGGGGGATATAACCACCTTAGGTCGTGGGGGGTCTGATACAACAGCCGTCGCGCTAGCCGCCGCTTTAAAGGCGGATGAATGCCAAATCTATACAGATGTCGATGGGGTTTATACCACTGACCCAAGAGTGGTGCCGGAAGCAAGGCGATTAGACTATGTCACTTTTGATGAAATGTTGGAGTTGGCGAGTTTGGGCGCTAAGGTGTTACAAATTCGCTCGGTTGAATTTGCCAGTAAATATAAAGTGCCTTTGCGGGTATTATCATCATTGAAAGAGGGCGGCGGTACACTGCTGATCTCTGAAGAAGATTTTGAAGGATTAAATATGGAAAAACCATTAATTTCGGGGATCGCATTCAGTCGCGATGAAGCAAAACTGATGATTTTAGGTGTGCCAGACAGGCCAGGGGTTGCTTTTCAGATTTTGGGCCCTATTTCGGATGCGAATATTGAAATTGATATGATTATTCAAAACCAAGGGGTTGATGGCACCACTGATTTTACCTTTACCGTTTCCAGAGGAGATTTACGCGCTGCTAAAGCCATTTTAGAAGAGACCGCTGCAACCTTAGGGGCAAGAGAAATTTTATGTGATGACACTATTGTTAAAATTTCAATGGTCGGCGTGGGAATGAAGTCGCATTCAGGGATTGCCAGTAAAATGTTTAAAGTGCTGGCTGAAAATGAAATTAATATTCAAATGATTGGTACAACAGAGATAAAAATTTCCGTGGTTATTCATGAATCCATGTTAGAAACCGCAGTTCAAGCGTTACATCAAGCCTTTGAGTTGGATCAATAATCGCTATGGAATTAGGGCGTAAAAGGCAGTGGCTGTCCCTTTACAACCGTATTATTTCAAGGTATCATACGCGCCACAATTAATGCTTTCGCATTGATTCTATTATGGTGAAGTGGCCGAGAGGCTGAAGGCGCTCCCCTGCTAAGGGAGTATAGGGTTTATCCCCTATCGAGGGTTCGAATCCCTCCTTCACCGCCATTATTCATAATTAAGCCCGACAAAGTTCGGGCTTTTTTATATCTCAACTTCTTGAAATATAACGGTTCATAGGTTTTTTGGTAAAGGTTCTAAGTCTCCTTGAAGACGCGGTTCCCAATTTTTTGTTGTTTGTCTTTGACTATCAATGTGAGTATAGTGGATTCAAATAGAGACCTTTGCATGCGTGGGGCGCGAAAGAAAAATGTGGAAAAATTTTCATATTGAGGCAAAAAACGCAGCGAATAGCCGGCTATGGGTCAGTTTTTAAACGAAAATATGGGAAATTTTAACCCTTTTTATTCGTGTAGCCATCTCGTGCAAAGGTCTCAGTAAGAATAATTTATGATGCTTGTCTATGGAATGTTAACGAAATACGATTGGTATTTGCGCTTTAAGGATATAAGCCATGAGAATCCTGATAATGGCATTTGATTATAAGAATCATTTGGTCAAATTAACGATAATGGCTTTGGTTTTAGTGTCGGTGGTTTTATCTTGGTTGGGTTTTTTAGACACCATTTCTCAAGATTATATTGATGGGGCGATTGTTCAATCGACCGTTGCTTTTGGTGTGGCCAGAGGGCTGAATGCGCTGGTTTCAGTGTTACAGTCAACCGAAGTGAGTTTTCAGTTGGGGACAGGTATTTCCGTCGCTATCGGTGAGGTTTTAGACCCGATTAATGATCTGATTGAACAATATTCTTCCTTGATGAAAATGGCAATTGGCTCTTTAATTATTCAAAAATTGCTGATTGAAATTGTCTCTGATTTCTTTTTTAAAGTGCTTATTACCTTGTCAGGTCTGGCTGTGGTTGCAAGCTTTTTCTATCAAAAGGGTCAGTATGCCAATCGCTTTGCCAAGACGTTTGTGTTTTTGTTTTTTATCCGTTTTATGCTGGTTATAGTGGTTCTTTTAAATGGGGTGGTTGATCGAGCCTTTATTGAAGATAAGGTTGAACACGAAATTACGACTTTGGAATCCCTAAGTCATGAAGTTGATAAACAGTCAGACCCGTCTAACACCTTAACCGCAACCGAAAAGCAAGTATTACCAGAACATCAAGCTATGCTTCAGAAGCAAATTGTGGCGCTTCAAGAAGCCAATGCGATTGCGATTCAAAAGCGTGATCATTACACTTCACAACTGACTCAAATTGAAATGACCATTGAAGAATATAAACAGGGCTTAGGGTTGGACAGATATAATCCCTTTTATGAGGATGCCACATTGCAGGGGCTTTATCACCAAGCCGCAGAGATAGACGTATTGGTTAAGCTGGCTGAAATGAATAGGGTCAATACGCTCAAGCAAGCCGAAGAGGTCGAAAAGCAAATTATTGAAATAGAAAATAGGTTGCAAGGTCAGCCGAATGGCATTTTTGAATCGACAAGCCAAATGTTCAGTCAATTTAACGATACGTTGTCAACGCTGAAAAGTAATATGGATGTGGTGGCGGTTAAAGACCGTTTAGAAGCCTCGGTTTCAAATATGCTGAATGTGATGACGCTCTTTTTATTTAAAACCATGATTTTGCCTTTAATTTTTCTATTGTTATTAATCAAAGGAACCAACCTTATTTGGAATATTGATGTCAGGCAGAAAATTCAAGATGAGTCTGAAATGCTATTGAAAAACCAGCATGCATCATAGCTAGACCGAAATTCAATTGACCGCTACGGAGGTTTTAGGATGGTTGATGTTACTGGCAAGCGGTTACACAAAAGCTTTCTTATAAATTGGTTGACAAGCATTTCACTATTATGGATAATCCTGCAATCCTTTCAAACGTTTAGATGCTTTAGGAAGATTTAGCCCTTTCTTAATGAGTGTCGAGGGTCGATGCGTATCGACGACAAAACTATTGAAATCAAATTTTGGAGTATTTAAATGGCAAATTCAGTACAAGCAACGAAAAGAGCAAGACAGGCCGA
>Ga0210051_1006578_pt1 | contig 10955 bp, 7 predicted proteins | sample CryGey092014_all_FD_185464 | JGI IMG/M metagenome (GOLD analysis project Ga0210051, IMG submission 185464) | Groundwater microbial communities from aquifer - Crystal Geyser CG23_combo_of_CG06-09_8/20/14_all (SPAdes) (version 2) | ecosystem: Environmental > Aquatic > Deep subsurface > Groundwater ...
TACAGATATTCGTCCGCCGCAGGCGGATTCGCATAGCATTCGTATCATTCGCATTTCTTCAGCTTACTCATTATTTTTGCATTTTAAATTTTAGATTTTGAATTTAATTGTGTCCACAAAAACTCAAAAAACCTGGAAAGTCCTCCCAAAGGTTCCAAAGAAAATTTTAGATAGATTTCCTGAACTAAATCCTACCCTAGTTCAGCTTCTTTATAATAGAAAGATTACAACTCAGAAAGGGGTGGATCATTTTCTGCTTCCTGATTTTGGACAGGATCTATACGATCCTCTCCTACTTCCTGATATAAAGAAAGTTATCAGGGAGATTTTTAAATTTATTAAAGAAAAGAAAAAGATTGTTGTTTTTGGAGATTATGATGTGGATGGGGTTACTGCGTCTGTAGTTTTATCGGAGACTTTAAAAAGACTAGGAGCAAAAGTTTCAGTTTATATTCCAGATAGGATTAAAGAAGGATATGGATTAAACGAGAAAGTAATCAAGGGTTTAGAAAAGAATGGAACGGATTTAATAATCACAGTGGACTTAGGAGTAACAGATTTTAAAGAGATAGAACTTGCAAATAAGATTGGAATGAAAATAATTGTCACTGATCATCATCATTGTCGAAAAAAACTTCCTAAGGCTCTTGCAATAATTAATCCTAAAAGAAAAGATAGTAAGTATCCATTTAAAGAGTTGACAGGTGTGGGAATTGCTTTTAAGTTAAGTCAGGCTTTAATTAGAGCTGCAAGTGATTCTAAGTTTGCTTCAAAATTAAAAGCAAAGAAGCCTTTAAATATTCCTAAAGTTGATATTTCTCAAGGACGGGAAAAGTGGTTTTTGGATCTTGTGGCACTTGGCACTGTTTGTGATTGTGCGCCAATTATTTCTGAGAATAGAGTTTTTGTAAAATATGGTTTAAAGGTTTTAGAAAAAACTCAAAGATTGGGTTTAAGGGAACTTATGAATCTTGCAGGAATTAGAGTTGAGGATAAAGTTAGAAAAATTAGTAAGGCAGATGAATTAAGATCGAGTTTATCAACTTATACTCTAGGCTTCCAAATTGGTCCTAGGCTTAATGCTGCAGGCAGAATGGATCATGCGAATTCTGCTTATTATTTATTAAATATTAAAAGAGAGGATAAGGTGAGGCCGCTTGCAAGAAAGCTTAATATTTTAAATGTTAATAGGCAGGATTTAGTAAATAAAATTATAGGGGAAGCAAAGGCGAAGTTAGGACTAACAAAGAAAGCAAAACGCATTCCAAAAATTTTGATTGCTTATGATGAGAATTGGCCTTCAGGGATCTGTGGACTTGTTGCAGGAAAAATTATGGAAGAGTATTCTAGACCAGTATTAATTTTTGAGAAAAGAGGAAATATTTTAACAGGCTCTGCAAGGAGTATTCCTACCTTTCATATTACTAAAGCCTTAGAAAAACTCTCTAATTTATTACTGGAGTTTGGTGGACATAGTCAAGCAGCAGGAATGGACATTAGGCAGAAGAATTTTGAAGAGTTTAAAAAGAAAATTACTAAAATTGCTAATAAAAAAATTAAACCTCAGGATTTAAAAGAAGTTTTAAAAATAGAAAAAGAAGTGGAAGAAAAAAGTCTTAATATAGAACTGTTTGATGATGTCGCAAGGCTTGAACCTTTTGGAGAAGGAAACCCTGAACCCAAATTTCTAATTAAAAATGTAGAAATTGTGAATTTGAGAAGAGTGGGTCGAGCTGAAAATCATCTTAAGATGGAAATTAAAAAGAATAGTCGTTATTTTAAAGCCATTGGCTTTAATATGGTAGAAAAATGTGCTAGTTTAAGAATCGGTAAAAGGATTGATTTGGTGTTTAATTTGATATGTGATGAGTGGAATGGGGCAAGGGGGCTAGAACTTAGAATGGTAGATTTTGTCGTGAGATAAATTCTAAGTCCGAAATTTTGATTTGTGAATTGAGGTTGCAAATGTCCAATTTCCAATTAGCAATTTCTAATCAAATCCCAATGACTGAATGACTAATGCCCAAAAAACGCCTGCCAAACACCACGTCATCCTGATCCTCCGTAGCCCGCAGGCGAAGGAGGAGAAGGATCCCGTCAGGTCCAATGACGTTGCAAGATTCTTCTCTGCTGCAGGCGGAATAGAATGGCAATGACACTTAAAAGGATGTTTTGAATTTTGTCAGCCCCAGGCTAATGGGTTTGTTTGTAATTTGGGATTTGAGGTTTGGAATTTTATTAGAGATTTTAGGAAACATTAAAATTTAACCTAATAATTATGTTTAATAAGTTTTATATTCATACTGATGGTGGTGCAAGAGGAAATCCTGGACCCGCTGGAATTGGGATTATAATTGAAGATGAACAAGGAAAGATTATTTTAAAGAAAAGCAAATTTCTCGGAACAAAGACAAATAATCAAGCAGAGTATGAGGCTTTGGTTTTGGCGTTCAAAGAGGCAAAAAAACTGAAGGCAAAAAATTTAGAAATATTTTCTGATTCGGAACTCTTAGTAGGACAGATGTCTTCTGGGTGGAAAGTAAGGAGTAATAATGTAAAATCCTTACATATTAAAGCAAGAGAACTTTTAGATAATTTTGATTCTGTTGTTTTTCGAGGTGTTCCGAGAGAAGAGAATAAAGGGGCTGATAAATTAGTTAATGAGGCGATTGACAATAAAATTAAAAATTAAAAATGTAAAATTCAAAAAAGAATCATGAATCATGAATCACGAATAAAGAATAGAGGAAGGTGATTAGCAAGCTAGAATTAGATTTAAAAGAAACCGTAAAATGGTATATTCTGGTTTTGTTGAGGAACCCAAGAATAAAAAAAGAGTTCAGATTCTAATTAGCTTATTTAATTTGATTTAAATAAGAAGATACTATGAAGTTTAAAAGAATAAAGAACACAGATATTAAACAAAATATTATTGAAGATCAGATGTGGTATTGGAGTAAAAGATGGCAGAAAATAGAGAAAGAGGCGGATAAAGATATTAAAAAAGGAAGGTTAGTCGGTCCGTTTGATAGCACAGAAGAAGCTATAAAAACTTTGAAAAGAATGGTATAGAGTGCATTTTTGACAAAAGTCCATTATTATTATATACTATATCTGCAAAAAACTAGGCAATAAGGTAATCGCCTCTGTACTGCAATAAGTGCAGGGGAGGAAAGTCCGGACACCATATGCGCGCTTTAAGCGCATTAAAAAGGGTACCAGCTAACGGCTGGCGAGAGAAAAATTTTTAACAGAAGTTCTATAGACTTCTTTTAAAGATTTCAAATCCTAGGGAAAGTGCCACAGAGACTATACAGTTGGTGGGTTTCGCCTTCGTCCGCCACAGGCGGACTTCGGCGGATGCCTGTCGGCAAAAGGTGAAAAGTGAGGGGTAAAATCCTCTTATCTTGGTAGCAATATCAGGATGTGGTAAACCCTACCTGGTGCGAGGTTAGTGTCCTCCTTCATATGAAGCTACGGAGGATTAACCGCTTGAGCCCTGGAGTAATTTAGGGCCTAGATAAATGATTGCCTGGCCCGTTCTACGGGCCCCCATACAAAATCCGGCTTATTCATCGCCTGGTTTTTTGTTTACCCCGTTTTATGGGGCTTACCCCGTTTTACGGGGTTTGCCAAAAAGACCTCAGAGTTTTATGATTTAAGAAATAGTAAGGGCACAATTTCCTGTGTCTCTGGATAAATTTAAAACCTCTATGAAAAGATTTGAAATACTTTTTGGACTTATTAGAATTCCTGTGGATTTTATCGCATGTTTTTTAGCTTCCTTTCTTGTCTATTATGTCCGTTTTCATCCTGAGAAGCTTTTTTTAAGTGTTTACTATCCAAAGTATGAGCTCTCTGCACAGGACTTTATTAAAATAGAACTTTTGATTTTGCCTTTTTGGATTTTGATTTTTGCATTTTTTGGACTTTATTCATTAAAAAGTAACGAGAAACTAAGTCGTGAGATTTTAGGGGTTATAAATGCAGTATCAGTGGGAATTTTTGGGGTAATATTAATTGTTTTCATGTTTCCAGCTAAAGTTTTATCGTCACGATTTATTATTCTAGGTTCTTGGATTTCTTGTATTATTTTCGTTATCATTTTTAGAATTTTAATAAGAAGATTACAAAGATTCCTTTTTGCAACTGGTATAGGTTTCCAGAGAATTGCTTTAATAGAAAGTCAAGGGAAGCAGGAGAAAGTTTTAGAAGAAGAAATTAATGCTAATCCGTATTTGGGTTACCAAATAAGCTTTCGTTTAAAAGACACTGAGAGTTTAAAATACCTTCTTAAAAAAATTAAAAATATTTCTAAAAAGAATTTAGATGAAGTTTGGTATTTAGGATCAAAACTACCTAAGAAAAAAATTCTATTACTAATTGATTTTTGCGAAGAGAACAAGCTTGGTTTTCGTTTTGCTCCTTCGCTTCTTGAGACAAGAACCTCTTGGATGGAGATGGAGGTCATTGGCAGTGTTTCTATTATTGAGCTTAAAAAAACCCCCCTTGAAGGATGGAGAAGATTTTATAAGAGAATTTTTGATATTATAGTCTCTTTGGTAGCTTTAATCCTTTTTTCTCCAGCAATGCTTGTTATTGCTCTTTTAATAAAATTAGATGATAAAAAAGGGCCTGTAATTTATAAGAACGAAAGGGAAGGCGCAAAGGGTAAGTTTTTTCTTTATAAATTTAGAAGAATGAAACTTGAATATTGCACAGGTGAAGAATATGGCGGTGAAAGGGCAGAGGAATTTGAGAAAAAATTAATTAAAAAAACAAATAAAAGAAAAGGACCTTTGTACAAAATTTACCCAGATCCTCGTAATACAAAAATTGGAAATTTCTTAGAGAAAACAAGTTTAGACGAACTTCCCCAATTATTTAATGTTCTAATAGGTAATATGAGCTTTGTAGGACCTCGTCCTCATCAGCTAAGAGAGGTTGCCAGATACAAAGATTATTACAAAAGAATATTGTCAATAAAACCAGGGATTACCGGTCTTGCCCAAATTTCTGGAAGATCAGATCTTGACTCTGAAGAAGAAATAAAGCTTGATACTTTTTATATGGAAAATTGGAGTATGATTTTGGATTTGCAGATATTGCTTAAGACACCTTTTAGGATGTTTGGGAGGAAGAAGACATAGGAAGTTAGGAGGTTAGGATATTGGGTTATTGGGGCATTAGGAATGGAGAGTTGAAGGTTTAAGTATTGAGAGAGGCCTTCTGAAACGCTAGGGTGAAAGCAGAACTCTCGTCTATCTGTTTTATTGCATATCTAGAATTCGTGATTCATGATTCTTAATTCGACATTTGCAGCTTTACGGTTGAATGTATTGTTGTAAAGCAAGGATACTTTTAGGTATATATTTCATTAGCATTATATGAAAAAAATCGCCATAATATTTGATTTCCTAATGGTTTTAGGAGGAGGGGAGAAGGTTTTTAAAGAAGTTTGTGATCTTTTTCCTAATGCTCAAGTTTATACTCTGCTTTATGATCGCGGAAGAACTAAGAGTTTTTTTAAAGATCTAGAACCCAGAATTCATACTTCCTCTTTGCAAAAATCTAAGTTTATAAAAAGTAATTATCGAAAGCTGATTTTGTTATGGCCTAAAATTGTCAGGAAATGGGATTTATCAGAGTTTGACTTAATAATCTCTTTTAATCATGTTTTTTCTAAAGGTATTAAGAAAAGAAAAGATGCAAAACATATTTGTTATTTTTTCACACCAACAAGGTTTCTTTGGGTAGATCGAGAGTCTTATTTAAAAGAAATTCCCTTTGGTATGAAGGGGGTAGTAAGTGCTTATTTAAGAGAAATGGAGAAATGGGATACAAATTGTGTTAGCCAAGTTGATAAGCTTATCTCTGTCTCAAAAACTTGCCAAATGCGGATCAAAAAATATTATAAAAGAAATTCCAAAGTAATTTATCCAGGAATTGACACTCCCCTATTCAAAATTTCAAAAAAAAGGGGAGACTATTTCCTACTCCCCTCTCGCCTACGCCCTCACAAAAAAGTCGATCTTGCAATTTATGCTTTTAATGAACTAAGGCTCCCCTTAAAAATTGTCGGTACAGGCAGTCAGAAATCTTATTTACAAAAAATTGCAGGAAAGAAGATAGAATTTTTAGATTGGGTACCTAATAAGAGATTAAGAGAACTGTATTCTTCCTGCAGAGCTTTAATTTATCCTCAGGAAGAAGATTTTGGTTTGACCGCCATAGAATGCATGGCATCAGGAAGACCGGTTATTGCTTATAAAAAAGGAGGTGCAACTGAGACTATAGAAGAAGGGGTATCAGGTTTGTTTTTTGATAAGCAGTGTCCCAAGAGTTTGGTTGAAGCTATAAAAAGATTTGATACAATGGAGTTTAATTCAGAAGTTATAAGAAGAAGCGTAAGAAAGTTTGATGTTGAAAATTTTAGGAGAAAATTTAAGGAGTTTGTCAAAACTGAAGGCGACACGATGTCGTGTTGCCTTCAGCCGCATTAAACTATATTGCTTGTTAATTTTATTTATAATAATATTAAAAAAGCAAATAATTATTGATCTTATATAATGAATATCGCAATAGATTGTCGTGTGCTTATCCAAGGAAAGTATTCAGGAGTGGAATGGTATGCAATTCACTTAATGGAGAGTCTTTTTGAAATTGATCAGAAAAATCAGTATTTTTTGTGGTATAACCAGATGCGAGAAGAACCGGAGGACCTACCTTCTTTTGATTTTTCCAATGTAAAAAAAGTTTTCTCCTTCTATCCTAAAAAAATTATTGCTTTGTCAGGGGTTCTTTTTAACTATCCAAAGATAGATGAGAGAGTAATGCCGGAAAAGATAGATATCTTCTTTACCCCATTTTTCCATATTTTACCTATATCCTCTTCTTGTAAAAAAGTTACTACTATCCATGATCTTTCTTTTGAATATTATCCAGAATTTTTTAAGCTGAAAAACAAGATTTTTCACAAGCTTGCTCCTAGAAAAGAAGCAAACACCCCAGAGTATATTATTACTGACTCAGAATCTTCAAGAAATGATCTTATAAGTTTATATAAAGTTCCAAAAGACAAAACCACAGTAATCTACCCTGCTTGTGGAAAAGAATTTAAACCCATAACTAGCAAAAAGAAATTAGCTAAAGTCCGAGATAAATATGATTTACCAGAGAAGTTTATCTTGCAGTTAGGTAATATTGAGCCAAGAAAAAACCATCTTGCAACCATCCATGCTTTCGAAAAATTAAAAAAAGAGTATAATAAGGATGTGAGATTAGTTATTGCTGGGAAAAAAGCCTGGCGGTTTAGACAAGTAGAAAAAGCTTTATTTCAACCTGACTCTAAAGATGATATAATCTTAACAGGATACATTGATGAAAAAGATAAGCCTGCCCTTTTAAGTTTAGCAGAAGTTTTTGTCTACCCAAGCTTTTATGAAGGCTTTGGTATACCAGTGCTTGAAGCTTTGGCTTGCGGTACACCAGTTGTTGCTTCCAATAATTCTTCTCTTTCAGAAGTAATAGGAAACGCAGGTTTCATGGTCGATGCCTACAAGATTAGCGAACTTACTTTAGCAATAAAAGAACTTTTAGAAGATAAGGATTTAAGAAAAACCTTGATAGAAAGGGGATTTAAGCAAGCAAGCAAGTTTAGTTGGAAAGAAGGAGCGAGGCAATTGCTGAAGGTTTTTGAAGAGATCTAGATAGTGATAACTAACAAATAGAAACCTAAGTACTAAAAGCTGCCAATTTCCAGAACCTCCCCTAGCCCCTCCTTGGTAAGGAGGGGAATACCACATCTCATTCCTGTAATACTTGGAGAATTCCTAACTTACTCTTGAATCCAAAGTCCCTTCAGCCCTAGGCTGATCCGTCCGCCTCAGGCGGAGCGGAAATTCCTAATTCCTAATTCCTCATTCATTTTTAATGTCAAAAAAACCTATTAAAAAATTCTTTGACATTCATCTTGTACCAAAAATTTTCCAAAAACCTCAGAAAATAGAACTGAGCTTCTTTGACGTAAGAGGAAAAAGTTATTCTATACCAGTAGAGGAGAAACTTAATGCTGATATCAAAGAAAAGTATGAATCTTATGGTCCTGCTAAAAACAAGAAAAGGTTGATTATAAGACCAAAATACAAAAAAGGAACTAGATTCATTAAAGTTAAACCTTCTACAGTTAGTTCACCCTCTAAAAAGAGAAAGTTTATTGATATCTTTAGTTTTAATAAGAAGCCGCCTATTTTTCATTCTCGTTCTCAAATTAATCTTGTCTTTCCCAAAAAATTTGTTATCAATAAGAGTATCCTTGTTTTTGTTGTCATATGTCTTTTAATTTACTCTAGTTTTGGGATTTTTAATCTTTATGGAGATGTAATTAACAAAAAAGAAAATATTTATTCCCAGGCTGATCTTGCCTATTCTCACCTAGAGCAAGCTAAGAACAACATTGAAGGTTTGAGGCTCAATATGGCACAAGAGGAATTTGCCGAAGCCGAAAATATTTTTGAATCTATTCACAAGCAAGTCCAAAAAGTAGAAAATGATTTTTCCTATCTTGTGAAAATTCTTCCTCAAGGGAAAAAGATTAAATCAGGAAAACACCTAGTTAAAGCCGGAGAGAAACTGTCGTCAATGGGGTATCATCTTTCTTTGGGTCTTAACCCAGTCCTTTCTTCTCCTTATGTTCCTTTAGCTTTTTCTTCTGAAAATGAAGAGTTGGTTTTAGGTGAAAGAGACCCAACGGTATTAGGTGCATCGACAAAAGAAATGGAGTTTTCGGAATTTATAGCTTCTTGCGAAGAGAACTTAAGTATTAGCCTAAATTATCTTAGTGGAATTCAGGGGGAGCTTTCTCAAGTTGATGCCAGAGATTTACCGGAAGATATAAGGGAACAGGTAGTTACTTTGCAGGAAGAACTTCCAAGATTAAGAAAGAGCCTTTTATTTGTCAAAGATTTTTCAGAGGTATTTTCTGAGGTTTTGGGGAGAGAAGAGCCTAAATTTTTCTTGCTTATTTTCCAAAACAATGCTCAAATGAGAGCAACAGGGGGTTTTATTGGCACGTATGGAGAATTAAGGACTGAGAATTTTCAGATAAAAGAACTTAAAGTAGATAACATTTATAATCCTTCTCATTTGGTTGATACAAAAATTGTTCCTCCCCCGCCAATCGCTCGCGTTAATGATAAATGGATGCTCCAAGATGCTAATTGGTTTCTAGACTTTCCTTTATCAGCTAAGAAAATTTCTTGGATGTATGAGCATTGCGGGAGGCAGAAGCCTGATGGAATGATTGCTATTACTCCTCAAGTTGCAATAGAACTTTTGAAAGTAACTGGTGAGATTTACCTTCCTGAACTTGATCTTACGATAGACTCAGAAAATTTTGTCAAAGAAACCCTGCATATGGATCCTGAGCTCGTGAGAGATAAAGAAGATCTTTTAAGACATAAGAAAATTATTTCGCTTCTTGCTCCCCGTCTTGTTAAAAAGTTTAAAGAAATTTCTTCTGCTAGGTGGGTGGATGTGGTAGATAATTTTATAGAGCTAATGCAGAAAAAACACATTCTCTTTTTCTTTGAAAACCAAGAGATTCAAGATAAAGCAAGACTTCTTGGTATAGCAGGAGAGGTAAAGGAAGCTCCTAAAGATTACTTAAATGTAGTACAGACAAATATTGGAGGAATGAAAAACGACTTAATGATAGAAGAAAAAATTGAACATAAGGTTCAAATTGCAGATAATGGCGAGATTATCAATGAAGTTACTGTAATAAGAGAGAATGCAGGGGATCCCGGATGGCCAAATGGAAGAAATTTACATTATATGAGAATTTTCGTCCCTAAAGGAAGCACTCTTATCTCTGCGGAAGGGTTTTCGGAAATTTCCTATAAAGATGCACGTGATAAACTTTCTGTTGCAGAGTTTGAGTATTATGTTCAAGATCCTGATTTAGAAAAAATATTTGGTAATGTAAAAAAAGATCTTGAAAGTGATACAGATATTTTTGAAGAGTCAGGCTATACTGTTTTTGGTAATTGGCTTGAATTGAACGTAGAAGAAATAAAAAGGGTTACAGTTAGATACGAACTTCCTTTTATTTTAAATCTTAATAACGAAAAACCAGTTGACAGTTATTCGCTAGTTATCCAAAAACAGCCGGGAAGAGATAATGTTGTTTTTGAGAGTAATATTTCCTATCCGAGAGATTGGGAAGTTTTATGGAAATCTTCTGATGTAGAAAAAAAGAGTGATAATGAAGTTTACTACAAAGGCGTATTGGATACTGATAAAGTGTTTGGATTTGTTGTTGGTAGGTGAATACCAGAAGATGTGAATTGTCTTAATTTAATGTGTTAAGCAGAGGTCTGCTGCCTTGCGAGTAATGAATCACGTAATACGTGATGAATCAGGAATTACGAATCAGGAATTATGGATTGTGGAAGCGGGGGTAATCTTTGCTGTTTTATATGGTGTTATAATAATCGAATAGAGTATTAGAAAACCTAATTTTTATAAAAAAAGAAGTAGATTGTTGATATTTTCTCCTTAAGAATGGAGGCTATATTTTAGGATTCTTGGAAAACGACACAATGTCGTATCTTTTCAGTAATAATAAAGAAAGACTTGGAATGCTTTACGTTATATTTTGTGTTTGAAGTAAAGCCCCCTTACTCCTTATTCATAATTCATAATTCAAACTGGTTGTTATTTCTTATGTTTTTTTGATACAATCAAAAGCTTTAATCTAGAATTTAACCCCGTGACTAAGAACAATAAAGCTTTTTCAATTACCAAATCAGCCTTACTTCTTGCGGTAATGTCCTTTGCGAGTCGTTTTTTAGGTATGGTAAGAGATAGGATCTTTGCTTCTCACTTTGGAGCAGGGGATATTCTTGATAGTTATTTTGCAGCATTTAGAATTCCTGATCTTATTTTTAATCTTT
>Ga0210051_1006583_pt1 | contig 10949 bp, 12 predicted proteins | sample CryGey092014_all_FD_185464 | JGI IMG/M metagenome (GOLD analysis project Ga0210051, IMG submission 185464) | Groundwater microbial communities from aquifer - Crystal Geyser CG23_combo_of_CG06-09_8/20/14_all (SPAdes) (version 2) | ecosystem: Environmental > Aquatic > Deep subsurface > Groundwater...
AAAGTCCTGAGTTACATGTCATGGTGTCATATCAGGACTAAAGTCCTGAGTTACATGTCATGGTGTCATATCAGGACTAAAGTCCTGAGTTACATGTCAAGACCTGACACCTAATTAGAAGGGGGGATAGATGAAGGTTTGTATTTTTGAGGATGACAAGTTTGAACAGTTATATCCACTTACATACTTGCGTCCGACGTTTGAGTTGAAGTGCGGAGCAATAAAATTATGGGAAAGAATTTCCAGATTTTACAAAGACTGTGAAGTGATTTTCTGGATGAGGGAAGTGCTTGTTCCAGTATTTAAGAAGAGTCTGGAGCGAGTTAATGAGCCACAGCTTTTAAATGATGATGTTTTGTGCATTAACGGAAGGTTTCTTCTTCTTGATGACAATGCTCCATCTCTGAAAGGCGATGAGGAAATAGGTATTCAGGGTGATTCAATAGTTTATGCGAGAATTAACAAAGAAAGAATTTCGGGAAAAACCGTAGCCAATCTTTTTGAATCCCTGCAGAATATGAAAACAGTGCTTTCTAAAAAAGAAGTAAATTTTCCACTTATTTCATATCCGTGGGACCTGATTAATAACAACGGCAAGGCGATTAAAAACGACTTTGAGATTTCTGGTGGCTATGTCCTAAAAGGCGAACTGCATCCACAGTCATGCATCTATGGAGATAGTAAGAAAGTTCAAATAGCCAATGGAGCTAAAGTTCATCCTTTTGTAGTACTTGATACAACACTGGGGCCGGTTATTATTGAAGAAAATGCACAAGTTCTGCCGTTTTCAAGGATAGAAGGTCCTAGTGTAGTCGGAAAGAATTCCCAGATATTAGGAGCAACGAGAATTCGTGAAGGAACCTCTATAGGTCCGGTTTGTAGAATTGGCGGAGAGATAGAAGAAAGTATTGTCCATGGGTATTCCAATAAATACCACGACGGATTTTTAGGCCATGCCTATGTTTGTGAATGGGTAAATCTCGGGGCACTAACCACTAACAGCGATTTGAAAAATGACTACAGTTCAGTTTCGGTTTATGTAAAAGGTGAACCGATGGATTCAGGCAGCACAAAAGTTGGCTCATTTATAGGTGACCACACAAAAACAAGTATAGGTACTTTTTTTAATACGGGAGCTGTAATCGGTATAATGTGTAATGTTGTTGGAAGCGGCGGTGTTGCACCAAAATTCATTCCTTCGTTTTGCTGGTATTTGAATAATATGTTCTCAAAGGGTTATGGTTTCAGAATGCAGGTTGAGACAGCAAGAACCGCAATGTCGAGGAGGAAGGTTGAGCTGACGCAGGAAGATATAGCGCTGTTAAAATATGTGCATGAAATTACTACCGACGCACGCGAGAAAATGGTTAAAAAATCAAGAATGGGATGAGGAGGAGCAATATGACAATTGAAGAAGTTGCGGAAAGGGTTAAAAAAGTGGTTTCAAAGCAATTGAAGGTACCGGTAGAGGAAATCAAAGATAGTTCTGATTTCGTAAAAGACCTCGGAGCTGAGTCAATTCAGAGTATAGAACTTGTGGCTGCGTTTGAGCAGGAATTTGACATAACTATGGATGAAGAGGCAGCTCTTGAAGTAAAAAATGTCGGTAGCGCAATAGGGTTTATTAAAAAAATATTGGACCAGCAGGGCAAGAAAAATCAGACCTGAAGGTCTGAGTTACGTAACTCAGGACTTTAGTCCTGAAGGTTTGAGTTACAACATACAGACGTAACTCAGGACTTTAGTCCTGAAGGTTTGAGTTACAACATACAGACGTAACTCAGGACTTTAGTCCTGAAGGTTATGGATAACTTTTGGTATAATTTCCTTAGCTATCAAGTAAAAAAGGAGGTAATCATGCAGGTCGTTATAAAAGCAAACTATGACGAGATAAGTAAGGAGGCAGCATTAACAGTCAAACAGCGGTTGATGGAGAAACCCAGTTTTGTTCTCGGGCTTGCTACAGGAAGTACACCTTTAGGGTTATATAAGGAACTCATAAGGATGCACAAAGAAGAAGGTTTAAGTTTTTCCCATATGGTAACTTTTAACCTTGATGAATATCTGGGCCTTGCGCCTGACCATCCGCAGAGTTACAACTTCTTTATGTGGGAAAACCTGTTTAAACATATCAACATCAACCCCAGGAATGTCTACATTCCTGATGGTAAGGTTAAGCCTGTTGATGTTGAAGAATATTGTGAATGGTATGAATCCCGTATTAAGAAGTTTGGCGGAATTGATTTGCAGATACTCGGTATTGGCAGGGACGGGCATATCGGATTTAATGAACCAGGTTCTTCGTTAGGTTCCCGCACAAGAGTGAAAACCCTGACTGAGGAAACTATGCAGGACAATGCCCGTTTCTTTAAAGACCCATCTGAAGTTCCCACCTATTCAATTACAATGGGAGTAGGAACGGTTATGGAAGCAAAAGAAATATTAATGGTTGCAAGTGGAAAAAATAAGGCACAGGTAATCGCAACAGCTATTGAAGGAGGAGTTACGGCTCAGGTTACTGCCTCGGTATTACAGTTACACAAGAAAGTCACCGTATTTCTTGATGAAGAGGCTGCATCGCTCCTGAAAAGAAAAAAATATTATAATTTTGTTGCCGAGGCAGTTAAAAAGTTCCAGGCGATAAAGGAAAGCTGAGGAGAATTTATGGCAAAATGTGAGGTATGCGGTAAAATTCACCAGACCGGGTTTCAGGTGAGCCATTCTCATCACGGGACAAAACGAGTATGGAAACCAAATCTGCACAAGGTGAAGGTTCTAATAAAAGGGCGTGTTAAACGTATCAATATCTGTACCAGGTGTTTGCGTTCTGGCAAGATACAAAAAGTTTAAAAATGAAGAATTTTGGGAACTACGAGATATTGTGTGAAATTGGTCAGGGAGGAATGGCTCAGGTTTTTAAGGCAAGACAAAACGATTTAAAGAGGACTGTAGCCATAAAAAAAATAAAAGAAACTTTCTCAGAGGATGAAGATTTTCTGAGGATGTTCAAAGACGAAGCAGTTATAGCAGCAAATTTAAATCATCCCAACATTATTGGTATTTATGAACTGGGCAAATTGGGCCATTCCTATTATATTTCAATGGAGTATGTGGATGGGCAATCATTAAAAAAGATAATAGAGAGTTTAAAGACATTAAATGAGAGGATTCCCTTGAGTTTATCTTTGTTTATTGTGATGGAGGTAGCCAGAGCTCTTCAATTTGCACATCGTCTGAATGTAATTCACAGGGATGTCAGCCCTTCAAATATTCTTGTTTCTTATCAGGGAAGGGTAAAACTTGTTGATTTTGGTATTGCAAAAGCAGAACATTCCATTTCCAGGTCTACGAGGGTAGGAATTCTTAAGGGTAAATTAAATTACCTTGCTCCTGAACAGGCAAAAGGTGAGAAAATTGACCATAGAGCAGATATTTTTGCCCTCGGGATTATTATGTATGAATTAATATCGGGTAGAACCCTTTTTGCAGGGGAAACCGAACTGGAAATTTTAGAGAAGGTGAGAAATGCACAGACAGAAAATATGCTGTCTTCACTTACTATACATAACTGCAAGCATGTTGATGTATCTGTGGATTTGAAGAATGTAATCAGAAAATGTCTTCAGAACAACCCAGACAAAAGATACCAGGATATTTCGTCTTTTATAATGGATATGGAAAACATAACTCGTAGTTATGGATTATTGAGCGATGAGGAAGAATTGAGTGCGTACCTTGCAAGGTTATTTGGAAGAGAAAATGAAAATCTTCAGGGCAGGGTTAATGAGGCAGTGTATCCCCGAGTGCCAGGCCCCAATGGGTGGGAAAAAGTGTCAAGTCCGGAGATAATTTATCAGACCAAAGTTATGAGAGGGATAGATGCTGCAAAATTGAAAAATTTAAGATTATTTTTTATCTGCAGTCTTGCTGGTGCTGTCTTCATATTTCTTTTCATTTTTTTAAAACACGGGCAGAATCTATCAACAGAACACATAGTGGATGCCCTGCCAGCAGCATCGCCAGAAAATAAGTCAGCAGATGCTCCACAGACTCCACAGGTTCCACAGTCGGACAGGATTCAGGGGAACTTGGACATCGGGGAGGTAAAGGAGCCAGAAAAAGAGATTTCGGGCACCATTTTCATAAATGTCCAACCTCCTGATGCATTAATCTATATTGACAATACCTTTCAGGGTGAGGGAAATAGAGCTTTGAAAAACCTTAAACCGGGAGAACATATTATAAAAATTACTCACCCTGATTATGAAGATGAAATTCGTTTAATAAAAATAACTTCTGAAAAACAAAAATTTCATTTACTCTACCGAAACGGCGAGATTCAAGTTCAAGATTAATTGTCCGAAGTGTAATAGCGAAAAGGTAACCAGGTTATTTTCGGTCTTTGGATATTTGGGTGGGACAAAAAAATCTTCGTGCAGCAGAAAGGATGTGAAAAATGAAGAAGCTAATGTCTTTGCTATTTTCGTTGTTAATTTTGCAGGTTCAATCTTATGAATGTTGGGGGCAGTCTGGAACAGCGGTTAATCCCCCTCCTCAGCCGCTTTCTGCAGAGGATGCTAATCTTATATTGAAAAAGGGAAAGAATTTATTTGACAGCGCCCATTATGAAGAAGCGAGCAGGGAATTTTTAGTCGTCGCCCAATCAAATGATGCGCCCCAAGAAGACAGAATTAAAGCACGTTATTTTCTGATGAAGATATATCGTGCCTATGGAGAAGATGAAAAAGTAAAGAACGAAATAATAGAAATCCTGAAATTGAATCCCAATTATACACCTTCGTCCAGAGAGCCAGCTTCTGTTAGAAAATTATTCAAAGAGGTTAAGGAGGAATTTTTGAAAGGACAGAGTGCAAAAGAATCAGGTATCCGCCCAGAAGCAGGTGTTCTTCAGTCCATGCTAATGGAGGATATGGCGACGCTCGAGCGTTCCCTGGCCCAGGCCTCCTCCTATCAGGAGAGTTTCAGCCTTAAAGTGGGCAAAATGGAAAAAGAATTCAAGAAATTAAAATTAAGTTTTTATACTACTTCCTTAACCCTTTTTTTGCTTTTAGCAGTAGGAATTGGATTTAAATGAAAAATGATGTGAAAATAATAATTGCTACCGGTGGGACAGGAGGACACCTTTATCCTGCGCTGGCTGTAGCGCGAATGCTTGGAACGCGTGCAAATCTAAAACTGTTGTTCGTCGGCGGAAAAGGAAGTTTAGAAGAAAAAAAAGTAAGCAGTATTTGTATACCTTTTAGAGGAATAGTGGTAAGGAAGTTTCTTCGCGGACAATTTATTTTCTTACCATCTTTTATATTGAATTTATGCATTGCTTGTATTCAATCCTTTTTTATCATTATGGAATTCAGGCCTGATGTTGTTGTTGGAATGGGTGGTTATGTAAGTGGTCCAGTGCTTCTAACAAGTGCATTATGTGGCATACCTACTTTGATTCATGAGCAGAATACTGTTGCGGGACTTACCAACAGAATTCTGGCTAAGTTTGTCCGCAGGATAGGTATTACATTTGAAATGTCAAGAAGATATTTTCCCAATACTAAAACTGAGTTTATTGGTAATCCTGTCAGGGAAGAAGTGCTTACAGCTCAAAGGGACTCATCAGTTAAGAAACTTGGTTTGCAGCCAAATAAGAAAACAGTTATTGTATTTGGTGGAAGCAGCGGAGCGAAGAAAATTAATAAGGCTATAGTAGATGCCCTTAAATTTCTGGACGGCTCCAATCTTCAAATCTTACACATCACCGGGCCCAATGACTACAACTATGTAAAATCATTAACTTCTGCTTTACACCTTACAAATTGCGCCTTATACTTATATTCATATCTCGACAACATATGGGATGCCCTGGCGTCAGCAGACCTTGTTGTCTCACGTGCAGGAGCTACAAGTATCGCAGAAATTACAGCAAGGGGACTTCCATCAATTCTAATTCCATATCCGTATGCTTCTGAAAATCACCAGGAATTAAACAGTCGCGTATTAGAGGAAAAGGGTGCTGCCAGAGTTCTGTTAGACAGGGAACTTACTGGTGAGAATTTAGCAAGGGAGATTTTGAATTTAATTGGTGATGATGAAAAAATGAAAAGGATGGCTTATCAAAGCAAATCCTTTGGACAGCCAGATGCAACCAAGAAATTGGTAAACGCTATTTATCAATTGGCTCTTCCAGAGAGCCTACTTTCGGTCGCAAGACCTACTCGGTCGTAAGACCTACTTGGTCGCAAGACCTACTTGGTCGCAAGACCTACTTGGTCGCAAGACCTACTTGGCAAAAAAATGAATAATTACCACCTGAAACATTCCTTTGTGCTTTTATGGTTCATCTTATTGGTCATTTTGGCTCCTCGCTCTTTTTGTATGGACCCCGCCAAGGTTCTGTTTGAAGATGCTACCAGAGAATCAAACCAAAATATCGTTGTTGATAAACTCAGGGAGATTGTAGAAAAATATCCAGAGAGTCCACTGGCAATTGAATCGCTATACATAATTGCAGAGCAGGAATATCTGAAAGAAGACTATGCGCAGGCTTACCGGGAATTCCAGACTTTAATTGAGAAGTTTCGCAGAAACAAATATTCATCATTGGCCTGGTATAGAAGAGCATCCTGTTTATTCGCCGTATGCGAATATGATGAGGCAATCAAGGAATTTCGACAATCAATTTCCCTTAACCCCTGGGGTGAACAGTGCAGTCTTGCAAAGATTGGAATCGCTGATGCATATTTTGCAAAGAATGATTATCACAGAGCCCTCAGAGAATATAAATCCATCTCAGGCGGACCATTTCATCAATACATTCTCTATAAGATAACCCTGTGTCATCAAAATCTTCACAATGAAAGAGAATTTAAAATGTCAAAAGAAGAATTGATAAAAAAATATCCACTGAGTGTAGAATCTATGCTAATAGCCAATGCAACAGAATTGAATCTTGCGACAGACGAATCTTTGAAGGTTCCCTTAGAAGCAGTATGGACGATTCAGGTTGGTTCATTCACCAGAGAGGAAAATGCCCGAAACTTAAGTGCTACTCTGAGGAAAAAAGGGTATATTTCGTGGATACAACGTGTAAAAATAGGGGAGGGATTTTTTTATCGGGTATATCTTGGAAAATTTAAAACTGAAGAAGAAGTGAAGAGGAAAGCAGAAGAGGTAAATCGTAAAGAAGACCTTCCTACCCGCATCGTCGAGTTAAAGTAGAAGGGGGAAGAATGGCGACAAAATTGCATCTTGGAATCAATCTGGCATTCGCACGAATGCGATGGCCACAACCAGTTGAATGGCTCTGGGTTGTGAATAAATTAGGTATTAAATATGTGGAATTCTGTTCTGATTTTCTTGACCCAATTTTAATTTCCAAGCCAACACGTTTAGAGGTGGCACGCAAGACCCGGAAAGAAGCAGATGAGGATGGAGTCATAATTTATGATTACTACACAGGAATGATTCCTCATTGTTTAAATCTTCTGTCCGATGCACGTCCCAGTGTTAGGAAAGATGGGCTGCGGTGGTGCGAGGAGGCAATAAAGGTTGCAAGCGCTCTGGGTGTAAGGGCAATCGGTGGGCATTTTGACCACATTTCATACCGGGCTCTCATCAGACCTCGCAAGAGAATATTCCTGATTCAATGTCTTTTTAAGGCATATCAACACCTTTCAGAATTAGCCAGGAAAGAGGGTCTGGAATTCATGATGTTAGAACAGATGTATGTCCCTGGAGAGAAACCCTATACTATTGAAGAATCAGAAGAATTTTATCGGAAATTAAATGAAAGTTCAGCGGTCCCGATCTATCTTACAATTGATGTCGGGCATTCCTGCTGCCTGAATTATTTGCACAAGGAAGAGGACCTTGACCCGTATGAATGGCTGCGCAGATTTGCACACATATCACCTGTGATTCATATACATCAGACAAATGGAAAAGAGAGTCAGCATCATCCATTCACTAAAATTTACAATCAGGTTGGTATTATAACTCCGGAAAAGGTAATTAAAGCCATTGAGGCCTCGGGTTCAAAGGAAAATTACCTGATGTTAGAGATATTTTTTCCTCTAACCGTTAACGAGAAACAATTAATCAATGACCTTTATGAAACCGTGATTTACTGGAGAAAGTACGTTGTGGATTAAAAAGGTATAAAAATGAATATGTTAATACTAAAGGTTATAGCATTTGTCCTTGTTTTTGCTGCAGGTGCACTCATTGCTCCCCTGTTAATAAAAGTCCTCAAGAATTGTCCGAATGGATCCTGCTGGAAGATGAAAATGGGGTATATTGTAATGCGGATAAAGAATTTATTAAGGCGGCGTTCTAAGAAATTTGAGGACCAGTTAATAGGGGGGTTGGACCTTCTTTCAAATTCTCTAAAGAGTGGATTCAGTCTATTCCAGGGATTAAATTTGTTAAGCGAGGAGATGCCTCCTCCAATTTCTGAAGAATTTCGCCTGGTTCTTCAGGAAGTAAAGTTAGGGCTTTCGTTAGAGGAAGCACTCCAGAATCTTACAAAGAGGGTGAAGTCTGAGGAACTCGGTATTGTTATTACAGCCATTGAAATTTCAAGGGAAACAGGTGGAAGTCTTTCAGAGTCCCTTGTCAGGGTAGCTTATACCCTCAGGGAGAGAAATAAAATAATAGAAAAGATAAAGGTGCTGACAAGCCAGGGAAGAATGCAGGCTTTAATTATGGGTTTGCTGCCAATTTTTCTCTGTATTGCCATACTTGGAATTGATTCCCAGTTTATAATGCCATTATTCCGTCAGCCATTAGGCTGGATGATGTTAGGTATTGCAACTGGAATGGAGATAATGGGGATAATCGTGATCAGAAGAATTATGAGAGTTGATGTGTAAAAAATGGCAGGGGTAATTCTGTTACTTACATTTGGGGCAGTGTTTGTCCTGTGTTTTGAATTTCTCCCAGAGGAAATGAGTTTCTCCAGAGTAAGAAGGAAAAATTTTGGACGATGGATAATATATAAAATTGCAAATATTAATGGGAAATGGTTCGACAGGTTCACCACCCTGAGGGTACTCAAAGGGTTGGGTATCGAAAATTTTAGAAACGGTATTCAAAAAAAATTGAATGCAGCGGGAAGTCCATTCGGATGGAATCCTGATGAATTCCTTGCCCTAAAAGAATTACTAGCCGTAGGATTCTTCTCAATGTTCTGGTTGGCATCTAAGAGTTTTTCGGTTTCTTTAGTGTTACTGATAGTTGGTTTTTTCCTTCCTGATTTATGGCTTAATGAGAGTGTTGTGCGCAGAAAAAGGAAGATGGTAAAAGAATTGCCATATTTCATAGACATACTGACTTTTTCTGTAGAGGCGGGGCTTGATTTTGCAGCGGCAATCAATAAAATTGTTCAGAAGAGTTCGCCAACACCCCTGATTGAAGAATTGATAAAAACACAGGAGGAAATAAGGGTGGGAAGGACAAGAGAAAATGCACTGCATAATTTAGCTAAACGAGTCGATATTCCAGAGATTTCATCTTTTACATCTGCTTTAATTCAGGCGGATAATATGGGCTCTCCGCTTGGAACCACACTGCGAACCCAATCTGAACAGATGCATTTAGCCAGGTTTTTGCGGGCAGAGAAAAAAGCACAGGAAGCGCCCGTCAAAATGCTTTTTCCGTTGATTATTTTCATATTTCCTGTCATCTTCATTGTGCTCTTTGGACCGGTAATTTTGCAATTATTGTCGCAGTAAAGTATTTTCAGGGGTTGTCATGGCAAAAACAGTTGTAACAAAAGGGGAAAATACGGGAAAGGAATGGACTCTCTCAAAAGGTAAATTCAAAATTGGCAGAGGACAGGATAATGATCTTTTGCTGGTTGAACCCACTGTTTCGAGGAGGCATGCTTCAATAAAATATAAAAATGGAAAATATCTTCTTATCAATTTTAGCAGAAACGGGACAAAAATTAACGGTGAATTGATTAAGTCCAGGTACTTAAAGGATGGCGACAAAATAGAGATTGGTTCAACTACAATCCTGTATCAAGAGGAGCCTGGAGGTATTCAGGATGGTAGCCGGAAGAAGTTAATTTTTACATTTTTATTTCTGGCGGTAATTATATCCGCGATTTTTTTAGTCTCATTCAGGTTTGACAAAAGAGGTGTAGTGTCCCTGGTACCTCCGATGAGAGGAACTTATTGGACAGAAAAAACTGATAATCCCCAGAATTATTTTAATCTTGCAAGAAGGTTGTACCGCGAGAGAGAAATTAAAGATGAGAATTTATTCCTTGCAATTCAGTCCTGGCACAAGGGCTTGAGTTTACTAGAAAAATCAAGTAGGACAGAGACAATAACCCTGCAACTAAAAAAGGCGGAGGAGGAACTGGACAGAAAAATAAAAAATGAGATGTTTAAGGCATATCAATCCTATCATCTCGGTAATTTATCAAGTTGCAGGTTGCATTTAGAGCGGGTATTGAAATTAATTCCATCACCTGCTGACAGACGCTATCAAACTGCACTGGCAAAACTTAAAGTCCTGAATCAAAAATGATTTCTAAAAGACTTTCAAGAAATTTTTGGACACGGCCGACCTTAAAAGTGGCTAAAGATTTGTTAGGTAAATTTATTGTTAGGCAAATTGGAAAAAGAAAGAGCAAAGGCATGATTGTTGAAACCGAGGCTTATATTGGACCGGAAGATAAAGCCTCTCATGCTTATGGGGGGAAAGTTACCAAACGCAATAGAGCTGAATATTTAATCGGAGGACACATCTATATTTATCTTGTGTATGGTATGTACTGGCAGTTAAATATTTCAACTGGTGATGAGGGCAAGCCGGAGTGTGTTTTATTGAGAGCGATTGAGCCAGCCAACGAGAGAGAACGGAAAAATTCGAATTTGAGAGTTGTTCCTAACGGACCCGGAAAACTCTGCCAGTATTTAAAACTTGATAAA
>Ga0210051_1006588_pt1 | contig 10942 bp, 10 predicted proteins | sample CryGey092014_all_FD_185464 | JGI IMG/M metagenome (GOLD analysis project Ga0210051, IMG submission 185464) | Groundwater microbial communities from aquifer - Crystal Geyser CG23_combo_of_CG06-09_8/20/14_all (SPAdes) (version 2) | ecosystem: Environmental > Aquatic > Deep subsurface > Groundwater...
AGAAGTTCATCAATATTTCTGAGAAGCGCACTACCCCCGGAAAGAATCATTCCTTTTTCCATCACATCGGCAGAGAGCTCCGGGGGAGTATCATAGAGGACAGATTTGGTAGCCACAATTATACCTTCTAATTCATTCTGAATGGCCTCTGTTACATCGTCCGAGGTTATTACAAGAGTCCTTGGAAGCCCAGACGGCATATCTCTCCCTTTTATTTTCATCTCCATTTTATCTTCCAAAAAAAGAGCGGAACCTATATTAATTTTAATATCCTCAGCCGTTCTTTCTCCTATAGCTAAATTATATTTTTTGTGAATATACTCAGTAATAGCAGTATCAAATTTATTACCACCAATTCTAACCGAAGTACTTGCCACAATGCCTCCCAAAGAAATTACAGCCATTTCTGAAGTGCCTCCCCCCATATCCACAATCATATGTCCAGAAGCCCCCCCTATAGGAATGCCAGCGCCAATAGCCGCGGCAATGGGCTCTTTAATAATATAAGCTGCCTTAGCTCCCGCCTGAATGGTGGCGTCAACTACCGCTCTTCTTTCAGTTGAAGTAATTCCTGCCGGTACAGCTACCATCACTTCCGGTCGAAAAATCCTTAGTCCCCCTAAAGCCTTACTAATAAAATACCTAATCATGGCTTCAGTAGTTTTATAGTCGGCTATTACCCCATCTTTCAAGGGTCTCAGAGCAACAATTGTCTCAGGAGTTCTTCCTATCATCTCTTTGGCTTCTTCTCCTACGGCTAAAATTTTTTTATCCGCCGTTGAAATGGCCACCACCGAAGGCTCATTAATAACAACACCTTTTCCGGGAACATGGACCAAAATATTAGTAGTACCTAAATCAATAGCAATTTTTTTAATAAACATAGAATTGGTTAAATAGTTACTTAGTCGCTTGGTTACTTGGTTTATTTCTATCTAACTATTTAACTATGCAACTATTTAACTATTTCAGTTTAAGTCAACTAATGAATAAAGTCAACTCAAGGGAGTAAGGAAACCCGCTCTTCTGTTCTATCTTGAATTTGGGGTTTTAACCTATCGTTGGCTCCATACTCCTGTGTGGAGCCATAATGCAAATCCCACCATACGGGCGAGGATACATATCCTCGCCTTCTTCATTTGGACGCTGCCAAGGCAAGGGGTTAATCTTTTTGCTTACTTGAATTTGAATTTTTAACTCCTAAACCACTTAGCAAAATATTTTATCCAACTGACAATATGAATACGGGTAGATTTTTTAAATAAACCTATGATTCCGGGACCCTCTGCGGAAAGTCTTTGATAATAATGAACCATCTCAGCATCTGCAATATAATAAACCTCCCAACCAGCTTGCCAGAAACGCCTGCACCAATCAATATCTTCAAAATATAAGAAAAACCTTTCATCCATAAGTCCTACTTTTTCTATGGCAGATGTTCGAATCATAAGACAAGCTCCCAAGAGCCAATCTACTCTTCTCCTCTTACTATGATCCCAGTCCATCATTTGATACCAACGCAAAATTTTTTTGGCAAAAGGCAATCTCCCTAAAGGAGTGCGTCGATAAATAGGAACTAAAAGAGAGGGAAAATGATAACAGGAAAGTTGAGTTGAACCATCGGGATTGATAAGTTTTGGTCCTACCACGGCAGCCTTAGGATAACTCTCTAAAAAAGAAAACATTTTTTCAATTGCTTGAGGCAATACTGTAATGTCAGGGTTTAAAATCATTATATATTTCCCTTTGGAGCGCCTTATACCCAAATTATTTCCTGCCGCATATCCCCTATTAACTTTTCCAGCAATAAATTTCGCTTCAGAAAATTGTTCTTTTATCATTTGTCCAACACCATCTTGAGAAGCATTATCTACTACAATAATCTCATAGTCCAATTCTAAATTTAAAAGCTTAATTCCCTTAATACACTGTTTAACTAATCCTTTGGTTTTGTAATTCAAAATTATAATAGAAAGATCCATATTCCTTCGCTATGCTCAGTCAAATGCAAAATTAAAAGTTAAAATTTAAAATTTTTTGTCTGGGATCAAATTTTTGTTTCGTATTCTCAAACTATGGAGCCGGAGGTGGGACTCGAACCCACGACTTGCTGTTTACGAAACAGCTACTCTACCGCTGAGTTACCCCGGCAAAATTTAGGCGGGTTGCTCTACCATTGAGCTACCTCGGCATTAGGTGTGGGGGCTCTACCAACTGAGCTACGCTGGCAAAAGAGTTTCCAGGAGTCAGTCCTCGGGAAACTCCTGAGGTCAGACCTCTATTACCACGAAATTTTGAAAGAATGGAGCGGGTGATGGGAATCGAACCCACGTATCTTGCTTGGGAAGCAAACGCACTAACCATTGTGCTACACCCGCATCATTGGCGCGGTTCGTATGTTACTATCTGATAAACCTCCAAATCCTTGCCCGAGCTTTCTCCTCTTTAAAATAGGTATCTAAATCTTTCTTTTTTATCAAAATATGACGAGCTCTAATCTTTTTTACTCCACCAACATTTTTAATTTCCTCCACCTTAATAATGTGATACCCGTCTAAGCTTTCAACTAAATCACTTACCTCGCCTGGCTCTAAAGAAAAAGCTACTTTCTCAAACTCTGGAATCATAGTGCTCTGCGTAAACCAACCTAAATCTCCTCCTTGAGAAGCACTGCGATCTTTGCTGTATTCTTCAGCAAGCTCAGAAAATTCTTTCTCTCCAAGTCGTACCATTTCGAGCACTTCCTCAGCTTTATTTTTGGCCTCAAGGGCAAAATTTTCATCTTCTATAATTTTTTTCCGAAGCTTTCTCTGAAGCAAAAGAGGTTTTAAAACTTCTTCCTTAAATTGCGCCAGATCCCAATTATACAAATTTTTTAAATTATTTTCTATCTGTTCTTTATCTTCGCTCTTTTCCATAATTTTCTGAAATTCTTCTTCAATTTCCTGGAGAGTCACCTTAAGACCATATTTCCTGGCAACCCCAAAAGCTATCTCGTCTCCAATCATTTTTTCTAAAATATCATTCTGGATAGTGTCTTTTAAAGTCCCCTGGATTTCTTTGCCGCTGAACAATCCCTCTTTTTCGTAAAAATTGGTTAGTGTCCTAAAATCATCACAATAATCAGAAAATTTTAACCACCTATAGTTAACGATAGCTATTGGATAAGGAAAAATCTCCATTATCCTATTAGAACAATTTTTGCCCCAACCATACCCGTAAACGCCAACGCTAAAAACAATTAATCCTCCTACAGTTATAATTGTTATTATAAAAATAATAATAAAAAATCCCTTAAAAATTTTTCTTATCCTTTTAAACTTCGGAGACTTTTCTTTGGGCTGAAAATTTAATTTTTTAAATATGGGTGGCATTTTTTCCAACCCTCTTTTTGCGATCTCCTCTAACTTTACTTTTTTTTGGACTTCTTCTACGGATCTGAGAAATTTCCTGCGCCACCGATCAAATCCTTTTTTTAAGTCTTTCATAAATTCATCCGCAAGAATTTTTTTCTCCTTATTTATTCTCATAACTATTTTATTGTATCGGAACTTCAATAATACTTAAAAATAGAAAGTTCCGATATAACCCCGCTCTAATTTTGCCGCTTTAACAAATCTAATCTATGGTTATAGATAAAAGTTTAAAAGTTTCTGCAAGACGCGTGGCCGAATAGGCCATCCCTTTATGGGCGAAGCGTCTTGCCTAAAGGATTTTCTCGCAAAATTAGAGCGGTGAGATAGTGCACGAGCGAAGCCCCGTGGTAGAGCTTTGCTTCACTACAGGGTGAAGCGAGTGCCTATCTGGAAAAATATCGCCACCACTTCTTAAAATTAGGAATCACTTTATCGAAATCTTTGCTTTGAGATACAAAAGATCTGTCTTGGGTATTTTCTTCTTCGTCTGGAACAACAACTACATTCTCACCGGGTTTTTTAAGTCCTAATTTGCTTCTTGCTTCATGCTCAATAAAAAATTCTGTATTAAAATATTGAACTAATTCTAAAAGTTCCTTATGGCGGGCCTCTGATTTTTCAACTTCGTTCTCTAAAAAAATAACTTCTTTATTAATTTGATGGTGTTGTAAAAATTCTTTACCCAAAGCAAAAACTACCAAAATAAAGATAATAAAACTTACCGTAAAAAATAATTTGGAATGAAAGATGCCTTCAAATGAAAATCGTTTTTCGCGCATATTAATTTTCCTTGGATCGATTCGATCCCGCAATGAGACCCTGAATCTTCTGGGGTCCAGAAATGTTGCATAACTCTAACTTAATACTCTCTCCCACTACTTGAACGTTGCCATAACCAAATAAAGTCTGACGCAACCCTTTTACTCTATATGACACATCTCGGACTTTCTCAAGAGGAATTTCCGAAACTACCCGATCAAAAAAACCATGTTGTGTTATATCAACTACTCTCTTATTAGTTATAATAAAAACATTAAAATACCAAATAACAAATAATCTAATCCCCAAAATAATTCCAATACCTAAGTTCAAAAAAAATATTATTATTCCTATAACCCCTAAATAAAAAAGCGGAAAAAGAAAGAAAAATGGACCCATTACCAAAACAAAAACAACCAAAAAAGAGGTAATAAAAGTTAAGGGATGCTGATGAACAACTTTAATAATTTTTTCCCCCTCTCCGAGAAGTAAGTTTTTTGTAAAATACATATAAGATGGTTAAATTATTAAATGGTTTAAGGTTTGTTTTTCTATCCTTTAGCAATCATCTCAGCTATAATAAAACCTATAAATAATAAAACTAAAATCATCCCTTCTTGCCAGGATAATTCCTCTTTTGTTCTTATAAAAATAACAAAAATTAAAAGAGAGATAACGAGAAATACCCCGCTTACCAAAAATAATGCAAAATTTTCAATCACTATAGGATGAATAAGAGCCACTATCCCTAAAACAAGAGCGGAGTTAGCCACCACGCTTCCAATTAAATTTCCAAGAATCATTTCATGACGAGCCACTTTTACCGCTTTGAGTCCAAATGTTAATTCGGGCAAAGCGGTTCCTATAGGCGTAATTACCAGTCCAATCAAAATAAGAGGAATTAACATTTCCTGAGCCAAGAGAGAAGCAAATCTTACCGCTCCCTCAGCACCAACAAGAAGTAAAATAAGCCCACCTGCGCAAAGTAAAAAATTCTTAAAGACGTCTTTACGAGAAATATGATCAGAAATCTCCTCCGTTCCCCCTTTCTCAATCCCCTCCTCTTTTCTTCTTAAATGGAGAAGAAAAAATAAATTATTCAACCCTTTTGAAAATTTATATAAAATTCCTCCTCTTTTTTGGGGAAGTGGAAATAAATTAAAAACATATAAAGTAAAAACTAACATCAATATACACCCATCAACTCTAGAAAGTTTCTTATCTAAGAGTAGAAGTATGGGCAAGAGAGCAACCACCAACATATACAAAGCATCCTCATAAACTATTTTGTTTTTAATTTTAATGCCCCTCGCTAAAATTACTGGCAGTCCAATAATTAAAGTCAGATTTGCTATATTGGAACCAATTATATTACCTAAAGAAAAAACAGGTACACAACCGAGGGCTGCTCTTACCCCGACAAATAATTCAGGCAAAGAAGTTCCTATAGCTATTAGAACAAATGCTACTACAAATTCACTTAAATGAAAAAAATTGGCTACTTTTATTAATCCATTAACCAATAGTGACCCGCCTTTAATTAACACTCCACAGGAAAGAAGAAATAAAGTTATGTAAATGGCAATCGTCATTGTAATAAGTTGATAAGACAGCAGGCAAGATAAGTAGAAATTAATTGAAATAGATTGAAATTAACTGAAATTCATTGAAATTAATGGTTTTTACGATAAATTTCTACAAATTTCGCATCGAAGGCACTGATTTCTATAAATTTCATCCCCTATTTACTCCATTACTTAATCGCTCAACAACTCTATCGCTTTACCTAACTGGGGATCCTTGTCGCTGTTAAAATCTTCTTCTGTTAATTTAATTTCTATGTCTGGCGTTATTCCCTCTTCATTAATGAGTCTCCCCTTAGGTGTTAGCCATTGGGCAATAGTTAATTTCACAGCCGAACCATCTTTTAATCTCTCAAAGTCCTGGACAGAACCCTTCCCAAAAGTTTTCTCTCCTATAATGGTTGCCTTTTGCCAATCCTGTAGGGCACCGGTCACAATCTCTGAGCCAGAGGCACTTCCCTTATTAACCAAAACTATTGTCTTAATATCTTCAAGAACAGCGTTATTTGTAGCTCGAAATTCTTGGCTTTTGTCCTCACCAAATTTTTCAACAACAACAACCTGATTCTTTATCCATTTATCCGCTACTTTAATAGCTACATCTAAAAATCCTCCCGGATTATTTCTAAGATCTAAGATTAATCCTTTGGGATTCAAAGTTAAAATTTCTTCTATGGCTTTATTAAAATTAGGCTCGGTATTCTCATTAAAGGTAGAAATTTTAATATAAGCAATATCTCTCTTCTTGCCCACCATCTCCCATTTCACAGCCTCAATAACAATGGTATCTCTGGTAATTGCTATCTCAATTGGCTCTTTCAAACCCTCTCGCATAATAGTGAGACGCACCTGCGTTCCCTTCTTGCCTCGAATGAGATTCACTGCAAGTTCAAGAAAAATATTAGCAGTATCAAAGTCATCAATTTTATAAACCTTGTCCCCTGCTTTAAGTCCAGATTTCTCAGCAGGCGTATCGGGCAAGGGAGCAATAATTGTAAGCCTCTCATCTTTAATGCCAATCTCAGCCCCAATGCCTTCAAAACTTCCAGAAAGTTCTTGAGAAAACTTTTGGGCTGTCTCTGGATCTAAAAAAACTGAATAAGGATCCTCTAGGGCAGCAACTATGCCGGCAATACTTCCATAAAACAATTTCACCTCATTAACAGGTTGTCCGTAATATTTCTCTTTCACTAACTTCCATACATCCCAAAAAAGATCAAAATCAACATCTTGAGATAAATATTCTTTCTGCACCTCCTTATTTAAAACCTTTGCTTGTGTTTTTTCTTTACTCTCTGGCTCTTTTAAATCAGAAACTCTACCCTGACCAATCAAAAGTCCTCCTATAAAACTTGATATAACCAAAAGAGTAGCTAAATAGAAAGCTGTGTATCTTTTAAAAATAGAATATTTAGTTTTAATCTCTCTCTCATCTATTTGAGAAAGGTTTTTCTTAAATAAAAATTTCATAAAATAGAATAGAATAATGTATCTAGAATAGAGTATTTATGGTACACTTTTGTGCTTAATTCTAAATACTAAAAATACTTATCTACGAGTGGTGCGTAATTCTTCCGCTTAAACAAAGGATTCTCGGCGTGTTTTAGCTAAAATAATGAGATTAATTCAAATTTTTGAGGTAAAATTATTTTCTTCCAAGATCGAATCTCCGAATTTTCTTCCCCCTTAATATAAGGCCTAATTGGCTCGTTGAGGCTATTTGCCCCGTCGGGGCAACGCCCCGAATAGGGCCAACGGCTCAATAGAGGGGATTTGAGGGGGTTATTTATATTTCATAACTCCCCTCTATTTCAAAATTTCCAAAAGAAATTTTGAACGAGTCGTGCAGAAATTTTTTAAGATAAATTTCTGTAATAGACTTATTCCCCTCTTATTTTAAGAGGGGAGACCTTATCTGAATTACGCACCACTCGTTTATCTATATATTATCATCTTTTTAAACTCAAGTCAAAAAAGGACAGATTATTATAATCTACCCTTTTGCCCTTTACCTGAAAATTTTCTCTTGACAATTATTACGAATTACCGCAAAATGAAAATATAACTAATTCACTCTATTTCATCCCGACTAGTCGGGATGAACGGGCCGTACAAAAATTTGTTAAAATAAATTTTTGTAATAGGCTAATTCGCCAATTCACTAAATTAACTTAATCTTTTAACCAAAGGAAATATGCCAGAAGAAAAAAAAGAAACCCAAATTGGTAAAGTAGCCCACTACTTTCCAAAAATAAATGTGGGGGTTATTGAGCTCACCGATACCCTTAAAGTGGGAGAGACAATTCATCTGAAGGGCAACACTACTGATTTTGAACAGGTCGTTGAATCTATGCAAATAGAGCATAAAAACGTGGGAGAGGTCAAAGCGGGAGAGTCTGTAGGACTTAAAGTTAATGAACCAGCAAAAGAAGGTGATGTGGTTTATAGGATCGAGCAAGATTAATGCCTCAATTGCAGTCGCTAGCTGATTTAGGAGTTATGTATCCTTTTGAGGATAAATCCTAAATTCAAAGCACTAAACTCTAAACAAATCCCAAATTCTAAATTCTCAGCCAGAGGCTGATGAGCCTTTGGCTCAAAATACTCAAATATCTTGTTTTAGATTTTGGTCATTTGTGCTTTGAATTTGTTTAGAGTTTAGCCTATAGCCCGTGGCTGGCCTAATCCCGACTTGTCGGGACGGCTCGAATAGAGGCTCGGCCAATAGGGATATTGGGATTTAGTATTTCTACTCTACCATTATGTCTAAAAATTTTTTGGTCATTTAGTCATTGGGTTATTAGACATTGATTAGGTCAATTAGAATAATTAGGTTAATTAGGTTAATTTTCATTTTGCCTTTCTTCCCAAACCTATCCACAAACTTTAAAAAGTGGAAAAGTGTTTCACGAAAGGGGCTCACTTCACCTCCTTATTTTGAACATTTGTATTTTGGTATTATTTAGAATTTAGGCTTATTACAAAAATTTATCAGAATAAATTTTTGTACAGCTCTAATCCGAATTAAGAATTCGGACGAGTCGTCTCGATGTTTTACATCGAGAATAGACCTTATTCTGAATCTTTGATTCAGACAGGTCGTCCCCGATTTATCGGGGAATAGACTCGTTTAAAATTTCTAAAGAAATTTTAAAATAGAGATTTAGTGCTTAGAATTTTTCAATTTTTATATTTGTCCTAGATTCGTCTGTTCAACGAACGGATTAGAATATTTTTTATCTTTTATTTTTACCTTTTATTTTGAGTAAAGCGAATATGGATACTAATGAAATTATAAAACTATTTCCTCAAATAGGAATAGAAAAAATAGGAATAGAGATTCTTGATATTGCTCTTATTGCTTTTATTTTTTATAAATTACTTACACTCATTAAGGGCACAAGAGCTATGGAGATCTTCAAGGGATTGCTAATTTTAATAGGTGGTGCAATATTGGCTCAACTTATGGGACTACCAACTTTAACCTGGCTCCTTAAAAGCTTTTGGATGTTATGGGTTATGGCCTTGATAATTGTATTTCAACCAGAATTACGTACTGCTCTAAGTCATCTTGGCAGTAAACGTTTCTTTTGGGGCATACTAACAACTTTTAAAAATGAATTCGTTGATGATATTATAGGAATAATAGCTATATTTTCTCAGAAAAAAATAGGTTCTCTTATTATTATTGAACGCGAAACAGGGCTTAAAGATTTTATTGAAACAGGTGTTAAATTAAATGGCGAAATCTCATACGAATTATTGGGAACAATTTTCTCAACCCAATCTCCTTTACATGACGGAGCAGTTGTTATTCAAAACAACAAAGTAACTGCCGCCGCCTGTCGCTTGCCGATTAGCAAAAATCCTAGACTCCCAAAATCAACAGGTATGAGACATCGAGCAGCTTTAGGATTGGCTGAAATAACTGATGCCGTAATACTTGTAACTTCTGAAGAAACAGGTAAAATTTCTTTGGCTACTGAAGGAAAATTAATTCAGGAAGTAGAATTAGAGGACTTAAGAGAAATGATTTTAAACTTATGCTGTAAAGCACTGGAGAAGAAAGTAGAGGACTGGCGATGGAAAATGCACCTTCCAAAAGAAAAATTAACTGCTCACTGGAAAATGAAATTGCTTTCTCTCGCCCTAGCTGTGCTTATTTGGTTTTATGTAAAAAAATTACTCTAAATGTAATAATGCTAATAATGCGAATCTTAATGCCAATCCACGAATTGCGAATATGAAAAATTTTAGTAACCTAATATATCCAGAATTATCATATAAGATCGTAGGCATATTATTCATAGTCCATAACGAGTTAGGTAGATTTTGTAATGAGCGGCAATATGCCGATGCTATAGAAAGATATTTTGAGAAAATTTAAAATTAAGTATAAACTAGAAATAGTTTTACCCCCATCTTTTAATGGGGAATTAAAAGGTAGAAACAGGATTGATTTTTTGATAGAAAATAAAATTATTCTTGAGATAAAATCAAAGAGGTTGTTAACTAGAGAAGACTATTATCAAGTAAAACGCTATCTTCTCGCTCTAAATAAAAAATTAGGATTACTTGTTAATTTTAGGCAAAAATACATTCACCCTAAAAGAGTTTTAAATTCTTTAGCCAAAGAGTAAGTATTGGCAATTAGCATAATTGGCATAAAATTAGTAATTAGCATTATTATATGAATGAAGAAAAAATACCCCGACCTCAATGGTCGGGAAAACAAAGCGCCTGGAATAAGCCCCTTATTAAAAATGAGCGATTAGATAAAACTTTTAATGGAATATTTTGGTTTATCGTTATCGTTGGTATGATAGGAATCGCAGTTTTATCCTTTTATATTCTTCGTACATAAATCTGAAATCCTAAACTACTTGTTTAAATTATCAATGGACATGAACCCCTCTAGCCGGATAGATATCAAAATTATTCTAATTATTCTAATTAACCTAATTATTCTAATCAAATCTCAAGCGCTAATGACCAATGACTAAAACTAAATCTATGTTAATTTATTTGGGATTTGGGAATTAGACATTCGGAATTCCTTAGGTTAATTAGGTCAATTTTATAAAATTTGTCTTACCTCTTCTAAGTCATAAATTTTGGTTCTTGGAATTTTGGTCATTGGTGCTTATTTGTTATTTGATATTTGTTATTTGGTATTTTATTAAA
>Ga0210051_1006590_pt1 | contig 10940 bp, 10 predicted proteins | sample CryGey092014_all_FD_185464 | JGI IMG/M metagenome (GOLD analysis project Ga0210051, IMG submission 185464) | Groundwater microbial communities from aquifer - Crystal Geyser CG23_combo_of_CG06-09_8/20/14_all (SPAdes) (version 2) | ecosystem: Environmental > Aquatic > Deep subsurface > Groundwater...
TATTTAAGTACAGTCTGGCTCTCCCCGGTTGTAAATCTGAATGTACCTCTGGATATTGGTTTACACATCCACCCAATCGAAACCAGTCAAGTTCTTAAAACATTAAGAAAAAGAGTGACCGAGGTTCAGGCTGAAATTATGGAAAGAGAAGAAAAGGGCTTGGTCAGGGATCCAGCTTTGGAAACCGCCTATCGAGACCTGGAAGAGCTCCGGGATAGATTAATGACTGCCCAGGAAAGAATGTTTAAGTTTGGTCTTTATTTAACTGTTTATGGAGATAGTGAAAAAGAGTTGAGAGATATTGAAACAACTTTAAGGTCAATTTTAGAAGCCAGATTAATTTATATTAAACCTAGCCTCTATCAGCAAAAAGAGGGATTTAATTCCTCTTGCCCTTATGGTTTAGATCAGATTCAGGTCTATACTTCAATGAATACCGGTCCACTTTCCAGTGTTTTTCCCTTTGTTTCCTTTGACCTGAGCTCAAATGAAGGAATTTTATACGGAATAAATTTACACAATCAGTCTTTGGTATTATTTGACCGCTTCAGTTTGGAGAATGCCAACGCCACAATTTTCGGAAAGGCCGGCAGCGGAAAATCATACGCAATTAAATTAGAAATTTTGCGTTCGCTTATGCTTGGAGTAGATGTTTTGACAATCGATCCTGAGAATGAGTATAAGACTTTAGCCGATGCAGTAAGTGGTTCTTTTTACAATATTTCTTTGGCTTCTCCTAGCCACATTAACCCGTTCGACCTAGCAGAACCTAGAGAGGATGAAAAACCGGAAGATGTTTTAAGGTCGAATGTTATTAACTTGGTTGGTCTACTAAGAATTATGCTGGGAGGCCTGACTCCAGAAGAGGATGCTATTATGGACCGGGCTTTAACTGAAACTTATGCGGCAAAAGATATTACTCCGGAAACCGATCCATCAACCTGGAAAGAGAGAATTCCTTTAATGGAAGATTTAGAAGCAGTTTTAGAGGGAATGGAAGGAGCGGAATCCTTGGTCAGGAGAATAAGAAAATTTACTAAAGGGACCTTTGCCCAATTTTTTAATCAGCCAACCAATATTTCAATGGAAAAGCCCTTTGTCGTTTTTGGAATCAGAGATATGGAAGATGAACTAAGGCCAATGGCAATGTTTATTATAATGCGTTATATCTGGAACAAAGTTAGGTCTGAACTGAAAAAAAGAATTTTAGTTGTTGATGAGGCCTGGTGGATAATGCGGACAGAGGACGGAGCTTCCTTTTTGTTTGGCATGGCTAAAAGAGCCAGGAAATATTGGTTAGGAGTAACCACTGTCACCCAGGATGTTAATGATTTTATGAAATCAGCCTACGGCCAACCAATCATTACCAATTCTTCTTTACAACTCCTAATGAAACAATCAGTAGCCACCATCGATGTTGTCCAAAAAACTTTTAATTTAACTGATGAAGAAAAGTATTTATTATTAGAGGCAGAAGTTGGGGAAGGAATATTCTTTGCTGGCCAAAAACATGTGGCAATCAAAGCGGTTGCCTCTTACACCGAAGATCAAATCATCACCACTAGCCCGGAAGAGATTTTAAAAATAAAAAGAGCCAAAGGAGAACTTTAAGGGTAAGGTTTAACTACTATGCTTCTTTCCGGTTCCTGTCCAGTGCTTTCGGTGGTCACATCTGGCCTCCCCGCTAATTCTAAGTGGATAATTCTTCTTTCATAAGCTGGCATCGGGGCTAGCTTTTTTTCTTTTTTAGTTAAAGCTACTTCATCAGCAACTGACCTGGCTAATTCCTTTAAATATTCAATTTTTTTCTTTTTGTAATTGTTGATATCTAAATCGATATAAAAATTTCCCTCAATTTTTCTTTTTGAAATCGCCTTTAAAAGATGCTGGATTTCCAGCAAGGTTTTTCCTCCCTCACCAATTAAAATTTGAGGCTCTTCGCTTTTTATATTTATGGGAATAGTTTGGTCTTTTTGGGGTAAAATTTCAATTTCTACTTCAAAAGTAGCTTTCTTAAAAAATTCCTCAGTAATTTTTTTAATTTTTTCTAAACTTTCTTGGGAAATCATAAATTAGTTTTCTTAAAAATTAAATGTTGTTGAAGTATTGAGAATAAAGCTGTTACTATCCAGTAAAGGGCAATGGCTGCCGGTAATTTTAAAAGAATTAAAACTGTAAAAATTGGAAAAAAATAGAGCATTTGTTTTTGCATCATTCCTGAAAATTGAGCCATCCCCTCTTTTTGTTTAATTTTTGGAGTCTTGGGAGTTATCATCTTTGTCTGAAAAAATTGGGTAACACCGGCCAAGATAGCTAAAACTAAAGAGGCCTGGCCAAGATTAACTATCCCTAAAAAAGTTGGGTCAATTATTCCTGGTGGGGGGACAAAGCTATATAAATTAGTCATCTCTTCCGGCCGAAGCCCTCTCCAAAATACTTGATAAAGAGCAATCAAAATTGGCAATTGAATTAAAAGGGGCAGGCATCCACCAAAGGGATTAATTTTTTCTTTTTGATAAAGGGCCATCGTTTCTTTAGCCTGTTTCTCTTTGTCAGTTTTATATTTTTGTTGAATTTCTTGAATTTTGGGTTGAAGCTCTGATAAAACTTTCTGAGACCTTATCGATTGAACCATTAAGGGATAAAGGACAATTCTAATCAGAATGGTTAAAATGATTACGGCTATTCCAAAATCATGCCCGGGCAAATATTGATATAGTAAGACGAGGGCATTGAGTAAGGGTTGATATAGAATTGTGTTGAAGACACTAATTAATAATCCCATTATTGAAATTTCTTGAAACTCATTGAAATTTGCTCGCTTCGCTCGCGAAATACAATTGTATTTCTATGAATTTCGCAGCCGAAGGCTGCATATTTCTATGAATTTCTAAGGTATATCTATTCCACCCCGATGAAAAGGATTACATCTTAGTATTCTCTTTACTCCTCTCCAACATCCTTTAATTATTCCATACTTTTCAATTGCTAAAAAAGTATAACTGGAACAGCTTGGATAAAAACGGCAGTTTTTATTTAAGTAAGGAGAAATAAAATTTTGATAAAACTTGATTGTTTTTAAAATAATTTTTTTTACCCCGTTAGAAATCATAAAATTATTTTTGCTCTCTTAAATAATTTAGTTACTATTTCTTCAATCTCCCAAAAATCTTTTTCTTCTAATCCCGGACAGGCAATCAAAACTGCGTCTCTGCCTTTTTTAATTTTTTTTAATCTAGATCTCACTATTTCGCTTAATCTCCTTCTGATTTTATTTCGGAGGGCTGCCTTTTTTAAAACTTTCAGAGAAACGGAAAAAGAAAACCTAGATTTCCCTAAATCATTTTCTATAGTTTTTAAAATTAAAAAATCTTCTTTAAAAAACCGGCCTTTTTTAAAAACCTTTTCAATGTCCTTTTTTCTAGTAAGGCGATTTACTTTTGGCAGCATATCATCTTAGACGGTTAGTTTCCATCTTCCTTTTTTCCTTCGTCTAGCCAAAACTTTTTTACCTCCTTTGGATCTTTGCCTTTTCCTAAAACCATGGGTCCTTTTCCTTTTTTTCCTTTTAGGGCGGTAAGTAATTGACATATTTTTTATTTTAACTTTTTACGAAATATAAGTCAATTTCACAACTTTTGCCCAAGTTATCAACAGAAAATGGTCTTTTATTCTCGTTTTACATCTTCTTGACTTAGAGTATAATATAAGTAGATAAAAAATTTATTCGTAGAGAACATGACCCGAGAAGAACTCTGGCAGGCAGTTTTAGCCCAGATCCAATTAAATATTTCCCAGGCTAATTTTGCTACCTGGTTTAAAAATACTGAAATTATCTCCCAAAAAGACGGGAAGGCTCTTGTTTTAGTTCCTAATTCTTTTGCTAAAGAGTGGCTTGAACAAAAATATGGAAGAACAATTTTAAAAATTTTGCACAGCTTAGACGAGGGAATTAAAGAAGTGAAATATGAGGTGGGGAAATCCGGCCTAAAAGTCTTTAAAAGAACCCTCTTGGCTGTTCCAGAAAGCGGACAGCTGGAATTCCAGGAATTTGAAATTGACCGAGAAACCAATCTCAATCCGAAATATATTTTTGAAAATTTTGTGGTTGGCCCTTTTAACGAATTGGCTCAGGCTGCTGCCTGGGCAGCGGCTAAAAACCCTGGTCAGGTTTATAATCCCCTTTTTATTTATGGAGGAGTGGGACTGGGCAAAACTCATCTTTTACAGGCGGTTGGCAATGAGGTGATAAAAAATTTTTCTCAAAAAAAAGTTAAATATGTTCCCTCGGAAAAATTTACTTCTGGAGTAGTGGCCTCAATTAGAAATAAAGAAATGGAAAAATTCAAATCGCGCTATCAAGCCATTGATGTTTTAATTATTGATGATATCCAGTTTTTGGCTGGAAAAGAAAAAACCCAGGAAGAATTCTTTCACACTTTTAATACTTTGTATGAAAAAAATAAACAAATCGTTCTTTCTTCCGATCGACCCCCAAAAGCCATCCCTGCCCTAGCTGAAAGATTAAGGTCCCGCTTTGAGGGAGGGATGATTGCTGACATTGGTTATCCTGATTTAGAAACTAGAATAGCAATTTTAAAAACCAAAGCTCTGGAAAGAAAAGTAGAATTTTCAGATGAAGTTTATAATTATATTTCCTCTAATATTCAAAGAAATATCCGCGAATTAGAAGGAGCTTTAAATAGGTTAGTGGCTTATCAAAAATTAAACAATCAAGCCCCAGACCTGGAGATGACTAAATCCTTGTTAAAAAATTTAATAGCTTCTCCGAGCAAGGTAGTTAGTGCCAAAAAAATTATTCAGGCAGTAGCTGAATTTTATGATCTAAAAGAAAAAGAAATTTTATCTTCTTCCCGGAAAAAAGAAATTGTCAAACCCCGGCAGATTGCCATGTTTTTATTAAGGGAAGAGTTAAAAAGTTCTTTCCCTTTTATTGGCAGAAAATTTGGTGGCAAGGACCACACCACTGCTATCCATGCCTATGGGAAAATTTCTGGAGAAATTGAGAAAAGCGAGATTTTGGTTGAGGAAATTAACTTAATAAAACAGAAAATTTATAGTGGGGTCTGAAAACCTGGGTTTTCCTTTGGGATTTTCTGGGTAGAGGCCTGTGAGTATAGGGTTAGGCAATATGGACTTTCTCAATCCTGGTTACTTCCCCTTCTTTTCCCCAAAAATATCTCCAGCTTATTTCTATCTCAATTAGATATCAAAAAATTTTTTATCCACTTTACTAATAACAATAACCTAATAAAATATGTATTTAACAATAAAGCAGGAAATTTTAAAGAACGGAATTAGCACTGTTGAACGAATTTCTCAAAAAATCCTTTCATTGCCAATTCTCCAGAATGTTTTAGTAAAAGGAGAAGGGAATTTTCTTAATCTTTCGACCACTAATTTAGAATTGGGAATAAAATGGTGGGCTTTGGCTAAAGTCGAAAGCGAGGGTCAAATCACCGTTCCAACGCGACTTTTTTCAGATATTATTAACTTTCTCCCTAATAAAATAATAAAATTAGAAAAAAAAGACTCAACCCTTAATATTGAGTGTGAAAATTATCGCACTTCCCTTTTTGGACAAGCAGCCGAAGAATTTCCCATCATTCCTATCTCTAAGGAAGGAGAAAAAATTTCTCTTAATAGCCAAAAGTTATGCCAGGGCTTATCTCAGGTAGTTGATATTTCTTCTCCTTCGGTAGCCCGGCCAGAGATCTCCGGTATCTACCATTGTTTCCAAAATAACCTGATAAAGATAGCAGCCACTGATAGTTTTCGGTTAGCTGAGAAGAAACTTTTTCAAAAAACCCTTCTTTCTAAAGAATTTGCCTTGATTTTACCAAGGTTAACCGCCAAAGAAGTGGTCAATATTTTTGGAGAAAAAGAAAGTGAACTCCAAATTTATTTTTCTCCTAATCAAATTTTATTTGAATCCCAAATGACAGAAATTCCTCATCCCGCAATTCAGATTACCTCAAAACTAATTGAAGGGGAGTATCCAAACTATGAAGCAATTATCCCTAAAAAATATGAGACTCAAATTATTCTCTCAAAAGCAGAATTTTTAAATCAAATTAAATCAGCCAGCCTTTTTAGCGGGAAAATTAATGAGGTCTCTTTTAAGATTAACCCTCAAAAAGGGGAGGTAGAAATTAATAGTCAAAATCCAGAACTGGGGAAATACCAAAGTAGTCTACCGGCAAAAATAAAAGGGAAAGGAGTCGAGATTTCTTTCAATCACCGCTTTTTAGCCGATGGCCTTTTCCAAATAAAAACTTCGGAAGTGATTTTTGAACTAACCGGCGAAGAGGGACCAGCTGTTTTAAAACCTCTTGGCGACGAGAGTTACCTCTATGTTGTTATGCCGATAAAAGCATCGTAATTCCACGGACGGGTGGTGGGTTGGTTGTAGTCTTTACGTGGTCATGCCGATAAAGGCAACCTAATTCGCCGGAAGGTTAAAAGTCTCTTTAGGAAATTTTGCTAAAGCCTTTTCCATAAATTGATGGAAGATGGGACCGGCTACTGTTGCCGCCGGTTGCCTTCTGAACAGCGGGTGGTTATTGTTATTTCCAACCCAAACTCCTACTGAGAGAGAAGGGGCATAACCAATTGCCCAACAGTCTCGGAAATCATCAGTTGTTCCAGTTTTGGCTGCCACCTGGTAATTTTCAAAATATAAATGTGACCTTAGGCCAAACATTGGAGCTCTAGCCTTATTATCTGATAAAATACTGTTGATTAAATTGGCCACCTTACTTTCCAGAACCCTTTTCGGTTCTTTTTTATTTTGGTAAATAAGATTTCCTTTTGAGTCTTCAATTTTTAAAATAGCTACTGGCGGAGCCAAAAGACCCTGACTGGCAAAAACTCCGTAAGCTGAAGCCATCTCTAACAAGTTTACTTCTCCACCTCCCAAAACAATTGCCGGGCCATAAAAAGAAATATCTTTGTTTAAAGTAGTGATTCCCATTTCTCTGGCTGTTTCCAAGCTTTCTTCTAAACCCCGGGTTAAAATTCTCTCTAAGCCTAAAAAATTATTAATTCCTAAATTTTCGAGCTTACTTTCCGACCCAGCCAGATAAAGAACTTTTATTGAAGGAACATTGAGGGATTGAGCTAACCCTTGTCTCAAACTAACCCAACCTCGAAAGCGACCATCATAATTTTGAGGTAGATATTCTTTCCCACCCCAGACTCCAAAATTGGTAAACTCATCTAAAATTTGAACTTTATCATCATATCCTTTTTTAAAGGCAGTGGCATAAATGAAAGGCTTAAAAGCTGAACCCGGTTGCCGGCCAGGGTTTTCTCTTGCCCCGACAACGACATTAAATTTTGGGTCAAACAGACAAGTTTTTCCTTCAAGGCAGCCCTCGGGATAAGGATTTTCATAATAATTTCCGGTTCCAACCGTCATGGCTAAGATTTCACCTGTTTTTGGATTAACGGCTACCAAGCCAGCGTTATGGGCATCATAAATTTTATTTCTTTTAATTCCCTCCCTGACTGTTTCCTCAGCTATTTTTTGTAATTCCCAATCTAAAGATGTAAAAACTTTCAAACCTTTCTCTCTTAAAAAATCTTTCCCATATTTTTCTTCCAATTGTTGCTGGACCCATAAAGTAAAATATGGCGCTTTTATTTCAATTCTTTTTTCAACAAATTTTATCTCCTCAGTCTTTGCCTCTTCAGCTTCTCCGCTTTCTAAATAACCTTCAGAGACCATTCGGTCTAAAATATAATCTTTTCTAGTTAATAATTCTTTCTTTCCTTCCTCATCATAAGGAGATAGGCGATAAGGAGCCCGGATCAAAGCCGCTAAGGTTGCTGCTTCAGCTAAAGAAATTTCCGAAACCGATTTTTTAAAATAGGTTTGGCTGGCTGCTTCTACTCCGTAGGCATTTTGGCCAAAAGGAACCTGATTTAGATACCATTCGAAGGTTTGGTCTTTCGAATAGCGCCTATCTAATTCCAGGGCCAAAATGATTTCCCGAGTTTTTCTTTCGGCAGTTTTCTCCAAAGTTAAAAAAGTTGAACGAATTAACTGCTGGGGGATGGTTGAAGCCCCGTAAACTGGTTTCATTATTTTTAGGTCAGAAAGAATTGCCCTAACTATCGCTTTTGGGTCAACCCCAAAATGTTGATAAAAATTGGCATCTTCAGCAGTAAGGACTGCCTGCTTTAAGTGTTCGGGGATTTTTTCTAAAGAAACCCAGGTTCTTTTTTCTTCTCCATAAATTTCGTATAAAAGAATTTCACCGGTTCTATCATAAATTTTAGTTGATTCAAAAAGGTGTCTCTCGGTGAATTTTTCTGGCCGGGGGAGATCCTTGGCATAATAAAAAAATAGAAATAAAGCCGAAAATAGAAAAAAGAGGATAAAAAAAGCAGAAAACTTTAGAATTAAAAAAATTCCTTTCCTTCTTTGGTAAGTTTTTCGATGTCTTTTCCTTTCTACCATAATTTACCCCACACCTTTCGCCGTTTTTATACTGCAACTTTATTAAAATTATCTGAGGATATTCAATGAGATCGAAGGGTGCGGGTTTACAAATTTATATTTTTATTTTAGAATAAAAATGGATGAAAGCAAAGACTCAAAAAATCACTGAGGTTTTAACTCGGGGAGTGGAGCAAATTTTGCCAAGTAAAGAGGGTTTGGAAAAAATATTGGAGAAGAGAAAAATCCGGCTCTATTTAGGAATTGATCCAACTGCTGAAAAACTTCATTTGGGCCACACCGTCCTCCTTCGAAAGCTTCAAGAATTCGCTGATTTGGGCCATCAAGCTATTTTAGTGATTGGCACTGGAACGGTTTTAGCTGGCGATCCCTCTTTGAGATTGCGAGCTAGGCCCTTAGTGTCTGAAAAAGAGGTAGAACGAAATATTAAAACCTGGAAAAGACAGGCCGGAAAGGTATTAGATTTCTCTAAAATAAAAATCAGATATAATGGTGACTGGCTTTTGAAATTAAAATTGATGGATATTATCAAGATTGCCTCCCAGATTTCAGCTGTAAAGCTATTCCAAAGAGAGATGTTTCAAAGAAGAATTAAAATGGGCAAAACAGTTTTAACCCACGAGACCCTATATCCTCTACTCCAAGGATACGATTCGGTATTCTTAAATGTTGACCTTGAAATTGGTGGAACTGATCAGACTTTTAACATGCTGATTGGCCGAGAATTGATGACTAAGATGAGAAAAAAAGAAAAGTTTGTCTTAACTTGCCCAATGATTTTAGGAATCGATGGCCGGCCAATGAGTAAAACTTCTGATAATTGTATTTGGATTGAGGATAAACCAGATCAAATGTTCGGAAAAATCATGTCCATTCCTGACGATTTAATTTTTAATTATTTTGAACTTTTGACTCGGGTTCCCTTAAACGAAATAAAAAAAATAAAAAAACTAAATCCTAGGGAGGCCAAAGCAAAGTTAGCTAAAGAAATTGTCACTATTTATCATGGAAAAGAGGCAGCTAAAAAAGCTGAGAAGGAATTTGAAAGAATCTTTAAAAAGAAAAAATTACCTTCAAAAATTCCTGAAATCAAAATTAAAGAGAAAAGTCTAAATATTTTAGAGCTTCTAGTTAAAACAAAATTAGCCGACTCTAGGGCGGAAGCTAAAAGATTAGTTTTGCAAAAAGGGGTAAAAATTGATGGCGAAATTCAGGACAACTGGAGAAAGATTTGCCAAATAAAAAAAGGACGGATTGTCCAGGTTGGGAAAAGAAAATTTGCCAGGGTAATCTAAAGAAAAACCCCCATTGCGGGGGCTTTTCTACTCGACTGTCTCTTCCTTTTCTGGTTTTTCTTCTTCTGGTTTTTCTTCTTCTGGTGGTGCTTCCTCTTCCTGACTAACAAAAGGAGTTAAAATTTTCTCGTAAATCATGGTTTTTCGTTCGACTTATTTAATAATCATTTTGCTCCGTTTAAAGCGGAGCAAGTTTTAGTATTCAATTTGGCTCGACCTTTCCCCCACCTAATTTAGATGGGTTGGGTTCTACAAGGTATTATAGAAACCCAAGAAGTCTTGTCAAGAGCTAAGCCCTTTTTATTTTTATCTTAACCTTTTCTTTTTTAAATTCTTTTTTTCTTGAATGCCAGGCCCAAATTTCTATCGGGAGGACTACCTTATGTTTTTTAAGAAAATTTATTATTTTTTTTCTTTTATATGAAACATTTGGGATGGTAGTTAATTGAATAAATTTTATTTTACTTTTACGACAACAAATCAAATCAGCGATACCAAAAATATCAGTTTCATGAAATTTCACTTTTGGAGCGAACCAGCAACTCCATTTTTCTTTTTCTAGAATTTCAATTGCTCTTTTTCTAATTAAATTTTCTTTTGCCACTATTACACTTTTAAATTAGAATATATTTCCTGGACCGCTTCATTTTTATCAAGAGCTTCAAAAAGTTTTTGGCAAGCCTCTTTTTGTTTTTCATCTAATTTAATTTCTTCTTTGGCCACCCAATCTAAAGAAGTAGAATCAATTTTAACTCCCTTTTCTTCTAAATTTTTTTTCACTTTCTCCAAATCCTCAATTTTTGTATAAACATCCAAAACATCATTATGCCAATAAAGATTCTGGGCACCAGCCTCAATAGATATCAATTCCAATTTTTCTTTATTTTTTAAATCCTCAATTTGCAATTTTAAATCGACAACAATACAGCCCTTTCTCTCAAACATCCATTTCACCGCCCTTTCGCCCACTAACTTTCCATTGTTTTGATTTAAAATCTGTTTTATTTCTCCTAAAGTGCGATTTTTATTGTCGGTAATCCCCTCAACAATAATAGCGATTCCACCGGGCCCATAAGCTTCAAACAAAGCCTCCTCAAGTTTTTCGCTAGGAATTTCACCGGTGGCTCGCTTTATCGCTCGCTCGATGTTTTCATTGGGCA
>Ga0210051_1006597_pt1 | contig 10932 bp, 3 predicted proteins | sample CryGey092014_all_FD_185464 | JGI IMG/M metagenome (GOLD analysis project Ga0210051, IMG submission 185464) | Groundwater microbial communities from aquifer - Crystal Geyser CG23_combo_of_CG06-09_8/20/14_all (SPAdes) (version 2) | ecosystem: Environmental > Aquatic > Deep subsurface > Groundwater ...
AAAAATAAAATAATAAATATCCTTAAAGAATCCAGCCCTTCTAATATAAATATTTATTTTCCATTAATTAGCGCATTGCACAAAGACCGCAAAAGAAAAAGAAAATAAAAATAAAATAAGCTTAACTCGAGAACTTATGCTGAAATTTGCGCTCAGACTAATTATTTTTGGCGTAGTTATGGGAGGGTGCGCTGGCCAGCAGGCTGATTATACCAAGAAGGATATTGTAAAGATTGCGGATTTTGAACTCTCGCCTGACCAGGAAAAAATCGTTTTTTCAGCTATCACCCCCGCAGGGAATCTGGATATCTGGGTGGTAGATATAGACGGAAAAAACCTCAGAAAACTTACCTTTCAGGACCGTTCGCCTACAAATCATATAGCCAAATTTTTCAAAAAACATCACTGGGCAAACTATTTTGAGATAGACATGCATTCTCCGAGATGGACTGATAAGGGGCGCATTGCGTTTTGTCAGGAATTGACCAAGTATGAAATGTGGGGGCCTCGCACAGTAAGCAAAAGATTCAAGACGATTGAACCGGATGGGACAGATAAAAAACCGCAGGCCGACATAGATAAAATTATAAAAAAAGAGCAATCCAGCCATATAAATAAATTCCAATCTCAAGGCCGGTCGGAAAAGCATAGATTAAAAATCCTTCTAAAGAATGATAACCTCTGGATTCTAAAAGACGGAGAAGTTACTCCTAAAAGATTAATTCTATAGTATAGGGATTTCTTTGGGCAGAGCAAGCTCTACGGCTACATTTCGAATTGTAGCTGCAAAGCTTGCTTTGTTTAGGCTGATAAGCGATGGGGAGGTCTTTATGAAATGGGTGGTTATTTGTTTAGCATTGTGCCTATTTTTTGCGAATAATGTTTTTGCGCTTGATGAGTTTGATGAGGCCTTTTCTGTTGATAGCACCAAAGGCGCAAAAATAAATTATTATTGTTATGAAAGCACTGCAGATAGCGTTAAAGAAAGGCCGATATTATTAGTGCATGGGTTTAATTCAAACGGGGATATATGGAGACAGCAAAAGAATAATTATGTCAAGAAACTGCAGGATAGCGGTTATGATGTGATAGTTGTTGATATGCGTGGGAATGCTGTGGATACAGACGGGGACAGTAAGATTGACGCGCCTATTGTCGGGAATTCATGGGGTTATGGAGTAAGGGATTTAGGCGATGACGTAGGCATGGCATTGGAAAAAGGGATGGGATATCTGAATAAGAACCTCCCGGGCCGTAATTATAATAAAGCAGATGTCATCACTCATTCTACGGGCGCTCTTGCGGTGACGGCATATTCGCGTTCGATCGGTTTAGTTCCTTATAGGGATAATATAGGAACAATAATAGAACTTGCTCCGCCAAACAACGGTTCAACCAGCCTGGTCGCCAATATGAAAAATATTCTGGGCGTAATTCCCTCGGTTTTTACCCAAAGCGTAACCGCTTATCAATATGCCCTGGAAATAGCTGAGAATAAAATCTGGATCCCGGGCAGCCGCATGGAATCCGAAAACCTGAGGAAAGAACTATCGCCTGACAGTATGTTCTTAAAAAGCATACAGGATCTAGGGCCTGATAAACGGATAAAGACATTTATAGCTATAGGCAGCGAAGATTGGGTGGTGGGCGATTGGAGCCCTGTAATAGGAAAAAGAGATGATATCGGTTATGAATATTTCCTGGGCCTGGACCATTTTAATTTCTGCAGCAGCGAAACAGTCCTGACAGCCATACTGAATAAATTAGAAAAAGGCGATAGCAGCAATTTTTTCAACAGGTTTAAACCTTATAAAAATAAACAGTTGGCATTTTTGTCAGGCCCCGGCATAGACCATCCTGATGACACGTTTGACGCCGTAGATTTTGCAAAAGGCGTAGACATAAGCCCTATTGAACTTTTTGATTTATACTTGAGAATCGCGGTCAAAAAGAACAAGGCGTATTTGTTGAAATACTGGGAGATGGTGTCTGTTTTTGAAGATGCTCAATCAGAAATTTCAACGGGTAATAACGTTGACAGCGTTATTGATAAATGGGACGAAACGCTGGGCCAGAAAAATAAGCTTCTCCATGAATATTATATGTATGCGTCGAGAGAATACCTGGAGGCCCCGGACATAGCGGTATTGGCGAATGGTTATTATAACGAGATGCGGAAATTAATAATAGAAAAAGTTAGAGAACCTGTGAGGATTATAGACCATACTTTTGAACCTTATATACTGGATGAGCAGAAGGTCCTGGTAATTCCGACGGGCGGGCTTTCAGGCCTTTCTCATTCAGCGATATTTAAAAATAAACTCTCGGAATATGTAAAAAACGGCGGGATTGTTATATGTTTTTCTCAACAGTATGGTTATGATTTTAACACCCTCCCGGGTGAAAAATTAAATGCGTACGGCTGGCAGGAGGATGCGTCATGCCGCGCAAAAGCCGCTTATATTGAATCGTCCCATCAGATTTTCAGCTCGCAGAATGAATTGTACCCTGATGTGAAACTGGACGGATATTTTACGAATTATCCGGATGGCGCCAATGTTTTACTCAGGAGGTCAAAAAATCAAATGCCCGCGATGCTTATGTATAATTTCGGAAAGGGCATCGTCATAGCCGCGTCTATTTATTCAGACTGGGGTTATTTAAATGGCCAGGCAAGTTCTTCGGAGATTTTGCTTGTGAGAGATATCTTGAGATGGGCAATTGCCGGCAAGGACCTGCCTGAATATAAAACCGGAGAAGCCTTTGAGTGCCCGGTCCAGACAAACAGGGATTTTAGCAGGATAGAAATGATTTTAAAGTCGCCGGAAGGCGAAATTTTAGAGAAAAATATTTCAAGCGAGGCAGTGTATAAATTAGGCCTGGCCCTGGAAAAAACCGGGATTTATTCCGTGGACTATGTTCTTTACGACGCTGATTCTAAAGTTATCCAGCCTCAGTCGGAAGGAATCTACTTTTCTTTCAGCCGGCCTCTGCCGGGCATTCTGCAAAACCCTGACTTTACCTTTGACATAACAACCGACAGCGAAAATTATATTTCAGGCAGTGAAGCCGCGTTTACATTCCACATAAGAAATAATACCGATAGAGATGAGACGATAAAATACAAGGCAAACCTCCCCCATCATAAAATAGAATTTAATGATGTAGCCGCGGTTCCGGCAAACAGCGAAATTTCATTTAATAAAAAAATAACCGCCGGCTTGACAGACCTATTAAGCTCTTATTTCTATTCCTCGGAGAATGTTTTTATAGGTAAAGCCGAGAGGGGCATAAATGTCTTTGAGCCGGATGTAGAAATAACAATAAGCGCTGATAAAGAACAATATCTGCCGGGCGAGACTGTATCGCTGAATATAAACCTGAAAAATAAAACCAGCGCCGGCCTTAATTGTTCGGCTGTCCTGGACATAACTGATTCGGATAATAATCAAATTTATTATAACTCTATGGAAATCAGATTGGCTGAGCTTGGCCCCGGGTCATGGCTTCAGAGTTTTACAATACCTGAGGATGTTTCAAAAGGGATATGCGGGGTTAAGCTCAGGGCGTTTTCAAATTCCAGGCTTATCGGGTTTAAAGGCGTGTCCTTTGAAGTGCCAAAACCTTTAATTTATGTAAAAGAGGATATCCCTGCCGCATTAGTAGCCGGCATGGAGAATGAAATAAAATTCTATTTAGAAAATTCCCTGGACATGGTTTCAATGCCAGGGGTTTTTTCATTAAAGCTTGTTTCTCCTGGAGACACTGTAGTCTGGCAGGAAAATAAAAATTTTGAAAGCATTGCCCCGCATAAAAAAGAACCTTTTAGTTTTATGGCAGATATTCCGGATAGCATTATCATAGGCGATTATAAATTAGTATATACCCTTTTATATGCCGGCGAAGAAAAAGAGGCTGTTATAGACTTACCATTCAAACCTTATATTATCTTTGACGCCGCTAAAACTAGTTTTAAAGCAAATGAGGAATTAAAAGGTACTATCACAATCGTAAATGACAGCCTGTTCGAGATAGAAAAAGACATCTCCACGGGTATAGATGGATTTAATTATAGCGCCGCAGTATCTTTGAATATAAAGGCCAATGCTAAAACAAAACTCCCTATTTCAATAAGTATACCGCAAGATACAAACGTTGGCGCATACCTGTTAAAGATGGGATTTCCTGAAATTAGAGGTTTGGAAAAAGATTGGCAGTTTTTTGTAAGCAGTTTAAGCCTGAGAATAGTATATTCTGAAAATAGTTTTTATTTGGAAAACATTGGCGCAGTAGACACAGATTACACGTTAAAGGTAGTTTTAAAAGACCGTAAAGGAAATGTTTTTAAAGAGTTCAATACGGAAGGCCATATCAGCCGGGATGAAAAGATAGATATAAATTTTGAAATTCCAAAGGGGCTTATAAGCGGCGAGTATTTAATTAATGCTGAATGCGTTGATAAGACAGCGCTAAAAAAGGTTTATTTTGAAAAGACAATTGAAACGCAGGGCATGGACGCGGATTTAATTATAAATATAGGGGATAATTTTGAAAAAAATAGGCCTATCTCAGCCAGCGTGAAGATTGATAATAGAGGAGAGAAAATAGAAAAAAGTTCTCTTGATGTCAGGGTCTTTCCGGCCATGGAAACAGGGGATTTGTGGGGGATAATAAGGGATGATAAGGGGAATATTATAAAAGGCGCTATAATAAATGGTGTGTATTCTAATGAAGACGGCAAATATATACTTGACGGCCTTTCTATAGCCCAATATGCCATTAATATAAAATCCCCAGGCTTTGACATTTTTTCAAAAAATATCGAGATTCTTCCAGGAAGCAATAATCTGAATATAGATTTAACACCATCAAAATACGGGGATCTGTCCGGTGTTATTGAAAATTCAATAGGCGCAGCCATTACGCTGGAGCCTGTGAGCGTAGCCGGTTCAGACGCGTCAATCAGATTCGCCGTAACTTCAGGCGGCAGCCTGTTTAAATTTAGATATCTCCCTGTTGGAAACTATCTTTTGACTGTTTCGCCGGGCGATATATCAAAGAATATACAAATAAATGAAGGCGAAAATGTTTTTAATGATACAATAGGCCCGGCTATTTATCAGGCAATTCAGGAGATAGAGCCCAATAACGCTTTTGCGGATGCGAACGAGATAAATTTAGATTCAAGAATACACGGCAAGATCTATAATGCCGGAGATGAAGACTTTTTTAAATTCAATATCACTGAAAAGGGTATCCTGTATATAAAAATGTATGAGGTGCCGCAGGGCCTGAGGCCTTCCATAAAGATATATGACCCCTCTATCCCGGGCAGGATAGTGTCGCAAAAAGGCGGCTCCGCTAACGAACAAATAATTCTTGAAACAGAATTCGATAAGCCCGGCCTGTATTATCTTTTAGTGAGGGATTGGTACGGAAATATTTCCTCGCTCGATAGCTACTCCATGAATTTTAATTTTATAAAGAACCAGGACGAATATGAGCCCAATGAAACAAAAGAGGCGGCAAGGGTTATTGATTTTGGCAAAAATTACTTTGCCACAATCGCGGCAAAAGCAGATTCTGATTTTTATAAATTATCCATACCGGACGCAGGCAAAGTAACGGTTTACTTAAAAGACATGCCGGTCAATATAAGGCCTTACATGAAACTTTATAGAGACTCTGGCCAGAACATTGACATAAAAGGCGGCGCGGCCGGAGAGGATGTTATAATGGAATTTGAAACCGCTAACCCGTCTAATTATTATATTCAGGTCTATGACAGGTATAATAGTGAGAGCTCTTTTTTAAGATATATTCTTCTCGCAGTGTATGCGCCTAAAAATATATATACTGCCAGCGGTTTTACAAATTTTCGGAAGGACGAGGAAATTCCTATTATAAAAGATGAATTGGTGATTAATTTTGATTGTCCAGCCATCGCTGAAAACGGGAAATATTATATAGAAGCGGTTTTAAAATCTTCAATTTCGCAGGAGATAGCAAGGCTCACAAAGGCTTTTTATATATCAGATAGCGGTATCTTAGTGGAAGTCCCTGGAAACCCTCAGCTTTATGAGGATGTTTCAGCGCCTGAATCTGTGGGTAAGGAAGCCTTTCAGATAATAGTCCGTATAGAAAATAAAAGCATGGCCTCAAGCGGGCAATGCAAAATAATTCTGTTAAAGGATAATGTGAAGGTGGACGAAAAAGAGGCAGTTATAAAACCTGCATCTATAAAATCTATCCTGTTTACCCAGAATATAAGGAGCGGCACAGAATTTAAAGTTGTTTTTGAAGGCGATATTAATAAAGAAATACCTAAGGCTATAAAATTTGGAGAAAAGATTGACATAGCTTTTCCTGATGAGCTTACTTATCCGGAAGGCAATATCAGCGTACCTGTTAAATTTATAAATCAAGGAGAACTGGACGCAAAATTTGATTTTACCTATAAAATCAATGAAGGCCCGGAAAATACAAAAAATTATTTCATACCAAAGGCCTGTTTTTATGAAGACAGCCTCAACTTTAGTTTAGCTCCAGGCGCCCATCATCTAATTTATTCATCTGATTATTCAACAGGAGATAAGATTATTAATGTCATAGCTAATGCGCCGGAAATAAAACAAGCTGATATCAAGGTTTCTTATTTGGAAGCCGAGGGGCTCAGTTTTAGCGCGGGTGATAAAGCTAAATTTAGATTCAAGGCTGTAAATGAAGGCAATGCCAAAGGCCCATATGATATAAATTTTAAATTCCAGGATCTGCTCAATGAAACAAAATCAGAATTTTTAGAACCTGGCAAGGATGAAGATATAACGTTTGAATTTTTAATCCCTGTAGACATGGAAGGATCAGACTACGAAGCAGAATATAAAGTTAATGCCGAAATTCATAAGGTGAATTTTAATATAATAGGCATGAAGGTTGAAACTGAGGCTGAGGCTGAAAATGATATTTTTAAACTCAAAGTTAAAAATTTAAGCTCGGTGGATGGCGTAAAACTTTTTGCCGAAGTGAGATGCGGCAATTATGAAAATAAGATAAATTTTATCCTGAACAAAAAGGAGGCGTTAGAATTTAATATCCCGGATTTGGGCGGGAACGAGAAAATTTATTACGGGGTATATTTTGAATCCGGCATCGCTCTTTATTTGAATTCTTATTTAGTAAATGGAGAGGAAAAACCAAAAGCGCCTTTGATTAAGATTATTAAAGCATGGAGCGATAAGGACATTTATGAAGACGGAGAAAGCGTGTCACTTAATTGGAAGATTGAATCCGGCGAGGCCTGTTCTATAAAATTAAGTGCGGATTTAATAAAGCCGGATTCGGATAGCTTGAATATAATCGAAGAAGAGATAAATCTTAAAAAAGGCGTAAATGAAATAGCTAAGGAAATTTCCCTTGAGCTTAAACAATCAGGGATCTACAGGATCATGTATAAATTTGCGGATATCGGCCAGGGATCGGTATTTTTTGACGTGAACCAGGGAGAGAAACCGAAAGAAAATCACGAACCTGTTTTATTCAAGATAGGCGGAAAAGAAGCGTTTGCCGGAGACGTCTTGGAATTTTTTATAGAGGCCGTAGATATAGACGGCGATCTGCTTATTTATTCTGTAGAAACACTTCCCCGCGGTGCCGGCTTTGACCCGTTGACAAGAAGATTTTTCTGGAGTCCGATAGAAAGCCAGATAGGAGAGCATTTTGTGACTTTTATTGTAAGCGACGGAAAGGCCAGGGCATCTGAAAGAATCAAAATAATAGTGTCCGGCCGTATACCTGTAATACCTGAGGCAAAAGCGATTGCAAGCCCCGTAACCGGCGTAGCTCCGCTGGAAGTGCATTTTAGTTCCCAGCCAGTCGATAAACATAAGAATATAGTAAAATACGAATGGGATTTTGACGGTAAGCTCGTATATGATTTCAGCTCGCCTGAATCAGGAGAAACTATATTTATATACACTGGCGAAGGCAATTTTCCTGCAACCTTGCGCGTAACAGATAAAAGCGGAACCACAAATATATATACGGTTACTATCAATGTAGATAAAAATCCTGATGCCCCGGGCGTTTATTTGAATGCGTCTCCTTTAAAAGGCGTCGCGCCCTGCAAGATAGTTTTTAAAGGCGGTGCATTCTGCCCTCAAGGTATATCTAAGTACGAATGGGATTTTGACGGTGACGGCGTTTTTGACGCCGGTTCCCTAGAATCCGGAGAGGTTGTTAAAACCTATACCCTCCCCGGAAAATATAACGCGGAATTCAGAGTTACCAGCGTGGATGAGCTGAGCGGCTCAGAAAAAGTTTTAATTGAAATAGATGACCCTGAAGTTTTTAGCGTTAAATCTTCTATATCGCCTGTTACAGGAAATGTCCCTGTGGAAGTAAATTTTGAAATAGCTGCAGATGAGGCCGGTTCAGTCCAAAAATATCAATGGGATTTTGAAGGCGATGGCGTATTTGATTATACCTCCTTAAATCCTGAAATAGTTAAGCATGTTTATTGTGAACCGGGTGTTTATATGCCTGTTGGCCGGGTTACAGATACGAATAATTTATCCGGCCAGGATAAAAAAGAAATTAGATTTAGTATTTCTAATCCGGAAGATATCAAAAAGGGCAGGATTATCGCGGATTCGCAAAAAGGCAAAGCGCCTTTTACAGTAAAATTTTCTTTTGAGGCCGAAGATGAAATAAACGACGCGGAATATTTATGGGATTTTGACGGAGACGGCGTAATTGATATTGTAACTTCAACTTCCATGGCGGAATTTACATATAATGATGCGGGAACCTACATGGCAAAACTCGGCGTGAGAACAGCGGATAACATCATTATGTCAAGCCAGGAGACAATCTACGTTACAAATGGAAATGTAGGGGCGCGATTTATCGCGCCCGATAATGCAGGGGTGGAATCTTATTCCGCCAGAAACAGCAGAAAAAATGTATTTAAGAATAGAAGAGAAAAAATAGAGCTTTCGGATAAAACCTCTTTAGTCCTGCCGGCTGATATATTAAAGGAAGACGATATTGTTAATATAAAAAAATTGGAATCCGGCCAGATCCAGAAAGAAATTGATCTTAATAAAAATAAGTCCGCGGGAGAATACCGGGAATATAAATTTGAAAACCGCAAGGACCCGTTTAATAAAGAAATGATTATATCTATACCATATGCCGATAAAGATGAGGATGGCATCGTAGATGATAAAGACATTGATGAGTTGACCCTGGATGCCTACTGGTATGATGAAACCAAAGAGGAATGGAAAATCCTTTCAGATGTTCTTGTATTCCCGGAAGAGAATATAGTGACTGCGAAGACAAGTCACTTTACTGTTTTTGGGATCGCCGGAGCTGAAAAGAAAAAAGACGATTCCCAGCCTGAGAATACCGGGCAGCAAGATAGTGACGGCGGTGACGGCGATGGCGGAGGCAGCGGAGGCAGCGGAGGCAGCTGCTTTATCGCCACAGCGGCATTCGGTTCTCCTATGGCTGGGGAAGTCATTATATTAAAAGAATTCAGAGATAACTATTTAGTGAAGTCAAAGATAGGGAAAGAATTCGTGAATTTCTATTATTGCTTCAGCCCTTCGATTGCAGATTTCATAAAAGACAAGCCTTTTCTAAAATCCCAAATACGATTATTAATTAAATCCATTGTTATTTTTCTTAAATTTATAATATAATAGCATAAAGTTCTCGACTCTGTTCTCATGATTTGCTCCCATGGCCGCTCGAACAATATTCTTCGAGCGGCCGCGAGAGCAAGATATGTAGACAGAGTCGAGAAGATAAGAAGAGGAAAATATGTATGAGTTTATAGTGGGCATAGAAGATAGCGGCAAGAGGATGGATAATGTGGCGTTGAGACATCTGTGCGGGGTCAGGCCTGAGCTGGAGATCTCAAGGACTATCGTGCAGGGGATGATAGAAAAGGGCGAGATTCTATTGAATGGAAGAGCGGTAAAGGCCGGCCACAAAGTAAATACAGGCGATAAAATAGAGATCAATTTAGAAAAACTGGAAAAAGAAAGCCTCACAGAGCGTGATAAAAAAATACCCAGGGCTGAAAAGTTACCGCTGGATATTATTTATGAAGATAAAGATATTATTGTGATTAATAAGCCGGCTGGCATGGTGGTGCATCCGGCCTGCGGAAATTATTCCGGGACGCTGGTAAATGCGCTTTTAAATTATAAAGGTTTTCTTACGGAGTTTAACGAACCACGAGCGACGAGGGACGAACGACGAATAATGAGGCCGGGCATAGTCCACAGGCTGGATAAAGATACATCAGGCGTGATACTTGTCGCGAAAACAGGCGTGGCTCTGCGCAAGCTTTCGGGCCAATTAAAAAACAGGGCCATTACAAAAAAATATATCGCAGTCGCAAAAGGGATCATCAACCTGGATGAAGGGATAATAGACCTGCCGGTCAATCACGATAAAAAAAATAGGATGAAAATGGTGGTTGACAGGTATGACGGAAAAGAAGCGGTGACGCATTATAAAGTAATATCCAGAAATAAAGAAAAGAATTTTACAGTTCTTGAAGTGATCCCGAAGACAGGCCGCACTCATCAGATCCGCGTACATTTTTCGCATATAGGCCATCCCATATTAGGAGACGCGCTTTACAATGGCCCTGTGGTCCAAGGTTTATCGAGGCAGGCTCTCCACGCGAAATCCATAAGTTTCATGCATCCTTCCAAAAACAAAGAAGTGGAATTTTCCGCTCAAGTCCCGTCGGATATCAAACAATTTCTCGCCTAATGTTACAAACTGACATTGTCAGAGTGTAACATTAGGGTTACTTAGATTTACTTATAGCATAAAGGCATACAATAAAGTTTTAAAACCAATTGTGTGTATAATTTTTGTTGACACAACATATTGAAATGTATTATACTTATA
>Ga0210051_1006600_pt1 | contig 10926 bp, 10 predicted proteins | sample CryGey092014_all_FD_185464 | JGI IMG/M metagenome (GOLD analysis project Ga0210051, IMG submission 185464) | Groundwater microbial communities from aquifer - Crystal Geyser CG23_combo_of_CG06-09_8/20/14_all (SPAdes) (version 2) | ecosystem: Environmental > Aquatic > Deep subsurface > Groundwater...
GTGTACCTCCCGGAAATTGATTTTAAGCTGATTTGGATTTCAATTCCCGGAGGCGGAGATCTGATAATGTTCACATATATCAGTATACCAAATTTAACGAAAAGGGGGTTATGAGTATAGTAAAAAGCCAGCTTCTTTTTATTATACCAGGTGTAATATGAACCAGCAGATTAAAATTATAGTTGAAAAACACCCTGACGGATATGTTGCCTACCCATTAGGAATAAAAGGTGTGATCGTCGGCGAAGGGGACACATATGAGGAAGCGATGTTAGATGTTAAATCGGCAATAAAGTTTCATATAAAAACATTCGGTAGACAGGAACTAAAAATCGAACCGCCGATAATAGAAGCGTTTGTTGCAGAAGCAGGAGTTCTTGTCTGATGTTAAAGTTTCCTGTTGACGCTCCCAAAAGAAAAGTCATTAAAGCACTGGCTAATCTTGGTTTTATTTTAGTCAGAGAAAAAGAACATATTTCAATGATTCGTATAAATTCTGATAGGACTAAAACACCTTTAACAATGCCGAATCATTCCCATATTAAATCATCTACTTTACGAACAATTTGTACGCAAGCGGGAATTTCCCGTGAAGATTTTATTTATAATGTCGCCGAATACCGCACTGCTCTGCGGTGCGGTAGTTCATTTTGGAAAATAATTTTTTACAGAAAAAATATTAAACAAACTAATTTATTATGTATGAAACTCGGGCAAGTACTCAAAAATAACTGACACTATGCCTTCATCGGAGGTTACAATGGGAAACGAATTGAGTAATCTTAAAAAGATATTGGATGAAGTTGATAGTTGCACGTGTTGTGATGTAGAATCAAAAAATAAATGGTTTTTCTTACCAGACAAAGAAGTTAAAATAATGGTAGTTTCAGAAACACCCGGTTCTTATAAAAAACCAAAATGTGATAACGAGGGTAATCTTAAAGACAAGGATGGAATTAAAATTATTGATGCTATAACATCACATATATCAAATCTTTTTAGAGTGTTGTTTGGTGAGAATAATTTCAAACCAGAGAAAAATGCTACTCTTTATTGGACGCATTATAAAAAATGTGCTGATGGTAAAGAAAAAGTTTGTAAAAAATTTTTAGAAAAAGAATTAGAACTACTTAAAAACGACTTAAAAACTGTAAAATTGGTTATTAGTATAGGTAAAAAAGCAAGTAAAATAGTTCATTAATATTTTAACAACAAAGGTTATAAAGTCAAAATGGAAAGTGTACAGATTAACAATAAATCAATATTTGTTGGATTACGACCAAAAGAAATTAATGGCAAGAAAATTGCGATGTTACATCATCCATCTGGATCCCGATGGCATCTAAATAAACCTGAATTCAAAAAAAATTGGTATAAAATAATCTATGCAATTAAAAGTGAAATTCAGAAAATACTATGCGTATAAATCATGATAAATTTTTTAAAAAGTTGATTTCTGTTTTATTAATTTTTCAATTTCATATTCTCTTAACCTCTGCTTTATATGCAGGATGGGGGATTACTACAATTGCCTCGGCTGGTGATGTTGGCCAGTATACATCAATAGCAATTGATACTACAACAAACCGCCCCCACATTTCTTATTATGATGGAACAAACTACGACCTTAAATATGCCAGCTGGACCGGTGTTGGCTGGTTCACTACAACAGTTGACTCGACTGGTGAGGTAGGCAAATATACATCACTTGCTATTGATTCAAATAAGAATCCTCATATCACGTATTACGATGTTACAAATAGTGACCTAAAATATTCCAGTTGGACTGGAACTGGTTGGAGTATCAAAACAATTGACTCAGCAGGTGATGTGGGTTCTTACACTTCTATAGCAGTAGATACAACAAACAACCGACCACATATCTCTTACTATAATGCTACAAATTATGAGATTAAATATGCGAGTTGGAGCGGAGTTGGATGGAGTACAAAGACAGTCACCTCTGTATTGCCCACTAATAGTGGAAGCACTTCCATAGATCTTGATTCTAATAATAATCCTCATATTGCTTATAGAGACGACTCCTATATCAGGTATGCATCTGGAACTGTAACCGGATGGAGTCTTAAAGGTGTTGATCCAACAACTGGTGGTGTAGGTTTTGGAATATCGTTGGCAGTAGATGCAAATAATTCCCCTCAAATTTCTTATAATAATAATTCTCAAGGATTGAAATATGCACAGTGGACGGGTTCTGGTTTCGGACTTACGATAATTGATAATTCAGAACTAGCACAAGAAAAATATTCTTCTATAGCACTTGATTCAAATAACAACCCTCATATTTCTTATGCACACTGGAGTGGCGATTATGACCTTTTTTACATTTCTGCCCCGAATTGGAATAAAAATAACGTAGATTGGTATGGAAATATAGGTTCTTGGACATCCATAACCATTAGTACAAACAATAGATCTCACATTTCTTACTATGATGCTACAAACACCAATCTCAAATATGCTGTTTGGATAAGCACTCCTTCAGATTTTGCAGGGACAGCAATTTCAACTTACAGTATAAGATGGACTTGGAGTGATACAGAATCAGATGAAACTAATTATTATCTGCACGATAATGAGCATAATGTAAAAGATACTTTATCAGCGAATGTGACTGTTTCTACAGAAACCAATCTTTCTGCAAATATACAATATAGCAGACATATAAATGTTGCCATATATAATGGGCTTGGAAATGCAGATTCAAATTCTGCTTCTGTATATACACTTGCGAAGTCACCCACAGGATTAAATGCAACAACAATTTATATAACATCTGTTACAATAAGTTGGAATAATGTAAATGCTACAAGGTATGCAATAGAGAGGGCACCTGATAATTCTGGAAGTCCTGGTGTATATTCAATGATAAAAAGCTGGTTCGACAATATTTCAGGAACGGCTTTTTCTGATACAACATTATCAGCAGAAACAACTTACTGGTACAGGATTTATTCTTATAACGGTGACGGAGTAATCAATAGCACACCAAGTGCACAGATTAGCATTTTGACTTTACCACCAGAACCCACAGATTTTAGATACACATCAATTACCACAGGGACAATCACATGGGAATGGACAGATAATGCGAATTATGAAAATGAGTATTATCTATGTAATTCAGTTCACGGTAGAATTTCAACTAATTTGGGAGTTAATGCTGTATCCTGTGAAGAGCCAAATTTAAGTCCAAATACACAATATTTAAGGTGTGTGGAAGTGACAAACGCTACTGGTAGTAGTTATTCAAATATAATATCATCTTATACGCTTGCGAATTATCCTACAAATTTAACTTTGCTCAATATATATAAGTCATCAGCAACACTTTCATGGGACAATGTTGGAGCTACGAGATATGCAATAGAAAGGTCAACAGGTGGATTATCACCCATTAATTGGCAATTTATCAAACAATGGACAGATAATATTACAGGGACAATTTGTACAGATGCAGGTTTGATATTTGAAACTACTTATTGGTATCGTGTGAAATCGTATAACGGTGATGGAGTAATCAACGGTACAGGAAGTAATGTAGTAAATTTTATAACTGTGCCTGTTGCTCCTACTGGATTTAGCGGAACAGATATTTTGACCGCATCAATTACATGGACATGGAATGATAATTCAAATGTTGAAGTTGGTTATTATATCTATACCTCAAGTGGTGGGAAAATCAAAACACTTTCAACAGTAAATGCAACTTATTGGATTGAAGCAGATTTGATACCGAATACACAGTATAGTAGATATGCTGTTGCATATAATGTCGTTGGTGAATCAAATGAATCAAATACCGTCTCAAAATATACTTTGGCAAATAACCCGACTTCACTTGTTACTTCAAATATCACTAATCAAACTGTAGATTTATCGTGGGTGGGAAATGGCGGAAGTAAATTCAAGATCGAACGCTCACCAAATGGTGTGGATACATGGACACCTGTAAAGGACAATCATACTTTAACATCTTACACAGATACCAACTTAAATCAGTCAACCACATACTACTATCGTGTTTGGGGATATAATGCTGATGGCGTGTTGACAAGCAGTTATACAAATATACTGAAAATAACGACATTGTATATACCCAGTCCGACAAATTTTGCAGGGACAAGTATTGCCACTACATCTATTCTATGGACATGGACTGATAATTATAGTAGTGAGACGGGCTACCGACTCCATACTTCAACCGGTGGGCTTATTAAAAACTTACCAGCAAATACTACATTTTACAATGAAACGGGCTTGTCAGCGAACACACAATATATCAGACACAGCAATGTATATGATGCTTTATACAGTGCTGATTCCAATTCTTATTCCGTTTACACATTAGCACAGCCACCGTCTAATCTGCAATCCACAGCACAAACAGAGACAACTATTTCGTTGTCATGGACTGGTAATGGTGCGACAGGATTTGCGATAGAGCGTTCAACTGGCACAAACTCGCCTGTTAACTGGCAATATATCAAAGTATGGACGAATAATATAACACAGACAACATATACAGATATAGAGTTAACTCACAACACAAAATACTGGTATAGGGTGAAAAGTTATAACGGTGATGGTATTATTAATGATGTACCAAGCAACCAAATCAGTGTAACTACTGTTAAAGATATAATTCCACCAGATGTTAAAGATATAATTCCACCAGATCCTCCTTCAAATATTACTATTACAACTACATCTGGGGATAATAAAATCCAGTCAGGTGGTTCGCTTACACTTTCTGCACAGGCAGAAGTGGGGAGCTCTATTTATTCTATAACTGTAAAAGACCAGAATAACAATATATTAACAACTGGAATTGATATCTCTGGTGTTACTATTGATTTAAACGGAAAGTTAAGCGGAACAATACAGTTAACAAATATCGTAAAAAATTATCCGTTTGCGACAGACATAAAAATTGAAATAAAAATACAGGACAAGGCAGGTAATATTTCTGCGGCTGGTGTTTCATCTGGATTAAAAATTGCTTCTGTAAGCACTTCCCCACAAATAAAGCTTTATAACAACTTGTTTGACCCATCAAAAAACGAAAAGGTATATATACGATATGAACTTCCTGAAGCGAAAAATGTGACTATAACTATAAATGATATTTCAGGTACAGAAATAAAAAAGATTGTGGATAATCAACCAATACCCGCAGGGGTTAATGTCACAGAATGGAAAGGATTAAATATTGACGATGAGGTTGTAGCAAGCGGTTTGTATATCGTGTATATTCAAGCAGGAAATTTTAAGGATAGGAAAAAAGTGCTGGTAGTTAAGTAATTATTTTACTTTTGGGTTGGAATATATAATTTTGCCAGTGCGTTTTATTTCATCAAGGAACGAACCTTTTTCGCAATTATAGTACTCAGTAAGAGTATAACCGATGGGTTCAATAGGTTCTTTGATATTGAAAATTGCATCTCCAAGAAATTCTTGTTTTTTAACAATACTTTTTGAAGGAAAATCCGGCGAAATTACCGCCAAGTCAATATCGCTGTCTTTTCTTTGACGGTTGCTAGCATAAGAACCATACAGGATAAGATATTTCACCCTTAAATCATATTTTTTTAATTCTTTAATTAATAGTTCACTTACTTTTGTAATTTTGGATGAGTTTTTAACCATTTTAGAAAGTCCTTTGTAAGTTTGAAATATTTATTTGCCAATTGTTGATTAAACTCTTTTGCGAGTTTGCTTATATCCGATGGATAGCGAGTAGGGACACTTAATGTATTGAGATATTTGATGATTGTTTGATGTTCAGTCGGAATTTCAATTTTTCCAAGTCGTGCAAGAAATAAAAGATTATGACTTCTCGGCGGTTCAGTTTCCTGTGTTTCAGAAATAATTGCTTTAAGCAGTTTTTCTGTCGCTAAATGACACATAAAAATTATATTGACATAACGTTTAGTTTTTAGCAGATGATAAGATGTTTCTATGTCGTAGTCAGATGACAATATCCAGTTTTTTGTTGGTTTCCTCACAAAAACATTATATTAAAAAAATGTATAAAGTCAAGAAAAAAGTTTTGGTTGTAAAATAAGGATTATAATTATGAGATTGCCACGGGCTAAAGCCCTCGCAATGACAATTTTACTTTCTTGCTTGATAAATCAAGCGACTACAATTTATGCCGGTGCAGGAACAACTGCTGTGCCGTTTCTTAAGGAAGATATTGGAGCAAGGGTCTCTGGTATGGGTTCTGCATTCACTGCTGTAGCCGACGATGCCAATCTTATTTTTATCAATCCTGCCGGTTTGGATTATATTACAAATTGTGAAATTGCGACGATGTATAACAAAAGCATAATTGATACTTATTATGGTTTTTTAGGTGCTGTTTTACCAATAGAAAGTTTTACTCTTGGTCTTAGTTATCTCAAATATGACGGAGGCGATATTGAAATAAATTATCTTGATGGCACATCAAAAAAGGTTAAAGCAGAAAGTGACTCCGTTATTACATTTGGATTTGGGTCAAATTTTAGCGAGGAATTTTTCTCTGGTTTTAATGCAAAAATTATCAGCAGTGAACTTGGTGAAAAATATTCCGTCTCAACTGTTGCCGGAGATTTAGGGTTGATTTTTAGACCTGCAAATGATAGAATTTCAGTGGGCGTATCTTTTTTGAATTTAGGTGGTGAGTTAAAATACAGCAAAGCAAGTGAGTCGTTACCAATGACAATTCGCTCCGGTATTGCGTATAAAGTAATTGATTTGAAAAGACATTCATTGCTTCTGGCATTTGATACTATTAAAATCAAAAATGAAGATATGAAATTTGCGATTGGTTCTGAATACTGGTTTGAAAAACTTTTGGCATTGCGGCTTGGGTATAAGGTTTCTGATAGTATTACTTTCGGGCTCGGCTTAAATGCATTTAAGGGACAAATTGATTATAGTTATGTGCCAATGCTTGAAGAAACAACTCACAAAATTTCGTTCACTATGAAGTTTGGTTCTTCGGAATTATTTGATGTTGCCGAGAAATATTATGACAAAGGTATGTGTAACCGAGCAATAAATTATTGGTCAAAAATAGAAAAAGGTGAACCAGAATATGCTCAAGCAGAAAAAAGAATAAATGAAGCAAAAGGTAAATATGGAAAGGAACAAGAAGAGGCAGGAAAACTGATCAAAGGTAGAGAATCTGCAACTTTATTTGCTGACCTTTTGCAAGAATGGAACAGGGAGCATCCTAAAACCGGTGTTTCTCCTTCGCAACCGCTTGAAACAGGTTCAATCCAACCAGCATTACAAAGTGAACCAACACAATATCAGATTAAGCCACCAAAAGAAAAAACCAATCTTGCAGTTGCCGGTTTTGAAGGAAAAAATATGACCTCTGCTGACGCTGCAATCGTTTCGGATTTTTTACGGACGGATTTGGTGAAAACCGAGGTTTTTAATGTTGTGGACAGGGGAAATATGGAAAAAATACTTGCCGAAGCAGCATTCCAGCAAAGTGGTTGCACGACTTCTGAATATGCAGTCCAAATTGGAAAAATCTTAAATGTTCAAAAAGTAGTGACAGGTTCTTTATCCAAATTGGTGGGTATTTACTATATCAATATAAATATAACAGATGTAGAAACCGGAAAAATTATTTACGCCGACAAAGCAGAATGCCCAAGCCCCAGAGATTTATCCATCGCAATAACGAATATGGCGATAAAAATGGCTTACCAATTCAGCGAAAAATAAAACCACAAGACAGGCAAAGATTTCGCTTTGCACTCCAGAGTTGTTTGGAGTGTCAAACGAAAGTTTGAGCTGAACTGCAGAATTTTTTACCTGCTATTAAAATTTCCTTCTGAAAAAAAGTAAAATGATAACATGAGACCGTTGAAAAACCCCATATTTGTCATGCTGAACTCGTTTCAGCATCTCATTCACCGACGATAAACCAGACCCTTCATTTCATTCAGGGTGACAAATAATTGGCTTTTTCAACAATATCAAAATGATAACATGGCTCTAAAAGTTTTTGTAGAATTATTTATTGCAGGGCTCACGCTCGGTTTTGGTCCCTGTTTTTTATTTTGCGGTCCGATAATTTTTTCTTATATTTTTGCAAAAGGACTTAATCATAAAAGGGGTTTGTTATTCACAGTAATTTTTTCTTTAGGGCGAATAATTGCTTACAGTATTCTCGGATTGATTGCTGTTGCTTTTGTGAGTACTCTCGGAATTCAAAAAAATATTTTCAAACAGATTGCCGGAGTAATAATACTCCTTATGCTGCCGATTTACGATTTGGCAAAAGATAATAAACTTTGCAATTTTTTTCAGCGTTCTTTCGGCAAAAACATAAAAACAAACTCTTTTCTGCTCGGTGTTTTTATCGGGCTGACCCCTTGTGCGCCGCTTGTCGGAATCCTTACCTATATCGCCTGCAAGTCGGAAAATATTTTTTATGGGTTTTTTAACGGGTTTGTGTTCGGGTTGGGAACATTGTTTTCGCCTTTGATTTTTGTCGGATTATTCAGTGGACTTTTTACTTCTTATATTTCAAAAACCGGAAAGTTTTTTTTGATATTTAAGATAATCGCGAATATTGCTCTCGTTTATTTCGGAGTAAAACTACTTTTATGATTTTTATTTTTCTGTTCCTGCTCGGTTTTTTTTCGCTTGGTTTCCAGATATTGCTTTTGAGGGAATTTCTGGTTATATTTTCCGACAATGAACTGATAATAGGCATATTTCTTTTTAACTGGATGCTTGTTGTCGGTGTTGCCTCTTATATCGGCGAAATTTTTATAAAGCGAATCAAAAACATAGAGAAAATTTTTGAATATTTGGTTTTTTTTGCCGCAGTTATTATACCCGCAGACATATTTTTAGTCGGATTGATAAGAAGATTGTTTCAGAAAACCCCTACCGAAATGCTTGGATTGATTTCCGCATTTTCATTTTCTTTTTTTGCTGTTTTTTTGATTTGCCTGGTTTTCGGATTATGGTTTGTTTACTGTGCGAATATACTAAATCTTTCCGAAAAAGATGTTGCCCTGCCGTCGGGTAAATTATATGCTGTTGAAGTAGCAGGATGCGTTTTCGGCGGTTTTTTGACAAGCATTTTGTTAGTCAGGTATTTTAGCCCGTTTCAGATAAGTTTGATTTTTTCTATTTTAATATTTTTTGCACTTTCAGTTTATTTCTCAAAAAAATATCTATTATTTCTGGTTTTTTTTGTGCTGCTGTTTTACAAATCAGATAGGCTGGGAAAGTTTTTAATATCATATCAGTGGAAGCCGTTTAATGCCGTTGAAACAAAGCATTCTATCTACGGTAAAATCACTGTTTTTAAAAATGGGGATGCGGTTGATTTTTATGAAAATTCAAACAGAGTTTATTCAACCATTTTATCAGCCAAAAACGAAGAGATAACCCACATCCCGCTTTTATTATTACGCGGATGCAAAAATGTTTTATTATTAGGCGGTGGTTTGAACGATATAAGAGAAATATTGAAATACCCCGTTGAAAAAATTGTTTATGTAGAACAGAATCCTGTTCTTGTTGAGTTGATTAAAAAACATTCCGATGACAGGATAAGAAGTTTATTTGAAAATTCGAGGGTAAAAGTTATCTCAACAGACGGCAGATTTTTTATAAAAAGAACGGCGGATATATATGATTGTATTATTTTGGATGTTTCGCCGCCTTTAACCGGCACCGCCAACAGATATTTCACAAAAGAGTTTTTTTCGGAAGTAAAAAATATTTTATCGGGGGAAGGGCTTTTTATTTTTCCGCTTTTATCGTCTGAAAATTATATGTCGGATGAACAGAAACACCTTACTGCGTCTATTTTTAAGACGGCAAAAATTGTTTTTAGTTACTGCGAAGTTATTCCCGCATCAAATAATTATTTTATCTGTTCTATGAAAAAATATAACATTAGTTCTGAGATGTTAAAAGCAAAAATTGCCGGAAAAAAGGTTGAGTTAAAATATCTGACCGATTTTTATGTAGATTATATTTTAAGAAGTGACAGGTCGGTAAAACTTGAAGGATGGGCGAATGAAAAACAAAAAGAGGTTTCGTACAATACAGATTTCCATCCTGTAAGTTATTTATATGGGTTGAAATTGTGGCTTTCTTTTTTCGGTGAAAAATTATTTCCAAAAATGGATATACATTCCGCCGCAAACACTGTATTTGTTTTCACGGTTTCTTTATATTTTTTGACAGTTTTATTATTTGTAAAGATAAAAAAAAGGATTAGCGAGTCGGTTGTTGTCGTCATCAGCGGTGCTTCTATGGTATTGGCGCTGGCGATGATTTTTGCTTTCCAGTCGGTCTACGGATATATATATCAAAAAATAGGTATTCTATTGTCACTTAATCTTTTGGGAATAAGTGCCGGGAGTTTTTTGTCGGAAAAATATTTCAAGAAAAAATGTAACAATATAGTTGTAATTAAATTGGCGCTCATTTTCATGGTGATTTTTTCTTTGATTTTAACTTTTATGTCTGGAAACGGATTGTTTGAATCTGCATATCTTTTTTATCTTTTTGTTTTAATATCAGGTTTTTTTATAGGATTTATTTTTCCGCTTGCGGTAACTGAAAATAGAATCGGCAAATTTTACGCCTTGGATTTGTTAGGTGCGGTTATCAGTTCTATTTTAGTAAGTTTAATTTTTATTCCTTTGTTCGGCATTACCGCGACCTGCTTTTTTGTGGCAGTATGTTTATTTCTATTGACATTTTTTATTTTTTTTGTAAAATAGCAAAGTGTAACCTTCGACATACTACTCAGAGCGGAATATACTTTACATTGGTGAAGCACTTCGTCTGTCACCCTGAGTGGAACGAAGGGTCTCGCATTTTAACATCGAGATTCTTCGCCTTCGGCTCAGAATGACATCCTTTTCA
>Ga0210051_1006601_pt1 | contig 10926 bp, 11 predicted proteins | sample CryGey092014_all_FD_185464 | JGI IMG/M metagenome (GOLD analysis project Ga0210051, IMG submission 185464) | Groundwater microbial communities from aquifer - Crystal Geyser CG23_combo_of_CG06-09_8/20/14_all (SPAdes) (version 2) | ecosystem: Environmental > Aquatic > Deep subsurface > Groundwater...
TGCCCAATGAAAACATCGAGCGAGCGATAAAGCGAGCCACCGGTGAAATTCCTAGCGAAAAACTTGAGGAGGCTTTGTTTGAAGCTTATGGGCCCGGTGGAATCGCTATTATTGTTGAGGGGATTACTGATAATAAAAATCGCACTTTAGGAGAAATAAAACAGATTTTAAATCAGAATAATGGAAAGTTAGTAGGAGAAGGGGCGGTAAAATGGATGTTTGAGAGAAAAGGTTGTATTGTTGTAGATTCAAAATTGCAAATTGAGGATTTAAAAAATAAAGAAAATTTGGAATTGGTATCTATTGAAGCTGGTGCCCTGGATCTTTATTGGCATAATGATGTTTTGGATGTTTATACAAAAATTGAGGATTTGGAGAAAGTGAAAAAAAATTTAGAAGAAAAGGGAGTTAAAATTGATTCTACTTCTTTGGATTGGGTGGCCAAAGAGGAAATTAAATTAGATGAAAAACAAAAAGAGGCCTGCCAGAAATTATTTGAGGCCTTAGATGAAAATGAGGCCGTCCAGGAAATTTACTCTAACCTGAAAGTATGATACACGAATTAGGGCGCGAATTATATACGAATTATATGCGAATATATGGCAAAAGAAGTAGAAACGAGAAAAAAGGCAATTCAAGAATTAACAGACAGGGGCTGGTTAATCTGGTATCCGGCTAAAGTTCGCTATAAACAAAACGACATCTTCGGGATTATCGATTTGCTGGCTTTAAGAAGGAGGAAAATGAAATATATTCAGTTGACCACCTTACCGAATGTAGCCAGACAAAGGAAAAAGATTTTAAGCTTTTTTAAAAAGAAGAGGGTCAAGTTGCCAGTGGAGATTTGGGTTTGGTCAAAAAAAAAGAAAAAATTTAAAACAGAAATAGTTTAGGGGCTTGACCTCTTGACAAGATCTCTTGGGTTCTTATAATACCTTGTAGAACCAACCCCACCTAAATTAGGTGGGGGGAAAGGTCGAGACAGTTGAATATTCAAAACTTGCCCCCTCCTCAGGAGGAGGGGGCAACCTAATTAATAGATAAAGAAGTCGAAAAAAACTATGATTGAAGACAAATTTTTAAAGCCTTTCGTGAGTGAAGAAGAGGAAGAGCCCGAAGAGAAGGAAGCACCAGCTGAAGAAAAGGAAAGTCTTGAAGAGTAACTGAATCCCCACCAAAATTGGTGGGGATTGTTTTAGATTAGCTTAGCAAATCTTCTTTTCCCGACCTGGATTACCATTCCTTTCGCTATCCGAACACTCTCTTGCCAGTCTTTTTGCAAGATCCCATCAATTTTGACTCCTTTTTGGAAAATTAATCTTTTAGCCTCAGATTTTGATGAGGCTAATTTTGTTTTAACCAATAAATCCAAAATATTTAAGGCTCTTTCTTTAATCTTAATTTTGGGAATTTTGAGGGGTAATTTTTTCTCTTTAAAGATTTTATTAAATTCCTGTTCGGCTCGCAGGGCGGCTTTTTTACCATGGTAGATGGTGACTATTTCTTTAGCTAATCTAGCTTTGGCATCTCTGGGATTCAAAATAGTTTGGTAAACCTCTTTTTTCATTTTTTCGATTTCTTTTAGAGGAAGGTCGGTTAACAAAATAAAGTAATGCCAGATTATTGTATCTGGAATAGACATAATTTTACCATACATTTTCAAGGGTGTCTCGCAAAGAGCAATATAATTGTTATAGGACTTACTCATTTTTCTTACCCCGTCTATCCCTTCTAAGAGAGGAACAGTTAAAATGTCTTGCTGGGGTTGATTATATTTTTTTTGAACTTTCCGTCCCATTAAAAGATTAAATTTCTGGTCGGTTCCTCCCATTTCTAAATCTGCTCTGAGTTCAACCGAATCATATCCTTGTAAAAGAGGGTAAATGAGTTCTAACATACTAATATCTATCCCTCTTTCCATTCTTTTTTTAAACTCATCTCTTTCTATTAAGCGAGCATAAGTAAAACGGGAAGTTAGGCCCATTAAAAAAGTGGCTCCTTTTTTCTTGTACCATTCGCTATTGTAGCAGAGTTCAACTTTTTTCATATTTAAAATTTTGGCAGCCTGTTTAGTGTAATCTCTCATATTCTTTTTTATTTCTTTTTCGGTAAGGGGTTTCCGAAGAGCGAACCTTGCTGAAGGGTCACCAATCATTGCCGTAAAGTCTCCAATTAAAAAAACAATTTGGTGCCCTAATTCTTGGAACTCTCTTAATTTTCGTAAAGGAACTGAATGCCCTAAATGTAAAATAGGAGCAGTGGGGTCAATTCCAAATTTTACTCTTAATTTTTCTCCAGCCCTTAACCTTTTTTCCAAATGTTTCCTTGAAATAACCTCGGCTACTCCCCTGGTTAAAACCCTTTCAATTTTTTTGGGATTAGTAACAACTCTCATAATCTTAATATAACATATTTTCCAGGTTGAAAAAAGGCAGAAATAGTGACATAATATGGATATGCCAGAGAGAAGATACCATCGAAAAACTTATCAAAAAGAAAAGGGAAGGAAAATAGTTTCTTTGTTTAAATTTTTCGTTTTTTTTGTTTTTTTGTCTTTTGGTTTTTTCGTTTTTTTATTTATCTATTATGCCAAAGACCTTCCTCGGCCAGAAAAATTTACTGAAAGGCATCTTTTTGAATCAACTAAAATTTATGATAAATCAGGTGAAGTTCTTTTGTATGAAATTTATGGGGAAGAAAAAAGAACCTGGGTTTCCTTAGAAAAAATCCCCGAACACTTAAAGCAGGCAGTCCTTAGTGCTGAAGATGCCAATTTTTATCAACATGTTGGGGTTGACCCAAAGGCAATTGTCCGGGCCATCTTAGCAGACCTAAAAATATTAAAGCCGGTTTACGGTGCCTCAACCATCCCCCAGCAGTTAATTCGTTCAACTTTTTTAACTTTGGAGAAAACTGCTGAAAGAAAAACTCGAGAAATCATTTTAGCCCTGGAATTAGATAGGCGCTATTCCAAAGAGCAAATCTTAGAATGGTATCTAAATCAGGTTCCTTTTGGTTTAAACTCTTATGGCGCGGAAGCAGCTAGCCAGACTTATTTCAAAAAACCGGTTTCAGAAATTACCTTAGCTGAGGCGGCTACCTTGGCAGCTTTGATCCGGGCCCCGAGTTATCTTTCTCCTTATGGGGAAGCTAAAACTGAACTTCTGGCCAGAAAAGATTATGTTTTAGATAGAATGGCTCAAGAAAATTTTTTGACTAGGGAAGAAGCTGAAATGGTTAAAAAAGAAGAGATAGAATTTGCTAAAATTTTAGCCCCGATTAAGGCTCCTCATTTTAGCCTTTGGGTTAAACAATATCTGGAAAAAAAATATGGAGAGGATTTTCTTAGAGAGAAAGGGCTGAGGGTTTACACTAGTTTAGATTGGGAGCTTCAAGAATGGGCAGAAAAAGTGGTTGAAGAAGGAGTAAAGAGAAATAAGGCTTATAATGCTCACAATGCCGCTTTAGTAGCAATTGACCCAAAGAGTGGAGAAATCTTAGCTTTAGTTGGCTCAGCGGATTATTTTGGAGAACCTTATCCGAAAGGGTGTGAACCAGGAAAAAATAACTGTCTATTTACCCCGGATTTCAATGTTGCTACTCAGGGTCTAAGACAGCCAGGATCAGCCTTTAAACCTTTTGTCTATGTCACTGCTTTTAAAAAGGGCCATTCGGATAAAGAAATAGTCATTGACGAATTAAGCAATTTTGGTCCTTGGGGAGATAAGAAAGAATATATTCCCCAAAATTATGATGGCCTTTTCCGGGGGCCGGTAACTCTCAGACAAGCTCTTGCCCAATCTATTAATGTCCCTTCAGTTAAAGTTCTCCTTTATTTGGCTGATTCAGTGGAAAAATTTAGGCAAGCTGGTGAAGAACCTGATACTATTAAAACTGCCAAAGATTTAGGAATCACCACTCTGAACCCGCCTTATGGACCTTCAATAGTTCTTGGCGGTTGGGAAGTAAAACTTCTTGAAATGGTTTCCGCTTATGGGGTTTTTGCTACTGAAGGATTAAGAATTCCACCCATCGCTATTTTGAAAATTGAGGACCAGCAAGGAAATATTATTGAAGAGAATAAAAAAACTCCAAAAAGAGTCTTGCCCTCTCAGGCCTGTCAACTTCTCAACGATATTTTATCTGATAACGAAGCTCGGGCCCCGATGTTTGGTTTAAGGTCAGCTTTGTATTTTGAGGATTACCAGGTAGCAGCTAAAACCGGAACCACCCAAGACTATCGGGATGCCTGGACTATCGGCTACACCCCTTCTTTAGTAGTCGGGGTTTGGGTAGGAAATAATGATAATTCACCAGTATTAAAAAAACCAGGAGTAATGCTGGCTGGCCCAATTTTTCACAACTTTATGGAAAAAGCTTTATCAAGGTTTCCAGGGGAAACTTTTAATAAACCACCGATCGCGGAATAAAGTTAACTGGTTTTTATAGGCATTGCCACGTAAAGGTAATCTTCCTGGCCAACTGGTTTTAAGACTGCCGGGCTTTCTTCGTTAATAAGTTCGAAAATTACTTCTGGGGTTTTTATTCCCAAAAGGCCATCACCCAAGAAACGATGATTAAAAGAGATTTCCATTTCTTTTCCTTTTATTTTCCCAGCCAGAGAACCCTTATATTCTCCTAAATCTGGGTTTTGGCTGGAAACTAAAATCTGATTTTCTTTAGGATCGATTTTCAACTTAACTTCATTAATTTTACCGCTAAAAATACTGGCGGTTTTAATTTGGGAAATAAACTCATTTCTGGAGCAGACTACCTGAGTTTCGAATTTTTTGGGAATTATTTCCTGATAATTTGGGTATTCTCCCTCAATTAATCGAGAGACAAGTTGGATTTGAGGATGAGAAGTTTCTGGCATTACTGTTTCAAAGAGGATTTGGTTTGGAGAAAAATAAATCTGGAGATCAGCCTCTTTTTCTCCGAAAATGTTAATCAGTTCTTTGGCGGTTGGCTGGGGGAGAATTAAAGAATACTCTTGAGAAAGGGCTGAAGGAAGAAAAAGCTTTTTTTCTCCCAGCCGAAAACTATCAGTGGCCACCATTTTGATTAGTTCCTTCTGAAAGGAAAAATAAACCCCAGAGACCTCGGGCCGGGCTATTGCTAGAGAAGGAATATCGACAACCCGGGCCAAAGCTTGACAAAAAACTGAACTCTTCACCTCGACTTTTTCTCCTTCTTTTGGTTGGGGGATGATTGGAAATTCCGCGGGGTCGAATCCTTTTATTTCAGTCAGGCAATCCCCACACTGGAGAGAAAGAACTAACCCTTTTGTTTCCATCTGGACCGGTTTATTAGGGAGGGCGGCCACCAGATTTGATAGAAGCCGGGTTGGAATAGCGATGCCGCCTTCTTTTTCGGTTTTTGCTAAAACCCAATTTTTCACGCCAATTTCTAAATTAGTTGTTTCTAGGCAGAGGAAATTTGGGATTGCTTTAAGTAAGGTATTTTGGAGAATAGGTAAAGTCAGGGATTTTTGGGAGATCCGTTCAACATTCTTAAGGCCCTCTTTTAACTTTTCTTGTAAAATTATTAATTTCATTGTTGTTTTTATTAAGGGAGGGGAAAAAGATTTTTGCTGAACAAATTAACAAGGAAAAGAGAGCGAAAGATAAGTGGATTATTAGCTGGAAGGAAACTGAGGGAAAGAGCCAGCCCTAGTTATGAACTAAGAATCCTTTGTTTAATTAAGTTGATTTCCTCATTTAAACTCTCACTTTTTTCTAATTCTTTGGAAATTTTTTCAAAAGCATAGATGGCGGTGGTGTGGTCTTTTCCACCGAATTTTCGGCCGATAAAGGGAAAAGAACTTTTTAATTCTTCTCTTAGTAAATACATAGCTATCTGGCGGGGTTTAACAATTTCTTTTTTCCGGGAAGAAGAGATGATTTCTTTTTCTTTTAGGTCATAAAATTCAGCCACTGCCTGGATAATTTTTTTTACACTCACTACCTTACTAGGAGCAGCCAACAAATTTTTAAGGAGGAATTTAGCAACCTCTAAATCGGGAGCCAGGTTTTGCAATTTTTGATAAGCAATTAATCTATTTAGGGCTCCCTCTAACTCCCGGATATTTCTTTGGATATTTGAGGCAATATAACCTAAGACCTCATCTTGAAGCTCGACTTTTCTTTCCAGACATTTGGCTTTTAGAATAGCGATTCTGGTTTCATAATCAGGGTAACTAATATCAGCAATCATTCCTCCTTCAAACCGAGAGCGGAGTCTTTCAGCCAGGGCCGGGATGGCCTTGGGTGGCCGGTCAGAAGAAAGAACTATTTGCTTATTTTTTTCATATAAGGCATTAAAAGTATGGAAAAATTCTTCTTGAGTTTTTTCCTTACCAGCTAAAAACTGAATATCATCGATGATTAAAACATCGATGGCCTGGTATTTCGATTTAAAACTTTCCATCTCTCGGTTTCTAATTGAAGAAACCACTCCGGCAGTGAATTTTTCTGAAGGGGTATATTTTACTTTCCTTTGGGGAAAATTTTTTATTACCTCATTGCCAATTGCCTGTAAAAGATGGGTTTTACCCAGCCCTACCCCTCCATAGATAAAAAGAGGGTTGTAGACCTGGCCCGGGTTTTTGGCAGCAGCTTCAGCTGCTGCCTGGGCTAATTCATTGAAGGGACCGACTATAAAGTTTTCAAAAGTATATCTGGGATTTAAACTGGTTTCCTTATCAATTTCAAATTCTTGGAACCCAAGTTGGCCAGTTTCAGCAACTTGACCCAAATCTGAGGGGCCAGGAGTTCTTTTTAAAACCTTAAATCCTGATTTTCTAACCTCGTATTTCACTTCTTTGATCTCTTCGTCTAAACCATGCAAAATCTTAAAGATAGCCTTCCCATACTTATTTTCCAGCCACTCCTTGGCAAAAGAATTGGGCACCCCAACTATCAATTTCCCTTCTTTCTGAGAAGTAATTTCGGTATTCTTAAACCAGGTAGCAAAATTAGCTGGAGAAGTAGTTAATTGAATTTGGGCTAAGACCGCCTGCCAGAACTCTTCTTTCATCATTTTTTATTATATCATATGTCAAGCTGGAGCAGAAATGAGTAGAAAAGGCCTCATTTTGTGAATATCCTGGGCAAAAGCTGTGAAATTGACTTAAATCTTCTTTTTTACTAAAATAAAAAATATGTCCATTACTTATAAACCAAAAAGGAAAAAACGGAAAAGGACCCATGGTTTTAGAAAAAGACAAAAGACTAAGGGAGGAAGAAGAGTTTTAACTAAAAGGAGAAGAAAAGGAAGATGGAAAATCGTTATCTAACTATGCGCCCCAAGGTAAATCGACTTAAAAAAAAATCAGAGATAGAAAGGGTTTTTAAAGAAGGGAAAAAATTTAAAGAGGATTTTTTAATTTTGAAATTAGCTAAAAATAGTTTAAATAAGGTCAGGTTTGCCTTCATTGTTTCCCAGAAGGTTTCCAAAAAAGCCACCATTCGTAATAAAATAAGAAGAAGGTTAAGAGATTTGGCCCAGTCAAAATTAAAAAAAATAAAAAAGGGAATGGACGTATTATTAATTGCTTTACCCGGTCTAGAAACAAAAGATTTTTGGGAAATTGAAGAAATAATTAATAAGCTTTTTTCAAAAGCAAAATTAATCTAATGGTTAAAAAGTTGGTTTTAAAAATTATTAGAATTTATCAAACCTTTATTTCGCCAAACCTTGGCCAAAATTGTCGTTTTTATCCAAGTTGCTCAGAATATACTCGCCAGGCTATTGAAAAATATGGAGTATTAAAAGGAAGCTGGAAAGGAATAAAAAGAATAATAAAATGTTATCCTTGGGCCCCGGGAGGAATAGACTTACCCTAAGCTAAAAAATATGGAGTTATTAATCAACGTTTTTAATACAATTTTATATCAGCCTTTATTTAATGCCCTGGTTTTTCTTTATCAATACTTACCCGGTCATGATTTTGGGGTAGCAGTGATTGTTTTAACCATCTTAATTAGAATCATTCTTTATCCCTTAATGGTTCAATCAGTAAAATCTCAAAAAGTTTTATCAGAACTCCAGCCCAAAATCCAGGAAATTCAAAGTAAATACAAAGATGATAAAGAAAGACAGGCTAAGGCAATGATGGAGTTATACCAAAAAGAAAAAATAAATCCTCTTGGCGGTTGCCTGCCCCTTTTACTTCAGTTACCAATTTTAATTGCTCTTTATCAGGTTTTTTGGAAAGGATTAAGGCCAGAAGCGATGGAAAATCTCTATAGCTTCATTTCTAATCCCGGATCGATTGACCCGACCTTTTTTGGTCTAATTAATCTTGGCCAAGCCTCCTTAATTTTAGCCCTTCTGGCTGGAATTACTCAATTTTTCCAGACTAAGATGATCACTCCTAAAACAGCAAAAGTTAAAAAAGGAGATCAGATGTCTCAATTTTCTGGAATGATGCAAAAACAGATGCTTTATTTTTTTCCAATTTTTACTGTCTTTATCCTCTGGAAACTGCCAGCTGCCATTGCCCTTTATTGGATAATTACTGCCTTATTTTCAATTGGCCAACAATATTTAATTTTTAAGAAACCCGCTCATGCTCAATCAGGGTGATTTAAAAAAAATCAAAGAGATAGTCGAGGAATTTTTCAAAAAAATGACCTTTGAGGTAGAAATTGAAATTTTACCTCAAAAGGATTTAACTCTACCCATCAACCTAAAACTCAAAGAGCCCCAAATTTTAATTGGCGAGGGCGGCCAAACCTTGTTTGAGACCCAGCATCTTTTAAAGGCAATTTTAAAAAGGAAAATTTCTGAACCTTTTTTTGTTGACCTGGATATCTCAGGTTATAAAAAGAAAAAAATTGAATATCTAAAAGAATTGGCAAAAAGCATTGCTGATGAAGTGGCCATTACTAAAAAAGAAAAAAGCCTGGCTCCTATGCCAGCTTATGAAAGAAGAATTATTCACCTGGAATTGGCTGGCCGTTCAGACGTCACCACTGAAAGTATTGGTCAAGAACCAGAAAGAAGAGTAGTGATTAGACCCTATTCTTAATTATTTCCTCGCTCTAATTTTAAAAGAGCTTAAATCATCGCATCTAAAGAGCCAGAAAATACCACATCGTTTTTGGCCAATTCGATTATCCCTGAAATCAGGGTCAGAAGAGGTAAAAACTTCACAATCTCCACCATAGTGTGAATGTTGAAAAAGAAGAGCTATATAATGCCCATCTATTTCCATTGAAGTGATTTTATCATTGTTTGCATCTCCAACATAAGAGCTCTCCCATATCGTTATCTCTTTACCACTTGGGAGTGTTATTGTTACGGGATAATATGTGGTTTCTGATGGGAGGACAACATCATCTACCTCTTTGGCATAGTTCTTATCCCCCCAAAATCTTACTCCTTCACCAATGATTTTCTCTCCAACAGCATCTCCGACTTTCCTTAGTTCCGGCTTTAAATAAACAGTAATTGAGGAAACTCCACCAATAGTATTAGAACATCCCTCTTTCTCACTTTGCTCATACAAGTCTGCCTTTCCCATCCAGTTTTCATGTTCATGTAAAACTGCGGCATATCTATTTTTAGTATAAACACAGGCATATCTTTTTCCTGCCTCTATTTCATCTACTCCTTTTAGGAGTGGGGGACCTACGTATTTATTTTTACAATAGCTTTGGGCTTCCCCTAAACTACCTTTACTTATTATTTCTCTTCCAGTTTCATCTCTAAACTTAATCGATTGAGTTTGATCATTAAAACCAGGCAGGGTAGCTGAGCTGGCCTGATAAATTTTTGGATCACCATCACAGCCGGTTTTTGGATAAAGGTAAACTCCAGGAATCTGCCAAATTAATTTAATTGAACGGTGCTCACCAAGTGTCCCATTAAAATCACTTAGACAGCGGTCCTCACCGGCTTCATAGCTTCCGGTCCAAGAGGTTCCCCGGGTGAATTCATCCCCCCGATAGATTTTAACTATCACATCCCCTGGCTCTCCAAAGAATTTTATTGATTTGATTGAAAAATCTGAGCCAGTTCCCCATCCTTTTTCTTCAGTATCGACCGTTGACTTAATCTCACTTAATTTAGGAATATTTTGAATAACTTTATAGGAGGGATAGGCGAGCTCGCTGTCGTCACAACCTGTTTTTGAATAAATCCTAATTCCAGCTACTGTCGCCATTAGGGGTGGTTTTTTAGGAACGATTAATTGAGGATTGATAGTATTTAAAATCAGAAAAGAAGTTAAGATAATAATTAAACCTAAAATTCCAGAGGTGATCTGGTCTCTAGCATCAGCCATGGCGGCTGGGGCGCCAGCTGAGGTTAGATACTTTATTCCCCCAAAAACCATTGCAAAAAAAGCTAAAAGGCCGGCAATGATTATGGCAAAAGTAAAAATATACCTGAGATACTCAGGCAGAGCAGTTTTAGTGGTCATCGGTGTCTCTACTCCGGGCAGGGGGGGATATTCAATCTCTAATCTTCTTTGAGCAAAACAAAAATCACTAAAAAGAAAAATTAAAAAAACAGCTAAAAGAAAGATCAAAACTATTTTTTTCATAAAAGGTTAGATTTCACAGCAATAATAATTTGTGGGATAACAGGCTTCTTCAGTCTTTTTTTTGAGAAGAATTTTTAGTAATTCCCAGCCATTTTTCCAGACTAATCTAATTGTTTCTACTCCCACCTGGAAGAGGTTACGAATAGCCACAAATGGTTTTTTCCACCAGGCGGCATCTTTAATTTCTTCCCATTTTTCATGAGCATATTTTAAAAAATTCTGGAGATCTACTACAGCCTGGATTAAAAAACAGGTCATTTGGTCAGGTTCCAAAAGTTCTAAATTCTTGACTGTTTCACAGGTAAATAGATATCTTCCTACTTTCTTCCCAGCTAAAATATCTGGCATATCTTTAGCTAAAATAAAGCACTTAG
>Ga0210051_1006603_pt1 | contig 10924 bp, 8 predicted proteins | sample CryGey092014_all_FD_185464 | JGI IMG/M metagenome (GOLD analysis project Ga0210051, IMG submission 185464) | Groundwater microbial communities from aquifer - Crystal Geyser CG23_combo_of_CG06-09_8/20/14_all (SPAdes) (version 2) | ecosystem: Environmental > Aquatic > Deep subsurface > Groundwater ...
TTCGTGATCTTCATCGTCCAGATCGTCGCGCGCTACATCCTGAACCTGCCGCTGGGCTGGACCGTCGAGGTCTGCCTTACGCTGTGGCTGTGGCTGGTGCTGTGGGGCTCGGCCTTCTGCCTGAGCGACCGCGATCACGTGAAGTTCGACCTGATGTATCACATGGTCAGACCGCGGACCCAGCGCATCTTTGCCGCCATTTCGGCGCTGGCGGTGGTGGTGGCGCTGGTGGTGGCGCTGCCCGATAGCTGGAGCTATGTCGATTTCTACAAGATCAAGAAAAGCGCGACCCTGCGGATCCCGCTGAACTACATCTTTGTCATCTATATCTTCTTCAGCGTCGCCCTGATCGCCCGCTACGCCTGGGGGTTGATCCGGATTTTGCGCAACCGCACTTCGTCAGAGTGGGAATGACATGTCGCTGGCGTTCCTGATCTGCCTTCTGGCGGTGTTCGTGCTGGGGGCGATCGGCACCCCGGTCGGCTACGCCCTGCTGGCCTCGGCTACCGTCTATCTGGCCGTCACCGGGTCGGATCTGTCGCTGGCTGCCGAGCAACTGATCCAGAGCATCTACGACGGCTACATCCTGCTGGCGGTGCCGCTGTTCATCATTGCCGCCAACATGATGAACGCCGGCACCGTCAGCGAGCGGCTGTTGAATTTCTGCGTGGCGCTGGTCGGGCGGTTTCGCGGCGGGCTGGGGCATGTCAACATCGTCTCGTCGCTGATCTTCGCCGGCATGTCGGGCTCGGCGGTGGCGGATGCGGCGGGGATCGGCAAGATCATCATCGGCATGATGACCCGCGACGGGCGCTATCGCCCCGGCTATGCGGCGGCGGTCACGGCGGCTTCGGCCACCATCGGGCCGATCATTCCGCCCTCGATTCCGATGGTGATGTATGCCCTGATCTCGAACCAGAGCATCGGCTATCTGTTTCTGGCGGGCGTGGTGCCGGGCTTTCTGATGGCGCTGGTGTTGATGATCATGAATCATACCATGGCGGTGCGCATGAAGGTGCGGCTGGAACCGGCGGTGCCGCTGCGCGCGCTGCCGCGCAAGACCTTCGGCGCGATTCCGGTGCTGCTGATGCCGGTGATCCTGCTGGGCGGCATCTATGGCGGGGCCACCACCCCGACCGAGGCCGCCTCGATTGCCGCCCTCTACGCGCTGATCCTTTCCGTCGTGGTTTACCGCGCCCTGAGCTGGGGCGATTTCTACCGCCAGGTGGTGGACAGCGCGCGGCAGGCGGCGACCGTCGGGATCGTGATCGGCTGCGCCCTGATCTTCAACTACATCGTCGCCTCCGAGAACATCCCCAACCTGTTGCAGGCCTGGCTGGCAGGCCTCGACATCAGCCCGTTGACCTTTCTGCTGATCGTCAATGTGATGCTGCTGGGGTTCGGTTGCCTTTTGGATGCCACCACCATCATTCTGGTGATCCTGCCGCTGTTCATTCCCACCTGTCAGGCGCTTGGCATTGATCTGGTGCATTTCGGGGTGGTCGCGGTGGTCAACGCGATGATCGGGCTGATCACCCCGCCTTACGGCATGCTGCTGTTCGTGATCAACGCCGTGACCGGCATCCCGCTGCGCGAGATCATCGTCAACGTGCTGCCGTTCCTCATCGCGCTGCTGGCGGCACTGGTGCTGCTGACGCTGTTCCCCGACCTTTCGCTGTGGCTGCCGCGCCAGTTCGGATATGTCGGATGAAACCTGCGAGATCCACCCTGCGCCTTGGCCTGATCGGCGGCAACATCACCGCCACCCGCTCGCCTGCGCTGCACATCGTCTGCGGCCTGAGCCTCGGGCGCAACGTGACCTACGATCTCTTGATCCCGGCCGAGCAGCGGCTGTCGTTCGCGGCGCTGCTGGCGCATTGTCAGGCGGCGGGTTTTGCCGGGGTCAATGTGACCTACCCGCACAAGGAAGAAGCGGCGGCGCTGGTGGTGGCTGGGGATTCGGTGGTGACGGCGATGGGGTCGGCCAACACCGTGCTGTTCACGGCCCACGGGCCACGCGCCTACAACACCGACTACAGCGGCTTTGTCGCCGCCTGGCGCGCGCGCTGGGGGGCAGCCCCTCCCGGTCGGGTGCTGCTGCTGGGCACCGGCGGGGTCGGACGGGCGGTCGCGTTCGGGCTGCTGGCGCTTGGTGCCCGCGAGGTGGTGCTGCATGATACCGATCTTGGCAAGGTGGTCGCGCTTGCCAGCGCCATGCGCCGCCACGCGGCGGTGCCGGTGCAGGCCGCCGAACCCGCGATGCTGCGCGATCTGACCGGCTTTGACGGGGTGATCAACTGCACGCCCCTGGGTATGGCAGGCCGCCCCGGATCGGCCCTGCCCGACGGGGTGACGGGCGCGCCACGCTGGGGGTTCGATGCGGTCTATACCCCGCCCGACACCCGCTTTCGCGCCCAGATCGAGGCGCTTGGCGCGGATTTCCTGAGCGGTTACGAGCTTTACTTTCATCAGGGCATTGCCGCCTTCGAGTTTTTCTCTGGCACCCCGATCACCGCCCCCGACTGGGTGCGCGGCGTGCTCGAGCATCAGCCCTGAGGGCTGCCCGGGCGTATGCGGCGGCAAATCGAACCTTTTCCCCAACGGGGGATCCCGTTACTGTGCCCGCAGTGCCGATGAAGGACCGCCATGACCCGTTTTGAATACAAGGTTGTTCCCGCCCCCCGGCGGGGCGAGAAAATCCCAGGGGCAAAGACCACGCCCGAGCGTTTTGCGGTGGCGCTGAGCCATGTGATGAACACGCTCGCCGCCGAGGGTTGGGAATATCTGCGCGCCGACACATTGCCTTGTGACGAACGCGCCGGGCTGACCGGCACCGCCACCCATTTCCAGAACCTGCTGGTGTTTCGCCGTGCCTTGCACGCGGCCGCGCTGGCAGCGCTACCCGACCTCGGCATCCCGCCCGCGCTGGTGCCCGCGGCGGTGCAGGCCGCGCCGGCGCTGCCGGGCAGTCATGCCGCCGAAGGCGCGGCTCCGGCGCTTGGCCCGGCCACCCAGCCCAACGGACCAGCGGTCTGATCAGCCGCGCGCGGCGGCCAGGGCGGCGGGCAGGGCGGCGGCAAACAGCGCCTGGGTCTGTGCGTCGCCCAGGCTGACCCGGATGCAGCGATCCTGCGGCGCGACAAACGGCATCCGCACGAAGATGTCGCGCGCCGCCAGTTCGGCCAGCACAAGGCGGGCAAAGGCACCGTCGGCACCGCAATCAAGGGTCACGAAATTGGTGGCCGAGGGCAGGGCGATCAACCCATTGGCCGCGGCAATCCGCCCCATCTCGGCGCGGGCCGCGATGATCTGAGCCTGCACCGAAGCGAGGTGCGCCTGATCGGCCAGCGCCGCCAGCGCCCCGGCCTGCACCATCCGCCCGACCCCGAAATGGTTGCGCAGCTTGTTGAAGGCGGTGATCAGCCCCGGCGCCGCCACGCCGTAGCCCACCCGCGCCCCGGCCATGCCGTAGCCCTTGGAAAAGGTGCGCAGCCTTATCACCCGCGGGTCATCGGGCGCGATGGTGGGCGAGGTGCCGGGCGGGGCCAGATCGACGTAAGCCTCGTCCAGCACCAGCAGGGTGCCGTCGGGCAGGGCCTCGATCATGGCCGTGATTGTGGCGGCAGGATGGGCGCTGCCCATCGGATTGTCGGGGTTGGCAAGGTAGATGAGCTTCGCGTTGGTCGCGCGCGCCATGGCCAGCAGCGCCTGCGGGTCTTCATGATCAAAGCTGTAGGGCACCTTGTGCAAGCTGCCGCCGTAGCCCGCGACATGGAAGTTGAACGTGGGATAGGCCCCGTCCGAGGTTACCACCGGATCGCCGGGGCCGACCAGCAGCCGCACCAGATAACCCAGCAAGCCGTCGATGCCCTCGGCCACCACGATGTTCTCAAGCCCCACACCGTGATGCGCGGCCAAGGCGGTGCGCAGGTCATGAATTTCCGGATCGCCATACATCCAGACCTCGGCTGCGGCCTGCGCCATGGCGGCGATGGCACGCGGCGACGGGCCGAACAGGCTTTCGTTGGCCCCCATCCGGGCGGCAAAGGGGCGGCCCCGCGCGCGCTCCTGGGTTTCGGGCCCGACAAAGGGCACGGTGGCAGGCAGGCTGGCGGTCAGCGCGGTGTAGCGGGGGGGCTGGGTCATGGTGTAAATTCAACGCCAAATCGCAGTGCGGCACAAGGGGGCAGGCAGCGGGGGCTGTCTGCCCCCGCACCCCCGAGGATATTTGAGCAAAGGAGAAATCAGTCGATTTCGGCGAGCCGTTTCAATGCAGCTTGCAGCTTGCCGGATTCTTCTTCGCCCTGTGCCAGTTTTTCGCGGGTTTGCTCGACCACATCTTCCTTGGCCGATGCGACGAAGGCCGGGTTGTTCAGGCGGGCGCGCAGGCCGTTCAGGTCTTTCTCCAGCTTTTCGAGGGTCTTTGACAGGCGGGCCTTTTCCTCGTCGAAGTCGATGATGCCCGCCAGTGCAATCGCAAAGGTGCCGCCTTCGACCGCCACCAGGATCGCGCCTTTGGGGGCGGCGGCGGCTGCGGTCAGTGCGTCAATCCGGGCCAAGCGTTTGATCAGGGCTTGGTTGCTGGCCCAGGCCTGCTGGCCTGCGGCATCAAGCGCCAGTTGCAGCATGTCGAGTTTCAGCCCGGCCGGCACGTGCACCTGGGCGCGGGCCGAGCGCACCGCGTCAATCAGGCTGATCACCCACGTCATCTCGCGCATGCTGCCGCTGTCGATCAGCTCGGCGCCATAGGTCGGCCAGTCGGTGTGGACCAGCATCCTGGCCCGCGCCCCGGTGGTCTGCCATAACTCTTCGGAGACGAAGGGCATGATCGGGTGCAGCAGGATCATGCACTGATCCAGCACCCAGGCCATGGTGGCGCGGGTCTCGGCCGCGTGATCGCCGTCGAACAGGGGCTTGGCGAATTCGACATACCAGTCGCAGACCTTGCCCCAGACGAATTTGTAGAGCGCATCGGCGGCCTGATCAAAGCGGTAGGCGGCCAACGCGTCATCAACCTCGGCCCGCACTTTCGCAGTCTCGCCGATGATCCAGCGGTTGACGGTGGCGCGGGCTTCGGGCGGGGCGGCGCGGGTTTCGTGCCCCTGCCAGACGCCGTTCATTTCGGCAAAGCGGCAGGCGTTCCACAGCTTGGTGCCGAAGTTGCGGTAGCCCGCGATGCGTTGGGTATCGAGCTTCAGCACACCGCCGAGGCTGGCCATCGCGGCATTGGTAAAGCGCAGCGCGTCGGCACCGTATTCGTCGATGATCTCCAGCGGGTCCACGACGTTGCCCAAGGATTTCGACATCTTCTTGCCCTTGGCGTCGCGCACCAGGCCGTGCAGGTAGACCGTGTGAAACGGCACCTGACCGACCACTGCAAGCTGCATCATCATCATCCGCGCGACCCAGAAGAACAGGATATCCGAGCCGGTGATCAGCGCCGAGGTGGGGAAGTATTTCTTGAGTTCCGGGGTCTGTTCCGGCCAGCCAAGGGTGCCGATCGGCCACAGGCCCGACGAGAACCAGGTGTCGAGCACGTCCGCATCGCGCCACACCGGATACACCAGCGCGGTCGGATCCTGAGCGACGGCGTATTCGGCAAGGCTGGCCGCCAGCGCTTCGGTTGCGGCGTGCCGGTCTGCCACCTCGACGATCCGCGCGGCACTCAGCGGATGCGGCAGCGACGCCAGATCGGCGCGGAAGGCGCGGGTGACGCCCTTGAAATCGACCGCGCAGTGGGTGTGTTCACCGCCATGCACCACGCCATCTCCGGCCAGCAGGCCCAAAAGATCGACCTCGTCCAGATCGCCCGAGGCGCCCTTGGCGCTGTCTGACCACAGGTTGACGCCATACCACACCGGAATCTGGTGCCCCCACCAGAGCTGGCGCGAGATGCACCACGGCTCGATGTTCTCGAGCCAGTGGAAATAGACCTTGGCATCGCGCTCGGGCAGGATCACGGTGTCGCCGTTCTTCACCGCGTCGATCGCGGGTTGCACGATCCTGGCGGTATCGACGAACCACTGGTCGGTCAGCATCGGCTCGATCACCACCTTGGACCGATCCCCGAACGGCTGCATGATCGGCTTCGACTCAACCACCGGCTCCAGCGTCAGGTGTTCGGCACCGGTTTCGGGATCGACAGATTTCACCAGCACGGTCACCGCCAGCCCCTCGGCGGTGATCTGGGCCACCACCGCCTCGCGCGCGGCAAAGCGGTCAAGCCCGCGCAGATCGTCAGGCACCAGGTTCAGGCTGTCGATCTCGGCTTCGGTGAAATCGGCACCATTGGCGATTTCCTGCGCCCGAGTGGCGGCCTCGGCGTAGGGCGCGCCGTCCACCCGCAGCGCGCCCTTGGTATCGAGCAGGCGGTATTTCGGAATGTTGTTGCGCTCGGCCACCGCATAGTCGTTGAAATCATGCGCCCCGGTGATCTTGACCGCGCCCGAGCCGAACGCGGGGTCGGGGTAGTCGTCGGTGATGATCGGGATCAGGCGGCGCTGCGCTTTCGGCCCCACCGGAATTTCGCAAAGCTTGCCCACGATCGGGGCATAGCGCGGGTCCGACGGGTGCACCGCTACCGCACCATCGCCGAGCATGGTTTCGGGCCGCGTGGTGGCGATCGAGATGTAATCGCGCCGCTCGCGCAGCGTCACCCGGCCCTCACTGTCGCGCTCGACATAGTCGTAGCTTTCGCCGCCTGCGAGGGGGTATTTGAAATGCCACATGTGGCCCGCGACTTCGATGTTCTCGACTTCCAGATCCGAGATTGCAGTCTCGAAATGCGGATCCCAGTTCACCAGCCGCTTGCCGCGGTAGATCAGTCCCTTGGCATACATATCGACAAACACCTTGGTCACCGCTGCCGGAAAATTGCCCGACATGGTGAAGGCGTTGCGCGACCAGTCGCAACTGGCCCCCAGCCGCTTGAGCTGGTTGATGATGGTGTCGCCGGATTGTTCCTTCCACTCCCAGACCCTGGCCAGAAACGCCTCGCGGCCGAGTTCGCGGCGCGAGGGCTGCCCGGCCTTGGCCAGTTCGCGCTCGACCACCATCTGGGTCGCGATGCCGGCATGGTCCTGCCCCGGCTGCCACAGCACGTCATGCCCGCGCATCCGGTGCCAGCGCACCAGAATATCCTGCAACGTGTTGTTGAAGGCGTGCCCCATGTGCAGGCTGCCGGTCACGTTCGGCGGCGGGATCATGATGCTGAACGGCTCGGCCCCCGGTCGCGCGTTGGCCCCGGCCTTGAAGGCCCCTGCATCTTCCCAGGCGGCATAAAGCCGGGCCTCGGCCTCGGCGGCGTTGAAGGTCTTTTCCATCGGCATCAAGGGGTCCCTGCATCGGATCGGCGCTGGCCCATGCTCTAACCAATGCCGCCGCCAAGGCCAAGCCCAACCGGCACCGGTTTCTTCTTTGCCCAAATACTCGCCCTGATCCCGGCGGCTCAGCCTGCCCGGTCGATCCGGGTCGCCAGATGCACCAGACCGTCGGCCCCTGTCACCCCGTCGATCGCCCCGATCTGGGCCAGCACCTGATCCAGCACCTGGGTGCTCGGGGCTACCACCTGCACCAGCAGATCGAACCGGCCCGAGGTGGTCAGCACCCGCTCGACCGCGGCCATGGTCTTGAGCCGCGCCAGCACCCCGGCCTGGGCGCGCGGCGCGATGCTGACCACCACGCTGGCGCGCAGCCGCGCCGGATGCGCCGCCTCGCCCAACCGCACCGTGTAGCCCGCGATCACCCCGGTGGTCTCCAGCCGCTCCAGCCGGGCCTGAATGGTCGAGCGCGCGACCTTCAGCCGCCGCGCCAGCGTGGCCAGCGACATGCGGGCGTCCGCCCCCAGAAGCCCGAGAATGGCACGATCCAGATCATCCATGAAATCAGCCGATGCTTTTCGTCATTATAGCGCTTCTTCACTGCACTTATACTGTTTTCATCGGTAGAAATGTGTCCCATATGCATTTTCCACGTTTTCAGGAAAAGGGCGGCTCATACGCACCTGGCCTGGTTGAAAAACCGCGCAGGTGCCGCACTCCCGCTTTGGCGGGACGCGTCTGCGTCTTGTTGGCGAAAGAAGGAATGTGCCGATGGGACTGTCGAAAACAATCTGGACCAATCCGACCGAATACCTGCGGGTCGTCGCACCCGAGACGCCGGTGCTGTTCTTTTCCCCCGCCACGCTGCAAGCCACCGCCCGGCGGTTTCTTGATGGATTTCCGGGGCTTGTGACCTATGCGGTGAAATCGAACCCGGAAGAGGTGGTGGTGCAGAACCTCTCGGCCGCCGGGGTGCGCGGGTTTGATGTGGCCTCGGTTGCCGAGATCCGGCTGATCCGTCGCCTCGCGCCGGACGCGGCCCTGCATTACCACAACCCGGTGCGCGCGCGGGCCGAAATCGCGGCGGCGGTCGAGTTGGGGGTCAAATCCTATTCGGTTGATTCCGCCTCGGAACTGGCCAAGCTGATCGAGCTGGTGCCGAGCGATGGCAGCGAGATTTCGGTGCGCTTCAAGCTGCCGGTGGCGGGGGCGGCCTACAATTTCGGGGCCAAGTTCGGCGCCACCGAGGAACTGGCGGTCGAGCTTTTGCAAACCGTGGCGGCGGCGGGGTTCATCCCCTCGCTGACCTTCCACCCCGGCACCCAATGCACCGATTCCCACGCCTGGGAAGCCTATATCCGCGCCGCCGCCGCGATCGCCGCCGAGGCCGGCGTGACCATCGCGCGGCTCAACGTCGGCGGCGGTTTTCCCAACCACCGCCTGCACGGCGTGGTGCCCGCGCTGGAAGCCACCTTTGCCCTGATCGACCGGGTTGCCACCGAGGCCTTCGGGGCGGCCCGCCCGGCGCTGGTGTGCGAGCCGGGGCGCGGCCTGTGCGGCGACGCCTTCACCCTGGCGACCAGGGTGCGGGCGCTGCGCGACGGCGCGCATGTGTTTCTCAACGACGGGATTTACGGCGCGCTGGCGGAACTGCCGCTGGTCGGCGTGATCGACCGCATCGTGGTGCTCTCGCCCGATGGTGCCCGCCGCACCGCCCCGCCGCAGCCCCGCATCGTGTTCGGACCAACCTGTGATTCGGTCGATCGCCTGCCCGGTGACGTGGCGCTGCCGGGCGACATCGCAGAGGGCGATCATGTGCTGTTCCAAGGCATGGGGGCCTATTCGGCGGCCACCAACACCCGCTTCAACGGCTTTGGCGCGCTGACCATCGCCACTGTGCTGGCGCTGAAACTCTGACCCGCAGCCCCCCGGCGGGACATCAGCGAAAAACGGCGACCCCTGGGCCGCCGTTTCGGTTGCCCCGCCTCAGCGCAGGCGCAGCTCGGTGTAGTCGCGCTTTGGCTCGCCGGTGTAAAGCTGGCGCGGGCGGCCAATCTTCTGGGTCGGGTCGGCAATCATTTCCTTCCACTGCGCGATCCAGCCCACGGTGCGGCTGATCGCGAAGATCGGGGTGAACATCGAGGTCGGAAAGCCGATCGCGTCAAGGATGATGCCAGAATAGAAATCGACGTTGGGGTAAAGCTTCTTGGCGATGAAATACTCGTCCTCCAGCGCGATCCGCTCCAGCTCCTTGGCGACCTGAAGGGTGGGGTTGTTTTCGATCCCGAGCAGCCCCAGCACTTCGTCGGCGCTTTGCTTCAGCACTTTGGCGCGGGGGTCGAAATTCTTGTAAACCCGGTGGCCAAAGCCCATCAGCCGGAACGGATCATCCTTGTCCTTGGCGCGGGCGATGAATTCGGGGATGCGCTCGACCGTGCCGATCTCGCGCAGCATTTCCAGCGCCGCCTGGTTGGCCCCGCCATGCGCGGGCCCCCACAGGCAGGCGATTCCCGCCGCGATGCAGGCAAACGGATTGGCCCCCGAAGATCCCGCCAGCCGCACCGTCGAGGTCGAGGCGTTCTGCTCGTGGTCGGCGTGCAGCATCATGATGCGGTCAAGCGCCCTGGCCACGACCGGGTTCACCGTGTAGTCTTCACAGGGCACCGCAAAGCACATGTGCAGGAAATTCGAGGCGTAATCGAGTTTGTTGCGTGGATACTGGAACGGCTGACCGATCGAATACTTGTAGGCCATCGCGGCAATCGTCGGCAACTTGGCCACCAGCCTGATCGCCGCCACCTCGCGCTGCCACGGGTCGGTGATGTCGGTTGAGTCGTGATAGAACGCCGACATCGCGCCGACCACGCCGACCATGGTGGCCATCGGGTGGCTGTCACGCCGGAAACCACGAAAGAAATAGTGCATCTGTTCATGCACCATGGTGTGCTTGGTCACCCGGGCTTCGAAATCGAACATCTGCTGGGCATCGGGCAGTTCGCCGTAAAGCAGCAGGAAGCACAGTTCCAGATAGTGCGATTTTTCGGCCAACTGGTCGATCGGATAACCGCGGTGCAGCAGTTCGCCCTTGTCGCCGTCGATGAAGGTGATGGCGCTTTCGCAGGCGGCGGTCGAGGTGAATCCGGGGTCATAGGTGAACACATCACCTTCGGCGTAAAGCTTGCGGATATCGACCACATCCGGCCCCAGGGTGGGCGCGTGGATCGGCAGCTTGATAACCTTGTCGTCAAGGTGCAGCGTTGCGGTCCTGTTTTTTTCTGCCATCTTCTGTCCCTTTGCTTTGCCGCACTGCTGGTCACGCCACAGCGTCGTTCAACCGTGCAATCGTCTCGTCCTGACCGATGACCAGCATCATGTCGTAAATTCCCGGGCTGACCGTGCGCCCCGCCAGCGCCACCCTGAGCGGTGTCGCCAGCGCTCCGAATCCGATGCCATGTGCGCTTGCAACCTCGGTCAGTATGGCCTCGAGTTCCGGCTTGCGCCAAGTAGCATTTTGCAGGCGCGGCGTCAATTCTTTCAGTATGCCACGGGATACCGAGCTTAGCGCCGCGGCCGCCGCATGGTCTGGAACGATCGGGCGCGATTCC
>Ga0210051_1006605_pt1 | contig 10923 bp, 10 predicted proteins | sample CryGey092014_all_FD_185464 | JGI IMG/M metagenome (GOLD analysis project Ga0210051, IMG submission 185464) | Groundwater microbial communities from aquifer - Crystal Geyser CG23_combo_of_CG06-09_8/20/14_all (SPAdes) (version 2) | ecosystem: Environmental > Aquatic > Deep subsurface > Groundwater...
GAAATAAATGGCGAACAAGCAAATTTATTAGTAAAAAACGGTTGTATATGCGTTTGCGAAGGAGCCAATATGCCTTCTTCGCCTGAAGCTGTTGAAATATTTATTAATAACAAAATCCTTTTTGCTCCTGGCAAAGCTGCAAATGCTGGTGGTGTTGCTACTTCAGGTCTCGAAATGAGCCAAAACTCTCTACGTCTTTCCTGGACAAGAGAAGAAGTGGACGAAAGATTACACAATATCATGATAAAAATTCATAAAACTTGTGTAAAATATGGCAAAGAAGGTAGCTTTGTCAACTATGTGAAAGGTGCCAATATTGGTGGTTTTGTAAAAGTAGCCGAAGCTATGATGGCTCAAGGTTTGGTATAATTTTTTTCCTGTTTTGAATTGAAAAGGGCTTGATTTTTTTCAAGCCTTTTTTTTAATGATAGGTTAGTTCTTTTTTTTTCATAATTTTGCAATCAAATTAAAAAAAAATCAAATGACTAGTAAAGAAGAGAAAGAAATTGATTTATTAGAGATTTTAGTAAAAACTATTTTCTTTATTAAAAGACGCTTCTTGTTAATCTTAATTATTTTGATAGCAGGAACATCTTTGGGATTTTTTAAGTCATATTTTGAAAAGAAAAAATATGAGAATCAAATAATTGGTAATTGTGATTTTGTTTCTAATAGCGTAATTTATCAAATTATAAAAACATTATCGCAAGATTTTCAAAATAACAGCAATTTTTTTTCAAGGGAACTCAATATTTCTAAAGACATAACAAACAAATTAATAAAAATAGAAATTGATACCATTACATTTGCTGGCAAAAGTGCCTTTGAAATTAAAATTCAAGCTAAAGATAGCAATACCTGCGAACAAATTAAAACCGCTATTTATTCCTATTTGCCACAAAACCTATTTATTAAAGAAGAATATAACTTTATTTTAAATCAAAAAAAACAATTAATTGCTGAATTAACACAAAAAATTAAAGAATTAGACAGTCTTCAGAAATTTATTAGAGTTGCTTCATTAAAAGACAAAAATCAAATTGCTATTTTCAATTCATACTATTCAGAATACATTTCGCTTGTAGAAAAAAAACAAAAAGCAGAAAAAGAATTTAAATCTTTGAATGATTTTATATGCTTATATATAGATAAAACCGCACTAATGAATAATAATATTTTAAAGAAAATAATAATTTATTTTATTATTTCTTTAATGTTAGGGTTTTTAATTGCTTTGTGTATTGAAATAAATAGAAAAGTAATAAACTATAGAAAACAACATCAAAATTAGATTCCTTTAACTGGTTTCTTTACTGTAAAGATTAAAAAACTAAAAAAGAAACTAAAAAAGATTACACCAGCCTGCGTATTAAGCATTGATTCAAATAGAAAGTTTATTCCTATTATTATTATAAATAGAAACAATAAACGATTTTTATCAATATAACTTCGCAAAATAGCTATAAAAAACAATGATGTTAAAAGCATAAATCCAATAATCCCTTGCCCCATTTGGGTTTCTAAAAATTGGTTGTGTACATTCAAATTATTTTTCTTTGCATCTTTGTTGTTGCATTTAATGTACTCAGCCATTAGAGCATCTTTGATATCACCAGTTCCAACTCCCAACAATATATTTTTAGAGGATATATTTATTGCCGATTTCCAAATTTGCAATCTAACATTTGAACTCTCATCTGTTTTTGCATCACTGGATTCTTTGTTAGTATTCAATATTTTTACTGTTTCAATATTATTTTTAGAAAAATCATTTTTAACCATCAATGTAAAGCGAGGATTGTTAATCATAATGAAACCAATTAGAATCAATATTATCAATGAAATAATTTTAATTAGTATTTTTTTTGTTTTATAAAAATATAAAATCAATAAACCAACACTAATAGCAAGGAAAGCTATAATACTAGCCCTTGAAGATAGAAAATAAATAAAAACTACAAAAAACAATGCAATCGAAAAATAGATTGCCTTTAATAAATTATTAGTTATCAATTTATTATAAAATAAATATTCAATTATAACTAAACTAAAAATTAGATACATTGCAAAGTAACTTGGATGCATAAAATAAGACAACCCAGTGTAAAAGAAAAATGTATTAAAGGCTTCATTACTATTTCCTTCACCACAAAAATGAATATATACATTATATGTAGCAATACTTGTACACATTAGAGCAGCAAATAAGTTTCCAAATACAAATGTTTTGAATATAATTAATCGCTTCTTAATAAATAAGTAATTTACACCCAAAAACAAAAACGGGAAAACTATAATCGACATTTTTACTTCCAAATCAAAAAAACCACTTTTAAAATTATCAGTATAAAATAAACCAATCGCATGCCAAACATAAAAGCCTATGATTAATAAAAAAGGGGAAATATTGTCTTTTAATTTAAACCGATTTTTAAAATCCCCTTCTAATAACCAAGTAAAAATCCAGACAATGATAAGTGGAGGTAAAATCTTGCTCCAAAAAGGCAAACAAAACACTAACAACAAACAAGTATAGAAATTGAAATATTGGATGTATTTTTTGGATTTGAAAATCTGAATCCTTTCCATTAAAACCATATACTGCTTATTAAATCCTCATTAATTGATATGTTTAATTTTAAAATTTAATTAAAATAAACATTTAATTGTCAGAAATATTATCTTAAAATAATTAGAAATAGAATAATTAGAAATATATTTCATATTCAATTGAATTTTATCCAGCATTATTATTTCAATATATGCTTTTTCTGGATCATTGTGTTTTTTTAGAATTTCATTTTCATTTGAATATTTTATAGATGCAACATCAGTAATTCCAGGCTTTACAAATAAAATCTTTTTTTGTTCATCAGTATAATAATTGACATATTTTCTAACTTCTGGTCTTGGACCAACTATACTCATTTCACCTTTTAAAACATTAATTAATTGTGGCAATTCATCAATTTTATATTTGCGGATATAAAAACCCGACTTAGTTATTCTGGAATCTCTTTCACCAATAGTTAACAAACCTTTTTGTTCAGAATTCTTTTGCATAGTTCTAAACTTAATAAGCTCAAAATCAACGTTATTTCTTCCAACCCTAATCTGTTTATAAAAAACAGCCCCCTTTGAATCTAGTTTAACCCAAATGCAAATTAAAATGAAAACAGGGCTAAGTAAAACAAGCCCAATTATACTAAGAAATATATCAAAAAAACGAATCATTAATAATTTTTAATTACAGTATTATATCCTTTAACGACATGCGCTATAATGAAATCAACTTGTTCATTTGTTAATTGGGGATAAATAGGCAAAGATATCTCTCTTGAATAATTATCGTATGCTACAGGAAAATTCTGAATATTATAACCCAAATCTTTGAACAATGATAGCATAGGTAAAGGAATAAAATGAACATTCACAGCAATACCAACTTTTGTGATTTCATCGATTATTAAGTCCCTTTGTTTTTCGTCAATGTTTTTAATTCTTAATGCATATAAATGATATGATGATTTTTGGAGATCATTATCTTGTGGGGGTAATTGAATCCAATTATATATACTTAATAAATCTGAATAACGCTTAAAAACTCTTTCTCTCTCTAAAAGAAGTTTGGGGTACTGTTTAATTTGTGCCAAGCCAATGGCAGCACAAACATCGGGTAAATTTATTTTCAAACCTTGCATAATAATATCATATTTCCAACCGCCTATCTTAGTTTTTGTGAAAGCATCCTTTGTTTGTCCATTAAGTGTCATCATACGAAGGAACTTATATGTTTCATTGTTATCAAACGATTTGGGAAGGTTAATGCAGATTGCACCTCCCTCGGCTGTTGTAAGATTTTTCACAGCATGTAGCGAAAATATGCTAATATCAGAAATAGCAGCAGCTGACTTTCCTTTTTGAGTTGCTCCAAATGAATGAGCTGAATCTGAAATAACAATTATACGACCAAGTTTACTTTGAATTTCTGATTCAGGAATAAATTTTTCTAAAATATTTGGCATTTTAACCAAATTTATAATTGAATTGTAATCACAAGGCCATCCTGCGATATCAACCGGAATTATTGCTTTTGTTTTGGAGGTTATGGCTTTTTTAATAGCTTCTATAGAAATATTAAAATTTTCAGTAACATCAACCATAATAGGATTTGCTCCACAATGCAAAACAGCTAATGCAGTTGCGCTATAGGTATAAGCAGGTATAATAACTTCATCGCCTTCTTTAACACCAATCCATTTCAATATCATAATTGCTCCAGAAGTCCACGAATTAACACATAAAACACTTTTAACACCTGTATATGATGCTATTTCTTCTTCTAAAGATTTAACTTTTGGTCCTGTAGTTATCCATCCTGAATTTAAAGATGATACAACTTCATCTATTACAGATTGGTCAATGTAAGGAGGGGAAAATGGGATGTTCATAAATTAGAATAATTGTTATAATATTTAGGATCGTTTATATACTTTTCAAATCGTTTTTTATCTCTTTCTCTGGTATCTCCAATAATTCTGGCAGGGTTTCCAACTGCTATAGAATAATCTGGAATATCTTTATTTATTACTGAACCACCACCAATTATACAACCTTTTCCAATTTTTACACCAGGTAAAATAACAGAAGATGTGCCAATAAATGTATAAGGACCAATATAAACAGAATTTAAGCAATAACCCAAACGCTTACTAGCTTCAACTTTAATGTATTCTTTTCCTAATAATCTAATTGAATCGTGGCTACTATGCGAATAAATAACTGCATGAGATGATATATTAACCCCTTCTGCGATCTCAACTCCACCAATTGAGTCTATTAAACAATAATGACCTATCCAAACATTATTGTGTATGTTTAAATTAGACCTATTAATCAATTTTGCAGAAGAACTAATTCGAGTATATTTCCTAAATACTTTAGGTTTTTTATTAAAATAACCATATACCATAAAAGGTTTATGAAAAAAACCTAAAAGATTTAATCCAATAGAAATGAAATATCCAAAACTTGATAAATAAATTTTCCTAAACATCAATTATTTGTTTATAAAACTGTAAAGCATTTTTGGGACTAAAATCAAATGAAGCTATACGAGCATTATTTTTATACTCAGATAGTTTTTCCTTATTTGATTTACATTCTAAAATAAAATTTTTAATTTCATTAATTTCACCGGGTGCAAATATACGACCAAAATTGTAATGTTTTGTTAAAAACCCGAGTTCAGATTTCTTGGAGGATACAGAAATAATTCCACATCCAGCAGCTAACATATAAAACAATTTGCTGGGAACTGATGAATTTTCAGCACCAATATCAAGCGTAACATAAGCCAAATCTCCAGATGCAAGTGAATAGGGTAGTACTTCAGAGGGTTGTAATGGCAAAGATGTAATGTTTCGAAGTGCTTTATCTTCAATTATTTGTTCAATTTTTTTCTTTTTAATTCCATCTCCTATTATTAAAAAATGAATATCGCTAATGTTTTTAAGGCTTTCAGCAACTATTATTAAGGTCTCGATATCATGGGTAGCTCCCATATTTCCCGAATAAATAATAATAAACTTGTTCTCTAACCCCAATTCTTTTAAAAAGTAATTATCATATTTCTTAATAGGTTGAATAAATGAAGTATCAACCCAATTAGAAACAGTATAAATTTTCTTTTCATTACATCCTTGTTCTTTAATTCTATTAGACATAAAAGAACTAATTGTAAATACTTTAGTTGCTCTTTTATACAAAATCACATTTAGTTTGTTCCAAGATTTTATTAAAAACGATTTTTGTTTTAATACTTTAAAGCTAACTAAAACATCAGGGTATATGTCATAAATAATTAAGTAGTATGGGACTCCGAAAAATTTATTAAAAAAAATTCCTAAAAAAGTTAAAAAAGGAGGAGTAGAAACTAAAATTAAGGTAGTGTTTCTTTTTTTCATAAAGAGAATTTTAAAAAAAACAATAAAAGTAAATATTAACCAAGTAAATAATCTTTTAAAAGCAGTTGAATTATTATATTTAATCAATAATTTGGTTTTAATGTTTTTATTAATTTTCGTTTTTCCCTCTCTGATTTCTCCTGTGTATAAAACTACATTTTGCCTCTTTTCAGCAAAACAATTAATAATGTCAATAAACAAATACCTTGTAGCTTGATTTATAAATATATATATCATTTTGAATATGAAGGTCTAAAACTTATTTAACACCTCTATTATTTGTTTTATGTCAGCTTCTGTATGACAATATGAGATTGGAAGACTTAGGGTCGTTTTATGTATTTCTTCTGAAATAGGATAGTATCCTTCAATAATACCTTCCATTGCCTTTTGTTTATGAGGTGGAATAGGATAGTGTATTTCTGTTTTAATATTTTTTTCGAGTAAATAATTTCTTAATTCATCTCTATTAGGGTGTCTGATATTATAAATATGATAAACATCAAAATAATCACTGTCTAATAGTGGTTTAACAAAATTATTACTTATTTTTGATGTATAGATATCAGCTAAAACACGTTTATGCTTATTAATATTATCAAGATATTTTAACTTAATAGATAAAAATCCAGCTTGTATTTCATCTAATCTAGAGTTGTACCCCACCAAATCATTAATATATTTTATAGAAGAACCATAATTTCTAAGTTTTTGAACAGTTTTAAATAGCTTCTCATTATTTGTAATAATTGCACCTGCATCTCCTATTGCTCCAAGATTTTTGGTTGGATAAAAGCTGAAACATCCAAAATCGCCAAAAGTGCCTGTTTTCTCTCCTTTAAACATGGCACCATGAGATTGAGCACAATCTTCAATTAATTTTAAATTATGTTTTTTGCAAATATTTAATATTTTATCCATTTCACAGGCTTTGCCATATAAATGGACTACCATAATTGCTTTGGTATTTTTATTTATTTTTTCTTCAATTCTTTGTGGGTCAATATTGTATGTATTAATATCTGGTTCCACTAAAACAGGTTTCAAACCCAGATGTACAATTGACAATATTGTTGCAATATAAGTATTAGAAGGCACAATAACTTCTGATTTTTTATCAAAATTGAAAGACTTTAGTGCAATTATCAATGCATCTAATCCTGAAGCAACACCCACACAATATTTACTTCTGCAATATTCCGCATACTCTTCTTCAAATCTTTTAACATTATTTCCTAGTATATACCATCCACTAATAAGGGATTGATGAAAAGATTTTTCAAATTCTTCAAAAAATGGGGCATTTAATTTACCTAAATTTTCGTATTCTATCATTTGTAATTATCGTATATATAATCATTTTCTTCATAATATTCCGAAGCAAAAACCATTAGAATGGCATCATCGGTGAAATGGTGCATCTGATGCCAATCTTTTGGTTCAATTATCAAACATCTACTTGGTGAATCTAAAATAAAATCTTTCATTGATTCATTATCATTATTAGAAATCATACAACTTCCTTTTATACATATAGCCGCCTGAATGGTTTTACGATGTCTATGACCACCTCGAATAGAATCATCAACTCCATAGATATAAAAAACACGTTTTATTTCAAAAGGTAATACTTTTTCTATTACTGTAAGATTGCCTCTTTTATCGGTAAAAGTTTTTAAATCAATTGTATAAGCCATTTATTTATTTCTTAGTTTTTCTTTTTTGAATAGATTAAATCTAGTAACAATTTTAAAAATGAACTTGACCTTTTCTCTAAGTCCCTTATGATTTGCAAAATTAAACTTAAATAAAATGGTTGAAAACTCTTTATCAACCTTTTTTACAATAGTTAGAGCATCCTCAATTTCTTTAATATATTGAATATAAATATTCTTCATAATTTTATTTGGTATTTTAACCCATCCTATGTCAATTAACCCTTTTTGATAATACCTAACATAATGAAAATGATAGAAAATTGCTTCAAATTTACAATTTTCTTTTTTAGTTTTAAAAAAAAGTCTATTTTCTTTTTTCTCAATTAGTTTATATTGTTGAATATTCCAAGGAGCCAACCCTCCTCCCAAGTGGTTCATAACATGCACTCCTCTAAAACGTGTAGTCCAATCATCCAAATATTTCTGATCGCCAAATTTACCATCTTCATAACGATTATAGCACCATTCATTACAAGCATTTCTCCACCAATTTAGTACCTCAAGGCCATTGCTATCATTTTTAAAAGTAATGAATTGAACACAATAAATGCCAGCAATTTTTGCTCTATCATTAATTTTAGTAAAGCGATGTTCTGTTATCATTATAGAATTGTTAACCATTTCATCGAATAACACTTTTGGGTTTGAATAAAAATAGAGGTCAGAATCAATATAAGTACAACTTTCAGCTTTAAAATGATTTATTACATATAATATTGTTGATGGAGTGCAAGTCCAACAATATTCAGCTTTCGTTCTAGTTGATTTTATGCTTAGTAACTCCTCATCTTCAAATTCATTTAAAGAGATTACAGTTACATTTACATAATTCAGTTTTTTTAGAATATTACATGCAATATCATCAAAAGCAAAGATATACAAATGAAAATCATCACATTGAAATTGCAAAGACTTAAACATTGCAATTCCACGTGTTAAATAATTCGAATCAAATAGGGTGCAAAAATTCAGCATTATTTATATATTATAAATTTTTAAGAAAAATTTCATTAATAACTTCAATGCGTTTTTCAAAACTATGATCAGTTAAAGTTCTATTTTGACCAGCTTTTGCAATTTTATCAGATTCATTTGGGTTTTGAATTAACCATTTTAATTTTTCAATACATTCTTCTTTCGTCTTATAAGTAACAATTTCTTTTTCTGGTTCAAATAGCTCATGCAAATTTTCTTTCCAATCAGTAACCAAACAGGTGCCAACACCTGTAGCTTCAAATAAGCGAATATTTCCAGCACATTTTTTGGCAACTTCACCATGTAAATTTAAACAAATTTGAGAATTAAAAAGTAAATTAAACATTTCTATCCCAAATACAGCATTTTTAATTGAATTTCTTAATTTTGAAGAATATTGTTTTACTGGGGTATCAGCATAATTTTCATATTTAGAAAGAATTGGAATATTATCAATAAGTTTAGACAATCTCATTTTTTTTAAAGCGTTTAGAAACAAATATAAAGCTTGTTTTTGCTTAATTTTACTTTTTTTTTCAATGTTACCCAAAATTTCAATATCTATTCCAGATTTTAAAATTTCTTCAATGAACTCTATTCTCGTTTTATGAAATCCACCACCTGTAATAAAAGAGCCTGTAAATACTAATTTATTTTTATTGCTATTGATATTTATGGCTAATCGATCAATAATTTTTTTTTCAAATGAATGATAATTTAAATATGTTTTTATTCCTTGTAATTCAAGTTCTTTCTTAAAACATGGAGTACAAGTAAATATAAAATCCAATGTTTGAAAGCCCTTTAATAATTCGGCATTATATGGTGCACAAATATGTCCAGTTACTATTTTTATAGAAGGTACCGAGTTCCTAAGTGCGTTAATCCACTTTGAATCGGCTAAAAAAGCGGTATCATCTATCCATACAATATTGGGTTTAATCTTTTTAATTTGAGCTAGTACTAATTCTTTTCCGTTATCATTACAATTATTTTCTTTTTTCCAAGTAAGCTGCAATAAAAAAGCGTTCGTAATTATATCCGTAGATTCTACATCAAGTTTCTTAAAATTATATGAAAAAAAACTAAATAATTCGCAAGAATAACTCATTAAATGTTGATATTGCTCATCATAGGACATTGTTTGCAAAAATTCGCCATAATTGATATAATATGAATTTACTTGTTCTTTGTATAAATTTCCAACTCTAACAATTCTGTATTTCATATATTTTCTTTTGTAATTGTAATTAGCTTTATTTAGATTTTAATATTTTACAATTTCATGGTATATCTTTTCAATGTGTTCAGCTGATTTTTCAAGCGAAAATTTTTTAGCATGTGAACTAATATAGTTATTATCCCATTTTTTATAAATAGCAGTTTTAATGGCTTCTATGAGCGATAAATAATTGCAATTGTCAAAAAGTATTCCTACTTCATTCTTTACAATCTCAGGTATAGCGGTAATATTTGAGGCGATTACAGGCAATCCGCAGGACATCGCCTCAATTAAAACAATTCCAAAGGTTTCAAATCTGGAAGGTAATATAAAAAAATCATATTCAGTAAGTTTCTGTCCTAATAAATCATTTTGTATTTCACCTTTAAATTTAATTGTCTCCTTAAGTCCTAATAATTTGACTTGGTTCTCAAATTTATTTGAATCTTTCCCTTTTCCATAAATATCAATCGAAATTGGCAATTGTTTTAAAGCATTAAATGCCAATATTAACAAGTCGATTCCTTTATTAAAGTCTATATTTCCAACAAATATAAAATTATAAGTAGTTTTTTTAGTTTTAATATTTTTTTCTCTTAATTTAAACTTTTGAGTATTTATTCCATTATATACTACTTCAATTTTGTTTATATAGTTCTTAAAGTATTCTAAAACTAAATTAGCTTGAAATTGACTAACAGGTATTATTTTATTAGAATTTTTAAAAATTACATTTACTTTGTTTTTGTTTTTCTTATAAATCTCATCAAAGTATGAGTCATGTAAATGATTTACAATAGGAATATGAAAAAGTTTACTGATTTTTGTAGCCACATAAGCATCAGGAATTAATCCATGCGAATGAATAATATCAAATTTTAACTTTTCTTTTCGGATAACTCTTTTTACAGCCTTATAATAACTATACCAATCTATCTTTTCGGAAAAAGGTGAAGGTAATTTTAAATATTTGGGATAATAAACGAAGTAACCATTTTTATTATCAAAATATTTTATTTTTGCTATATTTCTGAATTTTTCT
>Ga0210051_1006609_pt1 | contig 10920 bp, 10 predicted proteins | sample CryGey092014_all_FD_185464 | JGI IMG/M metagenome (GOLD analysis project Ga0210051, IMG submission 185464) | Groundwater microbial communities from aquifer - Crystal Geyser CG23_combo_of_CG06-09_8/20/14_all (SPAdes) (version 2) | ecosystem: Environmental > Aquatic > Deep subsurface > Groundwater...
TCCTAAGTGAGTGTTGTTATACGGACAGCCGGGATCATGAAAAACCTTGCTTGCAAGAGCGGTCGCCGGAGAATCCAATGTGCCGTTTTTCTCCGTCTCCGGATCCGAATTCATGGAGATGCTCGTCGGTATGTGAGCCGCTAAAGTGAGAGAGCTTTTCGGAAAAGCGAAAGCTGTCGGCAGAGCCATCATCTTCATCGATGAGATAGACGCGATAGGAAAAAAGAGAGGAGTCTGATATACAGGAGGACATCAAGAACAGGAACAGACATTGAATCAGATCCTGACCGAGATGGATGGATTTGACAACACCACGAATATCATCGTGATGGCTGCGACCAACAGGCCCGATATACTGGATTCTGCATTGCTCAGAGCCGGAAGATTCGATAGGAAAGTGTATGTTTCCGAACCGACGTATGAAGAAAGAATTTTGATTTTCGAATATTATCTCAAAGGCAAAAAACTCGATAAATCACTCAACGTTCCTTCATTAGCAAAAAGGACCAGTGGTTTGGTCGGCGCTGATATCGAGAATATCGTGAATGAGGCTGCGCTCAAGGAAGCGAAGGAAAATAAGAGCATCCTTGATCAGAATGATTTTGAATATGCGTTGGAAAAAGTGATCATGTGACCGGAAAAGAAAGTGAAATCCATGAAAGAACAAGAGAAGAAAATCATAGCGTTCCATGAGCTCGGTCACGCCGTGACATCTCATATATTACCGAACGCCGATCCTGTAGAAAAAATTTCTATTATCCGCAGAGGGCATGCATTGGGAATGACACGGATGTCGCCGAACGAGGATATGTATTTGAATTCCAAGGCGAATTTCTTGGACGAAGTAGTTTCATTGCTCTGATGAAGAGCCGCTGAAGAGGTGTTCTTCGGTGTGGACAATATCACTACCTGAGCTGCGAATGATTTCGAGAAAGCGACGGATATCGTCACCAATATGATCGTGAAATACGGTATGGATAAAGAGCTAGGTACCATCTCTTATATGGATAGAGATAAGGACAGCTACAAAGCATTCAAGACATATAGTGAAAAGACGGCAGAGATTATCGACGAGAAGATAAAGAAATATATGGCTGATTGCTATGAACAATCGAAAAAACTTATCCTTCAAAACAAGGAACTGATCGAAAAACTTTCGGTCGTGCTCTTGGATAAGGAATATCTTACGAAGGAGGAATTCGAATCGATGATTACGAACTTCATCAAACCGAAAAAGACAAGAAATAAGACGGATTAGACCCATAAAGACGGATTAGAAATCTATCCCGTCTATCCATCTAATCCATCCATTTATTTAGTTAATTAATGTATTCATGAAAAACGCATATGTGCTAGATCGGTACACTAACAAGAACGTCTTGGTCAAAGGAGTGAGCGACGAACAATTCGCAAAGCTCAAAGCCGGGAATAAACTTGTGTATTCGTCTACCGATCAGACATGAACAAGCAAGCAGACGGTATGAACGTATCTCGGTCATGAAATAGCCACTGACAGGCAGGGGACGTTTGAAAAGATACTTGAAGGCGAAGACAAGGAATTTTTCGACGAACAGCAATTGCTGGCGTTGGATATCTTTCCGTTGTTCAAAAAATTATTCAGGAAAAGCTTTCCCGAATCCATTCCTGTGACATCAAGATATCAGATATTCGGCGATCAATTGTATTTCTATTTCTATTCTGAAGAGAGATATGTATTCACCGATTTCGTAAAAGAATTTAGACAGGAATTATGAAAGAACATCTTCCTGTTCCAGATAGGAGCGAGAGATATGATCAAGATGGCTCCATGAACCGATTGCATCATCTGATGCAACGGCATCAATCTTTGCTGCAAAAGCTCTAGACCGCTGCCAAGCGTTGAAATAGAGAATATCGTAATGCAGAATCTGGAATGAAGGGATATCGAGAAATTGAAATGAAGATGCGGCAAATTGAAATGTTCGTTGATTTACGAACTGGAGACGTATGTGGAAGAAAGCAAGAAATTCCCGTCTAAATGAGCGTATGTGGAGAACAAATGATGCGAGGTCTGCGGAACGGTGTTCTCGTTCAATATCATGAACGGCGATGTCACTATAAGGACCAAAGAGGGTATGACCGTGAGAATACCATACACTACGATCAAGAAAGTGAAAATACCTTCTAAGTCAGAAGAGACGACGGAACAAGTCGCTTCAACCGAAGTACAACCTGCCGTTGCAGGCAAGCCTGCAGAAAAACCGAAGAATATCCCGCAAAAGAAACCAGCTAGAAGATAGTTCTAAGTTTTAATTGTTAAGTTTTAAATTAATGTTCTGTCTTATAATTAACTATTGTAGAATACAATAGATAATAAAGGAACAAATACTTTCACTTAACACTTAACACCAGCCTGCGGCAGGCAGGTTTAGCACTTAACATTAAATATTTATTTGTTTATTAAAAGTTGTGATGCTAAAGATGTCAGTATTGCTATGGATGCTGTTGACGATTATCCTTATCTCATTGCCTGTCGGAATAATCTCATTTTTCTTTTCCAAGAGGATATTCAAAAAACTCACCCATTTGTTGGGTAGGATAGATACGTTTGATGCGTTGGTGAGATTCAAAAATGAAATCGTGCATCTGTATAAGACTAAATTTTCCAGTCTGGGATCTCGTGTAAACAAAGAGAGAATAGAAGGAATGAAACATGATGAACAAGCGTTCCTTAATACCATAGATGAAATAATCAAACCGAAATCTTCGTTTTCCAAACATTTGGAATCCGATATGATGATAGATGATGAAGAAGGGAAAACCACGATGATCAAAAAAAGGAAATTGCTCGAAAAGATAATCTATGACGCGTTAGGATTCAGGAAAGATGGCAAGCTCGACGAATATGAAAAGAAAATCATCGAAGGATTGGCTATCGATCAGGACGATAAGGATCTGAATAAATTATTGGCTGATCTGTATTTCACTATGGACAATTACAAGAAAGCGCTGCCTATACTCAAAAAGATCGTTGAGATGGATCCGAAAGACCATAAGGCGATCCGGCAGATAGGAGAGATTTATCTCACTTCCGGTGATTTCGATATCGCTGAATTGCTTATCCAAAAAGCCATTAGTATCAGCCCGACCAATCCGAAATATTACATCAGCATGGTGGAATTATTATATAACACCGATAGGAAACATGACGCTATCGTAGAGATGGAGAAAGTGATAAAATTGAGGCCTACGAATTCCGCATATATGCTTACCTTGGCTGACCTCTATCAGGAAATCAACGATTTGGATAACGCTAAGAAATATTATTTCAGAGTCTTGGAATATGAACCGTCAAATGAAAAAGCGAAGAAAAAATTGAAAGAACTTGTTGTGGAATAAAAGAATCACCCTCACCCTCTTTAGCCCCGCCATGCGGGGTAGACTCCGAGGGAATGTATACTGGAAATCCCCTTTGCTAAAGGGGAAAACAAAAGAGGATTCAAAAAATAAAAACAAAAACATAGAATAGAAATCTGTTTTATGTTTTTTTGTTTACTCATGCTTGCTGCATATTATCAGATACTCAAAGAGCTTATCGGCATCCAAAGCGTTTCCGTGGATACCGGACATATGAACGATATAGAGAAGATCGCCATTTATCTCAACGCCATGCTGCACGACAACGGTTTTCTTTCTGAGATCGTCCATGGCTATGGCAATCCGCTCGTTCTGTGAAAATTCTCGGTCGATAAGTCGTTGCCGACGATGCTGCTCTATGGTCACTACGATATCCAATCCGCTGACGCCAGCGAATGACGGAAGAACGATCCATTTTCCTTATACATCGGCAAGGATAAGATCTATGGCAGAGGAGTAGCCGACAATAAAGGGCAATTTCTTATCCATCTGCTCACTATTTTCGATCTTATTCAGTCCAAAAAATTATGATACAATGTCATCGTGCTGTTGGAATGAAACGAAGAAACCGGTTCTCAATACATCGAGAAATTTCTCGTGGATTACAGACAGGATCTGTTGTCGGATTTCTGCTTGATTTCAGATTCGTATATCGTTTCCAATACTCCGTGCATCGATGCGGGTTACAGATGAGGCGTCAACGTTAAGCTGAAAATCATCACGGCGAACACCGATCTGCATTCATGACTCTATGGCTGAGTAGTCCCCAATGCCATCCATGAGATGAACAAGATACTTTCCAAACTTTATGATATCAATAACAAGATCACCATCCCGTATTTCTATTATGATGTAGAAGATGTCCCGTTTGATGTTCTCGTTAAGAATAAGAAGATGAAGACAGACACCCAAAAACTCATGACTGATACTTGAATCAAGGTCATCTTCAAAGACAAGGATACGGATATGCTTACGCAGATCGGACTCAAACCCACGATCCAGATAACCTGAATCTCCGGCGGACACGTCGGTGACGGATATAAGAACGCTATTCCGAATGTCGCTCACGCGCATATCAATTTCAGGATTGTAAAAAACCAGACTCCTAGAAAGGTCCTTGGCGCTTTCGATCAGCGGCTGCAGACAACGCTTCCTGAATATCTAGAGTATGAACTTGAAGTCGGCACGGTATACGAAGCGGTGAAGATAGACACCAATAATTTTTATATCAAAAAAGCCGAGACGGTCTTGCAGCAGATTTTCGGCCAGCCTGTCTTCTACAAGTATTCAGGAGGAGGGCTTCCGATGGTCGATGTATTGAATAGGATATTAGGTATCAAACCTGTCCTCATCCCTCTTGTCAATGAAGACTGCAACGCACATGGCGTGAACGAAAATTTCGACATCGATCTGATAGAAAAATGATTCCAATTCGCTTACGGATTTATGTCTCGCAGTTCATCGTCATAAATGTTAAAATGGTGTTAAAATGTTGTCAAAAACATAGTTCTTACCTACACTTTCTTAAAATTTTCCCTTGTATTGGATAATTAAAAAATTACAAGATTAAAACATTAAAAGATTTGTAAAGTAATCTATTAGAAAATAAAATCTTTTAATCTTCGAAATATTTTAATATTTTAATGTGTATTTGAAATGGTGAGTTTGGAAGATATCAAATTGCCTCCGCATAATATCGATGCAGAAAAAGGTACGCTTGGAGGAGTATTGATGGACAACGAATTGATGTACTATTATGACGGTGTATGACTTGTCCCGGAAGATTTTTACAATAGGGAGCATTTCTATATCTATCAAGGGATGAAAAAGCTCCGGTGAGCGCGCAAGACCATAGACGTGGTTACGTTAGCTGATCAGCTTTCCAAAGATACGGTCTTGGATGCTATAGGCGGGACTGATTATCTCTATGAGCTTTCAAGTTTCTTATTAAGCACTACATCTTGCGCTGAATATGTGAAGATCGTCAAAGAGAAATCCATACTCAGAAATATCCTGAAGACTTCGCAGAAGATCATCGGTGATGTGTATGAACAGAAAGACACCTTGCAGGTATTGCAGGATATCGAAAAAAGGGTTTTTGATCTGACGCAGAATAATGTTACAGAAAAGATACATTCCATCTGAGAGATTCTGAACAAAAGAGTGGAGGAGTATATGGAAATCGTAGATCATCCGGAAAAAGCCCATCTCAAAAAAGTGTTTTCAGGATATCATGGATTGGATGATATGCTCGGTGGATTCAAACCGGCAGAACTCATCATTCTCGCTTCCCGTCCGAGTATGGGTAAAACGGCTCTCGCATTGAATATCCTCAAGAATATGGCGGTGGACCAGAAAAAAAGCGTTGCGTTATTCTCTCTGGAAATGAGCTCTGATCAGATAGCGGATAGGGTATTGTCCATGGTTTCCGGTATCCCTATGCGGAAAATCACCAAATGACAACTGGATACGGAAGATTTCACCATCATGGGTGAAGCTATGGAATCGCTTTCAGAAACCAATATCTTCATCGACGATAAGTGATCGACAACTATCCCGGAATTGAAATCAAAAATCAGAAGACTTAAGATAGAAAAGAATACGCTTGATCTCGTGATTGTCGATTATCTTCAGCTGATGAGCGGAACGAATTCGTGATATCTCGGCAACAGGGTACAGGAAATCTCCGAAATATCTAGAGGGCTCAAAGAACTTGCGAGAGAACTCGAAATTCCTATTATGGCGTTATCGCAGCTTTCCCGTGAAGTGGAGAAAAGGGTCGACAAGAAACCGCAGCTTTCCGACTTGAGAGAGTCCGGAGCTATCGAACAGGATGCTGATGCGGTAATCATGCTTCATAGAGAGGATTATTACGATCCTGATACGGACAAGAAAGGATTGACCGATATCTGCGTGAGAAAGAATAGGAACGGACCGGTCGGCGATTCAGAACTCTATTTCGAAAGGGAAATCATGAAATTCAGCGAATTGAAATCAAAATCAGATGGAACATACTAAATAACCAATTTGCCAATTACTCAATTACGGATTACGAATTTCGGATTTAAAAAAATAAAATAAATAAAATTAGCAATACGCAATTCGTAATCAATAAATAAATTTAATCTATAAAATAGTAAAGTATGGAAGTCAAAGTTTTGGATGGTGCAAATATGGATATTGACCTCACTTCAGAGGAACAAACTTCGTGGAAACAGATGAAATGCCTTTGGAATCAAGCTGATGGAACGAATAGCCATAAATGCGCGGTAAAAAACGTTTCTATCTGTGATTATTTCTGCGGTGTGCAATACTTAGACAATGTTCAATGTTGTTATCCGCATAAGAATACTTCAGTTGATAATAAGCAGGAAAAATAGTTCACTAGATTTTATATTATACGTATTGTATGATAAAGTCTATTCTTAAGTGCTTTATGTTCGTATTTTTGTTGTGAGTGGTTTGCGGATTCGATATCCCGAACTATGAATGATATGTTACCGACAAGGTCGGGATATTCTCTGAAACGGAAAAAGCTGATCTTACTACTAAGATAGAAGAGATAGAAAAAGCGACCAGTATCGAAATAGCTATTTTAGTCGTTCCGACGGTTGATGATGATATCAATCTCGCAGCAGTGGACGTCGGAAATAAGCGAGGTGTCGGAAAGAAAGGTCAGGATAATGGTTTGATGCTTTTGATAGCGATCGATGATAGGAAACGGTCTATACAAGTATGATACGGTTTGGAAGGAACGCTTCCGGATCTTATCACCAAGAGGATAGGTGAGGCGCGTTTTCCGCCGAATTTCAGAGAAGGAAACTATTATCAAGGCGTTCTTGAAATGCTTGATGACGCATTGTGATATATCAAACAGGATCCTACGATAGTGCAGAATTACGCACAAGATACCAGCACGAGCAGTTCTTCCAACGAAGATTATATTGGATTGTTGTTCATTGTATTTTTCATCGCTATATGACGATTCGGCCGCTGGGTTACCGTCCCTTCCATCAAAGGAAAGTGAAGAAAGATGAGGAAATATGGCCGATGGCTGTATGCTGGCGCATGATTGGCTTTGTCCTTATTGGTAACATGGATAATCGCTAGTTTCGTTCTAGCAGTGTTTATGTCATATCTGTTCCTGCTTTTCGGGGTCTTGATGGCTTTGGCTGGCAAGACAGGAACATGATGAAGAGGCATGCGATTCGGATGAACCGGAGGCGGTTTCTGATGATGAGGCTCAAGTTTCGGCGGTTTCGGCGGTGGAAGTTTCGGCGGATGATGATCCTCCGGATCACGATAATATTAAATGCTAAATGCTAAGTTCTAAGTGCTAAGTTCTAAATGCTAAGTTCTAAGTGCTAAGTTCTAAATTCTAAATTCTAAATTCTAAGTTCTAAGTTCTAAATTCTAAGTTCTAAGTTCTAAATTCTAAATTCTAAATTCTCTTTACATTTCTTATATTATACCCATGACTACAAAAAAGCTTCAAAATATCGTCAGTGTATTGAAAGATTGACTGGTATCTATCTATCTATACCAAAAGGGTGATGTCCATGTTCCTGTTTTTGTTGTCGAGGAGGTAAACTTCGTTTTCCTAAACTCCATCAGGTCTTTCTTCGCTCGTGAAAAATTCATAATCTTGACACAAGATGACATAAACGAGTGAAATGATGTCTTCTGTCTAAAACTTTTGCATATAAAAAACCATTCTGAGATTTTTTATGGAAATGATATACTATTACATATAAAATACACAAAATCTAATCTTAGATCCGCAATCGAACTCGAAATCCGCAATAAACGCATCCAATTGAGGGAGGATTACTTATCTCAGGACGAGGGAAGGGCTTTCTTGAAACATCTCTTGCCGGGTATGCAGATTTTACGGGAATGAGCGTTATTGTTGAAATCTCCTGATATAAAAATACCGCAGGATATGAAAGAATTGATTTCACTCTTCGACGTCGCTTGGTCTTGTAATAGTCAGATTTTTTACTATCTTATAGACGATAAAGTGGAGGAGCGCAAGATCCCTTCGCTTATCCAAGACGTACATCACTATCTTTCTGATATATGTACTAAGGTTAATAATTATTCAAATACATAATTTTACTTTATAAAAAATTTTTTTTATGAAAAAGACATTACTTATCATTTTAGCTATCGTAGTTGTTGTCGTATTGTTTGTCGTCGGTAAATACAACACTATAGTGAAGTATGATGAAACGGTTAAGACCGCTTGGTCGCAAGTGGAAAACGTGTACCAGAGAAGAATGGATCTTATCCCTAATCTCGTCAACACGGTAAAAGGCGCTGCTGCGCAAGAGAGCGGAGTATTGATTGCCGTAGTAAACGCTAGAGCGAATGCAACCAAAGTCACTGTTGATATCAACGACGCTAAATCTTTCGCTGCATTCCAACAAGCGCAAGGGGAGGTGTCGTCAGCATTATCTAAATTGTTGGCTGTTGTGGAAAATTATCCTACGTTGCAATCCATCCAAGCGTTCCGTGATCTTATGACACAGCTTGAAGGAACGGAAAACAGAATCACCGTGGAAAGAAAGAACTTCAATGACGCCGTAAATATCTTGAATATCTATATCCGCAGATTTCCTGCGAATATCGTCGCTGCGATGTTCAACTTCGAAAAAGCTCAGCAATTCGAAGCAGTAGAATGAGCGGATGTCGCTCCAACCGTGGATTTCAATACTACGTCAACCGCTACAACCGATACTATTCCTACAGAAGCAACAGAAGTCGTTACTCAATAACATATTGAATCACCCTCACCCTCTTTAGCAAAGAGGGAACGTTTTCATTAAGAACCTCCTTTTTGCGACTGAAGGGAATCCAGCAAAGTCGGATAAAGGAGGCGAAGTCCTCAGCGAAGTCTGAGGGAAACGAAGGAGGATTCTAGGTCAGGACTTAGGTCTTGGCTTTTTCTTATTTATAAAAATGATTCATTAATTACTTGATTGCGAATTACGCCTGCCTGCGGTAGGCAGGGATTACGAATTTAAACCTGTAACTTGTAACCTGCATACTAGACAGGCAGGCTTGCAACCTGTAACAGATAATATTGTATAATATTTATCATAATATGACAATAGAAAGCTGATGTTTTATCGTATCGTGTGATAACGAAAAGCTATATGATAATTGCATAATCCCTTTGTTTTCCTTCTATATAAGCATAAAAATTAGCCGTAAACAAAAAAACACCCTCAAACAAAAACGAGTTACGCCAGTTGGGCATTACGATCATTACCATTACAAATCCTTAGTTTTCTAAAGATTTGTTCGCTAACTCAGTAGCTTACCCAAGCGAAAGGTTCGCACTTAAATCTTAGAGACGGCATTCTTAAAATTATTAGGCTTACAAAACTGGTAGAGTAGTCACCTTACTGGTTGTGTACGCCTCATAATAAAGGCATGGGCCGTCTCTGAGTAGACGGTTCCCTGGTTTTTATCAGGGAACTTTTTTTAAAATTAAGATTTCAGAAGATAAGCAGAGGATTACAGAAGCTAAAAAATATGAATAAGGCAAAAGAGCCCGGAATTCCGGACCCTTTAAAAAAATCTTTTAATAACGATGGGGGATTAGGCGACGGTTGATTCTACCATTACTTCATTTTTCGCTTTTTCGAACGATTGAATCCTGATAACTGGTATATTCTTGCCACTTTTGATGCCGAATTTCGAACAATTTTTGTTGGAAATAGCATCTTCCGGAACTTTTACTTCAATGATTTTTAATTGGTTCTTTTGGAGAACGCGATTCTCATCGAGAGTTGAAACGAGATCTTCCTTCTTAAAGAAAACTCCGCCTCGGCCGGTTGTTACTGATTCACCTTTTTTAAACTGTTCGTCACCCATAGCAACGAAATAGCCCATAATGGACCCATTTGATTGTGTTTGATTCATAATTAACGGATTATTTTTTGTTAAGTTTTTTTTGTTTAAGGAATAATTTTATACCATTTTCCTGTAAAAAATCAATAGCAGTTATATAAATGTTTTTTCGTTCGTTTTCTGAAGCAAAAATATAATTTCGACGTCGTAAAAAATTTCGATACCTCAACTTTTTATCGCGTCTCAAATATAAAATAGAGGAGCGGCTCCCCCGCTAAAATACGTAAAAAGTCTGTTCTAAACTGATGTTTTTCGCTCTTGAGCTGACCTAAGTGCCACCCCAATCCGAAAACAGGGCTTAAAATTTCATCAAAACAGGGTATTTTAGGTCAAAAATGGGTATATTCAGTGTTCCGGATATTTTCCAGATCTTAGTGTTTTCTAGAAAATAAAAAACTATATTTACTCAAAATATAGTTCTAAACTTGTATATATTTTATAAGTTTGGATTTTCCAGACATCCTGACTGAAGTATGTAATACCTTGCACAAGATATATTGTGTAACATTGCGGAAGTATATTTGCAAGGTTATGGTAAAGTTAATTGTGTTTGGCTGAAACATCCTTACAGATCTGATAAAATTCTTTTTGAGAAAGTATATTCTT
>Ga0210051_1006613_pt1 | contig 10916 bp, 9 predicted proteins | sample CryGey092014_all_FD_185464 | JGI IMG/M metagenome (GOLD analysis project Ga0210051, IMG submission 185464) | Groundwater microbial communities from aquifer - Crystal Geyser CG23_combo_of_CG06-09_8/20/14_all (SPAdes) (version 2) | ecosystem: Environmental > Aquatic > Deep subsurface > Groundwater ...
CGGCTACGCCATCGAATTCGGCGGCGGCACCGTGCGCGGCTTGAGCATGGAAGGGCGCATGACCCTGTGCAACATGGCGATCGAGGCGGGCGCGCGCGCCGGCATGGTGGCGGCGGATGAAACGACGTTTGCTTACATCAAGGGGCGTCCATTCGCGCCGCAGGGCGAGCAATGGAACAAGGCGGTGACTTCCTGGCGCACGCTGCACAGCGACGCGGGGGCGAAGTTCGACGCGGTGGTCGAGCTTGATGCCTCACAGATCAAGCCGCAAGTGACCTGGGGAACCTCGCCGGAAATGGTGGTGGCGGTGGATGGGCGGGTGCCGGACCCGGCAGCGATGAGCGATACGGGGAAGCGCGAAAGTGCGCAGCGCGCTCTGCAATATATGGGTCTGCAGGCGAACACGCCGGTCACGGAAATAAAGGTCGACAAGGTGTTCATCGGTTCCTGCACTAATGGCCGCATCGAAGACATGCGCGCCGCCGCGGCGGTTGCTCGGGGCAAGAAGGTCGCGCCGAATGTGAAGCTGGCGCTGGTGGTGCCGGGTTCGGGTCTGGTCAAGGCGCAGGCCGAACAAGAGGGATTGGATAAAATTTTCATCGCGGCGGGTTTCGAGTGGCGCGATCCCGGTTGCTCGATGTGTCTGGCGATGAACGATGATCGCCTGGAGCCGGGCGAGCGTTGCGCGTCGACGTCCAACCGCAACTTTGAGGGGCGGCAGGGGCAGGGCGGACGCACCCATCTGGTCAGCCCGGCGATGGCGGCGGCGGCGGCGATCGCGGGGCATTTTGTCGATGTGAGCAAACTGTAGGGGGACGATGATGAGAATCACTGCTTTATTGTTGGCGATAGGGATGCTGGTTGGTTGCAGCACCATGAAAGGCCTGGGCGAAGATATTCAAAAGGGCGGACAGGCGATCGAGAAGGCGGCAACGAAATAACCATGCAAAAATTTGAAAAATTGACCGGCCTGGTGGTGCCGCTGGATCGCGCCAACGTGGATACCGACGCGATCATTCCCAAGCAGTTCCTCAAGTCGATCAAGCGCTCCGGCTTCGGACCTTACGCCTTTGACGAGTGGCGCTATCTGGATCACGGCGAGCCGGGGATGGATTGCAACCAGCGCCCGCTGAATCCCGATTTTGTGCTGAACCAGGCGCGCTATCAGGGTGCGCAGATTCTGCTGGCGCGCGAGAACTTCGGCTGCGGTTCGTCGCGCGAGCATGCGCCGTGGGCGCTGGCCGATTACGGTTTCCGCGTCATCATCGCGCCAAGTTTTGCCGACATCTTCTTCAACAACTGCTTCAAGAACGGCCTGTTGCCGATCAAGTTGGCGGCGGCGCAGGTCGATGCGCTGTTCAAGGCGGTCGAGGTACAGCCCGGGTTTGCCTTGACGGTCGATCTGGAACAGCAGCGTCTCACCATGCCTGACGGCTCGGTGATCAAGTTTGATGTTGATGAATTCCGCAAACACTGCCTCCTGAACGGGCTGGATGACATCGGGCTGACCCTGCAACATCAGGCTGAAATCAAGGCGTTCGAGGCAAAACATCGCGCGGCACAGCCGTGGTTGTTCGCCTGAAATACATTCATCCGCAAATTACACAGATTCACGCAGATTGAACTGAAGATTTAATCTGTGAAATCTGCGTAATCTGTGGAAAATGATTTTGACTTTTAAGGACGGAAGCATAAATGAAGATCGCAGTTTTGCCGGGTGACGGCATTGGGCCGGAAATCGTCGCGCAGGCGGTAAAAGTATTGGAGGCGTTGCGCAGTGATGGTCTGAAGGTCGAGATGGAATATGCGCACATTGGTGGTGCCGGCTATGACGCGGCGGGTGATCCTTTCCCGCCGGCCACCGAAAAGCTATCGAAGGAGTCCGATGCGGTGTTGCTGGGTGCGGTGGGCGGCTATCAGTACGACACGCTGCCGCGTCCCATGCGCCCGGAGCAGGGATTGTTGCGCATCCGCAAGGGACTGGGATTGTTCGCCAATCTGCGTCCGGCGATGGTCTATCCGGAACTGGTGAATGCCTCGACCTTGCGCGCGGAAGTCGTGTCCGGTCTTGACATCATGATCGTGCGCGAACTGACCGGCGACATCTACTTCGGCCAGCCGCGCGGCATCCGCACTTTGGAAAACGGCGAGCGCCAGGGTTTCGATACCATGCACTACAGCGAATCGGAAGTGCGCCGGGTGGCGCATGTGAGCTACCGGATCGCGATGAAGCGCGGCAAAAAACTGTGTTCGGTGGACAAGGCCAACGTGCTCGACACCAGCATGTTCTGGCGCGAGATCGTGAGCGAAGTGGCCAAGGAATATCCGCAGGTTGCGACCTCGCACATGTACGTCGATAACGCGGCGATGCAACTGGTGCGCGCGCCCAAACAGTTCGACGTGATCCTCACCGGGAATATCTTCGGCGACATCCTGTCGGATGAGGCATCGATGTTGACCGGTTCCATCGGCATGTTGCCGTCCGCATCGCTGGATTCAAACAACAAAGGATTGTACGAGCCTTGCCACGGCTCCGCCCCCGACATCGCGGGCAAGGATGTGGCCAATCCGCTGGCGACGATTCTGTCGGTGGCGATGATGATGCAGTACACGTTTGAGCGTCCGGACATCGCGCAACGCATCGAGGGTGCGGTGCGCAAAGTGTTGCAGCAAGGCGTTCGCACCGGCGATATCTATGAGGCGGGCATGCAAAAAGTTGGCTGCGCCGCGATGGGCGATGCGGTGGTCGCTGCGCTTTAAATTTCAAGGATTGCTATGAAAGTCGGTTTGATCGGTTGGCGCGGGATGGTGGGCTCGGTGCTCATGCAGCGCATGCGCGAAGAAAAGGATTTCGATCTGTTCGAGGCGGTGTTCTTCACCACTTCCAATGTCGGCGGCGAAGCGCCGGCCGAGGCGCGCGGCGCATTGCTCAAGAATGCGCATGACCTGAATGAACTCAAGGCGCTGGATGCCATCATCTCCTGCCAGGGCGGCGATTACACCACTGAGATATTTCCCCAGTTGCGTGCCGCAGGCTGGCAAGGTTACTGGATCGATGCGGCTTCCACGCTGCGCATGGAAAAAGATGCGGTCATCATCCTTGATCCGGTCAACCTCGACCTGATCAAAAAATCGCTGGCGAACGGCGGCAAAAATTTCATCGGCGGTAATTGCACCAACAGCATCCTGTTGATGGGATTGGGCGGCTTGTTCCATGCCGGGCTGGTGGAATGGGTGTCGTCCATGACGTATCAAGCGGCCAGCGGCGCGGGCGCGCAAAACATGCGCGAGCTGTTGCAGCAGATGGGCGTGGCGCATGCGTCGGTGGCCGACCTGCTGGCCGATCCCCAATCGCCGATTCTGGAAATCGACCGGCGTCTGACGGAGACGTTGCGCTCGGGCGAGATGCCGACTGCAAACTTTGGGGCAGCGTTGGCGGGCAGTCTGATTCCGTGGATCGACAAACAGCTCGACAATGGCCAGTCGAAAGAGGAATGGAAGGGGTGTGCCGAAGTCAACAAGATTCTCGGCACGGAACACGTTATTCCGGTGGACGGCTTGTGCGTGCGCATCGGCGCGATGCGTTGCCATAGTCTGGCGTTGACGCTCAAGCTTAAACGCGATTTGCCTTTGGCGGAGATCGAAGGGTTGATTCGCCACAGCAACCCATGGGTCAAATTTGTCCCGAACCAGCGCGAATTGACCGTGCGCGAACTGAATCCAATCGCGGTGGCCGGCAAACTGGACATCGCTGTTGGCCGTGTGCGGAAGATGGAGATGGGCGCGGAATACGTCAGTGCATTTGTTTGCGGTGACCAATTACTATGGGGCGCGGCCGAGCCGTTGCGCCGCATGTTGCGCATTTTGCTGAACCAGTAACGCAGGCAAAAAAGTGGTTGCTTACCGCTGGTTAGTGCCGGAACCTAGAGGGTGCATGAGCTTGCATCACTAACCCTCTGATGTTAGTCTGAATATTGTCAGGGAAAGATAAAGGGTGGCAGCGTGCTAAAAATGATCTTGAAAACGTCAGGCTTGATGGCCTGTCTGCTGGCAGCCGGCATTGCAAATGCGACAGGGCTGGGTGGAATTTCGGTTTCTTCCAACCTGGGGCAACCGTTACGCGCCGAGATTGAGCTGGTCTCGGTGGACAAGGCTGACCGTTCCAGTATTGCGGCCAAACTGGCGGTGGCGGATGCCTTCAAGCGTGCCGGGCTCGAGTATCCCTACGCGCTGCCCCGACTCAAGTTCGACATCGTTGCGCGGGATACCGATCAACCCCGTATCCGCATCACTTCAACACAACCCATCAATGAGCCCTTTGTAACCCTGCTGGTCGAGGTGGTTTGGTCGTCCGGAAAATTACTGCGCGAATACACCTTCCTGCTCGACCCGGTCGGTTTTGACGTTCCCGCGCAACCCGCTGCAGTGGTCAGCCCTGTTGCGCCAGTTGTACCTGCGGTGGCGGCGGTCGTTCCGCCGCAACAAATGGCCGAACCCGCCATGCCCGTTATGCCCAATGCAACAGAGGCTGCAGCGGAATCCGCGCCCGCCGTTTCTGCTGCAGAAGGCGAAGCAAATTCTGAAAAACAGGAAGCAGAGATACCTGTTCAGGCTAGCGTAGAGAAGGTGGAACCCTCGCCCGCAGAGTCTGTGGCGGTTCGGGAGGATGTGTTAAGCAAGGAAGAGTCGATCCCCTTGGCGGAAACGCCCGGCGCACCTATCGCCGTTGTGCGCGGTGATACCTTGAGCAAGATCGCGCTGAAAACAAAACCGGCGGACGTTAGTCTGGAACGCATGCTGCTTGCACTGTACCGTGCCAATACGGGCGCATTCATGGGTAAAAACATGAATCGCTTGCAGGCCGGCAAGGTGATTCGGCTGCCGGATGCGGCAGAGATTGAAGCAATCGACCAGAAAGAGGCGGTGCAAGCCTATCGCGCCCAGGTGACAGACTGGAATGCCTACCGCCAGCAGTTGGCTGCCGCGCGTGGGCAGGCCGGTGAACAAGCGGCGCAGCAATCCGCATCCGGCAAAGTGACTGCTTCCGTCGCGGAGACCGCGCCTGCAGTAAAAGAAACGGCGAAAGAGGTCTTGAAACTCTCCAAGGGAGAGGTGCCGGGAGATAAGGCGGTCGGCGGGAAATCGAGCAGCAAGGAAGAAGATGCAATTGCCCGCGAAAAGTCGTTACAGGACGCGCAGGAACGTACTGCCTTGCTGGAAAAGAACGTCAAGGATTTGCAACGCCTGGCCGATCTCAAGCAGCAGCAAGCTGCAACACCGGATGTGGCCGCTTCTGCCGCGGCGGCAACGACCGCAGTTGGCACAACGCCGGCAGTGGTCAAACCTGCGGCGAAGCCGGCAGTTCCGGCCCCGCTTCCCGTACCTGAAAAACCGGCACCTTCTTTCCTGGACGAGCTGTTGGATGATCCGGTCTTGCTGGGTGGAGGCGCGGCTGTATTGCTGCTGTTGCTGGGAGGCGGATTCTGGCTGTCTCGACGTCGCACGATACGCCCGGCCAAAACTGTATTGACAGGGGATGATGGGAGTGCGACCGGACGCATTACGGCGCCGGTGATGCCTTCCCCGGAAACTGGTGACTTCACGCAGGTTGCCGCTGTGGAAAGTGCGGAAGAAAAATCTGCCGATGAGGTGGATCCGATTGCCGAGGCGGATTTGTTCCTGTCATTCGGGCGTGATACCCAGGCGGAAGAAGTGCTCAAGGACGCGCTGTCCGGCAAACCGGGTGATTTGCCCATCCTGCTCAAGCTGCTTGCCATCTACGCGAATCGCAAGGATGCCAGCGCATTCTTCACCTATGCGAGCCAGGTCAAAGCAAGTGGAAACGAGCAGGCTTGGGAGCAAGTCGCCGCAATGGGACGTGCGCTGGAACCGAATAATCCGCTGTACGGTGGTGCGGGTGAGTCGACACCTGAACAGTTGGTTCCTGCTGCAACAACAGCAGATCCCGCCGTGGATTTTGATCTCGGTTTTGGCGGGCAGGCGCAACCGACGGATTTCCTGAATACACTGACCATGAGCGGCGGCGAGACAGCAGGGCAGGGCGCCAAGGCGGAGCCGGAAAATCTGCTGGATACGTTGAGTGTAAAAGCGCCGCAACAGGAATCCACCACCATCCTTTCTGCGGATGAATTACGTGCCGCACAAGACATGGCGATGGATTTTAATGTGACGGGAAACCAGCCGCAGGCCATAGCCGCCTCCTCAACAGAACAACAATTCGCATCAGCCGATGATCTGATCTTTGATGTGACCGCGACCAATCCCGGCATGACGGCGAGCGCGACAGATACAGCAAAATCAGACGCATTGCAGCAGAACGCAGATGATCTGATATTTGATGTGACCGCGACGAAACCGGGCATCCCGGGAGTGGAAAAATCGGCACCGGCGGCAGCAGACGATTCTCTCGCCTTCACGCTGGAAATTCCGGATGACTTCAAACAGGGGGCTGAGACCAAGACTGAAGCGCCAATGGATATCGGGCTGGGAGAGATCAGTCTGAATTTGGGCGGGATCGCCGCCGGGGAGAATGAAGCTGCGGCAGGGGTCAAGGATGAGCGCTGGCAGGAAGTGGCCACCAAGCTTGACCTGGCAAAGGCCTATCAGGAAATGGGCGATGCGGCCGGCGCCCGCGAGATTCTGGACGAGGTTTTGCGCGATGGCGACGAGCAACAACGTGACAGCGCCCAAGCCATGCTCGCTCAACTCTGAACCATGCATATCATCGCAACGGCAGCCGCTCGGCTGCCGTTTTCTTTTGAGTGAGCACAAGATGCCGCACCCGGCTATACAAATCATCGTCTGGTTGTCACTGGCTTTTCTGGCGCAACGATTGATGCCTTTTTACCTGCTGGGCTTCAGTTTGCTGCTGCTGGCAATTGCCTTGCGTCTGTGTGCAAAACAATTGCTGAAATTGCTCAAGCGCACGCGCTGGATACTGTTTTCACTGCTGTTGATCTACGCTTATTCAACCCCCGGTGCGGCGCTGATTAGTTCCTGGGGCGTCTATGCGCCGACGCGGGAGGGATTGCTGGAGGGGGCATTGCAGCTTGGGCGCCTGCTGGCGATGTTATCCGGTCTGGCGATTCTGTTGTCGCTGCTCAACCGCGCACAATTCATCTGCGGCATCTTTGTCCTGGCTTATCCCTTGCGCTGGATTGGCATCTCGCGTGAGCGCGTTGCCGTGCGTCTGGCGTTGACCTTGCAGTATGCCGAGCCGACCATGGGCGACACGGCAGCAGACTGGCGCGGCGCGATCCGGCGTGCCTTGAGTCGTCCGGAAATGGCAGCGGGGCAGATCGAATTGCAGCGACAACCGTTGCGCAGTATTGATGGCGTGGTGTTGCTGGGCAGCCTGACCATGATTTTGCTGGGGATGCGATGAAAATCGCGCTGGGGCTGGAGTATGACGGGGGCGCCTTTAACGGCTGGCAGAGCCAGCCTGACGTGCCGAACGTGCAGGATGCATTGGCCGCTGCCTTGTCGCAGATCGGCGGCGAGCTGATTACGGTTCAGGCCGCCGGCCGCACCGACACGGGGGTGCATGCGCTGGAGCAGGTCGTGCATTTCGACACGCACATTGTGCGGCCGCTTTCAGCCTGGGTGCGCGGGACAAATGCCCTGTTGCCGAAAGACATGGCTGTGCTATGGGCGCATCCGGTGCCGGATGAATTTCATGCGCGCTTTTCGGCGCAGGCGCGCAGCTACCTGTATGTGCTGGTCAACCGGCCGCAGCGCTGCGGCGTGCACCATGGCAAGGTGGGCTGGTTCCACGCGCCGCTGGACCTCGCGGCGATGCAGGCGGCGGCAAAATTGCTGCTGGGCGAGCATGATTTCAGCGCGTTCCGCGCGGCCCAATGCCAGGCCAAATCTCCCGTCAAGCATTTGCGCCGGCTCGACATCCGGCAGCAGGCCGACACGATCTTTTTTGAGTTGACCGCCAACGCCTTTCTGCACCACATGGTGCGCAACATTGTCGGTTGCTTGGTGTATGTGGGCAAAGGCAAACATCCGCCGCAGTGGATGAAAGAAGTGCTGGAAGGCCGTGATCGCAGCCTGGCCGCGCCGACCTTTGCGCCGAATGGACTTTATCTCAAACGTATTCACTACGACGCATCGTGGCGATTGCCCCAGCTACATTTTGAATAGCAGGTAAAATGCGGCAATGACCAGAATCAAGATCTGCGGCATCACCCGTTCCGAGGATTTGCGCGCGGCCACCCGTGCAGGTGCGCATGCCATCGGGCTGGTATTTTACGAGGCCAGTCCGCGCAATGTGACCATTCCGCAAGCGTCCCATTTAATGCACGTTGTCCAGCCCTTCATCAATAAAGTTGGTCTATTCGTCAATCCCGCGCCCGAAGAAGTCGAGACCATATTGCGCTTCGTTGCGCTGGATGCTTTGCAATTCCACGGCGAGGAATCGCCCGAGTTTTGCGCGCAATTCGGCAAGCCTTACCTGAAGGCAATCCGGGTCAAAGCCGGGGTGGATTTGGTAGAATGCGCGGCCCGTTACGCGGACGCGCAAGGCTTGTTGCTGGATGCCCATGTCGAGGGTGTGCAGGGCGGCAGCGGCGAGACCTTCGACTGGAAGTTGATCCCGCGCGAGCTGCCGTTGCCGGTGATCCTGTCCGGCGGTTTGCATGCGGGCAATGTGGCAGAGGCGATCAAACAGGTGCGGCCCTACGCGGTGGATGTGTCCAGCGGCGTGGAGGCGGCAAAGGGAATCAAGGATGCGGCGAAGATCGCGGCGTTCGTCAACGAGGTGAAGCGAATCGATGTACAACTATCCCGATAAGAACGGCCACTTCGGCCCTTACGGCGGCATCTACGTCGCCGAGACACTGATGGGGGCGCTGGAAGAGTTGAAAGCCGCCTACGAAAAGTATCGCGACGATCCCGAATTCGTCGCCGAGTTCGAGCGCGACCTGAAGTATTACGTTGGCCGTCCCAGCCCGATTTATCACGCCGAGCGGCTGTCCGCGCATCTGGGCGGCGCGCAGATCTATCTCAAGCGCGAAGATCTGAACCACACCGGCGCGCACAAGATCAACAACACCATCGGCCAGGCATTGCTCGCCAAGCGCATGGGCAAGCAGCGCGTGATCGCCGAGACCGGTGCCGGTCAGCACGGCGTGGCGACGGCGACGGTGGCGGCGCGTATGGGTATGGAATGCGTGGTGTATATGGGCGCGGAAGATGTGCAGCGCCAGTCGCCCAACGTGTTTCGCATGAAGCTGCTGGGCGCGACGGTGGTGCCGGTGCACAGCGGTTCAAAGACGCTCAAGGACGCGCTGAACGAAGCGATGCGCGATTGGGTGACCAACATCGAGAATACTTTTTACATCATCGGTACGGTCGCCGGGCCGCATCCGTATCCGGCGATGGTGCGCGATTTCAATGCCGTGGTCAGCCGCGAAACCATCGTCCAGATGCCGGAGATGACCGGCCGTCTGCCGGATGCGGTGATCGCCTGTGTCGGCGGCGGCTCCAACGCGATGGGCGCGTTCTACCATTACCTCGACGTACCCGAGGTGCGCCTGGTTGGCGTGGAAGCGGGCGGCTATGGGATCGAGACCGGCAAACATGCCGCGCCGCTCACGGTCAACGCGCCGGTCGGCGTGTTGCACGGCAACAAGACTTATCTGATGCAGGATGCCGACGGCCAGATCATCGAGACGCATTCCATTTCGGCCGGACTGGATTATCCCGGGGTGGGGCCTGAACATTGTTGGCTGAAGGACACCGGACGCGCGGAGTACGTGGCGATCAACGACGATGAGGCGCTGGCGGCATTCAATACGCTGTGCCGCTTCGAGGGCATCATCCCCGCGCTGGAATCGAGCCATGCACTGGCCCATGCGATCAAGATTGCACCGGGCATGAGCAAGGATAAAGTACTGCTGGTGAATCTTTCCGGGCGCGGCGACAAGGACATCAATACCATCGCCAAATTGCAGGGCATTACGCTATGAGCCGTATTCAAACAGTTTTCGAGCAACTCAAACAGCAACAACGCAAGGCGCTGATCCCGTTCATCACGGCGGGCGACCCCAATCCGCAATTGACCGTGCCTTTGCTGCACGCTTTGGTCGAGGCGGGCGCGGACATCCTTGAGCTCGGCGTGCCATTCTCCGATCCAATGGCCGACGGGCCGACCATCCAGCGCGCTTCCGAGCGCGCGCTCAAGCATCATGTCGGCCTGCATCACGTGCTCGACATGGTGGCCGAGTTTCGCCGGAAAAATTCACACACGCCGGTCGTGCTGATGGGCTACGGCAACCCGATCGAGGCGATGGGCTGGGAGACCTTTGCCAACCGGTGTGCCGAAGTGGGTGTGGACGGCGTGCTGACCGTCGATTTTCCGCCGGAGGAGAGCCATGAAGCGTTCACCCATCTGGAAGCGCACGGTATCGATCCGATCTTTTTGCTGGCGCCGACCACACGCGAAGAGCGCGTCGAGCAGGTGGCTAAATTGGCGCGCGGCTATGTGTATTACGTCTCGCTCAAGGGCGTGACCGGCGCGGGCAATCTCGACCTGTCTGCCATCGAACAGAAGTTGCCGCAACTGCGCCGGCACATCAAACTGCCGATCGGTGTCGGTTTCGGCATCCGCGATGGCGCAACGGCCAGCGCCGTGGCCAAACTGTGCGATGGCGTGGTGGTGGGCAGCCGCATCGTGCAGGAGATCGAAAATTCAAACGAGCAGGAAGTGGTCGCCAATGTCGGGCGGCTGGTAAAAGAATTGCGTCAGGCAATCGACAACTAAGGAGCTGTTAATAAATAACTGTAACAAATAAACTGAAGGTGGTATATTGTCGCCATGATGATTGAAGGCGACGACATCCAACAAATACGTACCCGATTCGAGAAGCTTGCATGGGCTTTGGACGAGC
>Ga0210051_1006619_pt1 | contig 10911 bp, 13 predicted proteins | sample CryGey092014_all_FD_185464 | JGI IMG/M metagenome (GOLD analysis project Ga0210051, IMG submission 185464) | Groundwater microbial communities from aquifer - Crystal Geyser CG23_combo_of_CG06-09_8/20/14_all (SPAdes) (version 2) | ecosystem: Environmental > Aquatic > Deep subsurface > Groundwater...
GTCCAGGCTGGTGGAGGATGTTAAGGAGGTATCAGTCGGTGCCTCCTTCAAGATTTTTCAATAAAATATTCCTTTAACATTGTCTTTAAAGTTGTTTTACCTTTGTTTGTTTTTAAATATTTTTCTCTTCGTTTAGCGTCTTTTTGGTTTTTATATGCTTCGTAATGAATTAAATCTAATGGATAATAGTGTTTGGTTGATAAAACTAAACCAGAATTATGTTCTTTTAATCTTCTTGTTAAGTTGTCTGTATAACCAATATAAATAAAATCATGACTTAAGCTTTTAAGAATGTAAACGTAAGAGAATACCGTGAGTTTATTTTAATACTTTTATGGGGAGATACCAGACGGTATCTCCCTGCGGCCCAATTCTGCTTTATGGTGTAGCAAGGCGCAGAATTGTGCCTTGTCCAGAGGGGAGGATTCGAACCTCCGTAGCCTTACGGCGCGAGTTTTACAGACTCGTACAATTGTCCACTCTGTCACCTCTGGTTAACTTTTAAATTATAGCACGAAATATTTCTTTCGCCATTTTGATTCTTTGGGAATAAGTTATATTCCAGTAAAGTAAAAAACGAAATATACTTTTTTCATCATTAAAAGGATTTTTATAATAGTTCTTCCTGAATTTATCTTGAGCAGTGATCACTCCTCTGGGATTATCAACTCGGTTTACAGTAATTAGGAAGATCAATGTAAATAAAAAAACATTAAGCATTGAGAATATTCTACTAAAAAAGTTATGTTTCCACTCTGCGGACTAGTATCCTGGATTTGACTCTCTTTTGACTTCGTTTACATTGAGCTCGTCGAAGCGCTCACCACTAGTCCAGGAGTTAAGATTTAGCTTTTTAAAAAACCAAATTAGTTTATTAGGCTCTTATTAATAGATCCATCAGGAAGCATGTTCACCGGATGAGGAATTTTTTTTAAAGCTTCAATATATCGCTGACATTTTTGAAAACTACTTAGGCAATATTTGTTGCGTCAAACTAAATTCAATTTACGCTCTTTCTCAAATTTCCGTAACGGACAAATATTAAACCATTTACATTTATTTTTCATACCATTTAACTATAGTTAGTTATACATTAGATAGGTTTATTTCATATTTATTCTCAGGTAATATACGTTAACGTATTTCTTACTTCGTCCGCCAATGGCCTATTTCGAGGGACGGGTCGGAAAGGCACAGCGACCATAGACATAGAACTTTGGTAAAATATAAAGAAATACCAACCCTTCTTAGATTTTCAGGAATTTTTAGCGAAATTTTTCTTATCACGGCTATTTTGTTCTTGGGTTTTAAAGAAAAAGATTTTCGGATGGATAAAGAAGCTTTTAGCTATTTAGGCATTAACAAAAAAACTCAGAAAACTTTTAATATTGTCTTAATAATTTATTCATTTATCAGGTTAATTTTTCTAACCAATGTAATTAATGAACTATCGCTTTGGAAAAACTTCCTGATAGTATTTTGTACAATTGGTGGCCCTTTGTTATTAATATTAGTCAGTTTTGTTCCTTGGGACCAGAACAAAACAATACACAATTTGTTTGCTTATGGGATGACGATCTTTTCTGTCGTTTTTATAATATTTTTTGGTTTATTTTTTTTATCAAAAAATCTTATTTTTTCCTTGGTAAGTTTTATAATCGTCATTTCTATGTCTTTATCCACTTTATATGTTTTTCTTAAAAACAAAGTAACGGGCTATTTTCAAACCTTCTTTTTTATCAATTGTATGATTTGGGATTGGCTAATCACTTTTTATTTATTTAAACACTAATTGTTTAAAACGTATATAAAAGTTCTAACCTTTCGATTAAATCCGGGGAAATCCGGACCTTTTTTGATAAAATCTATTTATGAAACTTTATTTATTTGGAGGCGCAGAAATCCAACTTAACCAAGCTCAACCTCTTAAAGATCTGATTAAAAAAACTATTTTACAACTAAATCCAAAGTCAGTTCTGCATATCCCATACGCCAGACCAAATCCGACCGAGGAAGAGTGGAAAGAGGGTTGGTTTAAAGAAACAATGAAAGATACCGGTATTGAGATTCTTGATGCTAGAAATCAAGCGGATGTGGAAAAAGTAACTAACCCTTTAATTTTTATCAATGGTGGTCATGGACGACCTGATTTAATTAATGGAATTAATAATAATAAAAAAGTCCTCAATTTAGTTTTAAATGCAGAATATATCGTAGGAGAATCTTCGGGATCAATGGTAGTTGGCGAATATATGAGAAAAGGTAAAGAAGGAGGCAAAATAACTCACGGATTAGGAATCCTTAAAGACACAATTATTGAACCCCATTATACTGAACGGAATTATCAGCAACTCCTTAAAGATGAAATGAAACAAACAAATGCTAAATACGGAATCGGGATAGATTGTATAACTGCTATTGTTGTTAATCCAACAGAGTTTCCATCAAAATGGAGTAAGATCGGTAACGGTATTATTGATGTAAAAATAACTTAAAGATAAAATTATTTATTTACTTAAATTTGTGGGTAAAAAATTCTACTGCGTTATAGGAGTTTGAACAACATACTGAAAATTGTCTACCGGGAACAATTTTATGACTTTATTGAGTATAATCGGGTTAATGTTATGAACAGAGTCCATCGCGTCGTCCTTATCGATATTATTGATCCGCACCATAACAAAGAAGACGCTCTAAAAAATTTACTTGAACTAAAATCATTAGTTACCACTTACAACGGTATTGACATTGTCGATATTATCCAACACCGGAATCGTCCTGATAAATCTACTTTTATCGGATCAGGAAAAGTTATCGAGCTGGTAAAAATCGTTGCTAAAAAACAAATAGACATTGTTGTCATTAACGCCATTGTTAACCTGAGCGTTTTATTTAACCTGACGCAAAGCCTTTGGACAGTTAACCAGAAAATCCAGGTTTGGGACAGGATTGACTTAATCTTAAATATTTTTGATAAACATGCCTATACGACCGAGTCAAAACTGCAGATAGAAATTGCTCGAATGCGCCATATGGGGCCAAGGATTTATGGTCTTGGAGAAACTTATTTCTCCCGTCAAGGCGGCGGCATCGGCACAAAAGGTTTGGGAGAAACTAATATTGAGTTGATGAAGCGCCATTGGCGGGATCGGATAAAAAAGAAAAAAGATCAGTTAGAAAAAATTTCCAATCAACATCTGATCCAACTTGAACGAAGACATGATAACAATGTTCTTACTGTAGCTATTGTCGGTTACACCAATGCCGGTAAAACCTCACTCTTTAATCTTTTAACTAGAAAAAACAAAATTGTCAGGAATGAAATGTTCGCTACCCTTGACAGTGTTACGGGAAAAATCTACTTTCCCTCACATCAAAAAGGAGCCATCATCTCCGATACAATCGGCTTTATCAAAGATCTGCCGTCATCCCTAATCGATTCCTTTAAATCAACCTTGATGGAATCAATTTATGCCGATATTTTACTTCACGTCATCGACATCAGCGATCCGGAAATGACTAAAAAAATTGAAACCGTGGAAAAAATTCTGAGGGAACTTCGGGTACATGCCAAAAAAATCATTTTTGTCTTCAATAAAATTGACGCTTTTACCGGAGACGGTGAGAAAATGTTAAAAGACGTCGGTGAAAACTATTCCAGGTTCTCTCCTCAGTTTATCTCCGCCACCACCGATTACGGAATTGAAAAACTTAAAAAAGAAGTCGAAAAAGCTGTCGTTTTAACTTAGAGGTTGTTTAAATTTTAACTAAAGACTTTCCTTGCTGAAGGTGATCAATGAATATATTCTTATTAGTGGAGTAAATGATCAACCAAAACACGCGCGTTCTCTCGTCCAGCTTATCGGCAGGGGAAACCCCGACCTTGTTCATATAAATCTTATTCCTTATAATTCTGTTGTCGGGGTTACTTTTAAGCGTTCATCGTTAAAGTCCGTCCATGCATTTGCAAGAATACTGACAGACCACGGGATACAGAACACATTTCGTGTCATCATGGGTGATGATATCAAAGCAGCCTGTGGTCAGCTTGCAACAACATAAGGAGTTTGCGTTTAGGTTTTTTACAGTTGTTTAGTTTGACTAAAAGACTATACTTAGCTCAGGTGATGATCAATGTATAAAAGAATCCAAAAGAATCAGACGATGTATCAATGCCCTTTTTGTAAAAGAGATATCGTTTCTTCAAAAAAAACCGAAGTTTATTATAGAAGTTATTGGATGAACGGTTGTATAGATTGTTTTATCCTATCAATAAGTAAGGCGACTTCGATTGATTTTCAGACAAAAAATTATTAGATATTACTGTAACAGCTCCTTAAACTTTTTTTGATTTTCTGGGGTGATCAGCTCCTCAATTATGTTGTTGCCATGATTAGGTAATGTTGAAGTTGCCTGTTTGAAAAACATTCTCATAGTCCATATTGATATAAGTGTTGATATGATAGTAAGAACCAGTGAGATATAACCTGCTTTCGTATCCTCCACCGACCCGTCCCCAAAAAAAACATACTTAATAAAAAAATAGATGCCAAATGGCGGTATAAATAGACTCAATATGTAAGCATGGCTATAATTTTGTCTTGATTTAAAAGTCCGTTCGCTCTGATCAATCTCCAAAAGAGCTCGATATGCTTCGGTGTTGTTTTTTCCTGTGTTTTGAATGCTCGGTTGATCCATTTAATCTATTATAATCTAGGCAAACGATGATTTTCTTTGAAACAAAATAATCCCCAGAATAATTGCTATAAATAGAGAATAATAAACCAAGGCTTTATTAATTCCGAAAGAATCACTAACCATTCCCAATATTGGTCCGATTATTGCATAAAAAAATCTTCTCACCAGATTTTGGAAAGAAAGTACCGTGGCCGCTTTTTCTGCCGGTATTATTTTTAACACCTGACCCGATATTATTGTTTGATTCATAAAGGCAAAGGTTAAAAATAAAGACCATAAAGGAAAAACAAGAATACTTTTGAAACTTCCAAGAAGAAATAGAGAAATAACCGAAACTATACTGATTACCAAAAATGAACTGTCTTTAGTTAAGTTTTCAAACCGGTGGGTTAAGGCCGAACCCAAAGCAGTGATTAAATTAAACAGCATAAAAATTGCTCCAAAAAGAAACATTGGTACGCCAAGCATCTTTAAATATGGCTGCGAATAAAAAATTAGGGGCCAGATCAATCCATTGAATGAAGCAAAAAATAGTGTCAGCCACAATAACCTCTTTTGATTTTTCACCAATTTAATACTTTCTTTTATCATTTGAATGTAATTTGTTTTTTCTTCTCTTGGTAACTCTAAATTTGTTTTTGGAAATGATAATCCCACGATAAAACTGGCAAAAGTAGAAAAACTGGTGGCGATTAACGTCAATCCAAGATAAATTGAGGCGATAAAACCTCCTAATAAACTACCGATTGCTTGGGCTATTTGGATAATACCTCGGGCTTTCCCTTCGATTTTTTTAAAATCATTTTCTTGATCAGCCGATTTTAACAGTTGATGTATATAGGCTCTATCTGCTCCAGAGATAAAGGCTGCTCCCACACCCGCTGTTAGTTCGCCGATAACAAACTGCCAAAAATGGTGGCTTAATCCGTACCAGAATGTACCGATGGTCCAAAATAAAGCCCCTAATATTAAGCTTTTCCTTTTACCAAAATAGTCTGCGAACACTCCCGTAGGTAATTCAAGAATAATTACTCCTAAAGAGTAAATTGATTGGAGAAGTAAAATTTTCGTCATATTTAATCCGTTTGACTGCCAGAATAAAACTATTACCGGAGAGAAAAAAGCCAGATTGTTAAAAAACTGAAATAAATAGTATTTATAAACATTTGATGTTAGCTTTTTTTGTTTATCCATTGTCTAGTTCGATAACTCAAGTTTACAATTTACGTTATCCAGTATATACCATTTGAGCGGCTTTGATCATGCTAAGCAGGACAAACCAGAGTAAGTTTTGTTAATTAGATTATCTATACACTTTTCCAAAACCAATAAGTTATTTATAAATCAATTCATTAAAGTATTTATTTAGTGAACTTCCTCCACTTATCTTGAAGATTATGAATTTCTTTAGTTGCTTTTTTCATAATTGCTTTATCAGTTCTCATTTCTTTCCAATTACCTCTTTCTACTCTTCCTAAGACTCGAGCAAATCTGTCTCTAAAAAATCTAGGAGCAGAAAGTGTTTTATCCACCAGAAAAAGATTACTATTAATTGCAAAAAATAAATAACCACCATCTTTTTCATATATTGTTATCAATTCAGAAAGATTTAAAATTTGTTTAAGTTTATCTTTCCCTTCAGGAACAATAGTAGAAGACGAACCTTTAAAAGGAAATAAATGGATATGAGAATGAAAAACTGTTTGACCTAATCTGCCGTGTTCAAATACGGCCACAGAACCATATTGAATTTTAAGAAAATTTATAAATCTTTTATATATCAATAAAAATTCTTGAAAAATATTTTCTGGATATGCTCCGATACAGGACAGATGTTTTTTAGAAATAATAAGTATGTGCCCTTCAATAAGCGGATGAACATCGCAAACAATCCAAAAATTTTCATATTTTTCAAGAGGATATTTTAGCGCAAAAGAATTTGGATCGCAATGTGGGCAATTTTTTTTAATAGTTTCTTCAGAAACATCAATCATTGTTAATAATAATGTATCAAAAAATTAGTCCTTGTCAAATATCGATTATGCCTCATCAAAAATCTAACCTTCGTGATTGGAAATCTGTTATAAGATAGAGGCTAGACGTTGGAGATGGAAACGGGTGAGGAAGATAGACATATCTACAATGAATCTGAATTTAAAGCTTGAGAAATCCTAAGCACCGCATCAGCAGTATTTCCATGAAGATCGATTCCTTCCAATTCGCTTATTGTCCCTGAAATTTTTCCTTGTCCCATGGGTACTCCAAATTCAAGATGATTATCATGACAAGCACCCTTGACTGCTCTAATTATTAATTCAATTTCTTTTAAAGAAAAACCATCTTCTTCGCACTGAATAGTTGGAAGACCGATTAATTCTGCGGCTCTTCCTGTGGGGAAATCAATACGCGACGTTGAGTTGAGTAGATCGTATGTAATAGGATAAGTCTGACTGAACAAATCTAATAATTCTTTTTTCTTATGCTCTGACATATGACTTTCTTTTGGGCTTAAGGCCCCCTTTCTGCTTTTTATTGTTTCTAAAGCATAAATCTCTTTTCTTAAAGAAGTTAAGGTCTTAGCTTGTTGTTTTAGCCAGTTGATATCTACATTATGCATTTGTAAGGCAATATTTAAATCCTGCAATCCTAAAGAAAGTAAGATTGTATACGGATTATATGAGACAGCAGTAATTTGTTCTTTAAATAAATTTAACGAATCCATATCAACAGACATTAAAACATATTTAATTCCTTTGCTTTTTAAAAGAGATACTTGTTCTTTGACAGCGTTAATTAGTTTTCCAGGATTATTAATTATTCTTCGCCTGAAAACAAAATATCCATCACCGAAAAATACTCGATCATTATATTTTTTATATACTTTATGCAATTCGTCTGTCCCTTTGGTAACAGTTATCAATATAGAATCATCGTCTATTCCTTTTTCTTTTAATAATTTGACTAAATCGTCTCCGCTATGTTTTGCACCATTTGGATTTGTATTCATCACCCCCGTCCTGAATCTTTTGATGTGATCATCTTTTATTCCAAACAGCGAGATTCCTCCTATTCCAATATCAAGAAGATGTAGCAAAAAATTAGTTTTTGCTGGAGTAAGTTTTCCGTTATTATCTAAATTGGTTTGCGCATCAAAATGTTGATCTAAAACAATAATTCCTACTTCTTCGGGTCTAACGCCATGTTCTTTTAACGACTGTATCAAGGGAAGATCAATTAAATGAGTGGGGGAGACTAAGCAAATCGCTTGACTTAGGTTGCTTAAACGTTTGCCTATATAATAGGTAGCTTCCTCTAACTGTATCGGGACAGCCATCGGTTGATCAACCCTATCAGTAATAGTTTTTCCAATTGGTTGGGCTGAAGATAACTCTTCCATAATTTGTATGACTTTGTTTGGGTTAACTGAGGTAACAGGATAAGCTGTGCTCGTAATCGAATACTCAAAAGGTAAACTAAAAGCTCTATGGATTTGACGGACAACTCTTAAAATTTCATCATTTTGTTTATACAGCACTGGATTAAACAACGATAAAAAATAAGGAAATAACCAGTTGGGAAAACTTCTATCTTCTATGGGAACAATAAATATTTCTGGGCAGCTTTTTAGCAATTGTTCAGGGCCGATCACACGAGTAGGGTTTTCCACCATGCCAGTATTATACTATAGGATTAATTAATTAACAATTATAAGTGCCTACATTCTAAATTGAAGTGCACCACGGTTTGAAAAAACCCCGAGACGATAGCCACCCGTTCCCGACCGCTTCGGTCGGATTTGTGTTGGTATAGTATTTTCTGTTGATTCTCTTGTGTACGGTTCTTTCCTGGCCCATGGAAAACGAATTCCTATAAAAACAGTTTTTTCTTTTGCCATACACGCCAATTATGATTATATCACTCAGGAGTGAAATAGAAGATTCCAATGGCTAAATGACTCAATGGTTGAATGGTTAAATGCATCTCGCGGGTGGGGTTTTGTTAAAAAAACACTTTTTAGATAATAAGGTTCATTTTTTTATACGGGCGGCGAAATTGAAGTAATAAAAATATTTTTCCCACTGGTTGTCGGTCGAGTGATAGATATTGTCTCCGAAAAAATAATCGACCAACATCTCCCTCACGCGTAAAATTTCTTTTAAAGAATTTTTGTTTTTTGGATCATCTACAGTAAAATCGATCAGTTCAAGCGCTCGATAAAATGCGTTTTTACTCATTTCTGCCCTGTGTTTCTTTTTCCAATTAATCGCCCGCCCTACTTCGGCTCCGATATTAGCCATCTGCTCAAGAATCGAAAATTTATTCCATCTTTTAACTAAATCTTTGTGAAAAATTTTCATTTTTTGACTAATTTATTAACAATGGAGATCATTTTTGTCCTTATTGTCTTATCTTCAATCATGCGAGAAAAATTATTTAACCTCGGCCTGACATTAATAATTGAATCAAATTCGATAAAGTCCTTACCTTTGGCGTCTGGGTATAAATTTATTCCCCAAATATCATCTTGTTTTGATCCTGTGTCTAATAGACATTTCTCTTCATCGGCGTGCATAGAAGCGTCGACAACCATCACCTCTTTCTTGATATCAATGACCGCTTTAACTAAACCGCCGAATATTCTTGAAGACATTTTTTTAAGTTCATTGATACTGAGTTCAGTTTTTACTAATTTCATTTTTTATTCAAAAGAAGTTGTTAGGTAAATACATTTTAAAACCTCATTTGATTTATTATAATTATACCCAAAATTAACTATATAAAAATTAAAATCGCTTATAAATAAAGATGTATCAGTTCGGCTTATGCCTAAAAAAGTTCAGGAAGAAGATTAAATTTAAGAAGAAATTAATATTTTAATAAAATTACTTTGCTTTTAAATATTTTTTATAAAACCAATTGCCTACCTTAGCATCCTGAACACCAAGCCCAACTAAATCAATAATGGTTATTTCATCTTTATTCTCTCTACCTTTTACCATTCCTGCAATTACCTGGCCGAGTTCGCCAGTGATCCGTTTTCTGGTAATTGTTTTTTCTTCTATGGCGTGATGGATATCACCATTGACAACGCAGGCATCAATTGAATCCGCATAAATCTTATTCGCTTTACCAAAAACTGTAGCATCAAGTTCTTGCATCGTTGGCCCACATGCGCCCACAGCAGTTATATGTGTTCCTTTATTCACCCATTCGGGGAATACCAAAGCTTGAGAACTCGGAGTTGCCGTTATTAATATATCAACTTTTTCTACAGCTTCCTTAATTGTCTTACAGGATTGAAAAGTTATATTTGGCAACCTTTTTTCCATCCATTTTATATATTCTTTTACATGTTCAGGGTTTCTCCCCCAGATTTTGACAGTTTTTATCGGTCTTACTTCTTGAAGAGCGATCACTTGCAGTCTGGCTTGAACACCGTTTCCAACAACGCCGATTACACTACTATTTTCATTAGACAACCATCTTGCCGAAACAGCTCCTGCGGCTGCGGTACGATAATCAGTAAGAGTAAAATCTCCTCCTTCAATAAACGCTTCCGGTTTACCGGTCAAGGCATTGAAGATTATAAAAAAATCCGTATTGGTTGGTTCGTTTATCTTTGCTTTTTTGTTGCCCCAAAAACCAGCTGAATATTTAAAAACAAAATACTCATCTCCCTCTACATACCCAGCTTTAAAATGCACGTGGCCTCTTAGGCCAGCCAATCCCGGAGTGGAAAAATTGATAAACGGAGGAGAAACTGCTTTACCCTCTGCTAGTTGTTTGAAACCTAGTTCAATTTCTTCAATCAACTCTGTTAAACCCGATTCTAAAATCTCGCAGGCCTTTTCTCTTTTTATATATTCCATAAAAAAATTAAGCGTGTTTAGCAGTTTTTTTGGCCTTTCGATTAGCCTTTCTATTTTGTGCTCTTTGTAAACTTCTTAATTTCATTGCATCATTTTTGTCTTGTTGTTTTTTATTATCTCGATCGACTATTTTTTGACATTCTTTATTAGGACAGGCTGTTTTTTTATTTAAAATAACGGAACCATATATTTTTTCTTTCCATGTTTTTACTGTTATCCGCTCCGTTCCGCAGCGTGGACAAGGATTACTGTAAGTTTTATTCATATTGGCATATCCTAATCATTGTCTATGGTGGGATATATCTTAGTATACCAAATTATTCTAATACTGTGTAGTTAAAGT
>Ga0210051_1006621_pt1 | contig 10911 bp, 9 predicted proteins | sample CryGey092014_all_FD_185464 | JGI IMG/M metagenome (GOLD analysis project Ga0210051, IMG submission 185464) | Groundwater microbial communities from aquifer - Crystal Geyser CG23_combo_of_CG06-09_8/20/14_all (SPAdes) (version 2) | ecosystem: Environmental > Aquatic > Deep subsurface > Groundwater ...
AGTATATCCGTAACCGGCATAAAGACCGTCGATTTCATATATTCCCTTAGTGCCCTCTTCCAAAACAGCTCTGGGCTTTGATGGCAAAACAATATCGTAATTCATGTTTTTTTACTAAAATTAATTATTAATTTTATACACCTTTTTATCGCCGTTTGGCAAGATATATTCCAATTCGGTGTCGGAAATCCATTGGGGTTTTCCATTCCAAGACGGCTCCGTAGAAGTAGTTAATAAAATATCTTTTTTAGTAAAAAGATTATAAAGATGAAGTTCTACAATTTTCCCTGCTTTCCGCCATTCGTCGTGAACCTGCTCTGTAATTACATCTATGCCGATCCAACCGGGGCCGGTATCGTAAGTTAGATAGCCGTATTCCGGATTGAAAGCGGTACCGCCCAAAGTGCCCTCGGGCGCGGATAAAACATCATATTCCCAACTATCGCGTTTAATTCGCACAAAACCCAAACGAAACGCTCCCGCAGATATATCTTCCCAAAAATAACTGCCGGACTTAGTCCAATTTTCTAATCCCAGATAACCTTCCAGGCTGGGGTTAATTTTTAAAATAGACGAATACGGTAAAGTAAACGAATCTTTGTGTGTCTGTTGATTCTTAAAATAATAGCCAATATTTTCCGGTATTTTGGAATAACTTTGTACTAAAGCAATATATACTTCCATTGGGTCAACGCGAAAATCAGCATCATAAGATGCTGTAAATTCTTTCGGTTTTTCGGCTAGAAGGGTAAGCGGTTCTCCTTTACCGCTATAATTGTATTTCCAAAGTTCTATTCTGAATCCCTCCTCTTGTTTTATCTTATCAACATCATAGTTAAACATTTTCATTACATATACACCGCATCTATGCAACTCAATTGGATGATAGCTTCTAAAAATTCCGTTGATATTAAAACTAGATATAACAGTGTTATCTGTTTTATTCATTATACTGATAATCGCATCCGCACCAATAAGTCCTTTCTTGTTAACTTCATGATTAGCCATTTCATCATCCTTCAAACACGGCAAGTGGGTAATTTGATTTTCCGGTGGATTTTGAGTTAATTGAAGCGGTTTTCGAAAAAAATAAAAATAAACACTCGCACTTGTCAGAATCAAAAAAATGGCAACGGAAGCCGCGATAAGAACTTTCTTTTTGTTTTGAATTAATGAAATCATAATATTTTACTGAAAATTGAAGATAAAGCGCCGTAGACAGCCGCCAATAATATAGCGAGAATAGATTGCTTGCCGTTTTGAACTGTGCGGATGGAATCCGAGCCAATAATGTCGGCGCCATCTGTAGTTTTTCCCGTAAGAGTTGCGCTTGTATCGCCGCATTGAATTCCGATGTCAGCGAATTTGAAATGGAATACTAAATCTAAATCCCCGTCTTTGTCCGCATCTTCAATATGCCGCTTGGCTTTATTGTTTTTGTCTTTATGAATTTCTTGGGCAGCGCTTGGTCCAAAACGAATTGTATCTGCATCTACAGTAGTGGCGTCAAAAATTGGGGTCGTGAGAATAGCAACGGGGATGATTCCTTTTGGATTTTGGCAGTTGATTGAATTGGGGTCGCTGCCGGGTTTAATGTCAATATTCACAATTCGTTGGAGTTTGGTTTGTTCGGCTAACGTCGTTGAATAGTTTAATTCAAAATCTTGAGTAATATCGGGCAGAATATTGCCTGTTTGAGCGATATCTTTTGAATTACCAGCTTGGTCATAAGTTAGAATGCTGAAAGTATAACTTCCAACTTCTGTGCCGATGACTTGAATATCATATTGGCCGGTTATTGGCTCGGGTATCCAGATGTTTTTGCTCGCTTCGGGGACAATATCGCTTTCGGGATTGCCAATGCTCTCTTGATAATAAACTCCATTCGGAATTTCATTATACTCAATATTGCTTATCGGGTCTTTTCCTAGCCTTCGACCCAACGGATCGGTAAACAGGAGTTCGCCCGGCGAAGCAAAATGGGCGGAAATGCTATCGGGTAATACCGCAATCGGACTGAATAATCTTAAACCAACGAAATGATTGTCATAGTCGTAAATATACGAACTTCTGGGTTGATTTAGGCTTTTTGTCAGATAATAAATGGGGTCTTTAACGGTATAAGTGGCGGATAATTTTCCGTCTGCGACGATAAAATGGTCAACTAATTTTCCCTGTCTGTTTAAGACTTTGATATTTAAAATAGCCGGCTGTAAATTATAAAGTTGCCCGTTTAAAATATTCGTATCTTCAGAATTTACAGGGCCGGAATATACCAAACGAGAAATGCCGAATTGGTCTTTGGAATAATCCTTTATCTTTTCCCATTTGACATCGCCATTTGACCAATAACCGTCGTTATTGGTTGACCACTCATTAAATCTTGCTGGATCAACATTTTTTCCGTCAGCTGTGGTAGAAATATTATAAAATCTCATAACCATTACTTCGGAAGTTATGGCGCAACCGCAATCCCTAATTTTAGAACCGCAGCTGTAACTACTAGCAACCCCTTTGGCATAATCTAATTCTGCCCATATAAAAGTTTCTTCCTCCGATGGATATTTTGAAAAAACTTGCGTATACAGCGGCACCAGTTTTACTATAAAATCTACATTTCCTGGACTTCCAAACTCCTGCCAGTTGGAAGTATTACCTTGATTATCTATCGCTCTTGCCCGCCATTTGTATTGTCGTTCAAAAAGAGCTGTTCTAGTAATTGCGACTTCGCTTCCCGAAGTCGTTAGCTCGCTTTCCAATAAATTTTGACCGTTAAAGGGTTGGCTGAACTCTTTTAATTCTATCTGCAATTTCACTTGGTCGTTATCAGGGTCGCTTACGATTGCTTTAAAAACTACAATTCCTCTTGTAGGATTATCCTGCGATGATTCTGTTGTTGTCCCGCCTTCGTATATTTCTGTTTGTCCGTCGGATTTGTGCTGGTTAAGACTGGAAAAAGTCGGAGGTTGATTAGGAGGAACTTCCCACCCGTCTTGCGTAGTCCACGGCAGATTATCCTGCCCGCCAGTGAAAACATATGGCACGTCGCAGAAATCATCATTATTTAAGTCGTTACACCCTTCTATTAGTGTATCAAAATTATCCCAGTAATTACCTCCTGTGGGCGGATTAAGATTGAAGGTATTGCCAGTACTGCTGTATACACGGACCTGCGTTGAGTTAGTAATAAAATTGTTATTGTAAACTTTATTACTATTTGAATGGTAAAAAGCCATTCCATCATTATTACTAGAGATGGTATTACTGGTAAATTTATTATTAGCGGAGTAATAAAGGGGTACTCCATCACCGCCACTATTAGAAATGGTATTACCGCTGACATCATTATTAGCAGAAGTATAAACCGCAAGACCATCTGAACCATTACCTAAAATAACGTTACCCGCAATATGGTTAACGTTAGAGGTGTATAAATCTATTCCGTCGTAGTGGTTATTTGAAACAGTATTGCCGGTAAAAGTATTATTGGAAGAGTCATAAAAACCGACTCCATCGCTGTCGTTGTTCGAAATAACATTATTTGAAAAATTGTTATTATCTGAATAATAGTATGAACCAATACCGTCGTTGTTGTTTGCAATATTATTCTGAATTAAGTTATTATTGGTAGAAGATCGCAAATTAACTCCTTCGTATGTATTTGAAATAACATTGTTGATTAAAATACTCTGAGAAGAATATCTAAGAACTATACCTAAAGAAAAATTCTTTATTGTGATGTTTTTAACCGTAATTTCTGACTTTTGATAAAGATATATACCGAAACCGGTATTTGTTCCCGTGGTACTATGACCATTGCCGTCTAAGGTAATAGCATCATTGTCAATCTGGATTGATTCTGTTAAATCAGTAGTCAAGGTGCAAGTTTTTGTGTTTGCGTTCCAGGCGCCAATTGAAACGCAATCCCCGCCAGTGGCGTCGTCTTTAATGAATTTCGTACTCATTCTGGGCTGGATAAAGACGAAATGGCGGTTTGATAAATCTTGAGTGAAAGTGTATTTTCCGTTTCCGTCGGTAGTAAATTGAGTTAAATTATGATAATTGTCTTCAAATTTATAATAATTAATTAAAGGAGAAAAACCACTAATCGTAATTTGAGTTTGGGTAGTGGAAGTTGATGTGGCTCTTTCGAGCATCATTGTAATCATTTCCGGAACAGATTCCATTCTCAGTTTTATAGGCTCTGAACTATCTAACGCGATATTAAGATATATACTATCTGTTATTTCAAAGTGATTACCTTCTCCCTCAATGACGCCGTAAGAAGGATGTTCTGGGGGCAAATCGAGAATTTCTTCGGCATTAATGATATTAAAAAATCCAAAATTAATAATCAAAAAAATGGCAATGAATAATAATTTTTTTGCTCTGGGCTTTGATGGCAAAACAATATCGTAATTCATGTTTTTTTACTAAAATTAATTACCTTGAATAAAACTCAATAATTGCGTTTAAATTTGTTTTTATTTCAAAATCTTGCGCTTGGGGTTTTCCGGCAATCTTCCCTTCTTTTTTGCTTTTATCCATTTCCAGCCAGACCGGTGGCTGATATTTTTTTAAATAGATATCCGTATTTTGAAAAACTTTTTTTGCGGCGCTTTGGGGACGAATGGCTATTTTATCGCCGACTTTCAATCGATATGAAGGAATATTCACTTTTCTGCCATTAACTATAATGTGGCCGTGATTAACTATTTGCCTGGCTATGCTTCTTGATTTTACCAATCCGAGCCGATAAACGACATTATCGAGACGCAATTCCAAAATTTCAGCGAGGCGCGAAATAATATCGGCGCTTTTTCCTTTTAACGCTTCCTGAATGTAATTCTTAAATTGGCGTTCGCGTAAAATATAAAGAAATTTCAATTTCTGTTTTTCGGCCAACTGGAAACCGTATTCGGATTTAGATCTTCGCGGCCGTTTGCCGAAACTGCTTTTTTTAACTCCGGGCGGATAAGATTTGCGCGTTAAAGGACATTTAGGAGTATAGCATTTTTCCTCTTTTAGAAAAAGTTTTTCTGTCGCTCTCCGGCAAATTTTGCATTTTGAATTGGTAATCATGCTAAAATTTATTTTTGTTAAACATCACACCCTTCTCCGCTTGGGCGGCCGCGGACCGTTATGCGGGACGGGCGTAATGTCGCGGATAAACATAAAATCAATGCCTTTTGCTGCAAAAGAACGAATTGCCGATTCTCTGCCCGCGCCCACTCCCTTTATCATTACCCCTACCTCTTTGATACCTATCATTTTTGCCTTATCTGCCATCAATTCCGCAACCTTAGAAGCGGCGAAAGGAGTTCCTTTTTTGGCGCCCTTAAAACCAAGAGCGCCGGCGGAAGAAGAAAGAATGACATCCCCTTTTTCGTCGGTTAATGATAAAATCGTATTGTTGTAGGTAGATTGAATATATAACCTTCCGCTCGTAAGCTTTTTCTTCGGCAAATGCTCCATTGAACGGCTGGTCAAACCCTGATCGACATTTCCACCTGCTTTTTTAATAATGCGCTTTTTACCCATGTTCTAAATTTTATGTTTTCTCTAATTTTCTTCTGCCGCTGATGGCTGTCCGTCTTACATTGCCGCGCCTTGTTCTTGAATTTGTTTTCGTGCGCTGGCCTCTCGCCGGCAAACCTTTGCTGTGTCTGCTGCCCCGATAACATTTTATATCGCGTAATCTTTTTATATTCATCATCACTTGTCTGCGAAGTTCTCCTTCAACGACGCGTTTTTCAACCGTTTCCCTCAAAAGAATTACTTCGGCCGGCGTCAGATCTTTTACTTTTTTATTTCGGGGAATATTTATTTGATCTAAAATTTTTTGCGCCGAAGAAACGCCTACGCCATACAAATAACTTAGCGCTATCTCAAGATTTTTATTATCCGGAATATTTGCTCCCGCTATACGCATATGATAAATTTAGCCTTGCCTTTGTTTGTGCTTGGGATTTTTCCTGCAAATAACATAAACTCGACCTTTTCGTCGAATCATTTTGCAATTTTTACACCTTGTTTTAACTGAGGCTCGTACTCGCATGCCAAAATTATATGAACGTTAGCGAATAATAAAGCGGGAGCAAATTCCTTTATAATCTTTGGGTGATTCTGCCCTTGTCTTCGCTATAAGGATTAAGCTCCACCCGTACTTTATTGCCGACAAAAACCCTAATGTGATATAGGCGCATTTTACCCGCCAAATGGGCCATAATTTCCGGTCCTCCCTCAAGGAGTACCCGAAACGTTGTATTTGGTAGCGCTTCTATAACGGTTCCTGTAACAATTTCCCTTTTTTCTTTACTGTCTGGCATTATTTAAATTATAAAAGATATATTAACAGAATTGATGTCATACAGTCAAGAGCCGAATACCTGCCAGATTGAAATAGTGGTTCGTTTCCAAATTACCTAAAGGACTATCTTTTAATATCTTCTTAATGATGATTTGAGCGGCGTCTTTGGGAACATTTTTCCACCAACTAGGTTTAAAGATGATTTTTGCCTTTTCTATCGCGGGATACTTCGGAAAAACATTTTGGGGATTTTGACTTTCTTTTATTAAATCGGCTTTAATGCCGTCTTCGTCAATTTTCCAGGAAAAATGAGCTTGATCTTTAAGGCTGAAGGTAATGGCTGTTGCGGTAAAATTTTTCAATTCGAAATCTAATTTATCCAAATTAAGAATTTCTATTTGAGGAGCGGCATCCTTACCCAAATATTTTTCTCCGAGCGCCCGGTTGACATCCGATTTTTTCAGAAGAAAGCCGAAAAAAACCGCGCTTTCTTTAAGATCAATTTGATTACCTTCGTCGCCGACTTTCGGTTTATTTTTTTGTTCATCGAAAACAATCTGTTTCGCGTTTTCGTAAAGCAAAAAGCTTTCCGGCTTCGGATTGGCGCCCATTTTCAAAAGGTAATCATTAACTTTTTCTTTCATAGAAATTCTGATATCTTCAATGGCTTTTATGTCTTTTTCGGCAATAATAGCGATTTCGCCTATAAACCCTCCTTTCATTTCGGTTTTGGAACGGCCGTAAATTTTTTCGCGCCTTTCGGGATCTTTAAATCCGGGGAGTGTAAAATCAGTAAGGCCGATGTTGTATTCTTCTCCCGGTTTATCCGCGAAAACGGTCGTTTCGATTTCACTTGTCGTTACTTTTCCTCCTTCCACTTTCGCGCCCGGCACAACAATCGTCTTGGGGAGGCGGTAGATTTTTCCATCCGGCGTCTCTAGCCGCGTATCTTTAATTAAAGTTTGAGGTTGTGAGCTGTAAGAATTGTAAAGTACCGCTTGGCCGCTGGATTTTTTGCTTACTTGCTTAACTCCCGTAAATTTATAAGTATCTTTTTCTTCGCGGCTTATTTGCATCATTTCAAGGGGTAATTCGTCTTTCTTCGGCTCAATAGATGCTTGAAAAACAACATCGATATCAACAAATTGCTGGCGTGGCGTGATTTCCACGGTAACCGACGAGAAATTTTTCAAGACAATAAAGCTGCCGGCGACCAAAACAAGAATTGTGATGATCGCAATCGTCCATTTCAATTTTCGGTTCGAACGATGAAAGGCGATACCGGAAACGCGCGGAAGACGGAAACAAAACAAAGTTCTGAAAATTCTCTTGCGGGGTTTTTCTTCCTTCTTGTCTTTTTTATCGCTTTCATCTCCTTTATCGGGCGGTTGATTTTTTTTGGGCAAAAGAACAGCTTGTTTTTTAATAATGATTATGTCTTGAATTAAAGATTTTGCCATGGCTGTTTTTCTAAAAATAATTTATCTGCGTAAAGAGATGAAATCATTAATGAAATATCCTTGTCCTCGCTAAATCCTTTTCTGAAAATAAAACGGCTTTTAAAAGCTTCCGGTAGAAGAAATCGACTCGTAAACGGCTGTTCCTTCGCGCAAGTCGCGAAATCTTTTATTGCCAGCGCGCCTTTACCTCCGATAAAAAGAAGGTCTGATGGAAGATAAGAAAATTCCGCCGAATTTTTAACGGCATCTTTAAAAAATTGGCACCATTTTCCTGATGCGTCCTCTATAATCTTTCGGACTTTTTCTTTGGTTCCGGCGTGAAGAGCATCTCTTATATATTGGCTCAAAAGAACGGATGATTCCGCGAGTGAAAAATTAAATGCGCTCGCGATCCTTCTTACTAAAATATTCTCGCCGAAAGGAAAAGAAATAACTTCCTCCAAAATTCCGTCTTTTATCTTCATTAAATCGGTAATTTCACCGCTTATATCGATTACAAGCAGATCTCTGCTGATATCAACTATATCTTTTAATGTATTGAACGCGACAAAAGGAAAACTGCGGAAAAGAAGGGGCATTGCGCCAAAGCTATGGGCGATGCATTCCCTAAGTCGATCCTGAATGACCTTAATTCCAAGGCTCATATGAAGAGATATTTCCGCGCTAAGAGCATGTTTTCCGATTGGTTTCTTGATTTGATAACCATTCAAATTAATCTTCATTTCTTCCTGTTCAAGAATTTCCACGGGCTGATGTTCTGTTTCCCATTTCTTTTTGAAAGACTCAATCTCATCGACAACAATCTCTTCCAATATTTTTTCGGTTATTTCAAAAGGCTTCGGTTTGCTGAAACGGATAACTTTATTTTGGGAAATATAATAAGGAGAAGAAAAAATAATTATTGTCGCATCGGGCCTTTTCCAGTCTTTGGGCATTCTTCTTTTTAAAGCGGCGATCGTTCTTTCAAAGGTTTTATGCAGGGACCGCTGAATTTTTTGGAAATCGAGATCGGGCAAAAAATCAGTGGAAAATCTGGCACTGGTTAAAACTTTGGGAAGCTTGTTGGGATGATGCTGAAACAGAATTCCGCCGACAGAAGAACTGCCAATATCAAATACGGCAACTGTAAGTTCACGTTGTAAGCGGCTAAAAGGCCACATAAGTATATTATACTGGAAATCAAAGACAAAAGAAACAAAAAAATCCCCATCTTTCTAAGGGTTACCCTTAGAAAGTTAGGACAAAACGGCTTTAATCCTTCGTACGCCGGCGGAACTGGATTCTTCTTTGATGATTTTAAACTTTCCTAAAAGGCCGGTGCGCTCTACGTGCGGTCCGCCGCAAATTTCCCGACTGAAAGGAGATTCCGAACTTGCCTGCGAGGAATTATCCTTTATCGTATAAACTTTTACCCTTTCTCCATATTTAGATTCGAACACGCCCATGGCTCCCTGTTTTTTCGCCTCTTCGAGGCTCATTTCTTCCATTTTAACCGGCAAATCTTCCTGAATTTTTTCGTTTACCGCATCTTCAACTAGTTTTATTTGTTCCGACGTCATTTTTTCCGGATGAGAAAAATCAAAACGCAAACGCTCACCGGTAATATTAGAACCCTTTTGAGACACATGTTTTCCTAAAACTTTTCTCAATGCCGCCAGCATCAAATGCGCCGCAGTATGATATTTAATCACTTGTTCCGAATGGTCGGCCAAACCGGATTTAAACATTCCAACCGAAGCGGTCCGGGAAAGTTGTTGATGCTTTTGAAATTCTCTGTTAAAAACATCTTCATCTACAATATGCCCGCTTTTCTTGGCTAAATCTTTAATAATGTCAATCGTTAATCCGAATGTTTGATGAAAATAAAAAGCGTCATGGATAATCTTCACAGCATGGAATTTATATGCTTTCCCGGGCGTAATGGCTTCCACTCTCATTTCTGGATATTTTTTAAAAAATTCATTTAATCCTTTTTCTATTATTTTATTAAATTCATTCACCTCTTCCTTGATTTCTTTGATTATTTTGTCTTTATTAATCGGCAGTTCTTTATAAAAATTATAATAATTTATTGCCCTCTCAACCCTCGAAATTAATGACTCTAACGGTATGGAATTAATTTTACAAATAACAACAATGCGACGAATCAATCTTCTTAAAATGTAGCCGGCGCCTTTATTAGATGGTTTAATGCCATCTGCTATCAAAAACATACTTCCCCTTAAATGGTCTGCAATTATTCGTCCATCTCTACCCAAAAAAGTAAAAAAATTGAAAGGTTGAAATAAATCAGTGTCAAAAACATTATTTTTACCTTGCGACACCATTGCTAACCGTTCCAAGCCCATGCCCGTATCTACGCCCGGCGTTTTAAGCAGAGAATATTTTCCATTTGCGTCTTTGTAATATTCATTAAAAACTAAATTCCAAATTTCGACGTTATTTACGTAAATTTCGGTAGTGGGACCGCAAGGGCCTTCGCTGCCCGTCGGCCCCCAAAAATTATCAGTCTTTCCCGCTTTTACAATTTTCAAAGACGGGTCAATAGATTTCCATATTTTTTCCGAGTCCCTGTCTTCGGATATTCCGTCGGCGCTATCGTCCTTAAACACGCTTACATAATCAATCTTCAATCCCATTTCCTTTGTAATAAATTCATGCGCATATTTGATGGCTTCTTCTTTGAAATATCCTCCGAAACTGAAATTGCCGAGCATTTCAAAAAAACTCAGATGGGATTCATCGCCGATAGAATCTAAATCGGAGGTGCGAAAACATTTTTGCACGGAAGTCACATTTTCTCCATACGGAGATTTTTCATTCAAATAATATGATTTAAACTGTTGCATACCCGCGCTCGTCAAAAGAACCGATGGGTCGCTCGGCACCAGCGAAGAAGAAGGCACAATCATATGCCCTTTTTCCCTAAAAAATTCCAGATATTTTTTCCTGAGTTCTTGGGATGTCATTAATATAAAGTGTATAAAAAACTCGGGCTTTTATCAAATAATAACTCCACCGCCGAGCATCTGCCTGCCGCTATATAAAACCAAAGATTGCCCTGAAGTTACGGCGCGCTGTGGCGTATTAAAATGGAAAGTTGCCGAATTACCGCTGATAACAACAAGGCGGCATTCTTGC
>Ga0210051_1006626_pt1 | contig 10906 bp, 9 predicted proteins | sample CryGey092014_all_FD_185464 | JGI IMG/M metagenome (GOLD analysis project Ga0210051, IMG submission 185464) | Groundwater microbial communities from aquifer - Crystal Geyser CG23_combo_of_CG06-09_8/20/14_all (SPAdes) (version 2) | ecosystem: Environmental > Aquatic > Deep subsurface > Groundwater ...
ATAAAATTCTTATCAGGCCGGATGGCGAAGTCTCATATTGTGCTGCATTAAAGTATTCAAGATTTGGAAATGTTAGGAAGAATAATTTGAAATACTTCTGGAACGAGCATCCTAAAATCGTTCTCTTCAGAAATTTTCTAGAAAAAGATTATAAAAAACTGAAAGGAAAATGCGCTTCTTGTGAAATAAAAGAGGTGTGCAGGGGCTCTTGTGTTGCTCAACGTCTTTATGCTTATAACGACTTATTCAGAGGGCCTGACCCATTATGCTACAAAAAGCAAAGAAAAGGATAAGGGCAAAGACAAAAAGGCATGAACTATTCATTGACTGTTTTTATGATTTTATTGATAAGTCAAATGTCGTGGTAAAGAAAGAATTGTTTGCTAAAATGTGCAAAGACGGCTGTAAAAATTTTAACAAAAAGTACAGTTGCCCTCCCTTTTCCCCAAAATTCAACAAGTATGTCAAAAAATATCACAAACTTCTTGTTTTGCTTTTTGCCATAAATTTAAAACAGTTTGACAAGTTTAATTATAAGCCATATCACAAAATAAGGATAGCTAATGCAGTCATGAAGTCAAGAGCCGAACACGTCATGAGAGATTTAGAGTCAAAGTTTGATTCTTTTTATTTGAGCACTGGAGCATGTAGATTATGTAAACCTTGTCAGCTAAAATTTAATAGACCTTGCAGATATCCTCAGAAAAGGAGATACAGCTTAGAAGCGCTGGGAGTTGATTGTAATCTGCTTTCACAGAAACTTTTCAATTTTCATCTTTTGTGGTATGAGCCAACTAGCAACATAGATTATACCTGTGTTATTTGCGCTCTTCCCCTGAAGAGGTCGGTGAATGAAGAAAAAGTTACAAAAGAACTTGAGACACATCTTGATAAACTATGCAGAATTAGATGAATTAGATAAGATCAGAATTAAATCAAACTTTTTTGCAATTTGCAAGGATAACAAAAACTTATCATGCACCTAAGGTTGTGAGCATTATCTTTGATGCCACGAGGTTGAAGAGCAGTGTCACCACAAGCGAGATTGCCACATAAAGTATCACGCTCTTGGGCAGCTCTTTTCCGATGCTGTATTTCTCTCCCAAACTGTCTGCCCCGTTCTCTATCCCGTTTGATATCACAATGAGAATGTATGTTATTTCAACAAGGTAAATTCCGACTATAAGCTGGAAGTAATATGGCGGGATGCCGTCGCTTATCAGTCCCATCATTCCGCCGATGCCGCCCAGACCTGTCTCTCCGCCTGACTCCTGCATCTGCCTCATCTGAATTGCAAGCTTTCCAAGTATCATTGTTATCATTGAGGTTATTCCGATAACTATTCCTGATATTGCCGGAGTGAGAAACGAGATTTGCGACTTCATTGAGGAAATGATGTCTGCAAGCAGGTCCTTCAGGCGTTCGTCAACCCTGTGTATCTGCTTTATGTATTCCGAGACATTCATAAGCGACTGGGAGACAACGAGGGGCCCCTTCTTTGCGCTTTCAATGAGAACCTTCATGGAGCTCTCTATCATGTTTGAGGGAAACCTTGTGAGTGCTCCTGCGCGCTTGTCAAATATTGCCTGTGAAATGCCCATTCCAAGTTTCCTTATGTTTATGCTGACAAGCTCAAAGAAGCTTCCTGATGCAGTGCCCTTCATTATGTCTGCAACCTTTCCGCACGCTATTTCTATCGGAAGCCCGTCCCCTACTCTGTTGCCGAGCTGGAACAGTGCTGAGGCAAACTCATCCTCAAGCTTCTTGGCATTCTCCCTTATTTTCACCATGTTCTTTGACTTTATGTATAAATACAGTCCAAGTGCAAGTCCCATCCCGAGGGGTATGAACATGCTGAGTATGAGTGCGCCTATGCCATAAGGCCCGACTATCGCATCTGGAGTTTTAGGGTCCATTGATTGTCTGTATCCTAGGAATTCAAGCCCGCCTATTGAGATGTCAAAATTCGGCGCAAAGGCATGTATGAGGAGCGGGCTTATTCCTATCAGAAAGCATGCTGAGAATAAGAGCACTGATACAAAAAGAGGGCTTATTGAATATTCAACACTGCCAACCTTTACTATCAGGTTCTCGTAATATTTCAGCTTCGGGTTCTGGACTGAGATATCAACATCGCCATAGCCAGTTGGCCTCCTGGAAAGTATGTTTCTTCCAAGGTAATAAACTGCAATTGGAAGTATTATGTTATAAAGAAGGGCGAGGTGGTACCATTTCACTTCTGGCATGAATGTTACGACGAGAGGCAGTATAACAAGCCCGAGTATGGGAAGTATTACGCCGAGCATATGAAGCATCGTTATCGGGGATTGCAGGTTGTGGGCGTAGTGGAGCATCTTTTCATATGTCTCATCAAGTATCAGCGAAAGAGACCTGTCCAGGAGACTGAGGCGCCTGTCTTCGGATGTCTCGTAAAGCGAGCTCTCTATCAGGTGGAATGCCTCTACAAATTCCATGTTCCACTTTCTCCAGCTCTCAAAATATTCGTCAAGCGACTCCTTTATTGAGGGATATTTTCCTGTTTCAACATTCCAGAAGACTTTTCTGAGGTCTATTGACAGGGGGGCTGAAAGGTGCTCTGCCGCAAAGTTGACTGCCAGCTCAAGATTTGAGGTGTGCCTCATGTAAGTTACTACATAGAATATGCACAGCACCATCTGGTTGCTTGCGCGCATCCTCCAATTGTTGGCGAGGATTTCCGGCATCTTCTGCATTATGATCATAGCTGTCACTGCAACAGCAAGGAAGAAAATCACAAAGAACAGTGAGCTGAAGACAATGAAGCTTACAAAAATTCCAAGCACTGCTATGATTGCCGGGTAAAGTATTGATGCGCTCATCACTCCCGCAGGGGTCATGTTGAGATGGCAGATTGCTATGTTCTCCTGCATCTCCTGTTCTGTCTTTTTTTCTGGGGTTATGCGGAATACCCTCTCGGCGAAATTGAATGCATTCTCAAGGAAGGAGAGCTGCACTGGCATGTTCTCGCGCTTGAATTCAGCGTACTGCCTTGAGGCAAGATTCGGCTCTTTCTCATCCTCCTGTCCCGGATTGAGCTCGCTCTTGAGCTTCCCCTTGTATCTCTTAAGGAGCTCTTCCATTTCCTTATCATTTATGCTCTGCTGCTTTTCAGACATTTTTTATGGTGGAACAAACAATATTCTATTCAGAATTGATTCCACCACCTCTTTTTTTAGTGAATGATTATTTGGCTCTTTTTTGTTGCTCTTTTTTGATTTTATTATTTTTGTTTCTCTTCTAACTCAACTGTATTGCTTTTTATGTAATGCTTGAACCAGCTTTCCCACTTGAGCGCTACCCTTTTGCTGTCTATGGCTCCAACTTCGTCTTTTATCTCATCACATATTTTGTGGAAGTGGTCGTTCGCGACAACCACATGCTGGGCTTCAAGGAGCTCAGGCATCTTCAGCCTGTTGGCGTAATCAACATTAAGTTCCTTTATCTTTGCCCTCAGCAATATATTGTCCCAAACAGCATCCCAGTTGCCCGCCCATTCCTTAACATTTCCTGCAACCGCCTTTATCACATCGGAGTCGCCGTTTATAAGGTCGTCGGAGGGCTCGAGCTGGTCTGTTTTTGACTGGTATTTCATCAGGTCTGAGAAGCCGTTTTCTGTAAGCGGGTCGTCTGTCCAGAATTTTCTGACTTCGGTTATTTGTGTGACGCGCCTCCACCTGTGAAGCCCGTCAGGGCTCCTGAGCGGGTTTGCCACTATTATGACATCTGTCGCTTTGAAGCTGGTCTTGGGAACCTGCAGGTCATTCACAACCCTGTCAAAAACGCCGTAGGGGCTGTCGCCGTGTATTGTGCCTGCAACAACGTTTGCAAGAGCCCCTATTCTCATCGCCTCATAGAGCGCCTTGGCCTCTGTTGACCTTACCTCTCCGACTATCAGGCATGAGTCCCCCATCCTCAGCGTAGTTCGTATTCCCTCATCAGCAGGCACCTCTGCAGTTCCCCTTGTCATTGCGCTTGCCACCTTCATCGACTGTATGTTGTATCCTATTTTCTTCAGTGCACTTACAGGAAGCTCAAGGGTATCCTCTATTGTTATTATCCTGAGCTTTCTCATTATCTCAGTCATGAGAGCCCCCAGAAGTGATGTCTTTCCGGCAGACCTCGTCCCTGCAATAAGAAGCGTCCTTGAACCGTCAGCAAGGAAGCTTATCAGCCCGGCAGACAGGGGATTTATCATTTGCGCATTTATGAAAAGTGGAAGGGTCCAAGGCCTGTCCCTGTGCCTCCTGAATGCATAGGCAAGCCCCCTCGGGTTAAGCGGCTCTGAAATAACCGCAACCCTGGCATTTGCCCCAGGAAGCATTATTTCTGTATCAAGTATCGGGTTTGCCTCGTCGAGGGGCCTGCCTGACATCATTCTCAGCTTTGATGCCCAGGATTCCGCCTCTGTCTCAGTAGGTATTACGTTTGTCATGCAGTCGTCAAAGTCCTGGTGGACTATGAACATCGGCCCCTGCCCCAATGGGCTGTTGATTGTCACGTCCTGAATCTTTTCGTCCTGCAGCAGCACTTCGATAAGCCCGAAGCCCACTGTGTATCTCACAAGTATGTCTGTAAGCTCGTCTATCTCCCTCATCCTGAGCTTCAGGTTCTGGTAGCTCGCAAGCTCTTCCAGGAGGTCGTGCCCAACATTGTAGAAAACCCGTCTCATCCTTTCAGGGTCTACAAACTCTGATTTGCTCGGCTTGTGCTCTGCAATTATCTTTCTGGCTGCATCAAGCAGGTCATATTTATCTTCTGAAAGCTTGAATTCGGGCGGGGTTATATGATAGAGATGCTGGATGGAATCCGGAAGCCCGAAAATGGTGACCTCTGTGTTGTCGCCTACTGTGTAGGTGTCGAGCTCTTCAGCGTCCGGCGGATAGGTTGCCATCAGCTTTGTGAACATGAAGTCAGGCTTGATTGTCGGTGAGAAGATTTTTCTGTAGATGTCCCTGTTTCCCATGATATAGCCGGAAAGGTAGGGCTTTGCAAGCGCCACCATCCTTGTTCTCTCAAGCTTGTCCCTGACATAGCCAAGGAGTGCAATGAATTTTTCCTCGCAGTCAATGCAGGCATTGACATCTGTCTTGTCCTGGTTTATCCTCTCCCTCCTTATCAGGCGTGTGAGCTGGACATAGGCGCCAAGGGGGTCGCTCTTTATGAGATTGTAAACTATGTTGTGAAGCTCATTGTACCATGCCGCAATGCACTTGTTGCAGTTTGGGTTGAAAGATGCTAGTGTGTGGTAGCTTATGAGGTTCTTCTGCTTCACGAGTTCGTTGTATATCTTTGCAATCTCCTGCAAAACAGCAACCTGATTGTAGTCATACTCAAAATCTCTCTTCTGGGAAAGAACTATCTTGGTGGTATCGGAATTCTCAATGAGGCGCTCAATCATAGCAGCCATGCAGAAGGCATTGTCTTCAATAGAAGGGGCGTAGCTGCAGTTGGCGCAGTTCACCCTGAGGGCATTATCCTCGCCCTCTCTCTGCATCTCAGAGGGGCAGTTTTCACCTCTTTTGAAATCCATGATTGCGGACCCGGGAATGGTTTGGCTCTGCCTTTCAATAGGCAAATTTAATAAATAAGTATACTATAAATCTGGGACATAAGCAGAATAAATTATAAATCAATTCATTTATAAATATTGTGATGATAGCGAGATTAATAATAATGTAATGACAGCAGAGAGCTGCCTTAAAAAAGAGCGTGATTTGATGTTTGACAACAATTCAGACCCAAATTTCTCGGAAATGATGGAGCAGAGCCCTGCCCAGCAGCCAGGTCCCCAAAGGAAGCCTATTGATATTACAACAGACCTTTCGGCGCAGACAAGCAACCTTGAGCGTCGTTTGAGAATGCTTGAGGAGCGCTACGGCTTGATGCAGAAGAGGGAGCAGATGATAGAGGAGAACATGATAAGCACCAACAAGAAAGTCAGCATTGAAATAAAGGCGATAAATTCCGAGATAATTGACCTTAGGTCTGACATTGCACAGATAAAGGACAAGATTGAGCTTATCATAGAGGAGCTACGGCAGAGCGCGAGGAAAGAAGACATAAAGGTGGTGGAGCACTATCTGGACATGTGGGACCCTACAAACTTCGCCACCCAGAAGGATGTTGAGAACATAATCAGGAGAGAACTCGCAAAAGCAATCCCTTCCCAGAATTTGCGCCCTAAGGGCGGCACTCAATAAGAGGATAACTAATCTGAGCGCAGCGAAAGTTTTAAAAAAGCATAAGAATATTGATTCCTGAACAGACAAGAGTATATATCATTCAAATTGTCAAAAACCACCAGTATTTGATTGGTGGCATGAGTGTTTAGTGAAAAAAACAATCATTGTGGTTTTTGACACAAAGAAAACCTTGAGGTTTTCTTGTGCACAAAATCAAAGATTTTGTTGCACTCAAAATTCACCTACCGGTGGTTTTTGAGCACACAAAATCCAAATAGTAAATTATATTAATTATCCAAATAATTTATCAAAGATAAGCAGAATTTTGTTGTTTAAAAAGAGGGATGTAATTGCCGCTTTTTGGTAAGAAAGAAGAGAAGAAACCAGCGCAGCCGAACGCCCCTGCCTTAACAACTCCTGTTGAGCAGGTTGTGAACTTAAGGGCAAAAGGGATTTCCAACAGCCAGATTATAGAAATGCTCCAGCGCGATGGCTACAAGACCTATCAGATATTTGACGCCATGAACCAGGCGGAGCTTATGAGCTCCAATATACAGGCAGGGTCTGGAGCAGACATGAGAAGCCCTATTCCTGAATTAGGAAAGCCTCAGGGAATGACTCAGCCTCAGTTCTCGGCAAATCTCTCGCAAATGCCTTCCCAGATGCCAATATCACAGTCTCCTGTCCCTGATTTCAGCCCCGAAGAGCTTGAGCACCAGGCGCTCAAGGATGATTCACACCTCTATCCCCAGAACTACCTTTCAGAGGGGCCTGAAAGGGAGCCGGTTTCAAACGAGGGCCTGAGCAGCAACGAGGTTGAAAAGATAGAGGAAATAGCAGAGGCAATAATTGACGAGAAGTGGAATGAGTTCATAATAAATGTCAACAAGATTATTGCATGGAAGGAAAGGACCGAGGCAAGGATGACTGCACTTGAGAAGCGCTTTGAGGACGTGAAGGCAAGCGTGGATGAGCTTCAGAAGACAATGATTGGGCGAATTGGCGATTATGACAAGCATGTCACAGATGTCGGGACAGAGATAAAGGCGATGGAAAAGGTCTTCCAGAAAGTTCTGCCATCATTCACGTCAAATGTCAATGAGCTTTCAAGGATAACAGAAGACCTCAAGGGAAAAAGGCAATAGGCATGGCATCCTGTTTGAAAAATTATTTATACTGAACAAAACAAATTCTTTTTATGGCTGGCAAGAATGTTGCAAAGCGCGCTTATGGCGGTTTCCTTTGGCTTTCTGGAAAATTGCGGGATATGATAAATTTCATTATTCTTTCTGCTGTTTATTTTCTGGGAATAGGGCTGACTTCAGTATTTGCAAAGCTTTTCGGCAAGAGATTCCTGAACGTAAAAAAAGGGAGAGCGCGCTCATACTGGGTTAAAAAGCCCGCATATAATGAAAAGAAGGAGGACTTCCTAAACCAGTTTTAGGCGGATAAAATGTACATACTCGGAATATCATGCTTTTACCACGACGCAGCTGCCTTCCTGATAAGGGACGGGCTTCCTGTGGCAGGGGCTGCAGAGGAGCGCTTCACAAGGAAAAAGCATGACACTTCATTTCCAATAAATGCGATAAATTATTGCCTGAAAGAAGCAGGCATATCAGCTGATTTGCTCTCTTATGTAGCATTTTATGAGAAGCCGGTTTTGAAGTTTGAGAGGGTGCTCTCTCAGCATCTTGAGACATTCCCAAAATCCTGGGTGACATTTTGCACTTCAATTCAGTCATGGATTTCTGAAAAGCTCAGGGTTGAATCAATAATCAGGAAAAAATTGCGCTACCGAGGGAAAATATTTTTTATTGAGCACCATCTCTGCCATGCTGCCTCCTGCTTTTTTGTCTCACCTTTCAAGAGGGCAGCGATACTGGCTGTTGATGGCGTTGGGGAATGGGCAACAACCAGCATCGGCATTGGCTCAGATAATCGGATAAGCCTGAAAAAAGAGATTGTCTTCCCGCATTCCATAGGGCTCCTTTACAGCACTGCAACTGCCCATCTCGGCTTTAAGGTGAACAATGATGAATACAAGGTGATGGGGCTTTCTGCATACGGAAAGCCGAGGTATTACAATAATTTCAAAAAAATTATTGACATAAAAGAAGATGGGAGTTTCGCACTTGACATGTCTTACTTTGACTACCCTTTTGGGAAAAAGATGCCCGGCAGGAAATATATCATGGAATTCGGCCCGATAAGGAAGAAGGGCGAGCCGATAACAAAGATGCATATGGATATTGCCGCATCACTGCAGAAAGTAACAGAGGAAGCAATATTTAAGATTATTTCTAATTTAAGAAAGGAGAGCGGTGAGGAGAACTTGTGCATTGCAGGGGGCGTTGCCCTGAACAGCGTTGCAAACGGCAAGATTCTGAAGAAGAGCGGGTTCAAAAAGATTTTCATACAGCCCGCAGCGGGGGATGATGGGGCATCATTGGGCGCTGCATATTTTACATGGAATTTCATACTGAAAAAGAAGAGAACCTATGTGATGGATTCTGCATCGTGGGGCCCCTCTTTTTCAGACAATGAGATAAAGAAGTTCTTAGATGATAAGGGGATAAAATACAACAGGTACAGGAGCGCTTCTGCTCTCATAAAGGACGTGTCAAAGAGGATTCTTGCAGGAAAGGTCGTCGGCTGGTTTCAGGGGAGAATGGAGTGGGGGCCCCGCGCATTGGGAAACCGAAGCATACTTGCAAATCCTAGGATTCCTGAAATGAAGGAAATCCTGAATTCAAAGGTCAAGCACAGGGAGGAGTTCAGGCCCTTTGCTCCTGCTGTGCCTGCATGGCTCGCGCGAAGATATTTTGAATGCGACTTCCCTGTTCCAATTCCTGCGGATTTTATGCTTATGGTATATCCAATAAAAAAGGATAAGCAGAAACTTATCCCGGCTGTCACTCATATTGACGGAACAGGGCGGCTTCAGACGATACGCAGATTCCAGAACCCTCTTTATTATGACTTGATAATGCAGTTCGGAAGGGACTCAAAGGTCCCGATATTAATCAATACGTCCTTCAACATAAGGGGCGAGCCTATTGTCTGCACTCCTGAAGACGCTTACAAGTGCATGATGGGCACTGGAATCGACTGCACTGTGATGGGAAGCTTCTTTGTTGAGAGGAAAAACAACCTCAGGGATGCCTGGGACAGTGAGGGGGTTTCAAGGAATGAATAGAGTGCTCCTGGCAGTTGTTCTTGCAATTATCTTACTTGCTGCAGTTGAGATTACTGCAAGAATCTCTCTAACAAAATTCAGGGGCGGCTATCCTGTGGGAATGTATGTTTATGACAGCGAGCTGGGCTTCAGGTACAGGGCAAACTTCACAGGGAGCTTTCAGGGAATCTACAGGAACATAACCATAAGGACAAATTCGGAAGGGTTTAAGGATTACGAGCATTCAGGCAACAGCAGCGCAAAAAAGATTCTTGCAGTGGGCGACTCAGTCGCTTTCGGGCCGGGAGTAATGCAGGAAGATTCTTATCCTGCACAGATTGAGGCAATTCTCAGGTTATCTGGAAAAAATGTTGAGGTGCTGAATCTTGGGGTGGATTCCTATGATTTCAGCCAGGAGAAAATCCTCTCTGAAAGGGAGGCGAGTGCTCACAGCCCCTCTGCAATCCTTGTCGGATTTGTGCTGAATGACATAGCGCCCTTTGATAGGGAAGTCGCTACAAGGGAAAAGCTTAGGATGCCGCTGTGCGCATCCTGCGGAATTGCAGGGCTGCTTCTGCATACTAACTATAATGAGGCGTATTTCTCGGAAATCTACAAAGCATGGAAGGAAACCAATTATTGGAACATTACTAAAAATGAGATAATTGCACTTTCTGAATTCTGCGGGGCAAATAACATAACTCTTGCCTTTGCAGTGTTTCCATACAGGGAGCAGTTCAATTCCTCGCTTGAAGAGCCATTCCTGCCCCAGCAGCTTCTTGAGGATGAGCTCTCAAAGAATGGAATACCTTATGTTGACTTGAGGGATGTGCTGGAAAACTGCAGCAGCTGCTATCTGACTGGAGACAGCGTTCACCTCAACGAAAGGGGCAGCAGGGCTATTGCAGAAAAGATTTCCAGCTTTCTTGAAGAGAATAATCTTATTTAGAACATCGCGTAGATAAAGGGGGAAAGCGGAGAAGAGCCTGCAAATATTATCAGAATCGCTGCAAGTATTATCAAGACTATTGCAGGTATGAGCCACCACTTCTTCCTCTTAATTATGAACCTGAAAAGGTTTGAGAGCATTGAAGGCATTTTACTTCTTCCTCCTTGCAGGCATGGCTTTTTCCACGCTTGCAGGGGCATATATTGCATGCCTCTTTTTAAGTGCTGCAGCCCAGTAGGCGTCTCCGTAGCTCCAGTGCCAGCATTCCAGCGGATAGTTTACAAAGCCCTGCTTTTCAAGACATCTCTTCAGCAGAGCCCTGTTCTTTCTTGCGATTGCCGAAATTTTTTTTGGAGCACTAAGATTTTCAGGGAACAAATAAATTTCAGAGCCCATGTCAAACTGCCTGCCTTTTGAATCGCATATTGTAAGGTCAACAACCCCGCCGGTTGAATGAAGGGTTATCTTGTCAGGGTTTGCCACGAAGAGGTCTGCAAATGAGAGTATCTTCTTCTCGCTCCATTTAGGATGCCTCCTTTTGAGCTGCCTGCAGAAATG
>Ga0210051_1006630_pt1 | contig 10903 bp, 10 predicted proteins | sample CryGey092014_all_FD_185464 | JGI IMG/M metagenome (GOLD analysis project Ga0210051, IMG submission 185464) | Groundwater microbial communities from aquifer - Crystal Geyser CG23_combo_of_CG06-09_8/20/14_all (SPAdes) (version 2) | ecosystem: Environmental > Aquatic > Deep subsurface > Groundwater...
TATGGGGCCCGCCCGAGCGTTCAGTTTGGCGCGCGAAGCGCGCCGTCAGTTCCGTTCAAAAAAGGTTCGGATTTCGTCAAACAAACGCACCAGTATTAAACTTTCAGGAATTTTACCGATTGATTCAGCCGCGCGAAGCGCGGCAGAATCGGTCGGCAAAATTCCTGAAAGTTTGATTGTGGTGCCCGGGGCGGGAGTCGAACCCGCACGAGCTTTCGCTCACTCGATTTTAAGTCGAGGCTGGCTACCAATTTCAGCACCCGGGCCTATTTATTTATTTGGCATACTATGCCTTTGATATGTTGGGATTTTATAAATAAAATCTGCCTTACGTTTTAATCCTATAGGAAATTTAACATAATACATATATCTAAATAAAGCGTCGGAATCTTTCATTCCATAACCAAGTTTTAACGACCCACCATTATTAAATACTCCAAGTTTTTTAATTGAGAGACCGATATTAGCATGTAATATCCCCATAAGTTCTTCCAAAAAAATCTGGCTCCCCGAAGTAAAATTTGTTCTTAATTCTTTAGTAATCCGCTTATCTTTTGTTCGGGTGTATCTTACAAAAAATACGCTGCCATCACCATCAAAATAACCCCTAACAAAATCACGAATGTATTTTGACGGGACATAGGGAAATTTCATACTTCTACTTTTCCCCCTAAGACCACCTAGACTAATTAATCTATTATAAAGATATTTCGAGCATAAACTTAAATCCCAAGTATATAAACCTCCTTTTTTCTCTTTTCTTCCTCTAAGTGGATGCCCAGAAGAAAAAGCTTTTTTTATTTGCAACAAAATACTCCTATCTGCCGACGTAAAAACAATTCTATAAGATTTTTCTATACGCATATATCCATCCGCAAACCAGAAACCAAGAATATATGCCATTTCAGGCGACCATTTATCAAAAAAGCGCTCGTTAATATTATACTTGCGACTGTGATAAACAAATGAATCTTTGTCCACCTGTTTATTATAACATAATTAATTCTTGAGGCGTAGATGGGATTTGCACCCATGAATAGCGGTTTTGCAGACCGCCGCGTTAGCTACTTCGCCACTACGCCGTAAATAATGGCATCAATCAGTGTCTTCGTTCTTTATTTTATCATCTATAAGCAACTTTTCAATCTTTGCTAACTTTTCAATGCCATGGTCTATTTCAAAAACAATTCTTGGTAATGGCTTAATGTTCACCCTTTTCATCAATAAATATTGCAAATGGCCTGCGACTTTCCCAAGAATATATAAAACTTTATTCGCGCAATCAGAAGGTTTCCCTGCGGGAGATGTCCCGGAGGGACACAGAACGCTTATTCCGATTTTTGCGTGTTCAAGCTTTTTATCAACCTCAACGTCGGTAATTGTAACTAAAGAGCCCGCCGGAAATTCAACGTTTTTAATGATAATCGCGCTTAATTCTTGTTTTATTAAACTGGAAACCCGCTCGGGACGATAATTCATAAGTAAAAATTATCAATTACCAATTTTCAATTATCAATCAAATTTCAATTTATAAATTATCAAACACTTGATAATTGGTCATTGAAAATTGAAAATTTAATAGATTAGTTTGTCTCCCGCTTTTATTTCCGTTTCAGAATCTATCAAAATTCCACATTCAATTCCCTTTTCAATAACGCTCGTGTCCGCTTTGCCTTTCTGGAGATTGATTACTCTTCCCCTGCCAATGCTTTTTTCATCTCTCAAAATTTCAACCGAAGAATTTTTTTTGAATTCGCCCGTTTCACATTTTCCGCCAACAACTTGCCTGTTCCCCTTTTTATTGAAAACTGCCAAAATTTTCAATTCATTACTCGTTTCCGGAACCTTAAGCGCGTTTGCTTCTTCTTCTATTTTCTTCAAGAGCTCGTAAATTATTTCAGAAAAAATTATTTTAACTTCCTGTAATTTAGCCAAGTTTTCAGCCTCTTTGCTAACTTTCGTTTTAAAAGCGGCAATAATCGCCTTTGAGCTTGAAGCGCTTTTGACGTCGGCGTCTGTAATGTCGCCTATTCCCTCATTGATAATTCTCACATCGGGCATTGTTCTAATTATTTCCGAAAGCGCTTCCAAAGAACCTGAAACATCCGCTTTAAGCACCAATCTTACCAAAGTTTCAATATTTTCTCCTTTTTCATTAACCGCCGGAACAAAAGCGCCGTTTATTTTTTCAGTCGGCGCAACCATAAATTCCGCCAGGTCCACTTTACCGCCGAAAAATTCATCTCCTATCTGGGGCAAACTTTCAAAGCCCAAAATCAGCGCCGGACCCGAAGGCAAAATTTCATTCATCCTTTCACCTAAAAAATTTTCCAAAATTTTTACTTTTCCAACCGCGCCCGAAGCCACAATATTGTCTCCAATTCTTAAAACGCCGTTTTTCACTATGGCGGCAACCGTTAATCCTCTGCGATTATCCATTTTTGATTCAATGATAAATCCATTTGCTCTTGCTTCAGGATTATATTTTAAATCTTCAAGCTCGGCCGCCAAAAGAATCAAATCTAAAAGCTCATCCACCCCTTCGCCGGTTTTTGCCGAAATCGCCTGCCAGGAAATATCTCCGCCAAAACCTTCAACTAAAATTCCGGCTTGCGCCAAATCAGCTTTTGTTTTTTCTATATCGGCGTTGTTTCTGTCTATTTTATTTATGGCGACCACAAACGTGGTCTTGCTTTCGAGTAAAACTTGAATCGCTTCTTTTGTCTGTGGTTTGACTCCCTCGTCTGCCGCAACGACCAAAATTCCCAAATCGGCCGCTTTGGCTCCACGCTGGCGCATTTTTGAAAACGCCGCGTGTCCGGGCGTATCTATGAAAGTGATTTTCTTTCCCTTATGCGTTATTTCATACGCTCCGGTTGATTGAGTTATTCCCCCGGCTTCTTTAGCAACAACATTCGTCTTGCGGATATAATCAAGCAAAGTGGTTTTGCCGTGGTCAACATGTCCTAAAACGACAACGATAGGAGATCTAACTATCAAGTTTTTATCTTGTTTTTCTGACATATCTTGTAAATCCCGTATGACAACTGCGATAGCAATTTATTGCTTAATTCATAAGCAGTGTTATAATCAGAGTGAATTAGATATCTAATCTAGAAAAGGGAGTCAAATATCAATAAATTGAATTAAGCGCGTCGCAGTTGCTCTACGGGATAAAAGTATCAGAAATTTGAGATAATTACAAGTAAATTTGGAGGAGTCGCATAGTGGTCTAGTGCGGCACGGTGCTAACGTGCTAACCTCGAAAGGGGTTCGTGGGTTCAAATCCCACCTCCTCCGCCAGTTGGGAAATGAAGTCATTAATTGAAACAAATATCATCACCAAGCCCTCTATTCAAACAGTAATGAAAATCGCTAAAGGCCTGGGTATTATTATTGATGATTTAATAAAATAAATTTTATGAAAAATAAATTCGGCATTTCTAAAAATGTTTTTGTTTTGGGACTGGTGAGTTTTTTTAATGATGTGGCATCGGAGATGATTTATCCTCTGGTGCCGATTTTTTTGACCAGTGTTTTAGGCGCGCCAGTGGCTATTGTCGGTTTGATAGAAGGTATTGCGGAATCAACCGCCAGCGTCTTAAAAATTGTTTCCGGTTGGCTTTCCGACAAATGGCAAAAAAGAAAACCTTTTGTTGTTGCCGGTTACTCATTTTCAGCCATTTCTAAAATACTTTTAAGCTTGGCTTTTAGTTGGCCGTTTGTTTTGATCGCCCGATTTATTGACAGGTTTGGTAAAGGAACACGCACTTCAGCCAGAGACGCCTTGATTACTGAAAGTTCGGATACTTCGACTCGTGGAAAATCTTTTGGTTTTCATCGTGCCCTTGATACCTTAGGAGCGGTAGTTGGTCCGCTGATTGCTCTTTTGGCAATTCATTTTTTGGATAATAATTTTCGTTTGATTTTCTTTCTCGCCTTTATACCGGCTTGTATCGGAATTCTCTTGTTGCTCTTTTTTGTCAAAGAAAGGAAAAAAGAAGCAAATCTTTCTCCTGCCCTTAATTTAAGTTGGCGCAATCTTGACCCATCTTTTAAAATTTTTTTGTTGATTAGTTTCGTTTTTGCTTTAGGCAATAGTTCGGACGCCTTTTTAATCTTGCGGGCGCAAAATTTGGGTTTATCAATAATCTTAGTTGTGGCTTTATATGTTCTTTTCAATTTTACTTACGCCATTTTTTCAATGCCCGCCGGAATTATTTCTGATAAAGTTGGACCTAAAAAAGTGCTTTTAACTGGCTTTTTGCTTTTTTCCGCTGTTTATCTTTTTTTCGGCCTGGCACATTCCAGTCTTTTTCTCTGGTTTCTTTTCCCGGTTTACGGAATATATATGGCACTCACCGAAGGAGTGGGAAAAGCCTACATTTCTAATTTAGTTCCCCAAGAAAAGATAGGGACGGCCTTTGGTGTTTATCAGACCACAATCGGTTTGTGCACTTTTTTTGCTTCTCTTATCGCCGGATTGCTTTGGACTTATATTGGCGTTAGCGCGCCATTTATTTTTGGAAGTATCATGGCAGTAATTTCCGCTTTTTTGTTTGTTATTTTGGAAAAAAAGACAAAATTTGCTAAAATATAAAAAAGCATTTGCCGTCCCTTCGATAAACTCAGGGTAAACAAAGAAAAACTTGAAATATTCTATTAACAAAATGTCGTTTGAATCCCTACAAGAGCAAAATATCGAAAAATCTCCGGAAAGTTTTGTTGAATTGGGCATGCAGAAAGCTCTTGAAAAAATCAGAAGCGATTTTGAAAACCGCGAAGACGATAAGGAAAATCTCCCCTTTCACAATACCATTCACACCGAACGCGTTATTGATAGAGTTAGTTTGATTCTTGAAACGATTGGCGAAGCGAACCCCGAACTTGTTTCTCCGCAAACGAAAAACCTCGGCAAAATCGCGGCCGCTTTCCACGACACTTTTCAAGAATGGGAAGAAAAAGAAGTCCCAAACGGACAATTTTCAAAAACTATTCGTAAAAGATTTTCCGGAGAAAACGAGAAAAAAAGCGGTAATCAAGCCGTTAAATTTATGGAAAAATCAAACGCCGAAAACGACAGCGAGGTTTTTTCAGAAGAAGACAAAAATATCGTCCGCGAAGCCATTGAGACGACAATACCCGGCTATAGCCCCGAAAAAGCAACCGTTATCCAGCCGAATTTAAGCGAAAGGTCTTCCGTCGTCGCCCGAGCGCTCGCTTTAGCCGATATCGGCGCCGCCGGTCTTGAAGACCCGAAAGTTTTTATGGAAGAAGGCGACGCCATTTTCAAAGAAGAAAATCTGGATATTTTTAAGATGTCAAAAAACGGCAACGGCATTCCCGAAAACATTAGAGAATATTACCGACAACGCATGGTCAATTGGTCTAACTCCCAGCCAAAATTCGCCGAAGGCAGAAAAGCGCTTTTAGGGCAAGAATTAAAGGGCCTACCCGAACAAAGCCAAGGAAAACTTAAAACACTATTTAATAAATTTGACGCCTCAATAGAAGCCGCCAAGCAAAGAGCGGCCGCCCGCGAGCAAATGCCATTTGGAAAATTGCTTGTTGATATGAAATTCAAATAATATATAATAACTATATGGAAAATACACAAACACAAATAAAATTAACCGGTCCCAAAGATGTATTTTTAGAGTTCTGGCTATTCGGAACACTTTACTTAAGCGCCGTATCCGTTGTCACCCTACTTTTCCAATACATAAATTATTTTTTTGAAGATTTAGCGAATCCTTATTCTTTTTCGCAATCAGCAGTGCGCTGGACCGTGGCAATTTTAATCGCTATTCTCCCGACTCACATTTTCGTTCTCCGGCTCCGCGAAAAAGATTATTTGGCGGTTCCAGAAAGGCGTGAAGCCAGATTGCGAAAATGGCTAACTTATTTGACGCTTTTCATTGCTTCCATTACCTGTGTCGTAGACTTTGCCACTCTCGTCTTCTATTTCCTTGATGGAGAAATTTCCATAAGATTTATTTTTAAGGTAATTGCCGTGGCAACTGTCGCCGGAGGAGTATTTTGGTACTATTTAACCGATTTAAGGCGAACAACCCTAGAAATGCCAAAAGGCGCCAAATTAGTTCGGATTATTGCTATTATAGCGGTGGCTGCTGTTATCGCCGGAGCGTTTTTCATCAGTGGTTCACCTTTCGCCGCCCGCGACCAAAAAATAGACTCGCAAAGAGAAAGCGATTTGCAAGTAATTCAGTCGCAAATTATTTATTACTGGCAGAAAAAAGGAGAATTGCCTGCGTCGCTTAACAACCTTGCCGATTCTATCTCGGGTTACAAAGCGCCAAACGACCCGGAAACCAACGTTTCTTATGAATATAAAATTACCGGCAAACTTAATTTTGAGCTTTGCGCGACTTTTTCCGCGAAAATTACCAAAGATAACGGAACCGGTATCCGTCCTCTAGGCAATGACAATTATCTTTGGAACCATGGCGCAGGCAAAACATGCTTTGAGAGAACCATTGACCCGGTTCTTTATGCTCCAGACAGTCAAAATATCCAAAAACCTATTCCTCTTCAATAAATTCCAGCTTGTGATATTCTAATCTCATGCAAGCTGTTATTTTGGCTGCCGGCGAAGGAATAAGGCTAAAACCGCTAACCGACATTATCCCCAAGTGCCTTATCAAAGTCGGCAAAAAAACAATTTTGGAACATACACTTTCAGAATTGCCTCAAAATATCAAAGAGGTTATCGTTGTTGTTGGTCATTTAAAAAGCCAAATTAAAAAACAAATCGGTAATCATTTTGCCAACTGTAATATCAAATACGTGGAGCAAACCGAACGCCTTGGAACAGGCCATGCGCTTTTCACAGCCAAAAATCTTATCGGCGATGAAAAATTTGCGGTGCTGATGGGCGATAATATTTACACAAAAAGGGATATTGAAAGCTGTCTAAGCCAAAATTTGGCTCTTTTGGCAAAAAAAATTGAGGCGCCGGAAAGATTCGGAGTTCTGAAAATTGAAAACGGCATTCTCATGGATGTTACAGAAAGTTCAAAGCTGGCTACTGGCTCGCTGGTAAACTGCGGCCTTTACGTTTTGGATAAAAGAATTTTTGATTATTCCCTTGTGGCGCTAAGCGAACAAGAATATGGCTTACCGCAAACTATCGCTAAGATGTCTGCTCAACATCCGGTTAAAATCGTCAAAGCCACTTTTTGGATGCCGATAAACACAATTCAAGACGTAAAAAGCGCCGATAAGCATTTGAAAAAATTGTATTCGTAAAATAACGTCGGGCTGGCGTATGATGGTCCGACCGATGTCGGACTCCGACTGCGGTCGGAGTAGTATACGTGCTTTGGGGAAAAGTATTTCGTCGGGGCGTAGTATAGTGGTAGTACACATGCTTTGGGAGCATGCAGTCCCAGTCCGATTCTGGGCGCCCCGACAAAATACTTTTCCGGCAGCCCAAGACTGCCGTGGCCCGAAGGGAGGTAGACAGGGTTCCCTGCCTACCGGTAGGCAGGGGTTCCCGGCTCTCCGACAAAATACAAAAAGGAAGGCTTTCTGCCTCCCATAAAAAATTCTTAGTACTAAAAAGCCCTGTTCGCCGATTATCCCGGCTTAATTCTCAAAATTGGTGGACTCAGTTTGCGGTCCAAAGACCGAAACAATTCGCCCTCCATTTAAAATGACTTGATCCGAGAATCCCTCACAGGGCTCGCTATTATTTTATCAAGGGCGGGAGGAGTGTCAATTTAAAGTTATCCCCAAAAGAATTATTCTAAAATATTGTCAAGGTTAACGTCGTATAAAATGGCGTTATTAGCCAATTTATAGCTTAAAATCTCTTCCGGCTTAAACCAAAGGGCTATTTCTTTTTTGGCATCTTCCGCCGAACCCGAAGCATGTATAAGATTTCTTACCGCTCTTCCATCGGCGTCCGAGGCTTCGTAGGAATCAATGGTTAAATCGCCGCGAATAGTTCCCACGTCAGAAGTGAGCGGTTCTGTGCCGCCGGTAATTTTTCTTACCACACCAACCGCGTGCATCCCCTGCCAAACCATTGCGACAACAGGACCCGCTGTCATAAATTTAATCAAATTTTTTAAAACAACTTCGGTAATTTTGCGCGGGTCTTCCGAAGGCGGAGTTTTACCTTTTTTCTTATATGATTCAATTGTTTTCATTCCGGTTTTCAAAAACCAATCCGGATCAACGGTATAATGCTGTCGGACAAAATCCGCCGTCGGCACCACCATTTTTAAACCGACCAATTTCAAACCGCTTCGCTCATAGCGTTTTATTATTTCCCCTATCAGGCCTCTTTGCACTCCGTCCGGTTTTATAACCACCAATGTTTTTTCATCTTTAAGCATATTTTCGCCCATATTTTTAAATTAATTTTCCGTATTCTACCACTTTAAATATATCAGAGTCAAACCAAACATACGACAATACAATAAAAAGTAATTTCCGAATTGCCCCCTTTTCATCCGCGCTTAATAAAGAATTAAAAAATTTTACCGTCATTTCGGGATTTGAGTTATTTGAGTTTTTAACCTTCTCAAGAAATTTTAACCAAAGATAATTATTTTTATTTTCCATAAAAACCTCTCTTTAAAAATTTCAGGTTCCCGTCTACTATCATAAATGATAACACTATCATTTATGATAGTAGATATTCCTTTAAGTTTTAGATTTTAAACCAAGCTCGTCCAATTGTTTCTTTTCTACCTCCGAAGGGGCGTCCATCATCAAATCTCTGCCATCGCCTGTTTTAGGAAACGCGATAACCTCGCGGATATTCGGCTCATTTTGGAGCAAGGCGACCAGTCTGTCTAAACCCCATGCTATCCCTCCGTGCGGAGGCGCGCCATATTTAAACGCTTCAAATATATGGCCAAAATTTTTCTTAATCTGTTCATCCGTGAATCCTATTATTTTAAATACCGCTTTTAAAGCTTCCGACTTATGGTTACGGATGCTGCCACCGCCAATTTCGAACCCGTTTAAAACAATATCATATTGACTGGCAAGAATTTCAGGAATAGATTTTTCTTTTAAAAGAAGTTCCATATGCTTCTGCTTAGGCGCAGAAAACGGATTATGAGTAAATGTCCATTTGGTTTTTTCTCCGCCAGAGGCGGATCCGCCTTCGGCGGAAAAAAACGGAAAATCTATGACCCAGCAAAAAGCCAAAAGATTCGGGTCATTTTCATTATTTCTTAAATCCGGCCTGTCTGTGTCGTATTTTTCCATTGCATCTCTATAACTTAATCGCGGGAACGGAATTTCTTGTATTTTTTTCTCCGGCATCAATTTTTTAACGAGTTTTATTAAAAGTTCTTCATTTAAATTTATCACTTCTTCTTGTCCGACAAAACTCATTTCTAAGTCCAACTGAGTAAATTCCGGTTGCCTATCTCCCCTGGTGTCTTCATCTCTAAAACAGCGGGCAATTTGAAAATATCTTTCAATCCCGGCAACCATTAAAAGTTGCTTGTATTGCTGGGGAGATTGCGGAAGAGCGTAAAAACGCCCGGGGTCCAAACGCGAAGGGACCAGATAATCTCTTGCTCCTTCCGGAGTGGATTTGCCGAGAATCGGAGTTTCAATTTCCACAAATTCTTTTTCCGTAAGGAAATCACGAATGAATTTCTCTATTTTCGCCCGCATTTTAATATTTTTTTGTAATCTTTCCCGCCTTAAATCAAGATAGCGGTATTTCATCCTTACGTCTTCGCCGATTTCATAACCATTCGTATCAATGGAAATCGGGAGCGCTTCCGCCTCGTTTATTATTTCAAACTCTTCTGCCTGAATTTCAAATTTGCCGGTTTCAATTTCTTTATTCACCATATTCTCTGGCCGTTTCGCCACCTTACCTTTTAATTTGATTATCCATTCGCTCCGCAATTTATTAGCTAAAACGTGAATCTCTTCCGGCTTAGGTAGAAAAACAACTTGCGCTATTCCGCTCCGGTCGCGCAAATCAATAAAAATAAGCTTGCCGTGGTCGCGGCGTGTTGCCACCCAGCCCGTCAATTCAACGCTTTCATTCTCTTTATTAATAATTTCTTTAACTAAAGTCCTCATATTTGTTTATTTTCTCCCTCATCCTCAATATCTCTTAACGACTCTTCTAATGTTTTCCGTAAATCTCCGATATCAACCGCTTTTCTTTCTTTTTTGGGAAATTCCGTCCTTTCGGGTTGCTCTTGCGGAGTGAGCGCTTTCTCGAGCGATTGCTCGTCGCGGCGCTGGATTCTTTCTTCCACATTTTCTTTATTTGAAAGCCATTCCGAGGCGATTTTTTCTTCAACCGCCTTTCTCGACGTGCTGAATCGGCGGCGACAATTCTCTATTATAACATCTTTCAAAGATTCAACATCGGGCTTAAGCGGTTCCAATGTTTCGGCCGAAAACGGCTTTGAGGCCACGCCATCTATCATTAATTTTAAATAAACGCCGTATTTAGACAAGTTAACCAAATCAGTGGCGCTGAATTCGGGTAGAAATTCTTTTTCCAAAAATTCCGCGTCTTCGGCGCCGACCCTAAAACAAGTTAAAGTCCCGACATTCCCGAAAATCGCCGCCTGCACTTTTTCGTCCAATTGCTCAATGTACTGATGCGCCAAAATCAAATCAAGACGATATTTTCTCGCTTCGGACAAAATGTTGGCAAAAGATTCCGTTGAAAAGTTTTGGAATTCATCGACGTAAAGATAAAAATCGCGGCGTTTCTTTTCCTCGGTATCAACACGGCTCATCGCCGCCAATTGAAGCTTGGTAATCATCAGCGCGCCCAAAAGAGCCGAATTATCTTCGCCAATTTTTCCTTTGGCGAGATTGATTATCAAAATTTTCCCTTCATCCATAACCTTCCGCATGTCAAAAGCCGAATGATTCTGGCCAA
>Ga0210051_1006633_pt1 | contig 10902 bp, 9 predicted proteins | sample CryGey092014_all_FD_185464 | JGI IMG/M metagenome (GOLD analysis project Ga0210051, IMG submission 185464) | Groundwater microbial communities from aquifer - Crystal Geyser CG23_combo_of_CG06-09_8/20/14_all (SPAdes) (version 2) | ecosystem: Environmental > Aquatic > Deep subsurface > Groundwater ...
TGAAAGATTATTAATAAAATGACAATGCTAAAAAACATATTAAGCGGATGAGGACTTCGGCAAGTTTTTTTATTGTCTTCACCCCGCTTGTAAGCGGGATTTTTATTTTTATGTCAACTAAAGCTTTTTTAATAAAGCAATTTATAAAAAGTTTTAGTTGGTGTGAAAATCAGAATTGGTTGATTAGTTGGCTTTTTAAAAATTGAATACAGGAAAGTAAAAATAAAAGCAAAAAGTAAAAAGTAAATCCCACACATAAAAATTATGTGGTGGGATAAATCCCACACATAAAAATTATGTGGTGGGATAAAGTTATCCAACTTCTTGAATTCTGAATTTCAAGAAGATTTAATTAAGGGCGTATGGTGGATGCCTTGACATCAAACAGCGATGAAGGACGTGGCGTGGCTGCGATAAGCTTCGGGGAGGCGCTTAGCAACCTTTGATCCGAAGATTTCCGAATGGGGAAACCCATGAGCGCAAACCGCTCATACTTCGCGTTTTGCTTCAAGTTTCAAATTCCAAAATCCAAATTCCAAATAAATTTCAAATCCTAAATTCAAAATTCCAAATATGTTTTGGTTATTAGAATTTTGGTTATTGGATATTATTTGTGATTTGATGTTTGAGATTTGGGATTTTGAGCAGAATGCGAAGAGCGTACCCGCTGAAGTGAAACATCTCATTAAGCGGAGGAACAGAGAATAACAATTTATTCCCCTAGTAGCGGCGAGTGAAAAGGGAAGAGCCTAAACTTATAAAAAAATTCGCAAGAAAATTTTTATAAGGGTTGCAAGACAGAGACACTCTTTTGATTTATTTCACATATAACCATTTTATGTGTGAAATAAGTTAAAAGGTGGGAGAGTTACAAATTCTCCGACGTAAAAATCGGAGCTCCGACCTCGTAAGAGCGTCGGAGCTTTGGCTAGTTGAATCGGCTGGAAAGCCGAACCAAAGCAGGTGATAGTCCTTTAAACGAAAGCCGAAGAACTCTTTAGTTTTTGCTCCGACGTAAAAGTCGGAGTCCCGACCTCGCAAGAGCGTCGGGAATCTTAAGTACCTCGACGACAGGATGCTTCGAGGGAATCATCCGGCACTATCCGGAAAGGCTAAATATGTTTGATGATCGATAGTGAACTAGTACCGTGAGGGAAAGGTGAAAAGCAGGCCGGCGAGGCCGATGAAATAGTATCTGAAACCATATGTCTACAAGGAACGGAAGCTCGCACAGTGCTTCGCACTGGAATTTTCAATTATCAATTCTCAATTTTCATTAAATTTTCAATGATTCAATTTTCATTGGAAATTGGAAATTAAAAATTGGAAATTGGAGCTTCCAATGCGAAGCATTGGGAGCGACCGTGTGCCTATTGAAGAATGAGCCAACGAGTTTATTTTACTCCTTTGTCTAAGCTTTACGGAGCGGAGGCACAGGGAAACCGAGTCTTAATAGGGCTACTATTAAGGGGTGGAATAAGACCCGAAGCCAAGCGAGCTTGCCCTGATCAGGATGAAGCGGAGGTAAAACTCTGTGGAGGTCCGAACCGGTTGGTTGTGCAAAACCTTCGGATGAATTAGGGTAAGAAGTGAAAAGCTAATCGAGCTTGGTAATAGCTGGTTCTCTCCGAAATAGCTTTAGGGCTAGCGTTGGGCAAAAATATATCTGGGGTAGAGCTACTGGTTGAGAAGTAATGGGGGAAACCTCGGCTTCTTAGTCAAACTCCGAATACGGATATAAATCCCCCACATAATTTATGTGGGGGATGAATCGGCCCGGCAGTTAGAATGTGGGGGCTAAGCTCCATGTTCAAAAGGGAAACAGCCCAAATCGTCGTCTAAGGTCCCTAAATATCCCCGACGTAAAGTCGGGGCTCCGACACCGCAAGGTCGTCGGAGTTGCTAAGTGTTAAAGGTAGTGATTCGCCATAGACAGATAGGAGGTTGGCTTAGAAGTAGCCATCCTTTAAAGAGTGTGTAACAACTCACTATTCGACGGCGAATTGCGCCGAAAATTTACCGGGGCTAAGCAAGTTACCGAAGACACGGATCGTTCGCGCTTCACTTTTGTTCAGCGCTCACGGTATCGATACGAATATACGAATTTACTAATGATACGAATAAAAATCGTATTCGTATAATTCGTATGCATTCGTAATATTAGCATCGATACAGCGAGAGCCGAGCGAGAGCGAGGCGCGAGCGGTGGTAGGAGAGCATTTCAAACGCGCTGAAGCCGGACTCGCGAGAGCCGGTGGAGTGTTTGGAAGAGAGAATGTTGGCATGAGTAACCACAATCCCAATGAGAATTTGGGACTCCGAAAATCCAAGGGTTCCTCCGTAACGGAAATCGACGGAGGGTTAGGCGATCCTAAGGCGATGGCGAAAGCCGCAGCTGATGGGAAGCTGGTTAATATTCCAGCCCCTCTGTATAGTTCGATGGGGTAACGAAGAAAATAAGATTGAGCGTCTTAATGGTTTGACGTTGTTTGTTTCTAGAATTGTTCGACAGGAAAATCCGTTGAACTGCTTTTAATGGCGAAATTCGGAAATCGAAAAAATTCAGCTTAGGTTGGAAATTCAATCGAAGAGTCTTTCGAGAAAAACCTCTAAGAATGGCTATATAGAGATCGTACCGTAAACCGACACAGGTGGGTGAGGCGAGAAGCCTAAGGAGAACGAGTGAGTCTTCGTTAAGGAACTCGGCAAAAAAGCGGCCGTAAGTTCGCAATAAGGCCTCCGAGCACTCAACTTTGACAAAGTTAAATTATGACTAGTTGAATTTTTTAAAATACACTAATCACCGTCAAAGTTGAGTGCTCGGCGCAGCGAAAGTATCTCTAGCGACTGTTTAACAAAAACACAGCTCCCTGCGAACTCGCAAGAGGATGTATAGGGGGTGATGCCTGACCGATGCGAGAAGGTTAACGTTGCCGGTTAGTGCTTCGCACTGGAATTTTCAATTATCAATTTACAATTTTCAATAAATTTTCAATGAGTCAATTTTCATTGGAAATTGAAAATTAAAAATTGAAAATTGGAGCTCCCAATGCGGAGCATTGGCTGAGCGACCGAAGCCCTCGTCAATGTCAGCGATAACTATAATCGTTCTAAGGTGAATTGATTGCTTTAGTAAAATTCGGCTATATGCTGGAATATCTGGTGCATCCGAAACTACTATGGTATAATACGACCATAGAAATATGATTAAAAATATACCAAGTAAAAAAGTTATCGGTGCAGACAATCAGCAGGAAAGATTAAAAATGGCAGGTTGGATTTCAGGTTTTACGGATGGTGAAGGATGTTTCACGATATCTGTAATAAAAAATTCAACTACTCGATTTGGCAAACAGATTTTTCCGGAATTTGTAATTACGCAAGGCGAAAAAAGTTTAGATGCTCTTTATAAAATCAAAAATTATTTTAATTGTGGCAGTATCGTATTAAATAAACGCTACGATAATCACAATGAGCATCTTTATCGCTATTGCGTTAGGTCAATTTCGGAATTACAAAATAAAATTATTCCATTTTTTGAAGAATATACGCTTAAAACTTATAAACTAAATGATTTTAAAATATTTAAAAAAGTCATTAAATTTATGATTAAAAAGCAGCATTTAACAAATGAAGGATGGAAAAAAATTTTAAAACTTGCAAGTAAAACAAATCGAAAGAAAAAACGTTTTTAAAATCCTCAGAGACTATATGCCGAACTTCAATTTTTTATTGGAGAAGATATAGTCCGAACTCTATGGCGACATGGAGAGATAAACAGAAATGTTCTATCCGATTCTAGATTCTAATTTCTAAATTCTAGATTCTGTAACACAATTGAGCGCAATTCCTTTCCGGGTAAGTTCCGGAGCGCACGAATGGTATAACGACTGGAGAACTGTCTCAACGAAGAGCTCGGTGAAAATGCGATTCCCGTGAAGACGCGGGATACCTGCAACGGGACGAAAAGACCCCGGGAGCTTTACTGCAGCTTGATATTGTTTTTAAGATTTTGATGCGTAGCGTAGTGGGTAGCCTTTGAAACCTTGATCTCGGTCAGGGTGGAGGCGTCAATGAAACACCTATCTTTAAAATTTTAAAGACTAACCTTGGCGGCAAAAACGACAGGGAACAGTGTCTGGCGGGCAGTTTAAATGGGGCGTTTTCCTCCAAAAAAGTAACGGAGGAGTTTATTAAGGTCGGCTAGGAGCGGATGGAAATCGCTCTCGTCGTGTAAACGCACAAGCCGGCTTAACTGCAAGGCCTACAAGCCGCGCAGACGCGAAAGCGGAAGTTAGTGACCCGACAATTCTTTATAGAAAGGTTGGAGACACCGGATAAAAGCTACCCCGGGGATAACAGGCTAGTGTTGCCCGAGAGTCCTTATCGACGGCAACGCTCGGCACCTCGATGTCGGCTCATCACAGCGCGGGGGTGAAGAAGCTCCCAAGCGTTTGGCTGTTCGCCAATTAAAGTGATACGTGAGCTGGGTTCAAACCGTCAAAAAAGAACCCTTTACGACAATCGAACACGGCGGCTTCCAATAGTAATATTGGAATGCATAAATCCCACACATAAAATATTATGTGGTGGGATAAATCGACTCATATCGGTGAATTCCTAATATTGATTTTTAACCTGTCAGATGTTAGGATAATATCGAGGGAAGTTATGTATTCAGTATATATTAACCCCGTAGAGACTTCTCCGACGTATGTCGGAGAGATAAAATCTTTAAAGATTTTATAAAACGTCGATCTTCTTTATAAAAATAAAGAAGGTGGTATAGTCCAAACAATTAGTAATAATTGAAAACATGCGTGAGACAGGTTGGTCTCTATCTGTTGCAGGCGTTGATGTTTGAGGGAAGTTGCGATTAGTACGAGAGGACCATCGTGAACAAACCTCTGGTCTACCGGCTTTGCCACCAGGTGAAGCGCCGGGTAGCTATGTTTGGCAGGGATAAGCGCTGAAAGCATCTAAGCGCGAAGCCTTCCCCAAGATTAGACATCAATCCCACACATAATTTTATGTGGGGGATCAAGACTCGTGGAAGACTACCACGTTGATAGGCTTTAGGTGTAAGCACAGTAATGTGTTCAGCCAAGAAGTACTAATAAGTCGGATTTTCTTCTAAAAAATTCAGGATTCAAAAAGTTGGACAACAAACGCGCCAAGATTTTTACCCCGCACCTTTGAAAGATTGTGTTTTTTACAAACGCTGTTAATAAAAGGAAGTCTGTTTTCACAAATTGTATATTTTGTGAATGAGTTTATTCTGTAAAGAAAAACAAACTGGCGTTTGCCATCTTTCAAAGGTGACGGGGTTTATTTGCTGGTAACAAGTTATGTGGGGGGTGAACCACTCCTTCCTCCCGCACTGAAATTTTCTATACTGATTTCCGGGTGATTTAACTTGTTGTGATCTACTCGTTCCCATTCCGAACACGACAGTAAAAGTAACAAGTCCTGATGATACTTAGGGTTTCGACTCTTGGGAAAGTAGGGTTTGCCCGGATATCAATGCAGAAAATTTAGTGCGGGATAGGTTATTACCAGCATATAATAAACCCCGTCACCCTTGAAAGATTGTGTTTTTTATAAACGCTGTTAATAAAAGGAAGTCTATTTTCATAAATTGTATATTTTGTGAATGAGTTTATTCTGTAAAGAAAAACAAACTGGCGTTTGCCATCTTTCAAGGGTGCGGGGTAAAAGTTTTGGCGTTTTTTGTTTTTGCGAATTTTTCGATTATTTGTTATTCTATTTATATGGGCAAGCGTTTGATTAAACAAATTATTTACGGTGTCGGTTATTTAACCGTTCTTTTTTTGATTTTATTGGTAATTTATTTTATTTGGCTGAAAGCGGCGCCGACTTGTTTTGATAATAAAAAAAATCAAAATGAAGCTGGCGTTGATTGCGGCGGGCCATGCGCAGCTTGCGAAATAAAAACTTTGTCGCCACTTCAATCAACTTGGAAGAATTATTTTTCTATTAACAATAAGGCGGTTTTATCGGCGCAAATCAGAAATTCCAATTCAACTTACGGCGCTAATCGTTTTTCTTACGTTTTTGATATTTATAATAAAACAGGCGCGAAGATAAAAACCATTTCCGGCAATTCTTTAATTTACGCGTCGGAAATAAAATATATTTTTGAATCGACTGAAATAAATTATTCGGATATCGGCGAAATTAAAATTTCATTTTCTGATGTTCAATGGCTAGTTGATAATAAATTTTTAAAACCCAAAACGCAAATTAGGGAGAAATTGGTTAAAATCGGAGATAGCGGAAAAGGAGTGGAAGTGAGCGGATATATTGTTAATGGCAATCCTTATCCTTTAAGAAAAGTAAGATTTGTCGGATTTTTAGCGACTTCAAATAATATTAAAATAAGCGTTTCCAAAACAGAATTGGACAATTTGAAGGCTTTTGAAGAAAGATATTTTAAAATAATTTTTCCGAAAGATATCGGTTTGATTTCTTTGAGCGCGTCTTCGGAATTGAGTTTTATTTTAGCCGACCCGAACAGAACGGAAATATATATTGAGGCGTTGCGTTAATTATGGATAAATTTAATAAACCCCCACACCAAACGAAGTTATGGTGTGGGGGTAAACCCTATAATCCCCAGGAGGTGGAAGAAAAAATTTACAAGCTTTGGGAAGAAAGCGGTTTTTTTAATCCGGATAATTTACCGAAAACAGATAAGGGACCATTTGTTATTTGTCTTCCACCACCCAACGTAACCGGCAGTTTGCATTTGGGGCATGCGTTAAACGCCACTATCCAAGATATTTTAATTCGCAAGAAAAGAATGGAGGGTTATAAGGCGCTTTGGATTCCGGGCACTGACCATGCCGGCATTGCCACTCAAAACGTTGTTGAAAAAATGTTAAAAAAAGAAGGAATTAGTCGTCATCAGCTTGGGAAAGAAAAATTTCTTGAGAAAGTTTGGGAATGGAAAGAAAAATACGGCGGAATTATTTTGGGACAGCTTAAAAAAATCGGCGCTTCTTGCGACTGGTCAAGAACCGCTTTCACAATGGACGAAAATTACAGCAAGGCGGTTAAAGAAGCGTTTAAGCATTATTACGATAAGGGGTGGATTTACCAAGGAGAAAGGATTGTTAATTGGTGTTCAAGATGCGGGACCAGTTTGTCGGATTTGGAATTGGAATATGTAGAAGAAAAAGGAAAGCTTTATTATATAAAATATCCGATAAAAAAATTATCAAATTTTATTGTTGTTGCTACCACTCGGCCGGAAACTATGCTGGGAGATTCTGCAGTTGCTGTTAATCCTAAAGACGAAAGATATAAAGAATTAATTGGACAGAATGTTCTATTGCCGATACAAAATAGAGAAATTCCGATTGTCGCGGATGATTTAGTGGAAAAAGAATTTGGCACCGGAGCGGTAAAAGTCACTCCGGCTCATGATTTTAATGATGCTCAAATAGGGGAGAGAAATAATTTACCGATTTATAAAATAATTAATGAAAGGGGTAAAATGACCGAACTGGCAGGTTCTATTTGTGAAGGATTGAAAGTTTTGGAATGTCGCAACAAAGTAATAGAAAAATTAAAAGAATTAAATTTATTGGAGAAGGAAGATGATTATACTCATAGCGTTGCCAAATGTTACCGTTGTAATGGCACAGTTGAACCGTTGCCGTCTCTTCAATGGTTTGTGAAAATGAACGAGTTGGCTAAGCTCGCCATTAAGGCGGTGGAAAGTGGCGAAATAAAATTTCATCCAGAAAAATGGGGAAAAGTTTATTTGGATTGGCTTAAAAATATAAAAGATTGGTGTATATCTCGGCAGATTTGGTGGGGGCATAAAATTCCATTAGAGGGCGTGGAAGATGTCTTGGATACTTGGTTTTCTTCGGCGTTGTGGCCGTTTGCGACTCTTGGTTGGCCTGTTTCCAATAATTTAAAAGAATTTTATCCAACGCAAGTTTTATCAACGGCTAGAGATATTATCAATCTTTGGGTGGCGAGAATGGTATTTTCCGGAATAGAATTTATGGGTAAAGTTCCGTTTAGCGATGTTATAATCCACGCCACTATTTTAACGAAAGAAGGGAAAAGAATGTCTAAATCGTTGGGCACTGGCGTTGATCCAATAGGTTTAATTGAAAAATACGGAGCAGATGCGACTCGTTTCGGCTTGATTTGGCAGTCAATGGGCGGTCAGGATATTCATTGGGCGGAAGAACACGTAATGGCGGGTAAAAAATTTTGCAATAAATTATGGAATATCAGCCGGTTTGTATTAAAACAAACCGAAAACTTCAATTTCCAATTTCCAATTTCCAATAAATTTTCAAATTTAAATTTATCAAAAGAAGATGAAGAAATTTTAGAAAAATTGGAACAAGTGAAAAAAACTATAAATAAAAATATTGACGAATATAATTTTGGTCAAGCATTGCATACACTTTATGATTTTATCTGGCACGATTTTGCCGACGTATATATTGAGTATTCTAAAGATAAAAACTCGGCAGAAACGCTTTATACTTTGTATTTTATACTTCATACTATTTTAAAACTCCTCCATCCCTTTATGCCGTTTATAACTGAAGAAATTTGGTCGCATTTGCCGATAGAAAATAAACCCCGACGTAAAGTCGGGGCTCCGACCGAAGCGTCGGAGATGTTAATTATAGAAAAATGGTGATTTTTGCGATTTTACTCGGCGTTCTGCCGTCATTAATTTGGCTAATTTTCTTTTTAAAAGAAGACCTCCATCCGGAGCCAAAAGGCATATTGGCGCGAATTTTTATTTACGGTTCTTTTACCGCTTTGATGGCGGTCGTTTTCCAATATTTTTTTCAGGATATTTTAAATTTTTTTAAAATAGGCGAATATGCTTTTATTTCTTTTTTTATTTTTGCCGCTGTTGAAGAAATTTTAAAATTTACGATTGTTTATATAACCGTTAATAAGAAAGATTTTTTTGACGAACCGGTTGACGCGATGATTTATATGATAACCGCGGCTTTGGGATTTGCGGCTTTGGAAAATATATTTATCGCTTCCAATGGTTTGATATTCGGTGATTTTAAAAACGGAGAACTTTTTAGCATTTTGACAATTCGGTTTGTCGGCGCTACCTTATTCCACGCTTTGGGTTCGGGTATTGTCGGTTATTATTGGGCAAAAGGAAAATGGAAAAAGGAAAATGGAAAATGGTCCGCCAGCTGGCGGATGGAAATTATCAAAGGTCTTGTGATAGCGACTTTCTTGCATGCTGTTTTTAATTATTCTATAATTATATTTAAAGACGCGAACATCTTGATTTATCCGCTGATTTTTTTAATAATTATCGCGTTGGTCGTTTTTAAAGATTTTGAGAGGATAAAAATATAAAATGAATCCCCACACCATAACGAGTTCTAAATTATGTTCTATGTGTATATACTAAAAAGCAGAAAAAATAGTAAATTATATTTTGGATATACAAATAATTTAATTAAAAGATTAAAAGAACATAATTTAGGGTTGGTTAGGTCAACTAAGTCTAGAATTCCATTATATTGCGTTTATTATGAGGCTTATGCCTCAAAAGAAGATGCTGTAAAACGGGAACATAATTTAAAACTGCGAGCGAAGGCTTTAAGACAGTTAAAAATTAGAATTAACTTTAGTCTTAAGTCATAAACTCGTTTGGTGTGGGGATGAACGAGAAAGATTTTTTTTCAAAATTAGCCGGTGTTGGACCGGATGGTAAATTTTCCGATTTTTCAAATGGTCGGCGAAGTTCTGATTCAAACGGAAACGGAACAAGGAAAAATTTTTATAAACAAGAAAACGACGATAATAAAAATAAAACAAATTCAAAAATGGACAACAAAGATTTAAAAATAAATAATAACAATAAAGAAGAAGAATTAGATAATAGCGTTGAAGAAGAAGGACAATTGGCAGTTGACGTTTATTCTACGGAAACAAGTTTTGTTATAGAGTCGGCGATTGCCGGCGTGAAAGGGGAGGATATAGACGTTTCCATTACTATTGACTCGGTTGCGATTAGGGGCAAGCGTTCAAAAGAAGACAAAGAAGTTGATAAAGAATATCTTTATCAAGAATGTTTTTGGGGAAGATTCAGCCGCACTGTTATTTTACCTCATGAAATTGATGCCGATAGGGCGGTTGCTTCTTTTAAAAACGGAATTTTAAAGATAATTCTTCCTAAAATTATTCGCGATAAGCCTAAAAAATTAAGAGTGAGATTTGATTAAAACATTTTCTTCAAAGGAAACGCAGAAAATTGCCGTTTTGCTGGCTCGGGAAATTTTAAAACAAAAAAACCCTTTTTTTAAAAAACAGGCGTTAATTTTGCTTTTAAGTGGTGATTTAGGCGCCGGTAAAACGACTTTTATTCAAGGATTTTTACGCGGGTTGAGAGTTCGTAAAAAAATTACCAGCCCGACATTTGTTTTATTTAAAAGATTTAAGATTAAAGATTTAAGATTTAAGAATATTTACCACATTGATTGTTATCGCATACACGAGCTGAAAGATATTCAGGACATTGGCATTAAAGAAATTTTAAATAATCCTCAAAATATCGTTTTAATAGAATGGCCGGAAAGAATTAAGCGCATATTGCCTAAAAATGCTATAATAATAAAATTAAAATACGGCAAAAAAGAAAACGAGAGAAATATAATATTAGGAAGCAGGAAACAGTAACTAGTAACTAGTAACTAGTAATCAGTAAACAGGAATCAAGGAATCAGGGGTTATTTTTATTAAATTATATGATATAATATTTATAAAAGAGCTGCAGAATACAGATAATTTACAGATATACGGATATGAAACATTAATCCGTATATCCGTATGAATCCGTAATCAGTAGCCATGCTATGAAACTAACTA
>Ga0210051_1006634_pt1 | contig 10901 bp, 5 predicted proteins | sample CryGey092014_all_FD_185464 | JGI IMG/M metagenome (GOLD analysis project Ga0210051, IMG submission 185464) | Groundwater microbial communities from aquifer - Crystal Geyser CG23_combo_of_CG06-09_8/20/14_all (SPAdes) (version 2) | ecosystem: Environmental > Aquatic > Deep subsurface > Groundwater ...
GGAGAAGAAGGAATTGAGGTCGTCAGAAACATTCGAGATTCAAATTGGCTTAAAGAAGGAACGGCTTGGGATAATGGATTAACTGATGGAGATTGGAGAGTTCAGTACGATAAAGATTTCTTATTAGCTTTTTCAGATGAACCTTTAAAGATTGATGGCAATGGGTTTTACAATTACGACGTCGGTTCTCTAACCAAATTTAAAAGGAAAGTCACTGTTTCTCATCTAGAGAATTATTTGAATGTTAAAGTTCAAATAACTTGGCCTAATAAAACTTCACCTTTTGAAGCCGAAGAAAACTTGTATGATTGGCGGTAATCACTTCGGACAGAAAATTATGAGAAAAGGATTTACATTAATTGAACTTTTAATAACTATGACTGTTTTTTCTATTGTTATTACTACCTCTTTAGGACTTTTTAGTTCTGCTTTCCGTGAACAAAGAAAAAGTATAGCTTCAATCTATCTTTTAAATGAAGCTTCTTATGTTACCGAATATATGAGTCGGGCTTTAAGAATGGCCAAAAAAGATCTTGCCGGCACTTGTATTGATTCTAAATATAATTACCAAAATCCCGGAGACGATACCTCTAAAATAAGATTTTTGAATTACCGCGAAAAATGCCAAGAATTTATTTTAGATGGTAATGAATTAAAAGTAGGAATATCTAACACTTCAATTCCTCCAACTGAGAAGGATTTTTTAACCCCTTCAAATCTTGTCGTTGAAGATTTAAATTTTAAAATAGTGGGCGGAACCCAAGATGATGAGCTCCAGCCAAAAGTAACTTTTATCTTGAAAATAAAGACAGAAGAATTAAAACCCCAGGAGTTAAATCTCCAAACCACGATTTCTCAAAGAGATTTGGACGTTGAATACTAATTCATGAAACATGAAACATAAAGCATGTAACATAAAACAAAAATCTGCAGAAGTTTCAAGTTTCAAGCCTCAAATTCCAAGAGATAGAGGAATTTCTCTTTATTTTGCCATTGTGATTCTTTCTGTTTTATCTGCTGCTCTTTTGGCTTTAATTACTATCTCAATAAGTCAAATAAAAATTATTCATACTTTAGGAAATTCGGTAACTTCTTTTTATGTAGCAGATACAGGTATTGAACACTGTTTGTACAGAATTAGAAAATTAGGAAACTCTGAGAATTTTTCTGGAAGTTTCAATGGAGATTCTCATACTTATAACGTTACTCTGACACCTGCGGGTTCTGATTGTAATGCTGTTAATTTTTGTATTAAATCAATCGGTGAATACAAAAAAACAAAAAGAGCAATTGAAGCAACTTACTGAAATGAATAAAAAAGACTGCAACCCACCCACCACATCCTCCCGCCTTCGGCGGGCCCCTGCTAAACTTAGAATAGAAAAGTTAAAAAAGGTGATTAACTATCACCGTTATTTGTATCATGTTTTAGACAAACAAGAAATTTCCGAGAGTGCTTTAGATTCTTTAAAAAAAGAACTTTTTGATTTGGAGCAGAAATATCCGGAATTTCGGACTCAAGATTCCCCTACTCAGAGAGTTGGCGGAGAACCCTTGAAAGAGTTCAAAAAAACTCGCCATCCTCAGCCAATGCTTTCTTTTAATGATGCTTTTTCAGAGAGTGATATGAAAGATTGGGAACAAAAAATTAAAAAGTTATTAAACAGGGAAGAAGTTGAGAAACTTGATTATTTTTCTGAACTGAAATTTGACGGCTTGGCCATTGAGCTAATTTATATTGCGAGTTTTCTAAAAACCGGTTCAACCAGAGGAGATGGAATCCAAGGCGAAGATGTTACTCAAAATTTAAAAACAATTGAATCAATCCCTTTAAGATTAAGAAGTGAAAAAGAAGTAGTAAATGATTTGGAAAAAGAAGGATTAAAAGAAATAGCTTCTTTTATAAAAAAAAATGGTTTGAAGGAAGTTGTTGTCAGAGGAGAGGCATTAATTTCCAAAAAAGAATTTGAGAGAATAAACAAAATTCAGGAGAAAAAGAAACTTACAAAATATGCTAATCCGAGAAATATTGCTGCCGGCTCCATTCGCCAACTTAACCCACGGGTGACAGCTTCTCGGAATTTAGTAGCATATTTTTACGATTTAATTTCCGGACTCGGTCAAAAAAACCATCAGGAAGAGCACAAAATTTTAAAAATTTTAGGTTTCAAAACTCATCAAGGAACAAAATACTGCAAAAACTTAGAAGAGGTTTTCAGATTTCACAGGTTCTGGCAGGGAAAAAGAGAAACTTTACCTTTTGAAATTGATGGAGTAGTTGTTCAGGTTGTGAATAATCAGATTTTTGAAAAATTAGGAGTGGTTGGTAAAGCCCCCCGGGCAGCAGTTGCTTTTAAATTTCCCCTGCGGCAGGCCGAAACAATCATTGAGGATATAAAAGTTCAAGTTGGAAGAACAGGAGCTGTTACCCCGGTTGCTCACTTAAAACCGGTTAAAATTGGAGGAGTAACTATAACCCGAGCTACCTTGCACAACGAGGATGAAATAAAAAAATTAGGAGTTAAAATTGGTGATACAGTAATCGTTGGCAGAGCCGGTGATGTGATTCCCGATGTGGTTAAGGTTTTAAAAGAATTAAGGACGGGTAAAGAAAAAAATTTCAAAATGCCGAAAAATTGTCCGGCTTGCGGAATCGAATTGGTTAAAATAGAAGGGGAAGCAATTTGGAAATGTCCAAATTCAGAATGTGCTGCCCGTCAAAGACGATATCTTTATCATTTTGTCTCAAGAACTGCTTTTGATATTGAAGGGTTGGGTCCGAAAATAATTGACCAGCTATTGGATAAAGATTTGATTTCTGACCCTGCCGATTTATTCACATTGAAAAAAGGAGATATAATTCCTTTGGAAAGCTTGCCCCGTAGGCCCCGCTCTTTTCGAAAAAAGGGCGGGGTCCTTCGGGGATTTGCCGAAAAATCGGCTGAAAATTTAATCAAAGCTATTCAATCGAAAAAAGAAATTACTTTCCCGAGATTTATCTATGCTTTGGGAATAGCCGAGGTTGGAGAAGAGACAGCCCAGCTTTTAGCAGATTATTTTCAGAATTTGGAGAAACTTAAAAATGTCTCTCAAGCCGAACTTCAGAATATAAAAGATATAGGTCCTGAAACTGCCAATTCGATTTATACCTTCTTTCGAGAAAAAAGAAATATCAATCTCGTAGAAAAGTTGGAGAATGTCGGAATTAAAATAAAGATTCCCCCTCGAGCAAAAATTTCAAGAAAACTTGTCGGTAAAACCTTTGTTTTAACCGGAACTTTAGAAAGTTTTACTCGAGAAACCGCTCGAGAGAAAATTCGAAGTTTAGGAGGAGATGTTTCAGAGTCGGTTTCTAAAAGTACTGATTTTTTGGTGGCGGGAGTAAATCCCGGTTCAAAGTTAGAGCAGGCTAAAAAATTAGGAACTAAAGTTATCAAAGAGAAAGAATTTTTGAAGATAATAACCTGATGATAATCTGATTATGAAAATTCTAAGTTTTTTAAAAAGATTCAATTGGTTTTTAATTTTACCCGCTTTTTTGCTGACTTTTCTCGGTCTTCTCAGTATTTACAGTATCTCTTCAGGAAGAGGAGATTTTTTAAATTTCAAAAAGCAAATAATATTTCTCTTTCTCTCTCTCTTTTTGATAGTTTTTTTAAGTTTTTTCGATTTAAGATTTTTAAAGAGGAATTCCTACTTTGTTTTAATTTTATATTTTCTTTCACTCCTCTCTCTTTTTGGTTTAATTTTTTTAGGAACCGAAATTAGAGGAGTTAAGGGTTGGTATAGGATAGGACTCTTCTCTTTTGACCCGGTTCCTTTTTCAGCCATTTTTTTAATTATCGTTTTAAGTAAGTATTTTTCCACTCGCCATATTGAGACTAAAAGATTTCAACCAATTCTTTTTTCTTTCCTTTATCTTTTATTCCCTCTGATTTTAGTTTTAATTCAACCGGACCTCGGTTCTTCTTTGACTTTAATTTTTGTTTGGTTGGGAATTGTTATTTTTTCCGGGATAGAACTCCGCCATTTTTTAATCTTAACTTTAATCTTTTTGGTTTTTATTAGTTTAGCGTGGCAGTTTTGGCTAAAAGATTATCAAAGACAAAGAATTATAAGTTTTTTGAACCCAGAAATTGATCCTCAGGGAATTTCCTGGAATATTAATCAGTCAAAAATTGCTGTAGGCTCTGGCGGTTTTTTTGGAAAAGGAATATTCAGGGGTTCACAAGCTCAGTATGGTTTTTTACCGGAACCCCAGACCGATTTTATTTTTTCCTCATTAGCCGAAGAGACAGGATTCTTAGGAGTTTTTATTTTGATTTTTTCCCTCAGTTTTCTTTTCTATAAGATAATGAAAATTGCTCTTCGAGTGGAAGATAATTTTACCAGACTTTTTGCTTCGGGATTTGGATTTTTGCTGCTCTCTCAAAGTTTTATCAATATTGGAATGTGTCTTGGACTCTTTCCCATAATTGGCATTCCTTTGCCTTTTGTCAGTTACGGAGGTTCCCAGCTTTTAGCTTTTTATTTAGGTCTTGGGATTTTGGCGAGTTTAGCTAAGGTAAGGAGTTAATGATAGGGACTTGACAAGTTTTTAAATAAATAATAAAATCTGAAATATACAAAGCGAGATTTTTATTTTTTGTTAAATTTTATTAAATTTTATTAAATCTTAGAAACACCTTGTTTTTTAATTTTTTTTTAGTTTTGAGAAATTAAATTAAAATTTGTTTCCAGCCCATACTTGGGGGTTATTTTTGCTATCTAAAGTTTTTATATCTTTATGAAAATTAAGAATTTTTCTAAATCAAAAAAAATCTTCCCTCTTCCTTATCTGTTAATTTATCAAAAGGAAAGCTGGAGCCAATTTTGGAAGGAGGGATTAAAAGAGGTTTTCGAGGAAATTTTTCCTATTCAAGATTACACCGGCAAGCAATTTGAAATCGATTTTACCGGTTACAGAACAGAGAAACCGAAATATAAATCGGGAAGTGAAGCTAAAGAAAATGACGATACTTTTGAAGCCTCTTTAAAGGTTAAAACTCGACTGCGTAATTTAAAAACCGGGGAAATTAAAGAACAGGAAGTTTTTCTAACCGATATTCCCTTAATGACAGAGAATGGAACATTTATCATCAATGGGGTAGAAAGAGTGGTAGTTTTCCAACTTACCCGTTCACCCGGTGTTTTTTTTACTTCCAGATTTTTTCAGGGAAAAAATTTATTTGGAGCAAAAATTATTCCTTCCCGAGGAGCTTGGCTTGAATTTGAAACTGACCTTTCCGGCTTTGTCGGGGTTAAAATCAATCGCCAAAGAAAAGTTGCTGCGACAACCTTATTGAGAGCTTTCGGTTATGATTCAACAGAGAAAATAAAAAAAGAACTTGAAAGTGTAGATATTGGAGAGGTTAAATATCTAAAAAAGACTCTCTCTCGAGATACAACTTCCAATCAAGAAGAAGCTTTAGTCGAGATTTACAAGAAGCTCCGGCCGGGAGATTTGGCCAGCCCCGATGCTGCCAAAGATTTAATTTGGAATATGTTCTTTAATTTCCAGAGATATGATTTAAGCAAAGTTGGGAGATGGAAAACAAGACAAAGATTATCGGAACTTAAAGAAAAAACTAAAAAAGAAAAAAGATCATATGAAGAGATTCCGATGGAAGAGCGAGTTTTAAAACCGGAAGATGTTTTATTGACTATTAAAGAGATAATCAAACTGAATAATACTCCCGAAGCTAAACCGGACCATATTGACCATTTGGGGAATCGAAGAGTAAAAAGCGTTTCCGAGCTTTTGAAATCAAGAATCAGGGTAGGGTTAATGAGGTTAAAAAGAGTTATCCAGGACAGGATGTCAACTTTAGATTCGGCTACTTTAACTCCTTCCCAATTAATAAATCCGAGAACGATTATGGCTGTGGTTCAAGAATTTTTTGCCTCTTCACAACTTTCTCAATTCATGGATGGAGAAAATCCTTTGTCGGCGGTTGAACATAAAAGGAGATTGACGGCGACCGGCCCCGGAGGGCTGACCAAAGAGAGAGCCGGATTTGAGGTAAGAGATGTTCAATCTTCTCACTATGGAAAAATTTGTCCCATCCAAACTCCAGAAGGTCAAAATGTAGGTCTGATTTCTCATCTTTCTTGTTATGCCAAAATTAACCCTTTCGGCTTTTTGGAAACTCCCTATTTTAGAGTAAAAAATGGAAAAGTAACTTCAGAAGTTGTCTATCTTTCAGCAATTGAAGAGGAAAGATATAATATCACTCATGCTGGAGTGGAGCTTGGAAAAAATGACGAGATTATTCCAAAAGAAGTAAAAGTCAGAAAAAGAGGGGAGCCGCGGACGGCAGAAAGAAAGAAAGTTGATTTTATAGATGTTTCCCCGAATCAACCAATTAGTGTAGCAACTTCTCTGATACCTTTTTTACAAAATGATGATGCCAACCGGGCTTTAATGGGCTCTAATATGCAACGTCAAGCTGCTCCTTTAGTTTTAACTGAACCCCCTTTAGTTGGGACAGGAATTGAGACAGATGTGGCTCGAGATTCCGGCGAACAAATAATTGCCGAATCTCAAGGAGTTGTTCAAGAGGTTGATGCTTCTCATATCAAAGTTAAATATAAGAACTTAAAAAATGTTGTTTATCATCTTCAGAAATTTACCAGAGGGAATCAGTATACTGCCTATCATCAAAGACCAACGGTCAAGAAGGGCCAAATTGTAAAGGCGGGCGATATTTTAGCCGATGGAACGGCAATTTCCAATGGAAGATTAGCTTTGGGAAAAAATGTTTTAGTTGCTTTTCTCTCTTTTCGAGGAAACAATTTTGAAGATGCCATTGTTCTTTCCGAAAGGCTGGTTAAGAAAGATACTTTCACCAGCGTCCATATCGAGGATTTTACCTCCGATGTTCGAGAGACAAAACTGGGTCCTGAGATTACTACCTGTGATATTCCAAACGTCTCTGAAGAAAAATTGAAAGACTTAGATGAAGAAGGGGTTATTAGAATTGGAGCGGAGGTAGGACCCGGAGATATTTTAGTCGGTAAGATTTCGCCGGGAGGAGAAAAAACTTTGACTGCCGAAGAAAGATTACTAAAAGCTATTTTTGGAGAGAAAGCTAAAGAGGTGAAAGATAGTTCTTTAAGGCTGGAGCATGGGAAGAAAGGGAGGGTAGTTAGAGTTAAGGTTTATTCCAGAGAAAAAGGCGATAAATTGGAACCCGGCATAATCAAAAGGATTAACGTTGAGGTTGCTCAGATTAGGAAAATAAAAGTAGGTGATAAGTTAGCAGGACGGCATGGCAATAAAGGAGTGATTGCTAAAATTTTACCGGAGGCTGAGATGCCGTTTCTTGAAGACGGTACCCCGGTTGATATTGTTTTAAATCCTTTGGGAGTGGTTTCCAGGATGAATATCGGACAGATTTTGGAGACCCATCTCGGTTGGGCAGCTGAAAAGTTGGGTTATTTTGCTGTTACTTCCGCTTTGTCCGGAGCCAGTGAAGAGGATATTAAAGAAGAATTGCTCCGAGCCGGCCTTCCTCAATCGGGCAAAGTGACACTCTATGATGGAAAAACCGGCAAACCCTTTCCTCAACAAATTACCGTCGGTTATATGTATATGATGAAACTGATTCATATGGTTGAAGACAAAATCCATATGAGAAGTATTGGGCCTTATTCTTTGATTACCCAGCAACCCTTAGGAGGAAAGGCTCAATTTGGCGGCCAGAGGTTTGGAGAAATGGAAGTTTGGGCTTTAGAGGGATATGGAGCCAGTCATACTCTACAGGAAATGTTAACTATCAAATCCGATGACGTTGCCGGAAGAACAGCAACCTATGAAGCAATTTTAAAGGGGGAGGAAATCAAAAAACCAAATATTCCGGCCTCCTTTAACTTATTGCTGAGTGAATTGAAATCTTTGGGATTAGATATTGAGGTAAAGGGTATCATCAGAGAAGAAGAACCAAAAAAAACATAATTGATGCTAATATACAAATTGATACTAATTATACTAATATATTCGTATTATTAGTATGCATTAGTATATTGGTATCGCATTAATGAAAGTTTCCGACCTTCAATCAATAAGAATAAAACTTGCTTCTCCCGAAAAGATTTTAAGCTGGTCTCATGGAGAAGTTAAGAAACCGGAAACCATCAATTATCGGACTCAAAGACCGGAGAAAGACGGCCTTTTTTGTGAAAAGATTTTTGGTCCTTCCCGAGATTACGAATGTTACTGCGGGAAATATAAAGGAGTCAGATATAAAGGAGTGGTTTGTGACCGATGTGGAGTTGAAGTGACAAAAAGTCAGGTTCGAAGAGAGAGGATGGGTCACATAAAACTGGCGACTCCTGTTAGTCACATCTGGTTCTTAAGAGGAATCCCTTCAAGAATGGGACTTCTTTTGGATATTCCCCTCCAGAGTTTAGAAAGAGTAATTTATTTCGTTAGCTACATTATAGAGAAGGTTGATGTTGAAGCTCAAAAAAGATTACTTAAAGAACTTGAAGAAGAATTTCAAAGAAAATTCAAAGAGATTTCCCAATCGAAATTAACTCTCAAGGGAAAAAAGAAAGAAAAAGAGATTCTCCGCCAAAGATTTTCTGAGCGGAAAGAAGAAATTTCAGGAATTCGTTCTCTTCAAGTTTTGTCAGAACTTGAATATCAAGAACTTTCTTTAAAATACGGAGAGATTTTTGTGGCTGGGACTGGAGCGGAGACTCTACTTAGAATTTTTGAAAAAATTGACGTTAAAAAAGAAATCAAAAAATTAGAGGATACTCTCGTAAAAAGTCCTGCTTCTGAAACAAGAAAGATTTTAAGAAGATTAAGATTGTTTCAGGGTATGGAAAAAGCCGGGATTCGACCAGAATGGATGTTTTTGAAGGTTTTGCCGGTTTTACCTCCGGATTTAAGGCCAATGGTTCAGTTAGATGGAGGGAGGTACGCTTCTTCTGATTTAAATGACCTTTATCGAAGAGTAATTAACCGAAATAACAGATTAAAATATTTATTAGAGATTGCAGCTCCCGAAGCTATTATCCGTAATGAAAAGAGAATGTTGCAAGAAGCAGTTGATAGTCTTTTTGATAATAACATGAGGAAAACCCAAGTCACTATTGCGACGGCCGGAGGAAAAAGGTCGCTTAAATCTTTAGCCGATGTTTTAGCGGGAAAACAAGGCAGATTTAGAAGAAATCTTTTAGGTAAAAGAGTTGATTATTCGGGAAGGTCGGTCATTGCTTCCGGGCCGGAACTGAGGCTTTATCAGTGCGGTATTCCAAAGATTATGGCTCTTGAGCTTTTCCGGCCGTTCATCATCAAAAAACTTTTAGATAAAGAATTAGCTTTTAATATCCGGGGAGCTTCAAGACTTATTGACGAAGGAATAGATGAGGTTTTCATTGCCTTGGAAGAAGTAGTCAAAGATAAATTAGTGCTTTTGAATCGAGCTCCGACCCTTCATCGTTTAGGAATCCAGGCTTTCGAACCGGTTCTCATAGAAGGAGAGGCAATAAAAGTTCATCCTTTGGTCTGTAAAGGTTATAACGCTGATTTTGACGGAGACCAAATGGCAGTTTTTATCCCTCTTTCGGAGGAAGCCCAAAAAGAAGCTCAAGATTTGATGAGAGCTGATAAAAATTTTCTTAAACCAGCTACCGGTTTGCCAATTATTACTCCAACTCTTGATATTATTTTAGGCTGTTATTGGCTAACCGGAGAGAAAATTGGTGTTCGAGGAGAAGGGAAAATTTTTTCAGATTTTGAAGAAGTTATTATGGCTGAGCAATTGGGGAAAATTGATATTCGTTCTCGAATCAAAGTTCCTTTCTCTCTAGAATCTTCCTCTCAATTAACTAAGACAACCTGTGGTCGAATTATTTTTAACCACAGTTTACCCAAAGGTTTTCCTTTTTACAATGAGAGAATAGATTCAAAAAAGCTTTCAAAAATAATTAGTCAGATAATTAAGAAATATCCTGGAAATGTAGTTGAGGAGACTTTAGATAAGATTAAAGATTTAGGATTTGAATATGCAACATTATCAGGAATTACTTTAGGCATAGACGATTTCATCGTTCCAAAAGAGAAAGAAAGAATTATATCTGAAAAAGAAAAAGAAGTAGACATTATAGATGTTCAGTTCAAAAAAGGATTTTTATCTCGAGGAGAAAGAAATTCAAAAATAATCGAAGTTTGGCAAGAAGCTAAAGAGATAATTGAGAAGTTTGTCGTCAAAACACTTCCCCCGGATGGCCCTGTTTTCTCTATCGTGGATTCCGGAGCTAGAGGCTCTTGGGCTCAATCTGTCCAAATTTGCGGTATGAAAGGGCTCGTTACTTCCCCTACCGGCAGAATAATTGAATTGCCGATTAAAAATTCTTTTAAAGAAGGTTTTGATGTTTTGGAGTTCTTTCTCTCCTGTCACGGAGCGAGAAAAGGAACCGTTGATACTGCTTTACGAACTTCAGCCTCCGGTTATTTAACTCGAAGATTGGCTGATGTTTCCCATGGAGTAATTATCATTGAGGAAGATTGCGGAGATAAGGAAGGAAGGGAAATTTTCAGGGAAGATGCTGATAGGGTCAATCAAGATTTTGTTTTTAAGATTGTCGGCAGAATAACTTTGGAGGATATAAAAAAGCTGAAAGGAAAAAAGTCTTCGGTTAAAGGGAATACACTAATAGTCAAGAAAGACGAAGTTATAGATTGGGAAGCTGCTAAAAAAATTGAAGAAGCTGGTATAGAAAAAGTGAGAGTTCGTTCTCCTTTGAATTGTAAGACATTAGGGGGGGTTTGTCAGAGGTGCTATGGTTGGGAGATGGGAAGAAATGAAATGGCAAAATTTGGAGATGCGGTTGGAATTATAGCTTCTCAG
>Ga0210051_1006643_pt1 | contig 10887 bp, 15 predicted proteins | sample CryGey092014_all_FD_185464 | JGI IMG/M metagenome (GOLD analysis project Ga0210051, IMG submission 185464) | Groundwater microbial communities from aquifer - Crystal Geyser CG23_combo_of_CG06-09_8/20/14_all (SPAdes) (version 2) | ecosystem: Environmental > Aquatic > Deep subsurface > Groundwater...
GGTGTCGTAGGTTTGCTCTCCCTCAATGGAGAAGTCAGCGAAGTTGTCGCTGATTTCCCAGGGGACGGTCAGATCCACGGGCCGCAAGGTCACCTTGGAGGTCGTGATCCCACGTAGAATCTGAGACGAGCGAGCCTCGGACTTCAGGATAGCCACGCGGTTATGAACCGCGATCTTGTCGATTTCCATCGTCTCGTTGGTAAAGCGAACTAACCGGACCATGTTACGCAACTGCGTCATGTCGTAGACGTAGTCGAGGAACGTATTGCTTTGCACTGGGTTCATCTTTCCCGAGGAAGCAATATCGGCCGCGGTGATCATCGCCTTCTTTACAATCTCTTCATTGGATACTTTGGTCATTTCCAAATCCTTCTGGTGAATTTTCTCTCAAGCCTTCGTCAAACGCAAGTGCGTGTTACTCGCCCGCCTTCTGACCAATGGTAAACAGTCCCTTCCAGACGTTTATCGATGCTGTCTTGTCCTTCACGACTGGCACTTCTGGATCGCCAGAATGCGGGTGTGTCGGCGCAGCTTCGAGTTTCTCCAGACGCTTGGAGATCTCATCGAGTTTCGCTGTCGCCTTGTCGTTGTTTTTCTGTGAAGCGGCCAACGCCTCGGCAAACGACTCACGCATCTTCGCTACGACACTCTCCGAAACCTCGGCGACGAGATCCTCATTCGTCTTCACCGGCTCGGCAACGTCGGCAATTTTGGCGACCACGGTATCCGGGGTCGGCGTCTGGGGGGTTTCAACGGTTTCTTTAATTTCCTCGCCCATGGTCTTTCCTTTCGTGATCGAGACGGGTTCGGAGATAACCTCACTGAGAAACCCCGTCATTTCCTTGGCTATACTGTCAATCGACAGTTGCAACGTTTGAACCTGTTCGGCCAATCCCTGCAACTTCTTCAAACGACTCGTCGAAATCTTCGCGCCAGCCTTTTCGATATTATCGTCGGTTTGCTCATCATCGGCAACAGCTTTCGATTTGGAGACGTCGTCGTTTTCCAAATAGTTGGCCGAGAGTCGTCGCATTGAATAAGCAATATCACTCAAACTGCTCAAGTCGTAGGAAATCTGATAAATGCCATATGAAAGACGTTCGAGAGAGTCGGTGGAGTCATCGTCGATAGTCGCCGAAAGCCCGACGACCTTTTCGGAAACACCTACCAGAATTTTCGTAATCGAATCGCGGAGGTTGGTCGAAAGCACCGACTTTTCAATCGCCGTCCAACTCGCGGCATCGGCGACGACCGACTTGGTGATCGTGATGTTTCTGTCGAGTAAAGACAAAAGTTCATCGCGAATTTTGAAAATTTCACCGGCGATGGAAGCCGAAACGTCCGAGACGGTCTCGTCGATCGTCACGTCGCTAATCGACTTAGTAACGAAAGTGATCCGCGAGTAGAGGTTGTCAAGGTGAGACTTAGCCAACCGACGAACCTTGAAGGGAAGCTTAGTTTCCTCGACGTCCTTGGACTTGATCACCATGAACGGATCGCCAACAGCACCCTCGTCAACCAACGAAATCCGGTCGGGACGAAAATCTGTTAGTTCTTCTTTCGGCTTTGCTTTGTCCGTATGCTCCATTTCATTCCTCATCTACAAGCAATTCTAGCCGACACGACAAAAAAAGTCACGCGACATCTTCTAACGGTTTGAGTTTCCCGAGTCCTTCCGGCGACCAGCCGGTGAACTTTCCGTTTTTGATATCTTCCCAAAGTCCATCATGCAAGATTCTAGCCCAAAGAAGCCAGGTATCTTTTGGATATGTCACTTTATCACGTTGTCTCGACAGATGTGTATCAGCCGCCAAATCGACTTCAACCTTAAAGGTCATCTTTTTGTCGGTCACGTAATTCTGAATGATCTTAATCGCGTTCTCTATCAATGTGTCTCGGTGCATCAGATTGATACCGTGCTTATTGTCCGTAAGGTAATTTTCCATGAAATAATACGCGGCGGCTCTAACAGTCTCGCCCTTGTATACCGTCCCATGATAATCAGCCACTCCAGGAATAAGTACCGCAGCTCCAACAATACGTTCTTCGTCTTTTCGTTTGATGATCCGGGTTACTGCAAACGTTTGCAGTAACGATTGGTAACGTTTGACGATTGGTCCTCCGACGGTTTCTTCTACCCGAAAGAACGTTTTGGTAAAAAGTCCATCATCGGAAGTCAGGCTGAACGAAAGTTCGTCATCAACGAAATCAACTTCTGCCGTGCCTTTGGAGATCAATCTACCGACGCCTGGAACGTTATCAAAAATAGCGACCGGCGATGGAACGTGGAGCAACGGCGAATATGCAAGATCTAAAGTTCTGATCTTCCCGAGTTCGAGTTCATATTTTCCAACCCGGGTAAAATACAATCGAAAGTAAGATTTCTCCACGATTAGCCTCGAAGTGAATTGGTCAACGCAATAATATGATTCTTGATCTCGACATCCATTTTATCATTATTCGCGACCAGTGACAGAAGTTGAATTATTTCGTCATCCCTAGATTTCTTCACATTCGGATTGGCAGTCGATTCCTGTGCAATCTGGAAAAGCCGTGCCTGTTCGCGAAGTTTCGTAAGACTAAACGGAATGTCCGGTTCGATGGACGAATCAGGCTCTGACAAATCCATGTTCATGACATCTTCAACAATTTTTCTAGAGACCCTTGGCGACAATCCTCCGCTTCCTTCGGCGGTCGCCAGAAGTTGAGTCAACTCGAAGCCGTCTGTGAGTTCGGGAGAATTGGACTTAAGGACGACGTAGGCTTTCCGAAGCCTGGCGATAATTGTTGTCGTCCAGAGTTCATCGATGTCCAGCCGTTCTGGAACGAACACCTGTTGTTCAGCAACGAGTTTCGACGCGGTAGCCGTGGCTTTGGTGTAGTCTTCGCTAGCTCCGACCATCAACGGAGGAAGTCGCCACGAACGACGAATACGAGCATCACAGAGTGGAATGTATTCCTTAAACATCGCATCGTCATGCTGATCTTTCGCTAGATGCTCGAGTTGCATTTTCATCGAGCCTGGATCTTTCATCCCTTCACCGATAGGCTCGGCTTCGATGATGACGATACGTGAGTAGTTACGGTCGCCTTGGATTCGTTTCTCGAAGAACTCTTGGAGTTTATCGAGCGAACCTTCCGTTATCGCGACGTTGGTAGCGAGAAGTGCAAGTGCTGGAATCTGGTTGTTGTCGAGTGAGACATAGTTGATCTCTTCGGCGCCTCGGGAACCGTACACCGATAGGGTTGCCCCATACCATCTTGGTTTCCCGTAAGGAGTACCAGACGCGTAGATTCGTTTGAAGATGATCTCATGAGCTTCTTCGTCTTCAAGATTTTGGTTTTCTTCGCTAATCACACGGCCGTCGCGTTTTGAAATACGTCTTGGGTCGTTCCATTCTTTGAACCAAACTTGACTGTCGTTGACACTGTTAAGTTGAACGAAACGCCGGAAGCGTTTCGAGGCATACATATCCTCGATCGTCCAATCTTCGTCGGTTGGACCTTTGATAGCTCTGGGAACTCGGTAAGTAGTAAATTCGTAATCCGGGTTCGTGATCCGCATGGTCCACGACGGAACATGCTTAAGTCCTGCCGGGTGTAACGGTTCGTTACTACGTCCCAGAACTTCAACATAGAACATTCCAGAAATTTCAAGGTCGTCGCGGGAACGTGATCGTAGTTCGCGGAACGATCCTATTTCCTGATCGAGTACACAATTGTTGAAGAAGTTTTCAACCTCGGCGAGTTCCGCTTTGATATTCGCTGGAAGGTCTTCATTCCGAATCCCGGTTTTCGGACGAGCCTCAATGCGCCAGCCGGTTCGTTCAATGTTGACTTTCATCGCGTCAACATCGGGACCAATCTCACTACTCAGATCACGAATCTGCGTGAAGACCGAACAATCAATCGGCGGGTTGATGATTCCGAGTGGTGCCGACGTGGTGTTGTAATAACCGAAAAACGGATCAATTTCGTTGGTATTGGACGATTCGGATGCGTCTTCTTTGCCCTTCTTCACATTGAACGTTTTGATCTTGAGGATTGATTTCAACTTATCGCTTGAACGATTATCCATGTGTCTCCACCTTACCCCCGGCTTAGAATACCAAATTTTTTGGGTTTACTGCAAACGTTTGCAGCAGCCTAGATCAACAACTTCGCGTCACGTTTCGGGTCACGCGGTCGTCGGCGTCTTCCGCCACGCACAGCGCCCCAAACAGCAAAGTACAAAGCGTCAAAAATGTCTTTGTGTTTCACGTTAGGAAATCCAGCGAGTTGCTTCTCAAGTTTCGCTGAACGGTTTTTACGGTGAAACATCTTGCGGAGTTTGTAATACGTTTGCAACGCAGTGGCACGAGTAATCTTATCCTTGGTAGTCACCAGGGGAAACGAACGAACTTCGGGGAAATGTTTGGCCACGCTTTGTTGAAGCGCGGCTTGGTAGGCGTTGGCTTCGATGTAGGTTCGAATCGGATCCCAAGCCTCGAAGTTAGCCAAGATGAGTTCAAGTTGTTTGTCGAAATCGAATTTCCCCGAAAGATAGTCGAGGATGTAAACGTAGAACGTCGCTGGTTCAATGCCAACTGTAACAATCGCAAATTCGTCAGCTTGGTCCGATTCGGAAATGGCAAGGTCAACTCCAGTCCACACCCGAAGTCCGTGATCGTTCACCAATTTTTCCGGTGACTCGGTGTAAGATTGGAAATATTCTTCCTCGAAGTAATCACCACGGAGAATCTCGATTCGGTTTTGGTATTGTGACTCGAAATCACCCTGTGACATACCAGATCGGCGTTCACAAAGTTCTTTGGCAGAAAACCCAATCGGATCCCAAACCGTTCCTCGTTCAGGAATCTCGAACGAACCATCTTCCTTTTCAATCAAGTCAACTGGCTCTCCAGTAACTTTATCGAAAACCCCAGGGAAAATAATGAACGAGTTCCGAAATGAACGATCTTTATCTTGAAGATGACTGTACAAGTCCTCCGGGTGGTACTTCGTTCCGAGCACCCAAAGTTCACCACCTGGTTTCAAACACGGCATCAAGGACTTGTAGAAAAATTTACGAATTGTATCTCGTTGTAGTTCAGTCTTCGAATTTTTTTCTTCGACTAGATCATCGCCAAAAATTATATCGAAATGCTTAGAGACAACAGAGCCATCAGCTCCGGCAACGTGAACCGAATGCTCCTTTTGTCCAGGCTCCCGTCCTTTGATGTCAATACGCTTTTCATCCCATTTATTGCCACGCATGTCCCCGAAGACGTCTATCATCTGCGGCTTTTCAAAATTGCCTTTGATTGCTGATAAGAACGCCATGGCTTGTTCCATGGTCCGAGAACCAATTAGCACCGAGATATTCTGATCCTGGAGTAGTCGAAGAATACAGTAGCAGGTATTACAGATTGTCGATTTTCCCGAACCGCGAGGCGCGAGTAAGAATCCCCGGGTGCCGCCGCGTAGGCGAATTCGTCTGATATACTCGGCATAGGCGGCATGATGTGGACGAAGATCATAGCCAAGTAGTTTGACTAAAATGTCCAGACGAGAATTGACAAGGATCAAACGACGCAGAGTTTCCTTTTGAAACTCATCTGTCTCGATAATGGTTTGAATGAGCCTATCACGGTCGGTAATCGAAATTGAGTTCGGATCAAGTAAACTCAGGTAGTTTTCCGTGAGAATGTTGTAGTTCTTTTTCCGCCTCCAATCGGCCGAACCTTGCATATGATTGGGTGTGGAGAAAACTCTCTCACTTGGTAGCATTGAAGATCTCGTCGTATTCTGCATCTTGTACCATGGCGGCTCGATCGAATTCAGATTTTCCAGATACTTCGGAAAGTGCTTGCTCCACAATCATAGCATGTGGTCCAGTTAGTTTACGCGAATCGGCACTGATAACCTCACTGAAAAATCGAAGCCGTTCTTTGTAAAGGTTAGCAAGTTCCTGGGTAGGCATAACCGCCAAATTCAAATCACCAAGAACTCGAACATCCTTGGCGCGTTTGTCGATGATTCCAAGATCCTGTCCAATTTTTATCATATCAGCAAGAATCTGCGCTTTGACCTTGATCGCCCCGATCATCTTAGCGTCGTTATAATTTTCTGCTATGAATTTATCCAGGTATCGAAGACTCAACTCGTTTCGTAACATCAAAATGTAGTACCGCTGCGCAGTTGACATCGATGTAAGTTTGGCCCCCTCGGTTTCGAGGAGTTCTTGTTCCATCTTGTCATACTGTCCGCCATTGATTCCGAGTTCGGACAGGACATAAAGTTTAGAACGGTTCTCTGCCATGTAGATTTGAAAATATTGTAGGGCTTTCGTAGTCCACGACGAACGCATGTGGTCGGACATATTCGTGTGGACAGAGATCAGTTTGTCGTAGCGCACCAAATCAGGGAGTTCGTCGAACCCGGCTGGCTTGCGAACCATCTGCTCAGGGCTGAAAGTATAACCACGTTTCGATTTTTTCTCGATGGCCATCGTAGAAATTATGCGCGACGGACATAATACAAGACGTGAACAAAACATGTACAATCTGCAAATGCGATTACTACGTATCAATAAACGGATTTACCATGTGTCAAACATGCGCTGAAAAATATTCAACCTTACACGCCGAATTGACTAAAAAAATGAATAGAAGTCTTTGTCTCTACGTCCATTTAGAACAACAAAATTTTCAAGCTAGGAAACGACAAATAAACCTCTTCGCCGTCGAGGAAGGTAAATGAAAATACGTCGAACCAAGAACAACGCACCGCCAGTTACTTGGGCGTTTCGTCAAAACACCGACGCCAGCCGAAACAAATGCGATGGCGATCCAAATTCCAAAGATTTACAGAACCGGGAGAAGTGTAAAAACTTCAACGGACCACTCTGTCCGCGTCATAGTTTGATGGCGATACAAGAACGGGAGATGATCGCTGTCCGGTGTATCTTCCACAACCTCACCATGACATGAAACCGCCATTCTTAGAAGTTACTGCAAACGTTTGCAGTGACCAGCCCAGCATAATTCAACCATGCAGACACAGCCCTGGACCAGGGCCGAAGCCATGGCAATAATGGAGTTCGAGCCCGGCGATAATCCAAGCCCAGAAGAAGTAAGGAAGAAATTTAAAGAACTGGCGCGGAAATACCACCCGGACGTCAACCAAAATCAAGACACGAAGTTCAAAGAAGTACACCAGGCGTTCAACCGGCTGGTTACTTTAGGTCAAGTACCAAAACTGTCTGTAGAGACCGTCGCGGACATTGTGTTCGGACGGAGTAACATCATAAAGAAAGCGAGGAATGGAAGTGTTAGATGATAGGAAGAAAGATCCGCGTGTCGGACGAGCAGAATGTATTCGCGGTAAGTGTTTCGATTGCACGGCTGGATTTGCCGATGGTCGTTACGATTGCGAACACTTTGATTGCCCGGCATACGTGCGTATGCCTTATCGCCGAGGTGTACCACGAATAAGTTGGATGCTTGGTGCGTGGAGTAGCAAATATCGAAACCGATGTGAAGCGCATGGAATGAACATCGTCGAATACGTTCAGACTTTTATGATACGTAATGGACGAATAATTATTCCAACACCAGATATAATGCGCGCCAAGTGTTTTCGTTGTTGTGCTGACTATCGACAAGGAAACGAAAAAGGGCGTGTCGATTGCGGTGTTGTCGGTTGTCCATACTATTTTTACACTCCATATCGAACCGAACGCCCAAACTACGATTGGTTATTTGACAGCGGACACACAAGAAAACACGCCAACAAAAAGATTCTACTTGGAATCTCTCGCGAAGAGTACGTCGAACAGTTCTTTGGAAAGAATGCGGAGGAAGACGATGAAGAAGTTGACGATTCTACAGATTCTCAATAATTGGTTCGCTACCAAGTTGTACAATCTAGTTCTATGGTTGAATAAAATCAGCAAATACGCTAACAGACAGGCAGACAAGCACGAACGATACGGACACTGACATCTAGCAAGTCCAGTACAAAAATGTTCGGGTGGTACATCCATCTGGTCGAAATCGTAGAAATTGAAAACAAACTAATTAGCCGAAAACCAATTCGGATTAGGAAACAAATTGAAATACGACGGTCCACCTAAACCACCCGAACGACATAGGCTAGACGACGAGCGAAAAAGCCTAACGACAAAGATTACAATTCACGGCACCGAGAAACAAAAACTCAAGAGTTGGGAATTTTATGTTACTGTCGGGCTGTACCCAAACGGAATGCCTGGCGAGATCTTCGTCAAAGTCGAAAACATCGGCGGCAGATTTGGTGCCTTACTCGATGGTTGGTGTGTAATGATATCACTCGGATTGCAGTGTGGAATGCCAATCTCGGTAGTTATCGACAAATTCCGTAATTGGCGGTTTGAACCTTCGGGTATGACCAACGTCGAAGGTATCAAGTTCGCACATTCTCCATTCGACTGTATCGTCCGTTGGCTCGAAATAAAATTCATATCAGGAGAAAAAGAATCGTGACTGACTACGAAAAACAAATCATTCTCGAAGACATGCTCAATCGAAAAGGATTTCTCATCGCCGCCGATCGGGTGGCCGAAAACGCCTCACTCATTGAAGCTCGCAAGATCGCAGGCGACTATCTTGGCTTCACCTTTATCGACGGATTGATCGAAGAGATTGAACGACTAGACAGAATCGCTACAACACACTTTGAATGAGTTTCCGGCGTGCTGCAATAATCTGCGGATTGTTCCCGTCTTTTTGGAATCGACCAATCATCCTACCACTCGCCCAATCGCGAATCTCGACCGGCTCGTATTGCATAAACTCAGTATGAGGAATGGTCATCGCTTCTTCTACGGTATGACCAGGCCACTTCTGATCCCACGCGGCTTGACCGAACGTGTACTTCTTTCCCCATTTGCGGGAAAGATTGGCAAGGCGGCGAGTATCAACGAGCCGACCAAAAGGACCATACCGGGAGTTCCAAAGAATGACACATCCTTTGTAATCATGTCGCGTCGAATAAACCTGCCAGCAATTTCGGTCCACTATCTCGGACGAAGAAATGATAGCTGTATCCTTGGCTTCGGGGTGATCAGGGTGAGTCGTCACTTCGATTCGAACGTCGTGCTTATACTTGAGCATGGCCAGATAATCGAGCAACGTAAGTTTTGCGTCGCGGATATTCCAGCCCATCTCTCTGGCTACTCGTTGAAGCATAAGCCCTTCAACGTCTGGCTCTACCGCCGACATTCCACTCTCACCGATCATCTCGTCCAAGCCGAGGTACATCCTTTCTAGGATTTTCTTGTGCGGAACCGGCCAGAAGGTACCAACCAATTCAATGTCTCGTTCCACAACTGCAAATTTCTTTACAGTACGTAGATCGGTAATCGTATATCGAGCGTCCCATTCCGAATACGATGAGTCCAGCACAAGAGCGGCAGTATGATAACCGAGGTCCACAAAGCGGTCCCAATACTCAGCCGACATGATCATCTTCGGACTATCATCAACCCACACACCGAAGACTGGTTTGGTCATGGGGTTGGCGCCTTAGTCTTGGAAGGAATGACACTACGGATCGTATCGAGGAAACCTTGTGAGAGTAGCAACCCAGCCGTGCCGACGATAACTGCTATCTTCCAATCCCCATTGGACGGACCAACTGAAATCAACGATGTGCCAATTCCAGTCGCAACACCACGGACGATGGAAAAGATTTTGATGTTATTATCCGAAATCTTCCCGTCTATAACGTAGTGAACAGCGAACGTCAAAATCATCAGAACAATGCCGACAATCATAACGTGGTTGCCACTCGATAGCGCCTGCGAGAAAGTCTCTGGAGTAATCGCTGTCGGGTCCATCGTACTACTCCTCTACTCCGAAGTGAAGAGCCGCCTTGTGTTCAGCACGCAGCCGGGCAAGGTGCGTCTTCGTTGGATAAGGCCACGCGCTAGTGATCTTCTCGAACTCTTCATCACTGCTACTAAAAACACTCTTGAGCCAGTCAACGAAAACTGGCAACACACTTTCGATTACTTCAAGCCACTGCATTGAAAACCCTCGCTACTGCAAACGTTTGCAGTTATTCACAATTCACCATTACACACACTTGGTCAAGCGCAGCACTAAATGCCGGAGGAATCTCAACTCCCAGGGCTTCGCATGCACGCAAGATAGAACGTCCGTGTGAAACAATCTGTTGAAAGATGAATGCTAGGTCGTGTTGGTGGTTATGTCCTGCCTCGATGTCTTCGTAGATCTCTTCGAGCTGACTGAAGAGTTCCCGCGAAGTCGTAACCGACTCTTCGACTACCATCCACAAGTGCATGCAAGAGCGCCAAGCCGTCATCCCTTCCTCTCCGGTAAGGCTCTGGCTCTGGGCGTTCACACAAGCATCGCCAGCGTTCTCCAACATCGGCGCCAGGAGATTGTCAGCCTGGACGAACACAGCCCGAACGTCCGTGTGAACAATCCGAACGGTGCGCATAGTATCGTTGTTATTGCACTCGGCCCCGACAACCACGGGCAGTGCTAACACGGCCAAAAGAAACACTACTACCTTCGGTAACTGATTTCGCATTCTATTTTCCTTTTCGTGTTGAAGTGATTTATTTGTCGCTCGCTCATTGGATATAGGTATGATAACATCCAAGTAGTTGTTGAAGCAACATAGGAGAAAAATATTATGACCGGCAGTCCTCCCCTTAATCAAGACGTCGCCCGTGAGCAACAACTCATCGGGTCCTTGATGAATACCGTGATCGATCGTTTTCTCGACACTGTTGGCGATGGGACAGGAACAACGGCAATGAATACCGTCGCCGACGAGTTTCTCATTACTCCCGGTGCCGGCTATATTTACGTGATCGACGGATTGAAAATACTCATC